>Ga0102814_10000289_pt1 | contig 37172 bp, 41 predicted proteins | sample ColrivemetaGS741_FD_79112 | JGI IMG/M metagenome (GOLD analysis project Ga0102814, IMG submission 79112) | Estuarine microbial communities from the Columbia River estuary - Flood tide ETM metaG S.741 | ecosystem: Environmental > Aquatic > Marine > Intertidal zone > Estuary | place: USA...
AAGAGGCGGCCCATGATTTGTCCGCCCATGCACTTCAATGCCGCCGCAGCAAGAACGCCCTCTGGTGCGCCGCCGCTGCCCATATACATGTCGATGCCCGTTTTCGCAGCCTCGGCGCAGTGCATAACGCCTGCGACGTCGCCGTCGGTGATCAGGCGGATCGCGGCCCCCGTGGCGCGGATTTCGGCGATGATATCTTCGTGGCGCGGACGTTCTAGGACACAAACGGTGATGTTGGCGGTAGTGCAGCCCTTAGCCTTGGCCAATGCCTGAACCCGCTCCGTTGGGGTCATGTCCAGAGAGACAACGCCAGCCGCATACCCCGGTCCAATCGCGAGTTTGTCCATATAGGTGTCAGGCGCGTGCAGCATAGAGCCGCGCGGCCCCATGGCGATCACGGCCAGCGCGTTTGGCATATCTTTGGCAGTCAGGGTCGTGCCTTCCAGCGGGTCAAGCGCGATATCGACGCCGGGGCCAGTGCCGTTGCCGACCTCTTCACCGATGTAAAGCATCGGGGCCTCGTCGCGCTCGCCTTCGCCGATGACAACAACGCCAGAAATGTCGAGCTTGTTCAGCTGTGTGCGCATCGCGTCCACGGCGGCTTGGTCTGCGGCCTTTTCATCACCGCGCCCGATCAGCGGGGCGCAGGCGATGGCCGCAGCCTCGGATACACGGGCGAGGCCGAGTGAGAGGGCGCGGTCGTTAAAGTCGATTTGGGTCATGGAATCTGTCCTTGCGATACTACTTAAACCACCCCTAACGGTGCGTGCGGTAGGGGTGCAAGTTTGTTAGCGCTAAACAGCCTCGATACGGATCGCGACGGGTGTGCCTGTGACAACGGCGGTCTTCTCGAACGCGGATAAGGCCTCGTCGAGCGCCGATTTTGTCGTCTTGTGGGTCACGATCAGCACGGGCGCTGTCTCGTCGTGGTGGTCATATTGGCGCATGCGGTCGATGGAAATACCCGCGTCGCCCAAAACGGCTGCGACCTTTGCCAAGGCACCCGGTTTGTCCAAGAGTTGCAGGCGCAGGTAATAAGGCGCGGAAATTGCGGCCGTTGCGGCGCGAACCTTGCGCAAAGTGGAGGCCGGTTGGCCGAATGTGGTCATACGTGAACCGCGTGCGATATCCATGACATCGCCCATCACGGCGGAGGCTGTTGGACCCATGCCAGCACCTGCACCGCGCAGGGTGATTTGCTCGACGCTATCGCCCTCAAGCACAACCATATTGGTGCCGCCTTGCAATTGGCCCAGCGGCGAAGTGTCAGGCACGAGACAAGGCGTCATGCGCTGTTCCAGCCCGCGACCTGTCATCTGTGCGACGCCTAAGAGTTTGATTTTATAGCCCATATCAGCAGCTTGGTGGATGTCTTCGATGGTGATGGAGCCGATGCCCTCTAGGGCCACGGCATCAAAGTTGACTTGCGTGCCAAAGGCGATCGAGGCCAAGAGCGCTAGCTTGTGGCCCGCATCAATGCCGCCCACGTCAAGCTCTGGGTCGGCCTCAAGATAGCCAAGTTGGTTGGCGGCATCAAAGACCTCTTCGTAAGTCATGCCGTCGTTTTCCATGCGAGTCAGGATGTAGTTACAAGAGCCGTTCATCACACCCATGACGCGGGTGATCTCATTGCCAGCAAGGCCTTCGGTCAGGGCCTTCACAACAGGAATACCTCCTGCAACAGCGGCCTCGAAACGGACAACGCAGCCTTTGGCTTCGGCCGCCTCGGCGATGGATTGGCCGTGGATCGCGAGCAGCGCTTTGTTGGCGGAAACAACATCGTGGCCGGCGGCAATAGCGGCCTCTGTCGCGTCTTTCGCGGGGCCTTCGGAGCCGCCCATCACCTCAATAAACACGTCAATATCGGTGCGTTTTGCCAGATGCACAGGATCGTCTTCCCATGCGTAATCGGACAGATCGACATCGCGGTTTTTCGTCTTGGAACGGGCGGAAACGGCTGTGATCACAACAGGGCGCCCTGCGCGTTTTTCCAAAAGCTCGGCGTGTTTTTGGACGATGCGCACAATGCCCACGCCAACAGTTCCGAGGCCAGCAATTCCGAGGCGAAGGGGCGTAGTCATGTGCAGAGATTCCATCAGTTTGGGTGCGTTGGCGCGGGTTTACCGAATTGCGGCGGGCACCGCAACGCCGCGTCGCATACGGGCACGTGTTGCGGCATCAATGACGGGGCCGCGTAGACGTGCAGCGCGGGCGCGAAGGGTCCCAATGTGGCTATCAAAACCCGCCTCGGATGCGGCGGTAATTGTGCTTTTTTGATTTGCAGCCTTCGCCAAAAGCGGATCAAGCGGCTGCAAGGTTGGGTAATCGGCGGCCAATGCTGCGGCATCAATGCGGTCATCAAGCTGCGGAAATTCGGCACAAGCCCCCAGCCCAGCAATCGCTATCATCAATATCATGCGCATTTTGGGCTGCTTCACTTGCTTCATTTCGCGCATAATAACCGTGCGGGACAGGGAAGGGCAAGGCTCGCGAATGGGGCTTTTCTTATGAACGGATGTTCAGTTAAAAAGGCGCATGGCACGCAAGCAAGGTTCACATTCCGATATCACTGGCCCCAAGCTGCGCAAAGCGGCGCGTCGGCTGATTGCGCAGCATGGTTTTGCTGCCGTCTCAATGCGCCAGATCGCGGCAGAGGTTGGCGTACAGGCGGGCGCGCTTTATAACTACACCCCTGATAAACAAAGCCTTTTGTTTGATCTGATGCGCGAGCACATGGACGAATTACTGACCGCGTGGGACGTGGAAGAGAAGGGTGGCTCTGCCCTTGAACGCCTAGAGCGTTTCACCCGTTTTCACATCCGTTTTAACCTGCCGCGCGCGGACGAGGTGTTCATCGCCTATATGGAATTGCGCAATCTTTCGCCTGAGAACTTTGCCGAGATCGAAAAACTACGCCGCCAGTATGAGGCGGGGTTGGAAGATATCTTGCGGGCAGGTGAGGCCGAGGACGTATTTGCCTTCACCGATCTGCGGATCGCGACGATGGCCTTGATCGCGATGCTGACAGGCTTGAACACGTGGTACCGCGAAAACGGGCGGCTAAGTGTCGCCGAGATCGAGACGATTTATTGGGATTTAGTGCGTAAATCCGTGGCCGTCTGAATAGGTCGCATTTAGACCAGACGTGCGCGGCACTTGATTCCACGCTTCAAGGTGAAATTGCCTTGGGAGAGCAGAATGAAAATAGGATTTGTCGGTCTTGGAAATGTTGGCGCAAAGCTGGCGGGAAGCCTTTTGCGTAACGGGCATGATTTGCATGTGCATGACCTGAATGCTGATTTTGTGTCCGATTTTGTGAATCGTGGCGCAAAGGATGGCAAAAGCCCTGCTGATTTGATGCGTGTTTGCGAGGTGGTGATCACCTGTCTGCCAAGCCCGCAAGCCTGTGAGGCGGTTGTCACGCAGATGTTACCAGAGGTGACCGACGGCAAAATCTGGCTAGAGATGTCAACGACGGACGCGAATGAAGTGGCGCGTTTGGCTGATGAGGTGATCAACAGAGGTGGTTCTGCGGTCGATTGCCCCGTGTCTGGCGGCTGCCACCGTGCGGCGACGGGCAACATCTCGATCTTCGCGGGCTGCGAGCGGGCGACGTTCGAGCGGGTCTTGCCGTTGTTGACCACATTGGGCCGCAGGGTTCTGCACACAGGCCCGGTTGGGTCGGCGTCGACTTTGAAGGTGATGACCAACTATTTGGCCACGGCAAACTTGCTGACCGTCTGCGAAGCACTGGTCACGATGAAGGCGGCAGGGCTTGATCTGGCGACGACCTATGAGGCGATCAAGATCAGCTCTGGCACCAGCTTTGTGCATGAAACCGAGAGCCAGATGATCCTGAACGGCTGTCGTGATATCAACTTCACGATGGATTTGGTGAAAAAGGATATCGGGCTGTTCCAGCAGATCGCTGAAGACCACGGCGTGCCCTTGGAGATTTCGCCTTTGATGGTGGCGATCTTTGAAGACGGGATCAAGCGCTACGGGCCGCGCGCCCAGTCTGATGACATCATTCGCCGCTTGGAAGAGCCAACGGGCCTGAGCATCACCGCCCCCGGTTTCCCTTCCGAGATGATCGACGACGAGCCAGAAGAGCAGGGTTATGAGGTGATCCCACCGCGTTAGGGCTGGTCAAAGGCGGCACTTGCGCCGTAAGCATGGGGCAATTGGGAGATTTGAGCCATGTTTGAAACAGATAAAGACGGTATCTACGCCCGCGTTTGGGCCTCGGAGATAAGAAGGGGCTTTGCTTGTGCTGTGCTTTACGGCTTGGCGGCGCTGTTGTTTTACGTGGCTTTTGCGCGCCCACCCGAGGTCATTTGGCTTGTTTTCCTGCTAGTTTTTGGCGCGGCCACTTTGTTTGTCGCGGAAAAGTTGCGCAAAGCGTCGCGATTGGAAATCTTGCTCACTGCTGACGACGTGCGCGATAGCAACGGGCGTATTTTGGCGGAAATGGCAAATATCGAGAGCGTGCAACGCGGCGCATTTGCTCTCAAGCCATCAAACGGGTTTACGCTGGTTTTACGTAACCGCGCACCAAGGGCTTGGGTGCCAGGCATGTGGTGGCGCATGGGGCGTAGGGTCGGGATTGGTGGCGTGACTGGCGCTGGTCCGGCCAAATTCATGGCCGAACAAATCGCGTTACGGTTGGCTGCGCACCCCAGTGACTAGCACTTAGGTGGATTGCTATCGGACGGCGATTGGTCCCAACATACCGACGTCGTAAATCGCGGGCGGATCACTTGTATGGAATTCATGTCCATGGGTTCTAGCCCGTGAACACGAAAAATCTGACCGATTGAGGTGCCAAATTTCGGAGTGTATCTTGTGACCGTTTCCACAATGATCGTACGTTCACCATCGCCCATGATCGGGATCACGTCAAAATAGGCGTTAATATTGGCGTCATTTAGCCTGCCCAACGCTCCGCTAAATTCCGACCAGACGACCTTGTGTTTGGACTCGCTGGCATTCCAGGACACGACAGAGATCCTCAGGTCTGGACTATCATCTGCGAGGGTCAAGAAATTCAGCAGATCACTCGTTCCCTTGATGTACACGCTGTCAATGGTGCCCTTTTCACGACTAATCATATCGCCAATGGTAATTGTGGCCTTTGTCGAGATGAGCGGGTCCGGTAGGCGTCAAAATACTGCAAAGTTGCAAGCAGCGCCCAGACAAGAAGCGGGAACGATAACAAGAACTCGACGCTTTGGCTGGCGCCTTCTTCTTTGCGAAACTTGCCAATCTGGCGCTTAAGTGTTGCAAGCAAAATCATTGGTACGGCTCCACAACATAAGACGTGGTCGCAATAAGCCCGTAGCCCCCACCATTGATTTTCGCAAACCCGTTGCTAAGGCTTGTGGTTGGGAAGAATGGGTCAAACAAAGCGCACACTTGGAGAACCATAAGTTCGTTATTCGCACCATTCGTAAAAGTAGTCGGAACCTGTTCTGATTCGGCGCGGTCGATGCATTGCACTGGGCCATCAAGGTCCGTGCCCCAGTTTCTGACGTCCATTTTGACCATTTTGATTTTAACACTATCCAAACAATCAGGAATGACCCCTGAATAGTTGCAGATGGCCGTCCGTACGGTGTCGATGCCGGGGCCTTTGCCGTCGGCGTCTTTCAGTGCCCCAATGCGGACTTGCCGAACGGCGAGGTCAACGCCTCGCTCTAACAACACATGGCGGGTTGAGAGAATGCCAATTTCGATTGACGCAAGCAAAAACAAGAAGATCGGAATGTAAAAGAACAGAGCCTCAATCGTCGAGTTTCCATCTTCGCACGCTAAGAAGCGGCGAAATCTTTGGTACATGGGTGAACTGTTCAAGGTCATAGTGCGAGTCTCAGATCAGTGATCTGGCGTGCAATCGCACTAAATACATTCTCCAACTCGCCGCCGTTCACGTTGAAGTAGTGCGACGTTGAGGACGCACATTTTGCCATCTCTTGATCGCCATGACTGCCAGCCTCAACCGCAATTGCGTATATGATGACCCCTTTGTCTTTGGCCTTTTGGCAGAGCCCTTGCATTAGGTAGTCACCGTTTGTGATACCGTTTAATTTTCGCGGTATTGAGGTTCGTAGGGTCGCTGAGATAACGATCATAGGTAAACCAACTGCGTGGGTCAGTGTAATATAATTCGCGAGAGTAGAACCACCACAAGTTGTTGTTTGCCCAATGCACCCTATCGCTTGGGGAATCATAGGCCCATGAATTCAACCGCTGTGACCCAGAGTTGGCACCGTCTGTCATCAAAACAATGACTTTTTGCGTGACAATTGTTTCACCCGCAACGGGATAGGCATCGGGTCTGCCCTGAAATTGCGCGTCAATTTTGCCGCTTGAAATCAGCGTGCTGACCACAGGCTGCAGGCTTGGATCAAGCAGCGCCAATCCCCATTTCAAGCCCATATAAATCGCGGTACCCGCGCGCGGCTGGAGTTTGTTGATCTGCGTTTTTAGTGCCGCCAAATCCTGCGTCAATGGCGTAACCTGTTCGTAGGAATAACGCGGGCAGACTGTATTCGTCATGGTGTTCCGATACTGACCCGTATCATAATTATAGTCCGAGTTCCACTGATAGTGCTGCATTTGCGTATAGGTTTTTGACAAGTTGAGACCCGTCAGGTCAAAATCTGAATCATCAAAATCGACGCAGTATGAAAAGTTGTGCTTCTGATCGACTTTGAGAGCGCCAAAGAGACTGGGCCCCACATTGACATGCTCGGAATACGGAACCAGCGACAATGAAATCCGACCAGCATAGTCTGCCTGCAACATGTTTTCAGCTAACTTTGCTGCGGCTTTGCGTAGCGCAACAATTTTTGTATCCGAGGTGCCGCTGGCGGGTTCTGCCATCGAACCAGAAAGATCGACGACCAAAGACACTTCGATATCCGCGACGCCGTCAACTGCGGTTGATGCTGCGTTTGACGAGAGTTTGTGAATGCCCAAAAGCTTTAAAAAGATCGTGTTGATCTCTTGATTTGCAACAACGCCGACTGAACGACGGCCCCCCAAGTCTTCGACATTGGGCTCGCCGACAATCGCACCGCTCAGGCCAGCCTTTTCGAAATAATCGATAACTACCTGTTTCTGATCCGCATCCTGGTCGAGGTCCGCCGCCGCAAGAACGGCACGGTCTGCAGTGCTTTGCAGCACAGCGCGTTCGCATTCAAAGCGCATAAAGTCGACAGCCATCCCGCCGATAGCGAGCATGAGAATCAACAGAAAGAGCGTGAAAATGATAATTGAGCCGTTCTCATCATCACGAAAGTCCGATGACCGCCGAGATAATTGCTGATTTACGCGCTGTTTCAAAGTCATCATTTCGTCACCACTCATTCCCGTTTTCCCGCCTTTTGGCTTCGTTGAACGGTCTTTCCCTCGGCTTATAGATCAAAAGTCTGTGGCCGAATTGGGGCGTAACCGCGTCAAATTAAGTTCTTATTGCCCAAATTCGTGAGGACATTTCAGGGGAGAATTGCCCATTGTTGCTGCATTTTCATCATTCTGGCGGCGAATCTCCTGCGGTAGGCTGGTGTGGCGGCAGATTGGACTTAAAACCTCAAAAGTTTCCAAACCGCCTAAACTTTCATCAAATCGCACCTATAGTGATCACGAGCAGACCGCTCCAATTGAAATACCCGACGCTGTGTCGGTACATCGAAGGACATGACCCTATGACCACTGCCCATCAGACCGCCGCGGAGCCAAGCTTTCGCGAATCTGTTGATATGATGTTCAACCGCGCTGTGGCGCTCATGGATTTGAGCCCCGGTCTTGAGGAGAAAATCCGTGTGTGTAACGCGACCTATACGGTGCGTTTTGGCGTCCGTTTGCGCGGCGCTATTCATACATTTACCGGATATCGCTCGGTACACTCCGAGCATATGGAGCCAGTCAAGGGCGGCATTCGCTATGCCCTGTCGGTTCATCAAGACGAGGTTGAGGCGCTTGCTGCGTTGATGACATTCAAATGCGCTTTGGTGGAGGCCCCGTTTGGTGGCTCTAAGGGCGGATTGCGGATTGATCCGAATGCATGGGAGCCCCATGAGCTGGAGCAGATCACCCGTCGATTTGCCTATGAGCTGATCAAGCGTGACCTGATTAACCCCGCCCAAAACGTGCCAGCCCCTGATATGGGCACGGGCGAGCGCGAGATGGCATGGATTGCAGACCAATATAAGCGGATGAATACGACCGATATTAACGGTGCTGCCTGTGTAACGGGTAAGCCGATCAACGCAGGCGGTATTCAGGGCCGCACAGAGGCCACGGGGCGCGGCGTGCAATATGCGCTGCGCGAGTTCTTTCGCTATGACGAGGATAAGGCGGCCGCGGGTCTGACGGGCGATCTGTCGGGCAAGCGCGTGATTGTGCAAGGTCTTGGCAACGTAGGCTATCACGCGGCAAAGTTTCTGTCCGAGGAAGATGGTTGCCTGATCACGGGCATCATCGAGCGCGACGGAGCTTTGCATGACGAGAAGGGTCTCGATGTTGAGGCCGTGCACCAGTGGATTGCAAAACACGGCGGCCTGACGGGCTATCCCGATGCGGGGCATCAGGCGGATGGTGCGGCATTGCTAGAGGCCGAGTGCGATATCCTGATCCCGGCGGCGCTTGAAGGTGTGATCAACCTTTCGAACGCTGATCGTATCAAAGCGCCATTGATTATTGAGGCCGCGAACGGCCCTGTGACAGCAAGTGCAGATGAGATCCTGCGCGAGAAGGGTGCCGTGATTATCCCCGATATGTATGCCAACGCAGGCGGTGTGACGGTGTCGTATTTCGAGTGGGTCAAGAACCTGAGCCATATCCGCTTTGGCCGGATGCAGCGCCGCGCGGAGGAAGCGCGCCATCAGGTTCTCGTCGATGAGTTGCAGCGACTGGACCGTTATTTGGGTGCCGATTGGTCAATGTCTGCGGGCTTTAAGGAAAAGTATCTACGCGGGGCGGATGAGTTGGAACTGGTCCGCTCTGGCCTCGATGACACGATGCGCGCGGCTTATCAGTCGATGCGCAACGTCTGGCACGGGCGCGATGATGTGACCGATTTGCGCACAGCGGCCTATATCGTGTCGATCAGCAAAGTTGCATTGAGCTACCAAGCCAAGGGCCTTTGATCCAAAGGAGCGCCTGACGGCGCAAGACATTCTAAGACAAGGCGCGCAGCAGCGGTTGCGCGCCATTTTTGTCGTTTGTGTGCTTTTCATCTGCCGCTATCCCGCCTAGCGTGAGTCATCAACGGGTGGAGTGCGCTGATGGGATATTCGGGATTTCGTGTGATCAAAGAGGGGTTATTCGGCCAGAAGGGCTGGAAGCCTCAGTGGCGTAATCCAGAGCCTAAGGCCGAATATGACATCGTGATTATTGGCGGCGGGGGGCATGGCCTCTCGACTGCGTTTTACCTCGCTAAAGAGCATGGGCTAAAGAATATCGCCGTGCTTGAGAAGGGCTACCTTGGCGGCGGCAATGTGGGGCGTAATACCACGATTGTGCGGGCCAATTACTTTTTGCCGGGCAATTCCGAGTTTTATTCCCATTCGCTGAAGCTGTGGGAGAACCTTGAGAACGAACTGAATTATAACGTCATGCATTCGCAGCGTGGCTTGATCAATCTGTTCCATTCTGACGGCCAGCGCGATGCCTTTGCCCGCCGTGGTAATGCGATGATCAATCAAGGAGATGATGCGGAACTGTTGGACACTGAGGGTGTGCGTAAGCATTTGCCGTATCTTGATTTCGAGAACACGCGGTTCCCGATTTATGGCGGTTTGCTGCATAAACGCGGTGGTACGGCGCGCCATGATGCGGTGGCGTGGGGCTATGCGCGTGGCGCTGACCAACGCGGCGTTGATCTGATCCAGAACTGCGAAGTGACGGGGATTGATATTGAAGGCGGCGTCGTGAAAGGCGTGCAGACCTCGCGCGGGGCCATTCGCGCCAAAAAGGTGGCGATCGTCACGGCGGGGCGGTCGGGGCAGGTGGCCGCAATGGCGGGGATGCGCCTGCCAATTGAAAGCCATATTTTGCAGGCGTTTGTGACCGAGGGTCTCAAGCCAGTGATCGATCACGTCGTCAGCTTTGGCATGGGCCACTTTTATATCAGCCAATCTGACAAGGGTGGTTTGGTGTTCGGTGGCGATCTGGATTTCTATTCAAGCTACGCCTCGCGCGGCAACCTGCCGATGAAGGAACATGTGATGGACGCGGCCATGACCCTGATGCCGATGATCGGCAAGGCCAAGGTGCTGCGGTCTTGGGGCGGGATCATGGATATGACGCCCGACGGCAGCCCGATTATTGATAAAACCCATATTGAGGGGCTCTTTTTGGATTGCGGCTGGTGTTATGGCGGGTTCAAGGCTGTGCCCGGATCGGGCTTTAGCCTTGCGCATTTGATCGCGACGGGCAACCACCACGCGCCTGCCGAGAAGTTCCGCTTGGACCGTTTCCGCACGGGGCGCGGCCTCATGGATGAGGAGGGCACAGGTGCGCAACATAACCTTCACTGATGGCGGCAAAGGTCGCATTTTGAGTATTTTGAACAAAGCGAGGCAGGGGTTCCATGCGTCTTAACTGTCCTGTTTGCGGCGAGCGTGATCGCCGCGAGTTTTATTATGGCGGCGATGCTGTGGCGATGATGCGCCCTGCGCCGGATGCGGGTGTTGGCCCTTGGGATGACTATGTGCATTTGCGCGAGAACCCAGCGGGCCAGACCCGCGATTTGTGGCATCACGAGGCGGGCTGCGGCGCTTGGCTCGTTGTGACGCGTAACACGGTGACTCATGCGATCAAAGATGTGGCCTTGGCACGGGAGGCCAAACGATGAGATTGCGCAAAGCTGATGTGACGGTCCCGTTCACCTTTGATGGTGTGAAGTATTGCGGGGTTGCGGGGGAAACTTTGGCAGCGGCATTGCAGGCCAATGGCGTCAAGCTGGTCGCCCGCTCATTCAAATACCATCGCCCGCGTGGCGTGATGGGGTCGGGGTCTGAGGAGCCGAACGCGCTTGTCACCATTGGCACAGGCGCGCAGGCGGACCCGAATGTCCGTGCGACCGTGCAGGAGGTTTACGAGGGGCTGGAGGCGTTTTCGCAGAATGCTTGGCCGACCCTCAAGAATGATGTGATGGCAGTGAATGATTTTGCATCGCCGTTCTTGGGCGCGGGATTTTACTACAAGACCTTCATGTGGCCTAAGGCGTTTTGGGAACGGGTCTATGAGCCGATTATCAGGCGGGCTGCGGGGCTTGGTGGCCTGAGTGGCAAGACTGATCCCGATACTTACGAGAAGGCTTTTGCGTTTTGCGACGTGCTTGTCATCGGCGCGGGGCCTGCGGGATTGATGGCGGCACTGGTCGCGGGGCGCTCTGGTGCGGATGTGATTTTGGCCGAAGAAGATACGGCGCTGGGCGGCAGATTGCTTTCAGAGGTTGAAGAGATCGACGGTGCGCCCGCGATGGACTGGGTAAAGTCCGTCGAGGCGGAGCTCTCCGCGATGCCAAACGTGCGGATCATGACGCGGACGGCGGTGACGGGCGCTTATGACCAAGGCACATTTGGGGCGTTGGAGCGGGTCGGTGATTTTGCGCCACGTCGTGTGGGCCTTCCGCGGTCCTGTTTCTGGCGGATCGTGGCGAAGCGGTCGGTGCTTTGCGCGGGCTCGCTTGAGCGGTCGATTGCGTTTCCAAATAACGACCGCCCCGGTGTGATGATGGCGGGGGCTGTGCGGGCTTATGTGAACCGCTGGGGCGTGGCGACAGGTAAGAAGGTCGCGGTTTTCGGCAATAACGATGATGTGGCAAAGACCGCGCGCGATTTGCGGGCTGCGGGCATAGACGTCGTGGCCGAACTTGATAGCCGCACAGGTGCGCGGGTGATTGATACCGCAGGGCGGCATGGATTGCAGAGCATAACGGTCTCGCAAAACGGTGAGAACGCCAAGATCGAGGCTGATTGTCTAGCCGTGACTGGTGGTTGGAACCCGACGGTGCATTTGACGTGCCACATGAATGGGCGCCCCGTTTGGGATGCCGGGATTGCAAGCTTTGTGCCAAGTGCAGGGGCGGTGCCGAACATGGTGACGGCGGGCGCTTGCCACGGGGTTTTCGACACGATGGGCTGTCTCGCGGATGCAGCACAGATTACGGAGGCGGCACTCAAGAACATGCAGATCAAGCCCGCAAAGGTGGATTTGCCCCAGGCCGATCACGCGCCCTATAACATCGAGCCGCTTTGGCATGTTGAGGGCAAGGGCCGCAAATGGATTGATTTCCAGAACGATGTGCATGTCAAAGATGTGCGCCTCGCTGCCCAAGAGAACTTCCGCTCTGTTGAGCATATGAAGCGCTACACGACCCAAGGCATGGCGCCCGATCAGGGGAAATCATCCAATGTGGTGGCTTTGGCCGTGCTGGCCGATGCGACAGGGCGGGGCATCCCCGAGACGGGCACGACGACCTTCCGTCCGCCTTTTGTGCCCGTGCCGATTGCGGCGATGGGGGCGGGGGCGCATGGTAAAGGCTTTGCGCCTGAACGCTTCACGACATCGCATAAGGCAAGCGTTGCCGCAGCTGCGCCGATGATCGAAGCGGGGCTTTGGTATCGGCCAAGCTATTTCCCGATTGCAGGCGAGACCACATGGCGGCAATCGTGCGACCGCGAGGTGAATATGGTCCGCAATGCTGTTGGGATCGTGGACGTGTCTACCCTTGGCAAGATTGACGTGCAGGGGCCTGATGCGGCCAAGCTATTGGATTTCGTTTATACAAATACGTTCTCGACGCTGAAGGTCGGCAAGGTCCGTTATGGATTGATGCTGCGCGAAGACGGCCATGTGCTGGATGATGGCACCACGGCGTGTCTGGCGGACAACCACTATGTGATGACGACGACCACGGCGGCGGCGGGTCTTGTGATGCGCCACCTTGAATATGTGCTGCAAGTGGTACGGCCCGATCTGGACGCAAAGGTGATCTCGGTCACCGAGCAATGGGCACAGTTTGGGGTCGCGGGGCCAAAGTCGCGCGATGTGATCAATGGGATCATTGATGCGCCGATTGATGACGCGAGCTTCCCCTATATGGGCTGCGGTGCGATCACGATTGACGGGATAGCTGCGCGTCTGTTCCGGATTTCGTTCTCTGGCGAGCAAGCCTATGAGATTGCTGTGCCTGCGCGTTACGGTGCGAGCCTTTATAAACAACTCGTTGATCACGCTGCCAAACTTGACGGCGGGGCCTACGGGATGGAAGCGCTCAATGTGCTGCGTATCGAGAAGGGCTTTATCACCCATGCGGAAATTCACGGGCGGGTCACGGCGTTTGATATCGGCATGGACCGCATGGTCAGCCGCAAGAAGGATTGCATCGGCCAGACCATGGCCGCGCGTGAAGGCTTGATGGACGAGAACCGTGCGCAGCTGGTGGGCCTCAAGCCTGTGGGGGCTGTGCAGCAGATGGTGGCTGGGGCACATTTGTTTGACGCGGGCGCTGACGCGGTGCGCGTGAACGATCAGGGCTATGTGACCTCGGTCGGGTTTTCGCCGACGCTGGGCCATAACATCGCGCTTGGTTTCCTTGATCGGGGTCGTGCGCGGTATGGCGAGGTGATCCGGATGGTTGACCATTTGCGTGAGATTGATGCGACGCTGGAGGTCTGCGATCCGGTATTCTTTGATCCGACAGGAGGGCGTTTGCGTGGTTAAATTGCTAGAAACAACGCCTTGCGCGGGGCTATTGCCACGTCAAATCGGGCAAGTGAGACTAAGCGAAGTGAGCTTTGGCAAGGTTTGGTCGGTCTCACCATTCGCAGGAAAATTGGCCGCAACTGATGCGGCATTGCGCAAGCTGGGCGTGGCCTTCCCAATGGCAGGTCAGATCGTCTCGGCTGGCCCCGTGACTGCGATGTGGTTCGGCCATGGGCAGGCCTTGGTGCTGGGTGCAGAGGCTTTGCCGAAGTTGCCAGCTGCCGTCACGGATCAAAGCGACGGGTGGGCCTGCGTGCGCATCGAAGGGCATGCGGTGGATGTGCTGGCACGATTGGCACCTGTGGATTTGCGCGGGGCCGCTGGTGCGCGCCGCACGTTGGTCGGGCATATGTCGGCGGTGATCATTGCACGCGATGGTGGCGCGTTTGACGTGATGGTCATGCGCTCGATGGCGGCAACTTTGGTGCATGAGCTGGAAGTGGCGGCAACGGGCGTTTCGGCGCGGGGCTGACCAATTTTCGTCGAAAATTGGACGACAGTCATATGCGGTTGCTCTCGACTCTGGCCGCTCATAGGCGGATAATGCGCTTATGAGTTTGCCCCCAGGTTTCCTTGATGAATTACGCACGCGGCTGTCGCTTGGACGGGTCGTTGGGCGAAAGGTCATGTGGGACACGCGCAAATCGAACCAAGGCAAGGGCGACCTCTGGGCGCCTTGCCCGTTCCACCAAGAAAAATCCGCCAGTTTCCACGTCGATGACCGCAAAGGGTTTTATTACTGCTTTGGCTGCCACGCAAAAGGCGACGCGATTTCCTTTGTGCGCGAAACCGAGAACGTGGATTTCATGGAGGCGGTCAAGATTTTGGCAGCAGAGGCAGGGATGCCAGTGCCAGCCTCCGACCCGCGCGCGCAAGAAAAGGCCGATCTGCGGACCCAACTGACCGAGGTGATGGAGCAGGCCGTGCAGTGGCACAGGTTGCAGCTGCAAACGGGGGTGGCGTCCGAGGCGCGTGATTATCTGGCGCGGCGCGGGCTCTCGCCTGAGGCGCAAGACCGCTGGGATATCGGCTTTGCCCCTCCAAATGGCGGGGTGATGGCGCATCTGACGGGCAAGGGCGTTGATCCGAAACTGGTGATCGAGGCAGGTCTTTCCGCCGAAAGTGACCGAGGCGGCGCGCCCTATGACCGCTTCCGTGGCCGTATCATTTTTCCGATCCGCGACGGGCGCAATCGCCCAATTGGCCTTGGCGGGCGCTCGCTCGACCCCAATGCGCGGGCGAAATATCTGAACTCTCCCGAAACGCCTTTGTTCGACAAGGGCCGCAGCCTGTATAACCACGGCCCCGCACGCGAGGCCGCAGGCAAAGGTCAGCCCTTGATTGTGGCCGAAGGCTATATGGACGTGATCGCGCTGTCCGAGGCGGGCTTTGGTGCGAGCGTTGCCCCCTTGGGGACGGCGGTAACGGAGGATCAATTGCGGCTTTTGTGGCGGATATCGCCTGAGCCGATCATCGCCCTTGATGGCGACACCGCTGGCCTACGCGCGGCGATGCGGGTGATCGATATTGCATTGCCGCTCCTAGAGGCGGGCAGCTCGCTGCGCTTTGCGCTGATGCCAGAGGGGCTGGACCCTGACGACCTGATCAAGGCGCAGGGCAAGGGTGCGATGCAGGCGCTGCTAGATGGTGCGATCCCGATGGTGCAACTGCTGTGGCGCCGCGAGACTGAGGGCAAGATTTTCGACAGCCCGGAACGGCGTGCGGCTCTTGATAAGACATTGCGCGAAAAGATTAAATTGATCGCGGACCCGTCGGTGCGCAGTCACTACGGCGAGGCCATTAAAGAGCTGCGTTGGGAGCTTTTCAATACCCGTAAACAGGGCGGCACCAGCGGTGGCAAGCGTGGCACGAAACGCGCGTGGACAGGCAAAAAGCTAGAGCCTTGGCAGCAGGATATCGCGCCTGTGACCTCTTCCAAAATGTCCGAACTTGGGGCAGGGGTCAGTGACGTTGATCACCTGCGCGAAGCGGTGATTTTGGCAACTTTGTTGCACACCCCCGCCGTCATTCTCGCCTTCGAGGCGCAAGTCGAGCGCATGGAGTGCCGCGACCCGTTACATGCGACATTGCGCAACGCGGTCCTGCGGCATGCCACGGCCGAAAACGTAAAAGAGGCTGTGGTGGCAGAAGTTGGCGCGCAGGCCCTTGAAAAGCTGATGAGTAACCCACATTTGGCTATTACGCCCAGCCTGCGTAGGGCTGGTGACGTTGGCATTGCAAAACAACTTTTGGCCGAAGAACTCGGCAAACTCATGGCGAGACGTGGTCACATGCGTGAAATCAGCGACGGCATGGATGAAATGTATGGCATCGCGGACGAAAGCACGACATGGCGTCTGGCGCGGGCTGCGGCCTCGATTGATACGTCGGTGCGCAAAGATGTCGACAATAGTGCCGATTTCGAGCGGGCCAAAAACGGGGTGGAACTGAACAAGGATGAACGAAGCGCCTTTCAAAGCCTTTTGAACGCGCTAAGTGCGGACAAGAAAACGAAATAATCTTGGTTCAGTGGGAACCTCCAACACACGCTGTCCCGCAACATATCTGAGAAACACGACCACCTCACCTTGCGAATCACCCCAAATACAGGTTGATTCGTTTGAAACCGAATCATCCGGATCACTTTGATTCGTTTGACCTCTTGAAGGAGCCCCGCATGGCCGCGAAAGATAACGACGACCGTAAGGACGACCAAGACGGCGATATCAGCCTCGATATGTCCCAAGCCGCAGTCAAAAAGATGATCGCGGACGCCCGTGAACGTGGCTACATCACTTACGATCAGTTGAACGCGGTTCTGCCTCCTGAGCAGGTGTCCTCCGACCAGATTGAGGACGTCATGTCGATGTTGTCCGAGATGGGCATTCAGGTCACCGAGGAAGAAGAATCCGAAGAGACCGACGATCCAGAAGGCGGCACCGCTGTTGCCACTGTCGCGGGCTCTCGTGATATTATCCTTGGTGGTGCGGATGCTGAAAAGCTGGACCGCACCGATGACCCTGTTCGCATGTACCTGCGCGAAATGGGCTCTGTTGAGCTGCTGTCGCGTGAAGGCGAAATTGCGATTGCCAAGCGCATCGAGGCTGGCCGCAATACGATGATTTTGGGGCTTTGCGAAAGCCCGCTGACATTCCAAGCGATCACGATCTGGCGCGACGAACTTTTGTCCGAAGACATTCTACTGCGCGACGTCATCGACCTTGAAACGACATTTGGCGACCAGATGGACGAAGATGGTCTGGGCGCTGTCGTGGCCCCCGTCGCAGGCGCACCTGCGGCCGAGAAGGAAGATTCAGCCGAGGTAGATGCCGACGGTAACCTGATCAGCAAGGATGATGATGACGACGAGGACGATCAGGCCAACATGTCGCTTGCGGCAATGGAAGCGGCCCTGAAACCACGCGTTCTGGAAACGCTGGAAGTCATCGCACGCGGCTTTGGCAAATTGTCTGATATGCAAGACGCGCGGATGTCCGCGACGCTAAATGAGGACTCTTCCTTTACAGGCAAAGAAGAGAAGAAATACCAAAAACTGCGCACGGAAATCGTTGGTCTGGTGAACTCGCTTCACTTGCACAACAACCGTATTGAAGCGTTGATCGACCAGCTTTACGGCATCAACCGCCGCATCATGTCCATCGACAGCGCGATGGTGAAGCTCGCCGACCAAGCCCGTATTAACCGTCGTGAATTCATCGACGAATATAAGGGCCGCGAGCTGGACCCGAACTGGCTTGAGGAAATGGGCGCAAAGGCTGGCCGAGGCTGGCAGGCGCTGATTGAACGTTCTACCGACAAGATCGAAGAACTTCGCGGCGACATGGCCCAAGTTGGCCAATATGTCGGTGTGGATATCAACGAATTCCGCCGCATCGTGCAGCAGGTTCAAAAAGGTGAGAAAGAGGCGCGTCAGGCCAAGAAAGAAATGGTCGAAGCGAACCTCCGTTTGGTTATTTCAATCGCGAAAAAGTACACGAACCGTGGCCTGCAATTCCTTGATCTTATTCAAGAAGGTAACATCGGCCTGATGAAGGCTGTTGATAAATTCGAGTACCGTCGCGGTTATAAGTTCTCGACTTATGCGACGTGGTGGATCCGTCAGGCGATCACCCGTTCCATCGCCGATCAGGCCCGCACGATCCGTATTCCTGTGCACATGATCGAGACGATCAACAAACTGGTCCGCACTGGTCGCCAGATGTTGCACGAAATTGGCCGCGAGCCGACACCAGAGGAATTGGCAGCCAAACTGCAAATGCCTTTGGAAAAGGTCCGCAAGGTTATGAAGATCGCGAAAGAGCCGATCTCTTTGGAGACGCCAATCGGCGACGAAGAAGATTCGCAGCTTGGCGATTTCATCGAAGACAAGAACGCGATCCTGCCGTTGGATTCCGCTATTCAGGAAAACCTGAAGGAAACCACGACCCGCGTTCTGGCCTCGCTGACACCACGTGAAGAGCGTGTTTTGCGGATGCGTTTTGGTATCGGCATGAACACCGACCACACGCTTGAAGAAGTGGGTCAGCAGTTCTCGGTGACACGTGAGCGTATTCGTCAGATCGAGGCAAAGGCGCTGCGCAAGCTCAAGCACCCAAGCCGTTCGCGCAAACTGCGGTCGTTCCTTGACCAATAAAATCCATAAAAACTGCCTTGGGCCATTGGCCTGAGGCACGACGATGTCATTGGATAAAGCCAAGGCGCTGGCCGCAAACGGGCGTATCGCCGAAGCGGAAACCTTGTTCGATGCGCTTGTGAGGGCCAAGCCGAAAAACGCGGTTGTCCTGTCCACCTACGTCCGCTTTCACAATCGCTATTCCCGCAAATTCCGCAAAGCGGCAGCAGCGGTGGAATCCCTCGTAGCGCTCAAGCCAAAATCAGCCGAAGTGCAGGCCCTTGCCGCCGAAACCTATAGCAATTGCAAACGTTTAGCCGAGGCAGAGCAGCATGCCGCCGCCGCCTTGCACATCGACCCCGCCAATCCTGATAGCCTGTTTATCGCAGCCCACGTAGACGCGGCCCGCAATCGCCCAGATGCCGCCATCGCCAAGATCGAACTTGCGCTAACAAAACGCCCTGACCACATGCCGTCGCTTATCCAAAAGGGGCGCTACCTGCGAGCGGCTGGCGATTTGGCCAAAGCGGCCGCCGTGGCCCGCGACCTTTGGGAAACGCACCCCGATATATCGACGTCATTAGCCTGCTATTCTCAGTCGGCCCAGTGGCCGCTGACGACCCCGTTCTCGCACATCTCAAGTTGCAGATCCTGCCGCCACTCGCGAAAACAAGCGGCGTCGCTTTTGCGGACGCGCTCAAGCTTTTGGCAAAGGCCCATCTAGACGCTGGCAATCACAACGCAGCCTATGACGCCTTCAGCCGCGCGAAATCAGCCGCCCCAATGCGCCGCGATGAAAAGGGTTACGCCAGCTTTATCCAGACCCTGTGCACTTCGGTCACACGGGCGGACTACGCGACACCGACAGGCGATCCCAGCGATCAACCTGTTCTGATCATCGGCTTCCCGCGCAGCGGCTCGACCCTGCTGGAATAAATGTTGACCGGCCATAGCCAGATCAGCAGCGTTGGCGAAAGTCCAGCGTTGCCCAACCTGTGCCAACAAACAGGGATGCGGCCCCATTATGGCGGCGATATGGTCTCAGCGATCAGGCAAATTCCCTTGGATGCGACCCATTCGTTTGGAAAGCGCTATCTCGCTGAAATCGCTTGCGAAAAATATCAACCACGGGTGATCGACAAGGCGCTGCATAACTTTGAGCTTTTGGGGCTATTCGCCAAAATCCTGCCCAACGCGCGGATCATCGACATGCGCCGCGATCCGCTGGATACCTGCGTGTCCTGCTACCTTCAGCCGCTGTCGGCATGGCACAGCTACACCCAAGACATCGGGCTGCTGGGGCGGACCTATGCGCAGTATCGCAAGCTGATGACCCATTGGGGGCAGGTGCTGCCGAACCCGATTTTGACGCTGCGCTACGAGGATGTGATAGCCGATCAGGAAACCGCGCTGCGCAAAACCCTCGCGTTTCTAGACCTGCCTTGGGACCCTGCGGTCTTGGATCATGCCAATAGCAAAAACCACAGCCACACCCTCTCGACAGCGCAGGTGCGCGCACCTTTGTCGTCAAAGGCGATGGGACGTTGGAAACATTACGAGCCGCACCTCGATCCGCTGAAAGCGGCGTTGCAGGATTTCTATCCAGACGGATGGGACGGGGCCTACCTTTAAGCATCAATTGGGGTTAACCCCGCTTTTGTTTTGCGGCTAAGGTAGGGACAACCCAAGAATGGAGACCCGCAATGAAGTTTCTCAAAACGCTCTTTGGCAGCAAGCCCACTGAGGAAACCTTTGAGATTTACAAAGATTTCCGCATCATTGTTGAGCCCATGCGTGAAGGGTCCAAATACCGCTTGGCCGCGCGTATTGAGAATGAGGTCGATGGCGAGGTCCAAACCCAACAAGTGATCCGCGCTGATACCTTTGACAGCCTTGAGCAAGCCAATGAGGTTTCCCTCGCAAAAGCCAAGCAAGTCATTGATGAGCAAGCAAAGATGCGGGTCGGAACGTGATGAGATATGCGGTTGCATTGAGCCTGCTCGCGGCGCCCGCTTGGGCAGAGTGCGGAGGTTACGACAGTACATTTCTATTTTGCCAGATCGAAAATAGCGCGAAAACCCTGTCGGTTTGTTTTGATGACGAGGCCGCCAGCTATCGTTTCGGTCCGACAATGGGGGCACCAGAACTCGAATTGGTTGAGCGCATCGCGACGCTGGATTACACCCCTTGGCCCGGTGCAGGCAGCACGATTTGGGAAGAGGTCGTGTTTTACAATCAAAACTATAGCTACACGGTGGCTGTTGCAGTCAGGCGGGACATTCCTGATGATCCTGACGCGTTGGTCAAAGTGGATCAATTTGGCGGGGTGATAGTGAAGCGGAACAATGTGGAAATTGTGAACCTGACCTGTGACCCTGCCACCATTTACATTGACCGTTTGGACGGGCTTTCAGAGGCGAAGAACCAGTTAGGCAACGTCTATTCCGATGGGGAATGGGTTGAGCTGCCTGACTAAAGGGCGCGGGGAAACGATGCCGATGAAATACGTACTTCCTTTGTTGGTTTTTGCCAGCCCCGCTTGGGCGATGTGCAATGCGGGCGAAGAAACCTTCATGTCGTGCCAGATTTCAGGCAGCGCAAAATTTCTTGAGGTTTGCTTTGATGACAAACACGCGACCTACAGCTTTGGCAAAGCGGGGCAGGTGCCAGAATTGACGCTACAGACAACGCTCGCCGCACTGGATTACCGCCCTTGGAATGCGACAGGTACCGCAATCGTCGAGGAGGTCGTGTTTTATAACAAGAACTACGCCTATGCGGTACGTGTCGGGTATGAGCGCCCTTGGGGTGAAGAGTTGTATGAGGATGTTCCGCATCGCAACTTTGGTGGTGTGTCAGCATGGCGCGGCGACAAAATCATTCTCGACATGGACTGCGACCGTGCCTCGGTTGAATTTACGTGGGATGTCCTGCTGTTTGAAGCGAAAGAGGCGCTTGGCCTGACGTGGGATGACCGCGCGCTCAAGTGGGTTGCGCTGCCAGATTAAGCGTCGTCGGTGCACGCGCAGTGCACGTAGTGTGCACAGGTTGTGACATCACAGTGAGTCTCTACAGACACACCATTTGGTGTGCCGATTTTCTCACTACCCAAATTGTACCAAGCCTCCTATAGTCCTGTGGATAAGTGGGAAAATACCCACGACTGGCAGTATAAAAATAAAACGAGGACAGGCCCATGCGTTGCCCCTTTTGCGGAAACGTCGACACACAAGTTAAAGATTCACGTCCAGCGGAAGACCATGTCGCCATCCGCAGACGTCGATTTTGCCCCGCGTGTGGCGGCAGATTTACTACTTACGAGCGCGTGCAGCTCCGTGATTTGGTCGTCATCAAATCCAATGGTCGCCGCGAAGATTTTGACCGCGATAAGCTAGAGCGGTCGATCCGCATTAGCCTTCAGAAGCGCCCAGTTGAGCCAGAACGTATGGATCAGATGATCTCTGGTATCGTGCGCCGTTTGGAAAGCATGGGGGAAACGGACATTGGCTCCAAGGCAATCGGTGAGATTGTAATGGAAAGTCTGGCCCGTATCGACACCGTGGCCTACGTGCGTTTTGCTAGTGTTTACAAGAACTTCCAAGCCGCAGATGATTTTGACAAATTCGTTTCCGAATTGCGTCCGGATGCAAAAACAGAAGAGTGACGCCCGCTTTATGGCGCTGGCCCTGAGTTTGGGCCGGCGTGGGATGGGCCGTGTTTGGCCCAACCCTGCGGTCGGCTGCGTGATCGTGCGTGATGGCGTGATCGTGGGCCGAGGCCGCACAGCGGATGGCGGCAGACCCCATGCCGAGACCGAAGCTTTGTGCCAAGCGGGCGACAAGGCGCGCGGTGCGACGGCCTATGTGAGCCTAGAGCCATGCTCTCACCACGGTAAAACCCCGCCATGCGCCAATGCGCTGATCGACGCGGGCATTGCCGAAGTCGTTGTCGCGACAGGCGACCCAAACCCTCAAGTTTCTGGCGCTGGCATTGCGATGCTCGAAGCCGCTGGAATTGCGGTGCGCATGGGTATTCTCAAAGAGCAAGCTGATGCAGATCACGCGGGTTTCTTCCTCACGCAGACGCGCGGGCGCCCTTATATTACACTGAAATTAGCGACCACGCTTGACGGCCATATTGCAACCACAACAGGCGATAGCCAATGGATCACTGGGCCACAAGCGCGCCGTTTGGTCCATGCAATGCGGGCCAGACATGACGCTGTGATGGTCGGCGCGGGCACCGTGCGGGCCGATGATCCGATGCTGGATGTGCGCGATATGGGGGCCGAGCGCCAACCTGTCCGCGTGGTGATTTCATCCGATTTGAACCTGCCGACCAACGGCAAACTGGCGCGAACTGCCAAGGATCAACCTGTCTGGCTGTGCCATAGTCCAGCAGCAGATGCGCGGGACTGGAAAGCGCTGGGCGCACACTCCATTTTGGCCAAAACCAAAGGTAGCAACGTTGATCTATCCGACGCGATGGGCCAACTCGCAGGCGCGGGCCTCACGCGGATTTTCTGCGAAGGCGGCGGGCAATTGGCTGCGTCATTGATGAAGGCGGGCTTGGTTGACGAGCTGGTTTTGTTCAATGGTCCCAAGGTGATCGGCGGCGACGGTATGTCGGCACTTGGCACGTTGGGTGTCACAGTTTTGGAAAATGCGCCACGTTTTGAATTGCTGGAACATCGCGCAATCGGCGGCGATGTCATGAGCCGATGGCGCGTGGCCTAGCGCCACAAATGCGCGTAACTGGCGAAGGCACCTTGTAGCTTTGCCGCGATCCGATTGAACTGACTTGGGCGCGGGATATCACCTGTTGCAAGCCGCTCAACCGCGACCTCAACAGGGCAGGGTAGCCCCGATTTCGGATCAAAATACCGTGGGTAATCAATCAAAACCGCATGGGCGAGTGCGATCACATCGGGTGAAGCCGAGCGGCGCGTGACAGGCATAGCGCGGTCATCCGTCAGACCCCAACCTGCATAGAATGGCGAACCAAGACAGGTGACCTTCTTGCCGCGCAGCAATGCCTCAAACCCCAGAAGCGAGGTCATGGTCCAGACCTCATCGACTTGATCAATGAGGGCCAGAGGATCCGCTTTGGTAGCGACCACATCGGCAAGCGACGTTGCCTCTGATACGGTCCCTTTGCGCAAACCCGCCTCAACGTCGGGGTGCGGTTTATAGATAATAACGGCGGCGGGGTTCGCCTTTCGCGCCGCCGCGAGCAGCCCGTGATTAGTTGTCACATCCGTGGCCCCAAGGCGGATTGAGGCGTCGTCTTCGACTTGCCCAGGCACGAGGATACGGCGGCCTGTCGGAAGGTCCGCGACATTGGCCCCGCCAAGGTTATATTTGGAAAGCCGTTCACCGATCAGCGTGGCAATCAGCGCCTCGGCCCTTCTGCGGTCTGCATCGGACAAGGCTGCGCTGGCCTCGATCAGGGTTTCTAACCTGCTGGGGCGTGACGGGTCGTAATAAATCCCCAGATCATCGACAACAAGTGACAGCGGTGGGATTAGATCAGCCCCAAGTCCGCGAGAGCGCAAGAACCCGTCTTCAATCCGCGAAACCCCATGCATTTCAAGAGCTTCCGTCGTTTTTCCTGCCCAAACCATTTGCCGCCGCGCGCCAATTTTTGTCGCGAATTTCACAGGCTTATAGCGCCCAAAAAAGGCTTGGAGAGGCTTGCGCTTCCATAACTTCATGCCATGCGCGTCCCAGCCCGCATGATCGTCTCGCCATGTGCGGGCGGCGGCGGTGAGCGTCGCGGTGGCATGTTCAAAGCTGCAGAGCCTGTCATGAAACGGGTCGTACCATTTCGGGTAGAGCAGCATGCTTGCTGCAAAAAGCTGATTACGCGTGAGTTTGCGTTGCCTGCGGTCAAGCGGTTTGCGGTCCTCGGTCAGGCCCCAGCCGATGTAGAACGGCTGGCCAAAAACGACAGGTTTATGCCCCGTCAGAATTGCCTCAAACCCCATCTGGCTGCTGACGGTATAAACAGCAATCGCCCCGTCAAAGAGCACATAAGGCGAGATCGGCGTGTCCAACAGGGTTATGCGCTCGTTGGTGTTCGCATCGGTGTAGTATCCGCCACGATGGCCCGCGCTGGTCTCGGGGTGGGTTTTGATGATGATCCGTGCGGCAGGATGATCTGTCTGCGCGTAATAAAGCATCTCGCGGAAGGTGTTCAGGTCGGCGCCGCTGGCCTTGACCGATGCATCGCCGCGCGTTTGGTCGATGACCACCACATAGCCTGGGTCGGGGGCAGGGGTGGCGGGATCAAAGGCGTTGTATTTCGAGAGGTGCTGGCGCTTGAGTGTGTCGATCCCGTCGCGGGCGTGGGCCAGAAGGGCGCTGTCGTCAAGCGGATGATCGCGCAGCAGCTCTTCGAGGTCGCAAACAATCGCGGGGTCAAAATGCACGCCCTGAGTATCAAGGTGCAAACCGATGGGATCATCGCCGTCACGACCCGTTAGGACGGAGCGCAGAAAGGCATCTTCGACACGCAAAATTGGGGTTTTGGTTTTTGCGGCAACGGCCTCACCGCGGGGCGAGGTCGGGCTTTGGCCCCAAACACCGACCATATAGCCGTCTGTGGGCTTGCCGATTTTGATGTCATAGCCTGCAAGCGTCAGGATACGCCGAACGCGGGTATTGGTCAGAAAACCGCCGTTATAAACGAAAAGACGCCGCGCATTTTCACGCGCGGCGCCTTGTTTTGGCCGTTGGGCCATTGTTTAGAGACCAGCCGCTGAAGATACGTTTGTTGCGGCGCTTAGCGACCCGGTTGCTGCAGCAATCGCTTTGTTAAACTGGGTGTAAGGCGCTTCTGTCACGTAAACGGTGTCTTGGTCACGGATCGCAAAGTCGCGGGCCATGAACATGCCGTTTGGACGTGTCAGATCAAGCACATAGATCACGCGCTGCGTGCCTGTGATATCGGTGCGGCCCATGAGCTGCTGCGCGACTTCCTCTGGCTCATTGCGGAACACGAATACACCCGTCGGATCGGCGAGCGTGGACTGGAGGCCACCAACTTGGGCAATGGCTTCAATCGCAGAGATCGCTTGGCTCTCGAATTGCACGCGGTCTTGTGCACCAGTGGCCCCAAGCGCCGTAAAGCTGCGGGTATCTTGCTCGCCATGATCCGATCCCCGCCACGCCGGGCGATATCGTGACCTGGGTGGCCGTAGAGATCTTCAAACCAGATTGATCCAGTATGGTTGCCGCGCACCACGGTCACGCGTGCGATATCAGGCTGAACCGCAACGCCGCCGGCAGCGGCAAGCATGCCTGCAAGTGTCCGTGTCGGACGTTCGATCGGATAGACGCCCTGCGCACCAACCGCACCAACAATTGCAACCGTCGCGCCATCGCCAGCAAGGCGACGGACCTGAACCTGTGGGTCAGGGGTCTGATCGGTAAGCTTATCAGTGATGATGCGACGGATCGCTTCGGGGGTATTCCCTTCGGCCTTTACCCGCCCCGCGCAGGGAACAAAGATAAAGCCCGAGCCGTCAACTTGCACTTCTTCAAGCACAGTTGCGTTTTGGCCTTGCGGGACCAACAAACCATCGTCCACGTTTTCCCAGATCGTCAGGCCAAGCGTATCACCAGCGCGGATTGTATCCGAGCCAACAACGCCACGTCTGTAAAGCCAGCCGAAAAGCTCAAGGCGGGCGTCACAGCGGCGATCCGGTTTACGCGGTCGTCAACAACAAGAACAAAGGCATCGCCTTGTTCCAATACGGAACCCGAATAGATTTCGGATTTATTCGGCCCAGAACGGGGCAAGCCACATGAGGCCACAAGGCCTAGGGTCACCACAAGAGCCGCGCCTTTTGCAAAGCGCAATGTCAGAGAAATCACTGCTCGGTCTCCTCGACCTATTTCGGAACTGCCTCAAGTTTTTCTTTTAACCTACGGGAATCCCGAGGCAAAAGCTAGTTCACTGACGGGATAAGGCCTTGTGCTGCTACCAAACTGTTGCGTCGATGTCGCGATAGGGATGGAGGGCTCTAGGTCTAGTGGTTCCTAGTTTACGATACGCAAGGGCTGGCGTGGTGGAACCTTGCCAGATTTGAGCGAGTCGTAGGGATCTTCGTCGCTGAGCATCATATCAACGACTTGTCGCATCAATTGCCTGCGCCCGCGTGCCGAATAAAAACCATCCGGAACCTGGCTAGTTTCAAGCAAGAAACGACGGTAGTCTTTGAACGCGCGGCTGTCAGGGCTGGTCGGATTGGCGAAGAATTCATCCAGCGGCTGTTCCGAGACAAACTCGGGCTTATTGTAAACAGCCTTGCCAAAGACCTTGAGCGGGATGCCACGCCAAAGCACCTGTTGGCCTGCGGTCGAGTTGACGGTCACAGAGGTGCGCGCGTGATCCAGCAGTTGCGCCAGTTTTCCGCCCCGCACGTAATGAACGCGGTCCTCAACACCCAAACGTTTTGCTTCGTCGCGAATGATTTGGCGCAGCGGAGAGCCGCCATTTTCCAGCGGGTGTGCTTTGAACACGAGGTGGTGGTGGCGCGGGGTGCCTTTGGCGAAGCCTTCTAGCACAACCGTGATGAACTCGCCCATGCGGGTAAATGGCGAATGCATCTGAAAACTGGCGTCATGTTCGAGTTGCATCAAAACGAGGTGATACGGAAATCCGCCAAATCTGATCCGCGCCGTGGCGAGAATGCGGTCCAAGGCAATAAAGGGCATCAGCAGCAAGCGGCGGGTATATAGCGCAGCCTCTGTCAGTACCGGCAATTCGCGGTGCCGTGCCAGTTTGCGGTAGTTGCTATTCCGAAACAGCACGAACCAATGGTAAATTGCTCCGTAAAGAACGTGGTGGCGCATGTCACCCCAATGGGCAGGTGGCGTCGGAACTTCGAGATCGGAAAGTGCTAATGCGGCTTGCATGTCCTCCACGCTGAGATCCATCAGACGAGAGTTGCCGTTTGTGCCGCCACGCTCGTAACTGACCCAATAGGGGCGCATGTAGCCTTCTTCAAAGACATGAACCCGCAGGCCTGCCGCCTTGGCCAATTCCACGGCTTGCGCGTGGATCGGGCGTGTGTCGCCATAAAGCACGATGTCGGTGATGCTGTGGGTGTTGATCAGGTCGGTAAAATAAGCGGGCCAGTTTTCTGTCGTGTCACGGTAGGAGATATATCCTGCAGCGCCAAACCAGAAAGTACGGTCGCCCGCGTTAAAGCCGACGCGCCATACCTCACCGCCAGCTTTGCGCAGCATTTTAGCGAGCCTGTGGAAAAATGGCCCGTGTGGTCCCTATAGGAACAAAAAGCGGCGGTCTGCAGTGGTGGTCACGGTGTAGGATTATCCTGAAACTGATCAACACTAGCTTACTTGCATGCCCTTTTGGCAGGAATAAGGCATATCTGAAACGCGGGCGCCGTGGCATGGCTTGATTGCAACACCTCAAGGGGCTAGGTCTGGAGAAACTTCAAAGAGGAATTGCCATGTTTACAGGCATTGTCAGCGATCTGGGCGCGGTGCGCGCATTAGAGAAAAAAGGTGATTTGCGTGCAAGAATTGGCACCAGTTACGACGTGAACGGTATTGATCTGGGTGCGTCGATCGCATGCGATGGCGTGTGCCTGACGGTCGTGTCGATGGGCAGCGATGGCGGCAATTGGTTTGATGTCGAGATTTCTGCGGAAAGTGTGAACCTGACGAACATCTCTGGGTGGGATGTTGGACGCACCTTGAACCTAGAGCGGGCGCTGCGATTGGGGGACGAACTTGGCGGGCATATCGTGTCAGGCCATGTAGACGGTGTCGCCGAGATTATCAACATGACCGATGAGGGCGACAGTACGCGGTTTGTTTTCCGCGCGCCAAAGGCCTTGGCGAAGTTCATTGCGCCCAAAGGGTCTGTTGCCTTGAATGGCACGTCTTTGACGGTGAATGCGGTGGATGGGTGTGACTTTGGCGTCAATATCATCCCGCATACCAAGGAAGTCACCACTTGGGGCAAGTCTCAAGTTGGCGACTTTGTGAATTTGGAAATCGACACGATGGCGCGGTATGTGGCTCGGTTGCGGGAATTTGATTAAGGGATGATGGGTTAAAACCCATCCTACGCCGTCACGCACACCACATGTGTTACGCGAAACTAAGTAGGGTGGGTCTTGACCCATCACGGTTGAAAAGGACGCCACGATGATGAGTTTGCCGCTGCCTGAGTTTGAGAAGCCTGTGAAGCTACTGCTTGTTGTGGCTGACGCGGAGGCGCATGTTGAGAACGCGGTCTTAATGATGGACGCGCATAATATCGGCTTTGAACTGCTCGACATGCCATCATCCGCCGAAATCCCCACCGCAATTGCGATTGCCGCAAGGATGAGCAATTTTGACGGCTTTGTCGTCTTGGCAGATGCGCAAACTCCTGAAAGTGCGCAAGGTTTGCAGATGCTTGGGCTACAGGGCTTATGTATCGGTTACGGATTAGACTCAAAAGACGCGGATAAAGCGACATCAGCGGTTGCTGCGGCCTTGCACCTTGTGGCAACCAGCCGTAAGTGGGGCCGTCCTGACAATGGCGTCGGGTTCACAAGCGAAATTCTATTGGCGCAGGGCGGCAAGACCACAGCATGACGATCTCAAACAACCAACTCCGCAAAATGAAATCCGCAGCCCGCTTTTACGCGGTGCAGGCCTTGTTTCAGATGGAATCGTCTGGCCAGACTGTCGAGCGCGTGATCGCAGAGTTTGAAACGCACCGTTTTGGCGAGATCTACGACGATATCGAGATGCAAGAGGGTGACGTCGGCACGTTCCGCATGCTGGTTGAAAAGGCCGTTGATGATCAGGCGATTATCGACCAAATGACCGACCGCGCGCTTGTTGCCAAATGGCCGATTGCCCGCATTGATCCGACTTGGCGCGCCTTGTTCCGTGCTGCTGGTGCAGAACTGCGCAACAAGATCACCCCGCCAAAGGTCGTGATTGTTGAGTTCGTGCACGTGGCCGAGGCGTTTAGCCACGACGGCAAAGAGCCGAAGTTTGTGAATGCGGTTCTGGATCATATGGCTCGCGAGGCGCGTCCAGACGCATTTTAAGCGGAATTTCACCATGTTGGGTGATATCTCGGCTTCACGAACAGTGGGATATAGGTGGCCTTAGTCAAAAAGGACCTATCCCATGTTATTCAAATCGACCTTATTCGTTTGTGCAGCGCTTACACAGGTACTGGCATTCGCCCCGTCTGTGTCTGATGCGGCCTGTCGCTTGTGCATGCCAGAAGCAGTCTTGGAGCCTATCGTGATTGAGCCTCGCCCGATTAACGGCGGGCAGCAGGACATGAACGGAGAGTCAGGCAGGACCTCGCGCGAAACCATAGAGTTTGGCGATACCTCTGTGCCAAAGTCGACGGTCGCGATTGGGGGCTTTGGACTTTTGATGTTCATGTTGGATGGTCTTGGTACCTCAGGGGCTACTCAGTAGGACCTGTTGTATGTTAGTGTTTCTTTGAAATGCGAAGGATAGTCCCATGGCTGATATGCAAAACACCCCAAAACCTGACATTATGGACGCCGTGCGTAAGTTCCGCACAAGGTTTAAGAACCTCGGCTATGTCCTTATTTTTTTTGGCGTTTTGGCGATTTTGTTTCCGCTTATTTTCTCGATTGCAGCGAAAACTTTGCTTGGGTGGGTGTTCTTGCTTACTGGCGCCGCGATGCTCTATCACGCGTTCCAATCCAAGGAATGGCAGTCGGCGATTTGGTCGGGCCTGATTGCGCTGATGCATATCGCACTTGGCGTTTACTTGGGCTTTTTCGCGCTGACGGGCCTCATTGGCCTGACGTTTTTCGTGGGTATCGCGTTTTTGGCGCAGGGTGCTTTTGAAGGCATGATCGCCATGCAGCACCGGCCAAAGAAGGGGTGGGGCTGGCTTGCGCTTAACGGATTTGCCACGCTGGCGATGGGGACATTGTTGATCGCTGGGCTGCCGTCGACCGCGCTTTGGGCGATTGGGCTGTTGTTGGGGATAAACTTCCTGACGTCAGGCATTGCCTTTGTGGCATTGGCTAACGCTGCTGGAGAGTAAGGTGGCGGGAACCGCTGCATCCGTTCAGGGATTTATTCCCGTGAACCTGTATGTACAGGTGGGCGCCAGGTAATTGGACCAGGGTCCAAACAGAGCCAGCTCCCTGGGATTTGCTTACGGCCACTGGAATGTAACCCCGATAGCGATCGAGAAGAGCAGAAACCCGCCAACACTACAGATAGGGTGGCGGAGGGTTTCCCGCAAGGGGCCTTGGTGTTACTGGGCGAAACCCATCGTTTCGAGCAGGTCATGTGGCGCAAAACGCAGCACCAGACGCTCGATCACGCCGACGGCGATCAGGGACATGCAAACTTTTGCGAAAGTAACATCAGTGAAAAGTGTCATGGGGCAGCTCCATAATTAAGTTACCCCTCTTCTGACGTTCGATTCCGCCCAAATCGTGGCCCGCTTAGGTCCATTTTGGACGCGACCCTACGTAACTTGCCCCTATTGCGCCCTATTTCGCAAAGGCTTGACCGATGTTTACCTTTTGTTCATAAAGCGACCATGCCAAATGACCTGATCCTGCCCGACATGATGCCCGGACAACTGCTTGCGCGCGGTGTGTCGCGTCATTTGCGTCAGCATGATTTTGTCAGTGTTGAGGAATTGGTACCGACAAGGGGCTTGCGCGTCGACGTGATGGGTCTTGGTCCTAAGGGCGAGATTTGGGTGATTGAGTGCAAATCGAGCCGCGTTGATTTCCAGACTGACAGCAAATGGCAAGGATACCTTGAATGGTGCGACCGGTTCTTTTGGGCGGTCGATCAGAATTTTCCGACGGAATTGCTGCCTGATGATACGGGGCTGATTATTGCGGATGCTTATGATGCGGAGATTATACGCATGGGGCCTGAGACCAAGCTGGCGGGGGCAAGGCGTAGGGTGATGACCCAGAAGTTTGCCCGCCATGCCGCGGTGCGTGCACAGGCGGCGCGTGATCCGAGTGTGGGGGAGCGTTACGGTCTGAAGTAGCGCCGAAGTGCTGGGGGCCAGCCCCCAGACCCCCGAGGTATTTTAAATCAGAAGAAAGAGTTAGCGCTTTTTCATCATACGAGCGGCTTGGGCTGCTGCACGCATTTCTTCGGCGATTTCTTCGGCTTCTTCGGGTTCAAAATCCATGGGGATTTCTACGCCATTAGATTCGATGAAAAGTCGCACCATACCTGTGTCGGTTGGCCCGATTTGCATGTTTGCTTCTACGTCGCGTTCGTCGTTGATACCCATAATGGTGTCCTATTTTGCGTTGTTTGCCTGATCTATCCTGCCCATTGACCGATTGGCAAGGAAAAGGCGGGTAGGGGTCTTGCAATCAAAACGGCTTGGGGCTAAATCCAACCCCGATGCCGCCTTAGCTCAGTTGGTTAGAGCACTGGTTTGTGGAACCAGGGGTCCCCCGTTCAAGCCGGGGAGGCGGTACCATCCCCCCATTTGTTAATGTCACACTGTGTGCACCGCGCGTGCACCAAGCGTGCACCGTAAATACGCCGCATGACATCTGTGATTGCAGCGGTTAGAGAGCGTGCAAGTTTAGTTTTGGAGCCTGCACATGGCCGCGCGTTTGATCGAATTTGAAATTGAAGCCAATCCAGCCCCGCGTTTTGATAAGGCGCTGGGTCGTGATGTGCCCGAGGAGGCCTCGCTGTCGCGGTCACGTTTGGCCAAGCTGATTGCCGATGGTGCGGTGCAGGTGAATGGCGTTGTTGTGACCGATCCCCGTTTTCGGGTGGAAGAGGGCGCGCAGATTGCTGTTGTCGTGGATGTGGCCGAGGAGAGCCATATTGGTGCCGAGGATATCCCGCTGACCGTGGTCTATGAGGATGATGATCTGATTGTCATAAATAAGCCGTCGGGCATGGTGGTGCATCCCGCACCCGGTACACCGACGGGCACGCTGGTAAATGCGCTGATCCATCATTGTGGCGAGAGCCTGTCTGGTGTGGGCGGCATGAAGCGCCCCGGCATTGTGCACCGCATTGATAAAGAGACGACGGGTCTGCTCGTGGTCGCAAAATCCGATAAGGCGCATCATAGCTTGGCCAAGCAGTTCGCCGATCACAGTGTTGAGCGCCGCTATATTGCGATGTGCTATGGTGTGCCTGAGGCCAATGATCCGCGTCTGCGTGGGATCAAGGGGGCATCGTTTGAGCCGGGGAATATTCTGAAGGTGCAGACGTTCTTGGGCCGTCATAAGACGGACAGGCAGCGGCAGGCTGTGTCGTTCACCACGGGCCGTCATGCGGTGACCCGCTGCCGTATTCTGGAGCCGCTGGGCACCCCTGCGGTGGCGTGTTTGGTCGAGTGCTGGCTAGAGACGGGCCGCACCCACCAGATCAGGGTGCACATGGCCCATTGCGGTCATGCGCTGATGGGCGATCCGACCTACGGCGGTAAGCGCAAGATGTCGCCAAAGGCGATTGGTGAAGTGGGTGTTGAAGCGATTGCCAGCTTCCCGCGTCAGGCGTTACATGCCGCGACCTTGGGCTTTGTGCATCCGATTACGGACGAATTCATGGAATTCGAGGCGGATTTGCCGGATGATATGGTTGATTTGTTGACGGCTTTGGGCAGCAAGATGGTTCAAGCCTCGGATTAATTGATGCCGTTGGCGCGCTGCACTTCGCGGATATATGCCACGATCATGGTGACATCGCCACGGGTCAGGCCCGCGACGGGGGGCATATTGCCGAAGGGCCAGTGGTGGGACTGCACGCCGAGGGCTGCGGCGCGTTGAAAAGCTTCGTCGCGTGGTGGTTGGGCTCGTAGATTTTGTGAATAAGCGGCGGGGCCTTGCCGTCTGTGCCTGCGCCATTGGGCCCGTGGCAGGACGCGCAATTTGCGTCGTAGGCGGTTTTGCCGATTTGTGCGTTATCCGAGAGGGTCGCGGGCAGAGTGACCTCGGCCAATGCTGTGCCAAGGGCCATCGTGTCTGGCGCTTTGGTGGGCCAAAGGGCGTAGGCTGCGATGCCAATGGCTGTGACGGAGACGATAATTTTTACATTTTTCATTGTTTGCCCTTTGGTTTTTTACACCTTTGGGCCTTCCAGTGGGGGATTGGTCAAGCGATAAAATCTCAAAGTGTAGATTTCAAGCGGTCTCATGTGCGTGAATGCACTGACACATTCCTTTAAGTTCGCGTGATTGAGGTTCATATTACGTTTAAGTTTTATGGGTACACAGTCTTGAAACGAGACCGCGTTATGACCATATCCATGTTAAGCCCTTAAACATTGGGTTGGGAGTTAAGAAGAATGAGCAATTTGAAAAATCTGCCGGCACCATCACCGGAACAAGGCCTGAACCGCTACATGCAGGAAATTCGCAAATTTCCGATGTTGGAGCCTGAGGAAGAATACATGTTGGCCAAACGTTGGGTTGACCATGAGGATACGGAAGCCGCCCATAAGATGGTGACATCGCACCTGCGCTTGGCGGCCAAGATCGCAATGGGTTACCGTGGTTACGGATTGCCGCAATCCGAGGTAATCTCGGAGGCGAATGTGGGCCTAATGCAGGCTGTTAAGAAGTTTGACCCAGAGAAGGGTTTCCGCCTCGCGACCTATGCGATGTGGTGGATCCGCGCGTCTATTCAGGAATATGTGCTGCGCTCTTGGTCGATGGTGAAGCTTGGCACGACATCCGCGCAAAAGAAGTTGTTCTTTAACCTGCGTAAGGCAAAGAACCGCATCGGCGCACTTGAAGAGGGCGATTTGCGCCCTGAGAACGTGTCGCGGATTGCAACCGATTTGGGTGTGACCGAGGATGAGGTGGTATCAATGAACCGCCGCATGTCGGGTGGTGATGCCTCGTTGAACGCGATTGTCGGCTCCGACGGTGAAGGTGCGACGCAGTGGCAGGACTGGTTGACCGACGATAGTGTTGATACCGCTGGCGATTACGAGGAAAGCGATGAGCTGACCGCGCGCCGTGCGTTGATGGCCGAGGCGATGGACGTTTTGAACGAGCGCGAGAAGGACATTCTGGTGCAGCGTCGTTTGGCCGAGGAAACGATCACGCTTGAGGATTTGAGCGGCCAATATGATGTGAGCCGTGAACGTATCCGCCAGATCGAGGTGCGTGCATTTGAGAAGTTGCAAACGCGGATGCATGAATTGGCGCGTGAGCGTGGGATGCTTGCCGACGCTTAAAGGGTTTTTAGTGAGTGATAGGGGTCTCCGGTTTTCGGGGGCCCTTTTTTGTGGGCGGCCCTAATTTTATGCATGCGGCGCAGGTCTTTGGGATCGGTGAAAGATGGACGTTTTCGTTTTGGATTTGCTGGGCTAGGCTTGGGCGAAAGAGGGGGATGCTATGCAGCTAAATGATATCGTTGATCTAGAGCGGTTTGCGCTTGGGGATGCCGCGTTTATTAGGCAGTGTCGTGAGACATTGGACCGTGATGGCGTGTTAGTCTTGCCTGATTTTTTGCGGGCAGACGCCTTGGCTATGGTACATGCCGAGAGTGTCGGCAAACAGGATCGCGCGTATTTTTGTGCGCAAAACCACTCGGTGTACCTGACACCGCATAATGCGGAATTTGGCGATGATCACCCCGCGAATAGGCAGGTGGTCTCAAGCAAGGGATGCATTTGCGATGATGAGGTCGCAGAGGATTCGCCGCTGCGGTTGCTCTATGATCACCCTGATTTTCGTGGATTTGTCGCAGGCACGACGGGGCAGGCGGAGTTGCACCCCTACGCGGACACGATGTCATCGATCAATGTGCATTACGCGGGGCAGGGGCAAGAATTGGGCTGGCATTTCGACAACTCGTCCTTTGCGATCACGCTGCTTATTCAGAAACCTGATGCGGGCAGTCGGTTTGAGTTCATCAAGGATTTGCGCGACGCGAAGGCGGGGCGGATGAATTACGAGGGTGTGGAAGACTTGCTGGATGGCCGTGTGCAGCCTGATGTTTTGACGATGGAAGCGGGCACGCTTGTGCTGTTCCGTGGCCGCAATTCGATCCACCGCGTGTCGCCAAATGAGAGCGACAAGATGCGGATGTTGGCCGTGCTGGCCTATAATGCGGAAGCGGATGTATCGCTATCTGAGAATGTAAGAATGACGTTTTACGGGAAATTATCATGACATTGCGCTGGGGAATTTTAGGAGCTGCGAAGTTTGCACGCGAACATATGGGGCCTGCTATTCATGCGGCGAAGGGCGCAGAGTTGGTCGCCTTGGCAACATCTGATCCCGCGAAGGCCGCGCCGTTTTTGGAATTTGCCCCAAAGATTTGGGTGCATGACAGCTATGACGCGCTGCTTGCAGATCCGAACGTGGATGCGGTTTATGTACCGCTGCCGAATAATTTACATGTTGAATGGACATTGAAGGCGCTCAAAGCGGGAAAACATGTGTTGTGTGAAAAGCCGATCGCGATGCAGGCCAGCGACTTTGACGCGCTGGAGGCTGGTGCGAAGGAGGCAGGCAAGCTCTGCGCCGAGGCTTATATGATCGTGCACCATCCGCAGTTTATCCGCGCACGCGAGCTGGTGCGCAGCGGCGCGATTGGCAAGCTTGTCCATGTTGATACGGTGTTTAGCTATAACAACGCGGGCGATGTGACCAATATTCGCAACAAGGCGGATATGGGCGGCGGGGGCTTGCGTGACATCGGGGTGTATACCTTTGGTGCGGCGCGGTTTGTGTCGGGGGCGGAGCCTGTGAGCGTGCCTTATGCCAAGGTGCGCTATGAAAACGGGGTCGATGTGTTTGCCCAAGTGGCGGCGGATTTTCCTGAGTTTACCTATAGTGCTATCGTCTCGATCCGCATGCAGCCGCGCCAAGAGATCACGTTTCACGGCGATAAGGGGCTGTTGCGCCTGACCTGTCCGTTCAACGCGAACCTGCATGATCTGGCGGAATTGGTACTGGAGAATGACGGGCAGCGGGTGGTGACAGAGCGCTGGCCTGCGGCGAACCACTATGTGCTTCAGGTCGAGAATTTCGGTGCTAGTGCCACCACGGGTGCGGCTTATCCTTGCCCGCTGGCGTTCTCGCGTGGCACACAAGTGATGATGGATATGGTATTTGAGGCAGGAGGCCCCGCATGAACGATCACGACGAAGAGCCGCATTACGAGAGCATGTGGATGCGCCTGATTTCGATGATTATCGTAGGCGTGCTGATGGGCTTTGCCCAGTCGCTGTTTTGGGTGATCGCGGTGGCACAGTTCATCATTATGTTGGTGAATAAGCGCGAACCGAACGAGCAATTGTCCGAGTTTGGCACCACGATGGGTGTCTGGATGGCCAAGGCGATCCGGTATCAGACGGCAGGGTCAGAGGTGAAGCCTTGGCCGTGGACGGAGTTGGATTGAAGCGTCAGCCACAGATATGGCTGACGCAAGAGACTGACTATCAGTTAATTTCCATCTCAACGTGCATGCCAGATTCCCGATGGCCAGGAAGTTCGCAAGAGAACTCTTCCGGGCCGTCGGTTGTCTGAACCGGCACAATAAACCACTCGACGGTCTGATGTGGTCCGACTTCGACTTCGCGAATGGCGCCTTTTACTTCAGTGATCAGGTTGCCCTCGGCGTCAGACGCCTCGATCTTGCGGGTGAAAATCCGTTCACCAATGCCGTTGAGCGCAAGCTCGTGCTTGAAGTCGTCGGTATTTGTCAAAACCATTCGATAGGCTTGGCCCGTTACAAAAGTATTGATCGAGGGTCTGATGAACATCC
>Ga0102814_10000292_pt1 | contig 36981 bp, 23 predicted proteins | sample ColrivemetaGS741_FD_79112 | JGI IMG/M metagenome (GOLD analysis project Ga0102814, IMG submission 79112) | Estuarine microbial communities from the Columbia River estuary - Flood tide ETM metaG S.741 | ecosystem: Environmental > Aquatic > Marine > Intertidal zone > Estuary | place: USA...
TGTACGTTTCAACGAAGCCAATAGATATAATTCCAGTGCACTTTTTAATCAGAAAATAACGTTTAGAGACATGGCTTCTGGTCAAATTAAAGAAATTCCAGTGTCTTCGGTTGCTAAGCAGTCTAATAACTCTGGCTTTAGCTCTATTAAGCATAGAGATACCAGACGAGTGGTTACGGTTTACTCTGCGCTTTCACCTGGTTATAACGATGCAGGGGCTGTAGTTGGACAAGTTCAACACGCCATGAAAGACTTTAAAGAATTACCAAAAAGCATTAAAATAGATTACACTGGGCAAATTGAAGAGCAGAATAAACAAATGGCATTCCTAATGGGTGCATTCTTTACTGGCTTAGGGTTAATTTTCTTAATTCTTATTTTCCAATTTAATTCATTTTCAAAACCAGCAATCATCATGTTAGCTATATTTTTAAGCTTAATTGGGGTATTTAGTGGTATTGTTATAACTGGTAGCGCGTTTGTTATTATGATGACCATGATGGGTATTATATCACTCGCAGGTATCGTTGTAAATAATGGTGTGGTGCTTTTAGATTATGCACAACTTCTTATAGATAGAAAAAAACACAAACTAGGTTTAGACGAAGAAGATTATTTAAACAAGGAAGATTTATATCAAAGTATTGTTCAAGCAGGGAGAGCACGTTTACGTCCTGTTTTGCTTACGGCAATTACAACCATTCTTGGTTTAATACCATTAGCTATAGGTTTAAATATAAACTTCTTTACTTTGTTTAGTGAATTTAATCCGCATATCTATTTTGGTGGCGATAACGTTATTTTCTGGGGACCATTAGCATGGACTGTTATTTACGGATTATTCGTAGCAACATTCTTGACACTTATTGTGGTTCCTGTATTGTTCTTTTTAACAATGCAATTAAAAATGTGGATACATAGCAAAACAACAACTTCAGAAGTTAAAGTAGATTAAATTTATATTACTCAATTATCTGTATTGTTATAAAAAGTTGATGCAGATATATAAAATAAAAAAACGCCCCGTTCTAAATTTGAGACGGGGCGTTTTTAATATTAAATATTTTTAATTAAAATTTAAAACTAATACCTCCATTAATAGTGGTGCCGTTAAATCCAAATTGATTTACTTCCCAAGGATATTTAAAACGACCTCCTAGGTCTGTTACAAAATCTCCTTTCGTATCAATGACATCAGGATATACATTAAGTAAGTTACTAACAGAAAGCGAAAGCGAAAATTTATTGCTAAAATCATAACCTAAAATTAAATCAGTTATAATTTTACCTGCAAATGTTTGATCGTATGCCTCGTCATTCGCTGGTAAATTAGATCCACCAGGCCCTAAAGGAGCCCCATTTAAACCATTATCAGAATGCATCCAACTTACTTCTCCAAAATAAGTATTGTTCAACGAAATGTTAAATTTATTAACCTTGTAATCAAGGCCTAAAAGGATTTTAGATTTTGGTCTTGAAGATGTTATTCTTGATTGCTCTTTACGATTAAAAATTTCATAACCATTAGCTTCTAATAAAGCTGGTGTACTAATTTGTCCATCAATTTTAGTTTCATTAAAATTAGCTGCAAGTGTAGCTGCTAATGTTCCTTCTCCTAATTGAATGTTTCTATAATTTAAAACCAAATCAACACCAGAGGTGTTAGTATTAACCGCATTCACGAAGAATTTTAAACTAGTAATTGAATTATCTAACAAAATTTGCTCAACTGGGTTCGTGTTGCCACTATCTCCATCAAATCCAATTTCGCCAGTAAACAATACGCGGTCAGCAACCTTTACATTGTAAAAATCGGCAGAGAATGATAAATTGCTCGATAATTTATAGGTTAAACCTGCTGAAATATTTTTAGATGTTTCTGCGGTTAATTGAGGCACTCCTAACCCACTTCGAATAATAGGATCGACATTATTAAAGGTCCCTTGATTTGAAATTGTTCCACCTGAAACTAAGGTTTGAATATTACTTAAATATATTTGGTGTAACGATGGTGCTCTAAATCCGGTGCTATATGAAGCCCTAATAGCTCCTTTATCACCTCCCAATAAATATCTACCATTAACTTTCCAAGAAGTATTGTCTCCAAAATCACTAAAATCTTCGTATCGAATAGCGCCTCCAATTAATAACGCAGACGTAGCTTCCCATTCTAAATCACCATAAACACCATAATTATCGCGAGTCGCAGCTACCACATTACTTGGTTGTACACCAGGAAATGATTGTGCCCCTCCAGCTCCTGTGGGATTATAGTACGATGCAGGGTCTCCCGCCTTAGAGTTAAAACTTTCACCTTTAACTTCTGCTCCAAAGCCAAGATTCACATTACCAAAAGATCTAGACACATCCAAATTAGCAAGCGTGTTACTAAATGAATATCCTCCTACATTAAACGATGTAGGACTATTGGCTCCTAAATCGCGATTTAAACTGTTATTAACTTCATAATCTACAGCGCTTCTACCATAAGTACCACTTAAATCTACATCAAACCCAAGCATTCTCCATTTTGAACCAACAGTTAAATTATTATCCCGAATATCTGTTTCAAAAGTCGGTTGAAATCCTTGATAATCAGTGCCCGATTTATGCAATAAGTTGTGAGGATCTGAAACCCAATACGGTGTTCTATACAGTGCAAAACTGGTCCCTGTTCTATGGGTTAATCCTCCAAATGTATAAAACTCCCCATTTCCACTTTTAAATGGAATTTCAGCATTATAAAAAACATCCAATTTCTTTAACTCAGGTTGTCCAACGGTCATTCCTAAATCTGGATTGGCAGCTAGCCACGTACCCCAGGTAGGGTCGTTTGCAGCAACACCAAAAAGAACATCTTCACCGGGTGTTCCTGCTCTGTTTGTTTTTTCTTGTTCATAATATCCAAGGGTCATATTTATAAAGCCTCCATTATCTCCTACATTAATAGAAGTGTTTAAGTCTGCTCCAAAATTAAAACCATCACCTTCAGTTGTAACACCCGAATTAACATTTACACTGGTATACTCAACATTCTTTTTAAGTACCATGTTAATTACTCCTGCAATCGCATCAGATCCGTACTGAGCAGATGCTCCATCTCTTAGTACTTCTATTCGTTCTATAGCAGCTGCTGGTATACTTTTTAAATCAACACCAACTTCGCCTTTTCCAGGAGTGTCATTTATATAAACTAAAGCACTCTGATTTTTACGTTTTCCATTCACTAATACTAAAGTTCTACTTGGTCCGAGGCCTCTTAAATCTGCTGGATCAAAATGTGCTGTAGCATCAGAAATAGTTTGGGTAGTAGAATTAAATGAAGGCACCTTATAAGTTAGCATTTTATCTACGGTAGGCTGCCCGGTATTTCGTAATTCATCTACTCCAATAACATCAATTGGCACCGGAGAATCTAAAATGGTTCTTGGTTTTGCTCTGTTTCCAACTAATACTACTTCATTAAGGGAAACGCCAGACTTCATTGTTACATTAACCACATTTTCATTTATCGTTATTTCTTGTGAATTAAAACCAACATAAGAAAAGATTAATACATCTCCTATATTGGCGTTTATTGCATATTTCCCATCATAATCGCTTGTAGTTCCGGTTATGGATCCTTTTAAAATAACGGAAACCCCCGGTAAAGGTTGAGATGAATCATCAAACACAACGCCTTTAACTTGTTGTGCCAATGTTACATTCGTTGCTATGAACAATAGCAACATTGTAACTATTTTAAAATGTAAAAGTTTATTCATAATTAATTGTTAGTTAGTTAGTTATTTATTTATTATGGCTAATATATTTAAAAAAAAATGATAATTATCATTTGATAAAACAAATAACATATAATTTCTCTAAAATTTTATTAAAAAAATTGAGGATATGGTAAAACTTTTTACACAAAAAGCCCCAACACATGTTGGGGCTTTTTCAATTATAAAAATAAAATATTTTCTATTTCAATTTAAAGCTTAATCTGGCAAACATAAAGCGTCCGGCAACTCCAAATTGTTGTGCTCTTCTAGACCAATCAAAACGACCATCACTTCTGTTACCAAAAGCAGCATCGGCTCTGTCTGGATAAATATCAAACAAGTTATTGGCTCCTATGGTAATAGTAGTACTTTCTGATAATTCATATCCAAAAGACAAATCAGTTACTAGTTTAGAACCAAATACTTGTTGGTTAGCAACAGTGGTTGTAGCCTCGGTAACTTCACCAAACCAAACATTTCTTAAAAAGATATTGAATTTATCGGTTGTTAAACTGTTTGATAAATTAACTTTCGTTCTCGGAACAGCCTCCTCTAAATAAACTCTACTGTCTTCAGGAAAATAAGTCCCTACTTTACCAGCGTTTATTAATACTTGAGACGCTTTTATATCACCCACTTTTTTAGTTTTAGAAAAAGTTCCTGATAAATCGGTTTTTAATTTTGCAGAACGACCAACAATGGCATCATGCGTAATAACAACATCCAATCCTTTTGATTCTGTATCAATGGCATTTGCAAAAAATGATGCCGCAGAAGCATTGGCTTGTTTTAATAAATTATCCAATTCTGTACCAGTTCCTGGACCTTGAAATTGACCAGTATAAACTACTCTATCGTCAATACCAACCCAATATCCATCAACCGTAAAGGTTAAATGAGCAGCCGGAATTTTAGTTGTAAATCCTACACTTAAACTTTTAGAGGTCTCCTGCTTTAATTGAGGAATACCTAATAATTTAGCAGCTCTACTATCATTAGCAAAAGTTCCAACTTCCTGAGGGTTTCCTAAATTATCAAAAATGGTTGAGGTTGAATTAAAATTTAATTGGTGAAGAGACGGCGCTCTAAAACCTGTATTAAATGCGCCTCTAATATTGGTGTTATCGCCCGCTTTAATTCTGGTTGCTAATTTAACATTTAAAGTAGAACCAAAATCTGAATAATCTTCATATCTGGTTGCTAAACTTAACAAGAAGCTTTCTGTAATATCTGATTCTATATCTAAATAACCAGCAACACTACTTCTTCCTCTTGATAATTCATTGGTAGGACTAAATCCTGGAAACACTTGAGATCCTCCTGGTCTAGATGCGCCAAAGAAATCTTTTGATGGCACTTGCGTCGACAATGTAATTGCCTGACCTGCAGCTGTGTATTGTGCGTAAGAAGCTTGTTCCCCTGCAACAATATCATAAGATTCTACACGATACTCGGCACCAAAAGCTACGTTTGTACCAGCTAACACATCGTCATAAAATTTACTAATATCTAAATTAGTGGTGTTTTGAGCGAATGAAAATCCACCGGCATCAAATGTTGTTGGCGATGCATTTTGCATAGAAGCGTTAAAAGTGTTTCCAATTGTATAAAGGAATTCGTTTTTTCCATATGTGTTACTAAAATCTACATCCCAATCATTTATTTTACCTTTAATTCCTACGGCAAAAGATTTGTCTTTAATATTCGAGTTAATCTCTGGTAAGAATCCATTTAAATAAGCTGGAGTATAGGTTCTACTTTGATTTGGCAATCTATAAAATCCTGCAGAGTTTCCTGTTCTGGAACTTATTCCCGCAAATGAATATAACTCTGTTCCTTTACCATCTAAGGGTAACGACATATTTCCAAAGAAACGACCACCACGCAAGGCAGATTGACCTACGCGCATATTAAAATCGCTTGCTTCTAAACCACGTGCAGCCAATTCTGCAGTTGTATTATTTGCCGCTAAAATAGTTTGTAATTCAGCTTTTGTCGCAGATGGACTTAAACCTAATCCTGCTTGGTTCCCATATTGAATAACATCAGCTACATCATCATCTAATAATTTAGAAACATCATACCCGTCATTATTTGCAAATCTTTCAACCGTATTATACTGGTTAAATATACTGCCTTCCCATTCTTTCATTCTTCCGTATGGCTGTCTAACATCAAAATCTCCTGTAAAATTAACGAAGCCACCTTTTTCTCCTAAAGACAAGCCGTAGTTAGCGCTCACGTTGGTTGTTTCACCATCTACACCACCTGTTTGGTCGTTAGCATTTTTCGAAAAGTTTGCTCCTGTAGTAATGTTTAAATTCAATTCATTGGTGCTTTTCTTAAGAACAATATTAATCACCCCTGCAATAGCGTCAGATCCATATTGCGCAGCTGCTCCATCACGTAGAACTTCAATGCGCTGAATAGATGCCGCAGGAATAGCATTTAAATCTGTTCCTACACTACCACGTCCAAAAGTTCCATTAACATTTACTAATGACGAATTATGACGTCTTTTTCCATTTATTAAAACGAGTACCTGATCTGGACCTAATCCTCTTAACGAAGCAGGGTCAATATGATCGGTTCCATCTGAAATGGTTTGAGTGTTCGATGTAAAGGAAGGCGCCACATAATTTAAAATCTGATTTAAATTAACTTGTGGCCCTGCTGTTACCAACTCAGTTACGTCTATAACATCAATTGGTACTGCTGAATCGGTTATGGAACGGTTTGGGTTTCTGGTCCCAATTAGTACAACTTCATCTAAAGAAACTCCTTCTGTTAGCGACACTTTTATATTCTGTGCCGAGGTTACAATAACTTCTTTGGTGTTAAAGCCAACGGATGATACCATTAGCGTTGCAGGAAAATTAGCAACATTGATGCTAAATTTTCCATCAAAATCGGAAATCGATCCATTACTGGTTCCTTTAACAATAATGTTTGCTCCTGGTAATGGGGCATTTGTACTTGCCTCTGTTATTGTTCCTGTAATAGTTCCTTGTGCCATCATAGCTAAAGGAAAAAACAAGCCAAAAATCAAGCAAATTTTAAAGTGTAAAAAATTTTTCATGTTTGTTTTAATTAGTGTTTAGGCCCGAAATATACATATAATTATCGCGTTTTATTATTAAAATGATAATTTATTATGCTTACATACTATATTTTGACAAAAAAATATGACAATTGTTATATTATTATTACTTTTTTATCACCAATATTGTTGTTTTTTTTGAAAATTTAACAATTTTTGAATTCCTCTACAAAATCGGCAATATTCATGTTTAACGCAAAATAAATAAATTCTAAAATCATATATTATTAATTAATCTTTCCAAAGAATCCTTATTTAATTGTTCTAATTATTTATAACAAAATAGTCTACCTAAAAAATTAGATCAAAAAATTCAAACTCCATAGTATTTCATTAAATTTGCACTTCAATTTTAAACTATGTATAGAAGTCATAATTGCGGTGAATTAAACGCATCACATATAAATAAAGAAGTAACATTAGCTGGTTGGGTTCAAAAGTCAAGAGATAAGGGTTTTATTGTTTGGGTAGATTTAAGGGATCGCTATGGTATAACACAATTGGTATTTGATGAAGAACGCACCTCTAAATCGATGCTTGAACAAGCACAAAATTTAGGCCGTGAGTTTGTAATTCAAGTAAAAGGAATTGTTATAGAACGTGCTTCAAAAAATTCAAATATCCCAACGGGCGATATTGAAATATTGGTTTCAGAATTAAATATTTTGAATGAAGCCCTACTACCTCCATTTACTATTGAGGACAAAACTGATGGTGGTGAAGAATTGCGCATGAAATATCGTTATCTGGATATTCGCCGCAACCCAGTAAAAAATAATTTGATTTTTAGACATAAAGTAGCTCAAGCAGTTAGAAATTATTTGTCAACAGAAGGTTTTATTGAGGTTGAAACACCTTATTTGATAAAATCAACTCCAGAAGGTGCGCGCGATTTCGTGGTGCCTTCCAGAATGAATGCGGGTCAGTTTTATGCCTTACCACAATCACCTCAAACCTTTAAGCAATTGCTTATGGTTGGTGGTATGGATAAATATTTCCAGATTGTAAAATGCTTTAGAGATGAAGATTTACGTGCCGACAGACAGCCAGAGTTTACTCAAATAGATTGCGAAATGGCGTTTATTGATCAAGAAGATATACTAAACGCTTTTGAAGGATTAACACGTCATTTATTAAAAGAAATAAATGGGGTTGAAGTTGAAAAGTTTCCTAGAATGTTATACGATGATGCCATGCGCATGTACGGAAACGACAAACCCGATATTCGTTTTGGAATGGAATTTGGCGAACTTAATACGGTTGCACAAGATAAAGATTTTGGTGTTTTTAATAATGCCGAACTAGTAGTTGGTATTGCTGTTCCAGGTGGAAATTCATACACGCGTAAGGAAATTGACCAATTAATTGATTGGCTAAAACGCCCACAAATTGGTGCTTTAGGAATGGTTTATGTACGTTGCAATGATGATGGAACTTATAAATCATCTGTGGATAAATTTTATGATGAAGCAGATTTAGCCAAATGGGCTGAAATTACAGGCGCCAAGACAGGCGATTTAATTTGTGTGCTTTCAGGTAATACAGATAAGGTGCGTACGCAATTAAGTGCCTTACGTATGGAGTTAGCAGAACGTTTAGGGTTGAGAAATCCTAAAGAATTTGCGCCACTTTGGGTTTTAGATTTTCCATTGTTGGAATGGGATGAAGATACCAAACGTTACCATGCCATGCATCATCCTTTTACCTCACCGAAACCAGGACAGTTAGAGTTATTAAAAACAAATCCCGGGGATGTTAAAGCAAATGCTTACGATTTGGTTTTAAACGGAAATGAAATTGGTGGTGGTTCTATTAGAATTCATGACAAAGCAACCCAAGCATTAATGTTTAATTATTTAGGATTTACTCCAGAACAAGCTAAAGCTCAATTTGGGTTCTTGATGGATGCATTTCAATATGGTGCACCTCCACATGGTGGTTTAGCATTTGGGTTAGACAGATTGGTTGCGATATTAGGCGGACAAGAAACCATTCGGGATTTTATTGCCTTCCCAAAAAACAATTCTGGTCGCGATATTATGATAGATGCACCCGCACTAATTGATGAAGCACAACTAACGGAATTAAGCCTAAAACTTAATTTAAAACCGTAAATAATTAAATCCTGCAAAACGCAGGATTTTTTTAGTAATTTTATAAAATGCCTTTCAATTCAAAAAGTCTCTTACGGAAGTTCTTAATATGGAGATATAAACATATTTCTGAGCGCCAATTTATCTTTGTGCTAAGTGTACTTGTTGGTTTTTTAGCGGGTATAGGAACGGTTTTATTAAAAAACTTTACACATTATATTAGACTTCTTTTTGAATTAGATTTTTTTAATAATTATCAAAATTCCCTTTATTTTATTTTTCCTATAATTGGTTTAATCTTAGTTTATATTATAAAACAAACCTGGTTAAAAAAACATATAGGTCATGGTATTTCATCTACATTATATGCCATTTCAAAACTTAATGGAATCATACCAAGATATAATATTTATGCCGCTTTAATAACGGCGCCATTAACTGTTGGATTTGGTGGTTCTGTCGGTTTACAAGGTCCTGCCGTGAGTGTCGGTGCTGCTTTGGGGTCCAACGCGGCTCGCTTATTTCACATGAATGCAAAAACTAGAATGCTATTAATTGGTTGCGCTGCAGCCGGCGCTATGGCTTCTATGTTTAAAGCACCTATAGCTGCTATTATTTTTGCTATTGAAATATTTAGTTTAGATATTGCTTTTGCGTCTTTAGTGCCGCTTCTATTAGCGTCGGTATCAGCAGTTGTAACATCTTATATGTTTTTAGGAACAGATGTATTATTAAATTTCAAATTAATAGATAAATTCGAAGTTAATGATATTCTGTTTTATATAGTGCTAGCGGTCGTTACGGGTTTTGCATCCGTATATTTTTCTAAAGTCTTTTTTACCATAACCAATTTCTTTAAAAAGTTTGAAAGTCGTGCAAAGCGACTTGCAATTGGCGCTATTGCCATAGGTGCCATGCTGTATTTTATACCACCACTTTATGGTGAAGGTTATGGTATTATGAACAACCTTTTAAAAGGCAATCATTTAGCAGCTATTGGAGTGACACCTTTCGAATTAGATTTATCTAATATTTGGATAGTTATTGGTCTCTTGTTAGGTATTGCCATATTTAAAGCTATTGCGATGACAACCACTTTCGGAGCTGGCGGTGTAGGCGGTGTATTTATACCAACCCTGGTAATGGGAAGTGCTTTAGGAAACGCTTTTGCCAAAATAATAAATAACATGGGATTAGATTTTCATGTGTCAGAATCTAATTTTACGCTTATTGGTATGACGGGATTAATGGCGGGTGTATTACATGCCCCACTCACAGCCATCTTCCTTATTGCAGAAATTACGGGTGGTTATGAGTTATTTGTACCCTTAATGATTGTCTCTGCTATATCCTTTTCTATTACTAAATATTACGTGTCTCACTCTATTTACACGCTTAAATTGGCGGAACGGGGCGAACTTATGACACACGATAAAGACCAAAATGTACTTATGGTTTTAGATATAGATAAAGTTATAGAAACCAACTTTATTGTATTAACCCCAGACATGAAATTAAGATACATACTTAACAATGCCGTAGCAAAATCATCCAGAAATCACTTCCCCGTTGTTAATGAGGAGGAAGAGTTTTTAGGCGTTATAAGACTAGATGACATAAGACATCTTATGTTCAATACAGATCTTTACGATTCTATAGATGCGGCCAGTTTAATGCATGCTGATGAAGGGATTATAGATTACGATTCAGATTCCATGCAAAATATTATGGATATTTTTAAAAGTACCGGTGCTTGGAATTTACCTGTTATTAAAAATGGAAAATACTACGGTTACATTTCAAAATCTAAATTATTAACGGCATATAGACGGCAATTAATTAAATTCACCCAATAAACCTTTTAATGAAACGAGCAGGTTAAAAACTTTAATACACAACGGAATGATTAATCGCGAACAGCATCTGACCATTAAAGAACAATAAATATAAACAGATGAAATATATCATCCTCATATTATTCTTGGCTTGCTTTGGAAGTATCATAGCAGGCTATTTTCTAGAATCAGTATATTCTCAAAAACTAATAGGTTTTGGCGTACTGGGATTGTTCTTTATCGTATTCCCGCTATTCTCATATTATCGTTGGAAAGATAAAGATGTTAAAGATTACATGCTTACCAAAGAAAATTTAGATAAAATGAGAGAACGCGAAGGCGATACCAGAAAATAACGCTTCCTTGGGCGCCTGCCTGCCGGCAGGCAGATTACCCTGCGGCTCGCGCTTTCCGCACTGCACGGTAGTTTGCTGCAAATGTGAAACATTCACGATTTCATTAATTTAAAAATAATAAGCAATGAGTAATCGCTAACGCGGGCTTATTCGTCGTTTGCAGTCGCAGTAGCAGTATTCAGTTTTTTTATGTCAGGTTGAGCGCAGTCGAAACCTATAAATCCTTTAGTTTTCAAAACCTTTGCACCTTAATTCAAATTTCGCTTCTGTATAAAAAAACGTTTCAACAATTCCGATGCCTCAGCTTCCATAATACCACCTTTAATAATTGTTTTTGGATGCAGTTTCGTATTCAAATTAATACAACCGCGGTCTAAATCTCTAGCGCCATAAACAATATTCGAAATCTGACTCCAATATAAAGCCCCAGCGCACATTTGGCAAGGTTCTAACGTAACATACAAGGTGCAATCTTTTAAATATTTCCCACCTAAAAAATTGGCTCCCGCTGTAATAGCTTGCATTTCGGCATGTGCTGTAACATCCGTTAAGGTTTCGGTTAAATTATGCCCTTTGGCAATAATTCTGTTATCAATAACAATAACAGCTCCCACAGGAATCTCTCCTTTTTCAAAAGCAATCTCAGCTTCCTGAAGTGCTTTTTTCATAAAATAGGTGTCGTCAAAAGGTTCAATCATAGAAAAAAAATAACTGTCAAAAATCAAAAATACAATTTCAAAATGATAATTGCTTTCGTATCGTTTTCAAATATTACATTTGTAAGCTAATGAGTAGTTTTTTAAAACATATCAATAACCCTAAAGAACTTCGTCTTTTAAATCAAAAAGACCTACCTCAACTTGCAAAAGAATTACGTGAGTTCATCATAAACATTGTTGCTACAAAAGAAGGCCATTTAGGGGCAAGTTTAGGTGTGGTTGAGTTAACCATTGCATTGCACTATGTATTTAACACCCCAGACGACCAACTTATTTGGGATGTGGGACATCAAGCATATGGACACAAAATTTTAACGGGCAGGAAAGATTTGTTTCACACCAACCGACAAATTGGAGGACTTAGCGGATTCCCGAAACGCGATGAAAGTATTTATGATACTTTTGGTGTGGGGCATGCATCCACTTCTATTTCGGCGGCATTAGGAATGGCGATTGCTTCACAATTAAAAGGCGATTTAGAAAAGCAACATATTGCAGTTATTGGTGACGCCAGTATTGCCGGAGGTATGGCTTTTGAAGGTTTAAATCATGCAGGGGTGACCGATGCGAATCTCCTTATTATTTTAAATGATAACGCTATTGGCATAGACCCAAGTGTGGGTGCTTTAAAGCAATACTTAACGAATGTTAAAAAAGGCATTCAACGAAAAAACAATATAATAGAAGCTCTGAGTATTGATTATTCCGGACCTATTGATGGCCATGATATTGATAAAATCATTTCAGAATTAACACGCTTAAAGTCTGTAAAAGGCCCTAAGTTTTTACACATCATAACCACAAAAGGCAAAGGTTTAAAACAAGCTGAAGAAAACCAGGTTATATACCACGCACCTGGGAAATTTGATGCTTCAACCGGAGATATCATTTCTAAAACACCTTCTGAATTCACTAAATACCAAGATGTTTTTGGGTACACTATTGTGGAACTCGCCAAACAAAATAAAAATATTGTAGGTATTACGCCTGCGATGCCAACCGGAAGTTCACTAAAATATATGATGGACATAATGCCAGATCGTGCTTTCGATGTTGGCATTGCCGAACAACATGCTGTAACCTTAGCTGCTGGTATGGCAACCCAAGGCTTAATTCCGTTTTGCAATATATACTCTACCTTTTTACAACGGGCTTACGATCAGGTTATACACGACGTAGCGCTACAAAAATTAGCTGTTATTTTTTGTTTGGATCGTGCCGGTTTAGTTGGTGAAGATGGAGCAACGCATCATGGGGTTTTTGACGTGTCGTATTTAAGATGCATTCCGAACCTCATCATTTTCGCGCCTAGAAATGAAGTTGAATTACGCAACATCATGTACACCGCACAACTTGGTTTACAAAAACCTATTGCCATACGTTATCCGCGAGGCACTGGCGTAACAATAGATTGGAAACAACCTTTTAGCAAAATTGAAATTGGTAAAGGCGTTCAACTAAAATCAGGAAATAAACTCGCAGTCTTAAGTGTTGGAACCATTGCCAAAAATGTTTCTGAAGCTATTTTAAATTTAGAGGTGTCACATTATGATATGCGTTTTATAAAACCTTTAGATGAATCCTTAATGCACACCATCTTTAAAAAATACCAAACCATATATACTGTTGAAGATAACAGTATTAAAGGTGGTTTTGGGTCTGCTATTTTAGAGTTTGCCGCGGCTAACAACTACAAAAACACGATTAATGTTTTAGGAATTCCTGACACCTTTATTGAACATGGCAGTGTTACCGAACTCCAAAAAAGTATAGGGTTGGATGTGGAAAGTTTAAACCTCCTATTTAATAAACTTATATAAAAAAGGGAAGTAAAAAACTTCCCTTTTTTAAAATCAAATTATATAGTTATTTAATAACTATTTTGTGTATTGATTGTTTGTTTTCTGACGTAAACTTAACAATGTACATACCGCTTGCCGCTTTTAAAGAAATCTCTTTAAATGTATTTCTATTAAAATCTATTTTAGAAGAATAAACCTCACGTCCATTCATATTAAAAATCTTTAAATAACCATCTTTAACACTGTTTTGTGCTTTAATTTTAAAATTTCCATTAGAAACTGTTGGATAAACATCAATCAAATTATTTATGGTTTTGCTTTGAACCGATAAAGCACTATCAGCAGCAGTAAACTTTCCAGTAAACATACCTCTTCCATAAGTTGTTGCTAAAACAGTGTTATCGGCAGTTCTTAAATCGAAACTTGTAACGACAACATCTTTCATTCCATTTTGAGATTGAGACCAACTTGGATTCGCATCATTAAAATTTGGCGTAGCCCAAACCCCTAGATCGGTTCCAATAATAACTTCGTTGGAATTTAAAGGATTTCTCATTATAGCTCTTACAGGTAAATCAGGTAAATTTCCTTCTTTATTCGCCCATGTTGAACCTCCATCGGCGGAATAGAAAACACTAGTAACCCCATAATTATAAAAAGTAACATAAATATCATTCGCTGTAGCGCCCAATTCAATACAGGAAATACTTCCAATAAATTGATTTCCAGTAATTTGAGTCCATACTGGTGAAACTCCAATAGCGTCGCTAACTCTAAACAATTTTCCATTAGCAGTTCCTATAAACAAAGTTGTAGTGATGAAAGGAGATGCTTTAAAAGCTGTAGGAGAGGAATTTAAAAGGAGGCTAGAAAATGAATCTGAAACTCTTAAACTAGGAGAGGAATTTAATTTGTATCTGTTAATTCTAAAAGAATCTGTACTTCCATCAGCATAAAGATAATCATTAGCATCATCTAATTCTGCTGGGTTTACAAATTGCCCTCCTATCGATCCCTGTTCTATTGTATAACCACTGGTTTGTCCAGTTGCGTAATCTCTGTAATAGTAATTTCCGTTTTGTGAAGAAGTCACTATATATACATTGTCTTTACCAATAAAAGAATACGTTCCGTCCCCACCTGTAACACTTAAAGAACCATTTATACCTGCAGTAGCATTATTAATAAATTGTGTGCCGTTATCTTGAGCCCCTGCAAGAAATTTTGCTAAACTAACTTCTTGACCAATGGCTCCATGATAGAACTGTAATGTGTTGTAATTTTTGTTTCTTGAACTAATAATGGGAGGTGTGCTAGATAAAGATGTGGCATAATATACACCTCCATCATTTCCTAGTATGGCTGTGTTTGAATCTGTAGGATGAAACACAAAAGCATGTTGGTCTGGGTGAACATCACTTAATGATGTGTCAGTATAAGCTTCAGAAATTTGCGACCAATTATTTCCAGAATTTACAGATCTAAAAAGATCTATCCCACCTGCATATACTATAGCGTCATTTCTAGGGTCTACTTCTATAACTAAATCATAAAATGCTTGCCCATTAGTAAAATCTCCATCTGGTATATCAAAATCTATTGAATTAGGTAACGGCAAACTAGTGGTAGTTAAAAAAGCATCATCTGTATAAACAATTTTAACACCGTTAGTTAATCCTGTAGCTAATTCTGCTAAAACATAAATTTTTGAAGGGTTTGTTGCTGAAAGAGCTATTTGCGAACGTTCTCCAATTGGTACTTTATATTTTAAATTAAAATTAATGCCATTCGTAGATGATAGTATTTCACTTCCTCCATGACCAAATACATCATTGGTTGTAGAAACCCAAACCGTATTATCTGCACTAATCTCAATATCATTTGGTTGAAGCTGATAATCGTTACTATTTATGGAAGGCAATAAGGTGATTTTTGACCAACTCGCCCCATTATTTGAGGATTTATATAATCCAAAATCTTCGGCTCCTAAAAATACACTAGGGCTTGCTTGAGAATAAAAAGTAGATCCAGCTGCGACGTAAACCTCGCTATTTCCACCACCTATATCTCTTATTTTTATATCGTTTATATGTTGAGCTCCAGGTTTGGCAGTATATCCAGAATAATTTCTATAACTATTCATAGAAACATTTACTCCTGGTTTTCTTATATTATCTCCAAGAACCATCCCATCGGCCATTGAAATCATAATTGAAGGTATTGTTACAGATTCTCCAACCGCCCCTGGACCCATGGAAATTACTTCGTCTGCTACATTATTAATTACAATAACGGCAAGAGCTCCTGCATTCTGTGCATTTAATACTTTCTGTCCAAATTCACAATTTCCTCTGTATACAACCGCAATATTACCATTAATTGCTCCGGCATTAACCAAAGTACCACAACCCTCATTTGCTGTTGCCGTACCATCGTCTACAACCACTAACTTTCCAGTAATTGGTGTTAAACTTACACCAAAACCAGATCTTCTCCCGAAATAATCACCAGCAATACCAACAGGGGTATTCACGGTCATTCTTGCGTTAAAAGAATTAGGCGTACCGGGGATAATATTAGTATCACCAGACGCACCGCCAAAAACTCTTACCCAATCGATACCTCCATTTATAGATTTCCAAACACCATTTCCATTCACATCTCCTCCAACATAAGACTCCCCCGTTCCAATATAAAAGGTCATTGTATCATTAGGGTCGTAAGTAATACATGAAATAGCTAAGTTTTTGGGAATATTAACTTCTGTCCATCCGGATGTTGCAGAAGTTATATCATTATTTACCCATAAACCTCCACTTACTCCTCCAGCAAAAACTCTTTTATTTGAAGAATCATTTGGATCGAACATGATGGCTCTAGTTCTTCCGCCAACATTATTAGGACCTCTTTCAACCCAATTATTTAAATTTTCACCAGGTACTTTAGCGAATAATGCTTTTTGCCTTAATTGTTCTTGAAGTTCATATAATTTTTGCGGTTCTGGTTTCCCTGTTGCAGGATTCATGGTAAGTTCCCACTGTCTCTCTAAATATTTGTTTGGAGGCAATCCTATAGATTTTCTCTCCTTTTTTGAAAGTTTAAGAGTTTCTTTAAACGGGCTATTTTTTAAAAAAAATTCATGCTGCTCCCTAAGTTCAGCGATTTTATCATTAGAATTCTGAAATTTATAATTAATAACTAATCCAATACTAACTACTAATAATAAACCCAACGCATAAAGTACTACTTTTCTCATTTATATTACATTTTTTTTATAAATATAGCTTTAGCTAAATAAAATATCAATTATTTGCTTAATGTATGTTAATTCCCCTTATTTTATTAAACAATAGTATGGCATTACTATCTGACATGTTAGACACAAAACTGCAAACTCGCAGAATTCTATTGTACAATGAATCCTCTATCTTTCTATAATTTTCTGGTAGTAGAAGTATAATTAACGTATCATAATTTGAAGCCTTGTTTGAAAACGAATTATTTACAGCAGTTATAAACACATTTAATATTTCAGACAGAACTTTATAACCAGAAACTTCTTTTTCTATTACTTCTTTGCTTTGATAAATTTTTTCAATACTAATTTTAATAATATCATTTATCTGCGCTTCATATTTACTTTTATCAAGTAAGGCACAGTCAAAATCCCCTTTTAATATGGCATCTTCATTATTCATAAAAACAGAAACTGCTTCATTTATTAAAGTGTTAATAGCCAAGGCTCTTAAATAACTCACTCTATCTTGCGTATTTTTTAACTGGTGATATTTTTTAGTGTTTATAGTGTCACGAACTAAATTAATTAAATATTCTAAAGCAAACTCTTCTTGTATTAAACCAAGGTTTATTCCGTCTTCAAAATCGATGATGGTATAACATATATCATCTGCAGCTTCAACTAAAAAAGCGAGTGGATGGCGCGCAAAACTAAGGTGTTTGTCACTGCGTTTTAACAATCCTAATTCGTTAGCAATATCAATGTAACCGGCTTTTTCACTTTGAAAAAATCCATATTTTTTATCAGCAATATGTGATGTCGGTTTTTTAGGTAATGATTCTTTAGGATATTTCGTAAAAGCACCAAGTGTTGCATAGCTTAAACGTAAACCACCCTCTCTACCCGCTCTGCTTTCGGTTAAAATTTTAAATCCATTGGCGTTTCCTTCAAAATCGCATAAATCTTGATATTCCTTTTCTGTTAATTGGTTTTTATATTGAATGCCTTTTCCCGATTTAAAAAACTCGCCAATAGCCTTTTCGCCAGAATGTCCAAAAGGTGGGTTTCCTATATCGTGCGCCAAAGCTGCTGCAGCAACAATAGCCCCAAAATCATTGATTTGATACCCATGTGCATTTTGTAAATGTGGGTGTTTTTCTAATAATTTTTTACCTACCAAGCGCCCTAAAGAGCGCCCAACTACACTAACTTCTAAACTATGTGTTAATCGCGTATGTACAAAATCTGTTTTGGATAAAGGTATCACTTGTGTTTTATCTTGAAGACTCCTAAATTCCGAAGAAAAAATAACACGATCGTAATCAACTTCAAAACCCAATCGGGTTTCGTCTTGTTCTTTTCGGATGCGTTTATTGGTATCGCCAAAGCGTTTTAAAGATAGTAGTTGTTCCCAGTTCATTCTATAAAATTAATTATGGCAATATAAGTAAATTCAACCAAAATAAAATTGAAATTTGGTAACATTAGCATAACATTTTAATGACCGTTGTTTAATATTTAGGTAACACATGATTGATGTGAAAGTTATTTATTTGCGTTAATAAATCACATCATTGAAATGAAATACGGAATTACTTTATTTATTCTTGCTTTTACGAGTATATGTTTTTCTCAAAACACAGGGATGGTGGTAGGAAAAATAATGGACAACGAATTACAAAACAGTCCTTTAATATTCGCAGATATAGCTATTAAAGGCACTTCCATAAAATGTCATACAGATGTAACGGGTTTATTTGTTATTGAAAACATAGAAGATGGCGATTATACTTTGGTTTGTAGTTTTATTGGATATGAAACTCAAGAATTAAACGTATCTGTTAACTCAGGGCAACCAACCCAAGTAAAATTAGCTTTAGATGTAAGCACTGTTTCTTTACTTGAACTTGCTTCTATTACGAGTCTTTCTCAAAAAGACGATAAAACGGCTTCTGTTTTAAATTAATACAAAATTTTTCATCTTAAAAAATCCTATTTTTAAAAGAGGATTTATCCCAATTCCATGCTTAACTTTTCAAAATTTGATTGAATCGATATTAAGTTATCCGTGATTCAATTTTAGTTTTTACCTTTTTTTCTGATTTTATTAAACTCTCCAACTATTCTTTTTTTTAACGGAGTTCTTTAAATACACCATGTTAATTTAATGTTTACAAATGGCGAAAGAACAAGAATTAGATAACGTTTACATAACGCTTTCATGACTATTGTTTAATTTCTAGTTAACACCTTATTTACAGAACGTGACTTTCTTTGCAGCAAGAAATCTGAATAAAACAAATGAAAAATATTATACTATTATTTATATTTTTAACCACTTCATTCTCTCAATCACAAAACACAGGTTCGATAATTGGAAAGTTAACAGATAAAGAATACAACAATGAACCTTTAGCATTTGCCAATGTATTAATAAAAGGAACAACTAAAGGAACAACATCGGATATAGACGGTTCATATAGCTTTGAAAATTTAACCGCAGGAAGTTACACTTTACAATTCAGTTTTATTGGTTATGAAACTCAAGAATTTCCAGTTAAAGTTTTAGCTGGAAAAGTAACGGAAGTAAATGTTCCTATGGAAGCAAGTGCTGCGTCTTTAAATGAAATAGTAATTACTACCACCACTAAAAGAGAAAGTGAAACCGCATTATTATTAGAACAAAAGAAAGCGGTAGAAATGAAACAAAGCATTGGTTCGGAAGAGTTGTCAAGAAAAGGCGTTAGTGATGCTGCGGGTGCTGTTGCAAAAATATCGGGCGTATCACAACAGGAAGGCACTACCAATGTGTATGTTCGTGGTTTGGGTGATAGATATTTAAATACGACCATGAATGGTTTATCATTACCATCAAACAACATTAATAACAAAAACATCGATTTAAACTTATTTTCTTCCGATGTTATTGAAAATATTGCTGTAAGCAAAGCGTATTCTGCTAGATTTTATGGTGATTTTTCTGCAGGAAACATAGATATTACCTCTAAAGATTATAGTGGTAACGGATTTTTTGATGTTGCTTTAAGTTCTGGCGCAAATACCAGAGCCGTAGGGAAAGATTTTTTAAGAAACGAAGGAACGGGTTATTTAGGTGATTATGCAAGGCATGATAGGCATCCATTTGCTGTTTTACTTTCTCATGGTCCAGACCCAGTTGAAGGTGAAACACCTATAAACATAGGCCTAAGCCTTTCTGGTGGAAAATCTTTCACATTTAAGGATGACTCGCGTTTAAGTTTGTTTTTAACAGCCTCATTTGATAATAGTTTTCTATACAAAGATGGTGTTGTAACAGATTTTACTGCGAATTTAAATAAGCTGTTCCCAGATTCAGAAGAGTATAATTATTCAACTACTTCAACAGCTATGGCTACTGCCATCTATAAAATAAACAATGATAACAAATTAAAGTATTCCTCTTTATTCATAAACAGTTCTAATGATCAAGTTGGGTTTTATGGTGTGGATGGACAAGGGATATTGTTTAATTTCTCTGATGAACCAAGTGGTTATTTTCAAAGTAATTACCAATTTAACCAAGATATTGTATTAGTTAATCAGTTAACTGGAGAACACAGTTCTGGCAAGATTAAATTAGATTGGGGTATTGGCCATAACAGAGTATTTGCACATGAACCAGACAGAAAACGTTTTTCTTTTTTAGATTATAATAATTTATTGGATAACGACCCTGCAACGAATCCAACTTTTGCCCAAAACAATGTTTTTAATAGCCAACGTTATTTCCAAAATATTGAAGATGAAGAATTAAATAGCAGGCTATCTTTAGCTTATAAAGCTTCTGAAGGCTTTAAAATTATAGTTGGCTATGATGGTAAAAGCAGGGAACGATTTTTTGATAACTCAAGATACGGTTACAAAAATATTGATACTAATGTCTATACTATTACAGACGTTCGTAATTTGAATGATTTATTCAATCTCGAAGGTTTTGAAAATGGTTTGTACCAAACCCATGTATTTAATGCTATTAGTCCAGCAAATGGGATTACACAGACTAATTTCCCGGGTCTTTTAGAAAACACTTACAAAGGAATGCTCGATATTTATGCTGGCTATATGTCCTTAGAAATAAATGCAGGCGAAAAATGGCTATTCGTTCCTGGCGTACGTTTTGAAAATTATAATCAACGTATTGAATATAATGCGATTAACTTACGTCCAGATGATCCAGGGTTTGCTGGTGTAAAAGAAACGTTTGTATTACCCAGCTTAAATATAAAATACAGTTTAAATAAAGACCAAAATCTGCGTTTAGCAGTTAGTAAAACTATCTCTTTTCCAGAATTTAAAGAAATAGCGCCTTTTGTTTACGAAGGCATAAGCTATAGAATTGGGGGTAATCAAGACCTATTGGGAACTAATACAGGTGTCAATTTAACAAATAAATCATATTCAGACATTTACAACTTAGATTTAAAGTATGAATGGTTTATGTCTAAAGGAGAGATTCTATCTATAGGTGCTTTTGCTAAACAAATAAATGACCCTATAAACCTTGTTCTTGCTGCTGATGCCACCGGGACGCAACGCTACTTTAGAACGGGCGAAAAAGCAGAAATTCTTGGCGTAGAACTAGAGGCTAGAAAAAACTTGGTGATGGATGAAAATGATGACGCACTTCTTTCAGCAGGACTCAACTTTACATACATGCATACAAAACAAGACCTTTACAATACAATACAAGGCTCTTACGGAACCTCTTTTAACAGAGCAACCGATGCTTTAGAAGGTGCATCACCCATTATTGTAAATGCCGATTTAAGTTATAAACCGACCATTAGTGAAAACTTTAAACCTATGGCTAATTTGGTTTTTAACTATTCTGCAGACAGGATTTTTTCATTAGGTTCTGGCGATGTAGGAAACATTGTCGAAAAAGCAGTTCCAAAACTAGATTTCATATTAAGAAATAAAATTGGCGAAAACACAGAAATAAACCTAAGTGCCAAAAACTTACTAGATCCAAGTATTGAAACTATAAGAGAGGACACTCCAATTGGGGATGTTATATTGTCTAGTTATAAGAGAGGTATCACATTAGGACTTCAACTTAAATACACATTTTAATAAAAACTATATAAACAAAAAGAAACTTAAATTTAAAAACAATGAGAATGAAAAATAATATTTTAACAAGTCTAGTTGCAATAGCTATACTTTCAGTATCCTGTGCAACAGATGATACTGCAGATGTCATTATAAATGATAATAGAGTTATTAACACTACAAATAACAATGCACCTGTTAATCCAACTGGTTTAACCATACGTTTATCCGGAACTTACACAAGCAGTTTAAATTTAGATGCCAACAACACTTATATAGTTGATGGTTCTTTAGTTATGGCTTCTGGAACCACATTAACTGTTCCTGCTGGTATGACCATTAAAGCAGACCCTTCTGGATCTGATGTTTACATAGCCATCGCTCAAGGAGCTAAAATAATTGCTAACGGAACAGCTGATAGCCCTATTATATTTACATCTGGCGCTTCTAACCCACAAGCTGGAGATTGGGGTGGTTTAATCCTTTTAGGGAAAGCACCTAGCAATGCCGTTACTGGTACAGCAACTGCAACTTCTGAAATTGGAGGGTTACCTTATGGTGGAAATGTATCAAATGACGATTCAGGTTCTTTAAGATATGTAAGAATTGAATATTCTGGCGCTTCTGCTGATGCAGCATCTGAGAACAATGGTTTATCGCTTTACGGAGTAGGTAGCGGTACTGCAATTAGTTATGTGCAAATAGTTGCCGGGAAAGACGATGGTATCGAATTTTTTGGTGGTACGGTAAATGCAAGTTTTTTATCTGTAATAAATGCAGAAGATGACTCTATTGACTGGACTGAAGGCTATTCTGGCACTCTTACTAATGTTTATGTAAAACATATTCAAAACCCAACTGTGTCTTATTGTTCTGATAAAGCTTTTGAGTGTGATGGTTTTAATCCTACTTTTGGAAACAATTCCTCCCCATTAGTTTATTCAGCTCCTAAAGTTACTAACGTAACTATAGTTGGTGTTGGCTCTGGAAATTTATTTCAAGATGGTTCTAATATTTCTGCCGGTACTTACGAGGCTATTCGCTTAAGAGTAGGGACACAAGGTATATTTACCAACATTAAAATGACAGGGTTCGGAGAAGGTTTTGATTTAGATAATGATATAACAGGAGATGGCGTTATCGCTGATAAATTGCAAATAAATGGCATCTTGTTTACCGATGTAACAACAAAAATGAAAAATGATACTGGTAAAGTATTTACTATTGCCGATTTTATTACAGGTGATGGAACGGCAACTGGTACAGACTATGCAACTTGGGGAGCCGGTTGGACAGTACAATAAATATTAACCTTTTTACAAAAAACAAAAAGCATCCCAAATGGGATGCTTTTTTGCTTAAATTTTTTTAAGTTTAAAGTTCTCCGCTTTCTTTAACTTCAGATTCTTTTAAACCAGCTATAGCATTTTCGCTATAATCTACTTCTTTTATAGTTTCATTTGTATAATAAAACCATTTGCCGACTTTTTTTCCATTATCATAATTTCCCGAAACTACTTTTTTACCTGCTGTATCAAAACTTAACCATTCACCTTGTAATTTACCATCTGCAGTATAAGTTCCTGTTTGACTTACAGCTCCATTGTCATGATAATAAACAACTTCAATTAAATTAGTGTCTTTGTTAAGTTTTAAATCTCTCTTTTGTTGTGCAAAAGAAACCACAGTAATTAAAAAGGCAAAAATCAAAATAAATTTCTTCATAATTATGGGGGTATTTAACATTATATATCAAATATACAAATTTAGTAACATTTAAGCAACACTCGCTTAACACTGAGTTAACATTCAGACTGTAATCATTTGTTTATTAGGTATTTATAAATGTAAAATTTAACATTGGAAATCTTAATAATTACTTAATGTTTTCGTTACATTTAAATAAAATATATAAACGTTATTTGTAATGTCTTGAGACAAAACAATTAGTTTTTCATATAATCTATTAGTTTTTGTCGACTACATTATCATGATTTCTAATGAGCTGCCTTTGGCCGAGGCAGCTTTTTTTTGTTTTAAACTTAATCCTTACATAACATTCAGTTAACATTCTTATTAGTTATTTGCACCGACAAAAATTAATAAATACATTATGAAATTTAAATTATTTGCATTATCCTTTTTTACGTTTTTTTTAATGAATGCTCAGGATATTCAAACAGGTAAATTTGGAAAAGGCATTTTAAACCTTGTTGGACAAGACAGTAGCTGGACTATGAAAGTTGCGGCAAGATTCCAACTATTAGGAACTTCAACTTGGGAAGATGGACAAAGTAATGAAGCCAATTTTTTAGTACGTAGAGCCCGATTAAAATTTGACGGTTTTGCATTTTCTCCGAAATTAGAATACAAAATGGAGTTAGGTTTATCTAACAGAGATCAATCTGGTGTTTCAGCCTTTACCAGTAATTCCCCATTACTAGTTATGGATGCTGTTGTAAAATGGCATTTTGCTAAAAACTTCGAACTTTGGGTTGGACAAACAAAACTACCTGGAAACAGAGAACGTGTTATTTCATCAGGAAATTTACAAATGGTAGATCGTTCATTATTAAATAGTAGTTTTAATATAGATCGTGATATTGGTTTTCAATTAAGGCATCGTTTTAACCTTTCAGAGACCTTTGTTGTAAAAGAAATTTTCTCGTTAGCACAAGGTGAAGGAAGAAATATAACTACCGGAAATTTAGGCGGTCATGAATATACAGGACGTGTTGAACTTTTTCCTTTTGGTGAATTTGAAAGCGAAGGTGATTATTCTGGTGGTGATTTAAAAAGAGAAGAAACTCCAAAATTATCGTTAGCAGTTGCATATGACCATAATAATAATGCAGTAAAAAATAGAGGAAATCAAGGTTCTTACATGACAAATGATGTTGGTTTTTATGAAACTAATATTAACACCTTTTTTGTAGATGCCATGTTTAATTATAACGGATTCTCGTTAATGGCCGAATATGCAGATAGAACTGCAAAAGACCCCATTGCTAAAAACTCTAATGGTACTTTAACGGGTGCAGAAGTTCAAGTTGGTAAAGGTTTAAACCTACAAACTGGCTACTTATTTAAAAATAATTGGGAAGTTTCTGCACGTTATACAAACATAGAATTAGACAACGCAATTACTGGGGCAGACCCTGAAAGTCAATATACTTTAGGATTATCAAAATATTTGGTTGGCCATAAACTAAAAGTTCAAACCGATATTAGCCACTTAGAGGTTACAAACGGTAATAATGAATTAATGTACAGATTACAATTTGACATTCACTTTTAAAAAATAAAAACATGAAAAAAAGTATAATCATTATAGCACTTGCTACTTTAAGTATTGCATGTGGAAACAAAAAATCAAACAATCAAGATGGTGAATCTGCAGAATTAACCGGATCTGTTTCTATAGACGGATCTGGAACAGTATTCCCAGTATCAGAAGCTGTGGCAGAAGAATTTTTAGCTGAACAACCAAATGTTAAAATAACAGTTGGAGAAAGTGGAACCGGTGGTGGATTTAAAAAATTTGGTGCTGGCGTCATAGACATATGTGATGCTTCACGAGATATTAAAGACAAAGAAATTGCACTTTGTAAAGAAAACGGAATTGACTACGTTCAATTAACCGTGGCTTTAGATGGGATAACTGTTGTTGTAAATAAAGACAACACCTGGGCGACTTCAATGACTACTGAAGAATTAAAAAAATTATGGGAACCAAATAGCAAAATAACTAAATGGAACCAGATTAGAACTGATTGGCCGAACGAAGAAATTCACTTGTATGGTCCTAATACATCTCATGGTACTTACGATTTCTTTACAGAAATTATTATGGGTGAATCTGGAGCAAGCAGAACAGATTATAATGCGGTATCTGATTATAACGTAGCGGTTCAAGGAATTGAAAATGACAAAAACGCATTGGGATACTTTGGATTATCTTACTACGAAGAAAACAAAGATAAATTAGGCGTAGTAGGAATTGATAATGGAAGTGGTGTTGTTTTACCAAGTATCGAAACAGTTGCAAATAATACATATGCGCCTTTATCGCGTTCATTATTCATCTTTGTAAGTAAAAAATCCGCTCAAAGACCTGAAGTTAAAAAATTCGTAGAGTTCTATTTAGACAACGCACCCGTATTGTGTAAAGAAGTTGGTTATGTACCAATGCCTGCAAGTGGATATGATGCGCAGAAAGAAATATTCAAGAATGCTATTAGTGCAAAGTAATAGTTATTAAAAATTAATATCAATTGCCGATAGGAAAATTTCTTATCGGCAATTCCTGCATATGAAAATTAAAGAAAAAATAATCGAGGTCTTTCTGTTTTTATGCGCCTCTATTACAATACTTACTACCATAGGCATTGTTGTTATACTTTTATATGAAAGTATTTCATTCTTTGGGAGTGTTTCAATAATAGACTTTTTTACAGACACTAAATGGACTCCTCTTTTTAGTGAAAAACATTTTGGGATTTTATCGTTAGTTTCAGGAACTTTTTTAACCTCAGCTATTGCTATTGCAGTAGCACTTCCAGTTGGCTTAACGATCGCTATTTATTTAAACATGTATGCGCCAAAAAGTTTTAGAAAAACTTTAAAACCTCTTCTTGAAATTTTAGCAGCAATTCCCACCGTTGTTTATGGGTTTTTTGCCTTAACAATTGTAACCCCATTTTTGCAAAATATCTATCCAGATTTAGAAACATTTAATTCATTGTCTGCAGGTCTTGTAATGGGAATTATGATTATTCCTTTTATATCATCTTTAAGTGAGGATGCTTTGTATGCGGTGCCAAAATCGTTAAAAGAAGCGGCATTTGGAATGGGCTCTACACGCTTTCAAACAGCAATAAAAGTTATGGTTCCGGCAGCATCTTCAGGAATCATTGTATCGGTAATTTTAGCAATATCCAGGGCTATAGGAGAAACCATGATTGTAGCCATTGCTGCGGGTCAACAAGCACAATTTTCATTAGACCCAACTATTCCTACACAAACAATTACATCTTATATTGTTCAAGTTAGTATGGGCGATGCACCTCAAGGATCTATTGAATACAAAACAATATTTGCTGCTGGTTTAACATTGTTTCTATTCACATTTGTTTTAAATAGTGTTAGTTTTTGGATAAAGAAAAAGTATCAGGAAAAATATGAATAATCTACAAAAAAATAAACTAATTGATTCCGCATTTAAAACACTTGGAATCCTTTTTACTTTATTAGGAATCATCGTTTTAGCAATCTTATTATATAATATTATAAAGGTCGGCTATACGAGAGTTAATTGGGATTTTTTAACGAGCCTACCTTCCAGAAGAGCCTCAAAAGCTGGTATTTATACTGCTATTATCGGCACATTGGATTTAATGCTTTTAACCATTATTTTCGCCATTCCTATTGGGGTTGGAGCTGGTATTTATTTAGAAGAATATGCCAAAAAATCGCGCTTCTCTAGACTGTTAGAAATTAACATTGCTAACTTAGCTGGTGTTCCATCTATTATTTATGGTCTTTTAGGTTTAGGGATATTTGTTCGCTTTTTTGGATTTGGTGGCAGCATACTTTCAGGAGCCTTAACAATGTCTTTATTAATATTACCAATTATAATAGTAGCTACAAGAGAATCAATAAAAGCGGTATCTCCTTCACTTAAAGAAGCCTCTTTCGCATTAGGGGCATCAAAATGGCAGACTATTCAAAAAGTAATTATACCGTCTTCATTTGGAGGAATTTTAACTGGAATTATATTATCTTTATCGAGAGCCATTGGAGAAACAGCCCCTTTAATTGTTGTAGGTGCCATGGCTTATGTGCCGTTTGTACCACATTCTTTATTTGATACATTTTCAGTATTACCAATGCAAATATTCACATGGACAACTCGCCCGCAAGAAGGTTTTGCAATAGCAGCTGCTGGTGCCATTATTATATTACTTGCAATTACTTTCATAATGAACGGTATTGCGGTTTATTTCAGAAATAAATGGCAAAACAAATTGCAATAAGAATGGAAATTAAAATTGAAGAACACTTACCAATGGATAAAATAGTAGATAAATCATTAAAAAAAATACCTACAATAGAAGTAAATGATGCCAAAGTATGGTATGGCGACTTTATGGCCATAAAAGGCATAGATATGACTATAAAACGCAACACAGTTACCGCTTTTATCGGACCATCAGGTTGTGGAAAATCAACATTTCTTCGTTTGTTTAACAGAATGAACGACTATGTTGATGGCTTTAAAATGGAAGGAAAAATAAAAGTCAACGATAGAAACATCTATAAAGATAAAGTTCATGTTGAAGAGTTGCGTAAAGAAATAGGTATGGTTTTTCAAAAACCTAATCCCTTTCCAAAATCTATTTTTGAAAATGTAGCTTACGGATTAAAAATTCAAGGTATTACGGATAAAAAACTTATTGCAGATAGAGTTGAAAAAGCATTAAAACAAGCAGATCTTTGGGAAGAAGTAAAAGACAACCTTAAAAAATCTGCCTTGGCTCTATCTGGCGGACAACAACAACGCTTATGTATCGCCAGAACGTTAGCCGTAGAACCTTCTATAATTTTAATGGATGAACCAACATCTGCACTCGATCCAATTTCTACTTCAAAAATTGAAGAATTAATTTTTGAATTAAAAGAAAAATATACGATTGTTATTGTCACTCACAATATGCAACAGGCCAGTAGAATAAGTGATTATACAGCTTTTTTCTACCTTGGAGAACTTATTGAATACGATAAGACTAAAAAAATATTTACGAACCCAGAAAAACAACAAACCGAAAATTATATTACGGGGCGTTTTGGATAAAAAATAATAATTATGGCAAATGCTACCTACCAAAGAGAAGTAATAAATCAAGCAGGATTTGATATGCTTAATTTATGCATATCTCAACTTAAAAAAGCAAAAGAAGCTTTTGTAAATCATGATAGTGATTTGGCAGAAGAGGTAATGAATATTGAAAATCGAGTAAATGCTTTAGATCTTAAAATTGAAAAAGATTGCGAAAAATTTATAGCACTTTATAATCCGGTTGCTATCGATTTAAGGTTTGTAATGGCAATACGCAAAATAAATTATGATTTAGAACGTATAGCAGATCATGCATATGGTATTTCTAAATATGTTGTTGATGTTGATAGAAAAATTCCTGACAATTTAATTTCTGCCGTTGATTTTGAAAAAATGTTCGACACCATTTTAGCAATGTTTGACAATATAAGTGACGCATTTGAAAACAAAAATGCAAAATCGGCTCGAAAAGTATTCAAAAAAGATAAAATTTTAGATGAAATAAATGTGCAATCATTTTTCGTTATAGAAAAAGAAATAAAGAATGATAATAGTACAATAGCTGAAGCTTTGCTATTATTTTCGGTTGTAAAAAAACTTGAGCGTGTAGGTGACCATATTAAAAATGTAGCTGAAGAAATTATTTTTTATATCGATGCTGAAGTTCTAAAACATTCAAGAAAAAAATAATAAAACAACCTGTTTTTAAAAAAAAGGAAGTCAATTTGACTTCTTTTTTTTTTGATAACAATTTATTAAGATTAAAAAATAATATTTAAGTACTTTTGCACTGTAATTTCAACCAATTAATTATGGAAAACATATACTTATATATGATTATTGCTCTAGCCATTTTAGCAATCGCTGATTTGGTAGTTGGAGTAAGTAATGATGCTGTAAACTTTTTAAATTCTGCAATAGGCTCAAAAGCCATTTCATTTAAAACCATCATGATTGTTGCCAGCTTTGGAATAGCTGTTGGTGCTTTATTTTCTAGTGGCATGATGGAGGTAGCGCGTAATGGTATTTTCAATCCTGGTGAATTCATGTTTAGTGAAATCATGATTATTTTTATGGCCGTTATGATTACCGATATTTTATTATTAGATTTTTTCAATACTATGGGTATGCCTACCTCTACAACGGTTTCTATTGTATTCGAATTATTAGGGGCATCTGTTGCAATTGCCCTAATAAAAATAGGGCATGATGGTGGAAGCTTTGGCGATCTTGTCACTTATATAAATACGTCTAAAGCGACCGAAATAGTATCAAGTATTTTACTCTCTGTTGCCTTATCGTTCTCGGTAGGAGCATTTGTACAATGGATTACTAGACTTTTATTATCTTATGATTTTGAAAAGAAAGCCAAATGGGTTGGTGCCTTATTTGGTGGTATAGCTATAACATCATTAGTTTATTTCATCTTTATGAAAGGTATTGGAGGAACTAGTTTCGCTAAAGAATCTTATGATTTTACTGGTGGAGAAACTATTAAAGACTTTTTAAAACATAATGCATTAAATATTTTAATGATAAGTTTTGTAATATGGTTCTTAATATCTTATGCTTTAATACAGTATACAAAAACTAACATCTATAAGTTAATTATATTAATAGGTACGTTTTCGTTAGCATTAGCATTTGCTGGTAACGACCTTGTAAACTTTATTGGGCCATCCATAGGAGCATTTCAATCGTATCTAGATTTCACAAACCCTGCAGTTAATACTTTAGGCTTAGCGGCTAACGAATTTTCAATGGAAAGCTTAGGCGCTAAAGCTTCGACACCTACTTTATTGTTGTTAATTGCTGGTCTTGTAATGGTTGTAACACTTTGGTTCTCTGCTAAGGCAAAAAATGTAATGAAAACCGAAATTGATTTAGCAAGTCAAGGAGATACAAAAGAACGTTTTCAACCCAACTTTTTATCTCGTGGATTTGTTAGGTTCGCCATGTTATCGTCTCAAATGTCTTCTTATTTATTGCCAACTTCTTGGCAAGAAAAAATTGATAAGCAATTCGAAAAACCTGTTATTGCATTAAATAGCGATAAGACTTATGAATTACCTGCTTTCGATATGGTACGAGCAGCAGTTAATTTAATGGTTGCCGCTGCTTTAATTTCGGTTGCTACATCTATGAAGTTACCACTATCCACTACCTATGTCACTTTTATGGTAGCCATGGGTACATCATTAGCAGATAGAGCTTGGGGTGCAGAAAGTGCTGTTTATAGAGTTGCCGGTGTTTTAAATGTCATTGGGGGATGGTTTTTTACTGCGATAAGCGCCTTTTTTGCTGCAGCATTAGTGGCCTATTTGATAAATTTAAACGTTACAATAATGTTCCCGATTTTATTGGTAACAGCTTTCGCTCTAATAATAAAAAGCTCTATTGCATTTAATAAAAAATCAAAAGAAGTTAAAGCGGAAGATGGGTTAACAAAAGCCGAAAGCAGCTCAATTCAGGGTGTAATCCATGAAAGTGCGAATAACATTGCTAATGTGGTTAAACGCGGTAACAAAATTTATTCAACTGCCATAAATGGTCTGGCAAAACAAGATTTAGCACTATTAAAGAAAAACAAAAAACAGATTGTTAAGTTATCTGATGAAATTGATGAGCTACGTGATAACATTTTCTATTTTATTAAGAATTTAGATGAATCTAGTCTTGGCGCAAGTAATTTTTACATTCATGTATTAGGGTATCTCCAAGATATGATTCAATCACTAGAATATATAACCAAGGTAAGTTATAAGCACGTTCATAACAATCATAAAAAATTAAAGTTTAATCAAATTAAAGAATTAAAAGAGGTTGATGAACGCTTTGAAACATTCTTCATTAACACTCAAAATGCTTTCGATTCCCGATCTTTTGAACAAATTGGTATTATTTTAGGAAGAAAACAGGAAATTTTAGGATTGGTAACGGCTAAAATTCAAAAACAAGTAGAACGAACTCGTACCGAAGAATCGAGTCCAAAAAACACAACATTATATTTTAGCATATTACTTGAAACTAAAGATTTATTGAATGCAACTATGAATCTTTTAGAAGAATATCATAATGCGCATGATAGTTCTGTAATACCTGCTATTCCTGTTCAAGTTTCTGCTAAAACGGTAAAACCAGCTAAATTAGTAGAACCTAAACCAGATACATCATCAGATACTTCTGATTCATCAGAATCTAAATAAATAATATTCTTCGGAATAAAGTCAATAAATAAAGCCATCTTAACTAAGACGGCTTTATGGTTTATATTATTTATTTACTTTTGCGTAAAATTTAAATGATTAAAAATGATCTCAGTAAACGAATATTTTGACGGAAATGTTAAATCTATAGGCTACACAACTGCTGAAGGAAAATCTACTTTAGGCGTCATGAACCCAGGAGACTATGAATTTGGAACCTCAACACATGAAACTATGCGTGTAATTGAAGGAGAAATGGCTGTTAAGCTTCCTGATACTAAAGAATGGATTACGTACAAAGCTGGTGAATCTTATGACGTAGAAGCTAATAAAAAGTTTTTGGTAAAAGTGCCAGTACAAACATCTTATTTGTGCCAATATAAATAATACGGTTTAAAATAATATTAATAAAAAAAGCACCTCTTCCGAGGTGCTTTTTCGTTTAAATTTGGGGGCTCCCTCTTTCGAGGGAACCCCCCATTAATACTATGACCCACACATTAGGCAATCATCGCCTTGACCTTCTTTAGATTGTGCTATAAGTGCTCTCATTTCTTCGGCACTCATAGGCTCAACTTCTACAGACTGTTGTTGTTTAGCAAATTTAGCAGCATTCTTTTCTGCTATGTGTTTTTTCTGTTCTTGTTCAACATCCTGGTTTACAACTACGACTTCTTCTGGTATTGAATCTTCCTGTTTGGTTGTGGCTAATGTAAATTTAATAGCATCTACAGCACTCTTAGTACGTAAATAATACATCCCTGTTTTTAAACCACTTTTCCAAGCATAAAAGTGCATAGAAGTTAATTTAGCCATGGTAGCACCTTCTAAAAATAAATTTAATGATTGCGATTGATCTATAAAATAGCCGCGTTGACGAGACATGTCTATAATATCTTTCATACTAAGCTCCCAAACGGTTTTGTACAAGTCCTTGATATCTTGAGGGATAATATCGACTCCTTGCACCGAACCGTTTGCTCGCATAATTTCTTGCTTTAATCCATCATTCCATAGACCTAACTCAACTAAATCTTCCAATAAATGTTTGTTTACCACAATAAACTCACCAGATAACACACGTCGGGTATAGATGTTAGAGGTATATGGCTCAAAACACTCATTATTTCCTAAAATTTGACTTGTTGATGCTGTTGGCATTGGTGCTACTAAAAGCGAATTACGAACTCCATGTTTCATAACCTGCTTACGCAATTTATCCCAATCCCACATGCCACTTAATTCATCATTTTTTAAACCCCATAGATTATGTTGAAACTCACCATTACTTATTGGAGATCCTTTAAATGTTTGATAAGGCCCATCTGCTTTTGCTTCTTCCATACTTGCCGTTACTGCAGCAAAATAAAGGGTTTCAAAAATATCCTGATTTAATTTTTTTGCTTCATCACTTGTGAAAGGCATACGTAATAGAATAAACGTATCTGCTAGCCCTTGTACGCCTAGTCCAATTGGACGGTGACGCATATTAGAGTTTTCAGCCTCTGGTACCGGGTAGTAGTTTCTATCTATAACGCGGTTTAAGTTTTTGGTTACACGTTTTGTAATACGGAATAATTCTTTATGATCGAATTCGCCATTTTTAACAAACATGGGTAATGCGATTGATGCTAAATTACATACAGCAACTTCGTCTGGAGAGGTGTACTCCATAATTTCTGTACATAAATTAGACGAACGAATGGTTCCTAAATTTTGTTGATTCGATTTACGGTTGGCCGCATCTTTATACAACATATAAGGTGTTCCCGTCTCAATTTGAGATTCTAATATTTTCTCCCAAAGTTCACGTGCTTTAATCGTTTTACGTCCTTTCCCTTCAGCTTCATATCTTAAATACAGCGCTTCAAAAGCATCGCTATGTACTTCATCCATTCCTGGGCATTCGTTAGGGCACATTAAGGTCCATGGGCCATCTTCCTCCACACGTTTCATGAATAAATCTGAAATCCACATGGCATAAAATAAATCACGCGCACGCATTTCTTCTTTCCCATGGTTTTTCTTTAAGTCTAGGAAATCGAAAATATCGGCATGCCAAGTTTCAATATATATAGCAAAACTTCCTTTGCGTTTGCCGCCTCCCTGATCTACATAGCGTGCTGTATCGTTGAACACTTGTAACATGGGCACAATACCATTACTTGTTCCATTAGTACCAGCAATGTAACTTCCTGTAGCGCGAATATTATGTATCGCTAAACCAATACCTCCTGCAGACTGAGATATTTTAGCAGTTTGCTTTAAAGTGTCGTAAATACCATCAATACTATCATCTTTCATCGTTAATAAAAAACAAGATGACATTTGCGGTTTTGGTGTACCCGCATTAAATAAGGTTGGTGTAGCGTGTGTAAAATATTTTTTCGACATGAGTTCGTAAGTCTCAATAACCGATTCTAAATCGTTTAAATGAATTCCTACTGCAACGCGCATAAGCATATGCTGTGGACGTTCAGCTATTTCTCCATTAAGTTTTAAAAGGTAAGAACGTTCTAAAGTTTTAAATCCAAAATAATCGTAACCAAAATCGCGATTATAAATAATAGTAGAATCTAATAAATCCTTATTATCCATAATAACTTGGTACACATCATCGGCTAAAAGTGGTGCGTCTTTACCTGTTCTAGGATTTACATACGTGTAAAGGTCGTGCATAACCTCACTGAATGTTTTCTTAGTGTTTTTATGTAAGTTAGAAACCGAAATACGAGCCGCTAAACGCGCATAATCCGGGTGTGCTGTAGTCATTGTAGCAGCAATTTCAGCCGCAAGATTATCAAGTTCACTCGTGGTGACACCATCGTATAATCCTTCAATAACACGCATGGTTACTTTTAATGGGTCTACCAATTCGTTTAAACCATAACAAAGTTTTCGCACTCTTGCTGTGATTTTGTCGAACATGATTTGCTCTTTTCTACCGTCTCTTTTTACTACATACATAATATTTACACGTTTTTTAAATTTTCTGATACACCTTCAGAAAAATGGTTAATTATTTATTCCAAACATTAATTCTAATGGTTAATTAGACTAATACTCAGATGGGGTGGTTGGTTTAATAAAATTTATTCAAATTCTCATTTTTTACTGAAACGGGCCCAGTGAAAGTGAATGAGAAAAATAATTCTTCTGACTTAAAAAAGTTCTCTTTTGATTGATTTAAGTTCTATCAGAAATCGGCATCAAAAGTAAATTTGTCTTTTTCTTCTTCCTTATTAAGAACACCAGCCTTTTGGTATTCGGACACGCGTTTCTCAAAGAAATTAGTTTTTCCTTGCAATGAAATCATGTCCATAAAATCGAATGGATTTGCTGTATTGTATTCTTTATCACATCCTAACTCAAACAATAATCTATCGGTAACAAACTCTAAATACTGCGACATTAATTTGGCATTCATACCAATTAAACTTGCGGGTAACGATTCTGTTATAAATTCACGCTCAATATCTAAAGCATCAATTAATATTTCTCTAATACGGTCTTTTGGCACTTTATTTACCAAATGCTTGTTGTGTAAGTGTACTGCAAAATCGCAATGCACACCTTCATCACGAGAAATTAACTCGTTAGAAAATGTTAAACCTGGCATTAATCCTCTTTTCTTTAACCAGAAAATAGAACAAAAGGCACCTGAAAAGAAAATGCCTTCCACAGCTGCAAATGCAATTAAACGCTCAGCAAAACTTGGAGAATCAATCCATTTTAAAGCCCAATCTGCTTTTTTCTTAATAGCTGGAAAATTCTCTAACGCATTAAACAATAAATCTTTTTCTTTTTCGTCCTTAACGTACGTGTCAATTAAAAGTGAATAGGTTTCACTATGTATGTTTTCCATCATGATTTGAAATCCGTAAAAGAATTTCGCTTCACTATATTGTACTTCGCTTACAAAGTTTTCAGCTAAGTTTTCATTTACAATACCATCACTGGCAGCAAAAAATGCTAAAATGTGTTTTATAAAATAACGTTCGTCATCGTTTAATTTATTTTTCCAGTCTGTAAGATCTTGATGCAAATCAATTTCTTCTGCGGTCCAAAAACTAGCCTCCGATTTTTTATACCATTCCCAAATATCATGATGTTCGATTGGAAAAATAACAAAACGATTTTTGTTTTCTTGTAAAATGGGTTCGATAGCTTGAGACATTGGTGTTTATGTTTTTATTAAATATTTGACGAAAAATTTTGTCGATTCAGGAACAACAAAGATTGAAAAATGATGTTAAAAATGAAAGGTATAGTTATAAACATTGTAGGGAAGTTTTTAACAATTAGAAAAAACACCCAGCATTAGAAGTTTACAAATTAAAAACACTAAATAATTGTATAACAACTATTTAACATTTTTAAAAAATTAAAAAGTTTACAGAAAAAATACAGATTTTGAATTTTAAACGCCTTGTTTTAAAGGTGTTTTAAAGGGTTTTCAGAAGTTATTGCAACTTGTTAGCGATCTTTTCCAGTTCGTTGTACCAGTCTTCTCCAAACTTTCTAATCAGCGCTTCCTTTACAAATTTATACACCGGAATTTGTAATTCTTTACCAAGTGTACAGGCATCATCACATATTTCCCATTTATGATAATTTACGGCTGAAAATTCGCTGTAGTCCTGAACTCTTACAGGGTATAAATGACAAGATACTGGTTTTTTCCAGGTAACTTCACCCTGATTGTAAGCTTCTTCAATGGCACATAATGCGACCTTTTTTTTATCGAAAATAACATAGGCGCAATCGGCGCCATTAATTAAAGGTGTTTCCAGCTCACCTTCTTCAGAAGTTATATAAACGCCTTGAGCCTCAATAGCAGCAATTCCTTCTTTTCTTAAAAAAGGTTTCACTTTAGGGTAAATAGCTTCTAATATTTTAGCTTCTTCGGGTTCCAATGGCGCACCTGCATCCCCATCAA
>Ga0102814_10000294_pt1 | contig 36776 bp, 53 predicted proteins | sample ColrivemetaGS741_FD_79112 | JGI IMG/M metagenome (GOLD analysis project Ga0102814, IMG submission 79112) | Estuarine microbial communities from the Columbia River estuary - Flood tide ETM metaG S.741 | ecosystem: Environmental > Aquatic > Marine > Intertidal zone > Estuary | place: USA...
CTGGATCAGGTGAAGGAAAATAACAGTTAGAAAAAATATCTTGACCGTAACTTTTGCCTGTTGTAATCTTAATATACCTTTCATGAGGTGTTTAATAGTAACACCCCCTTTCAAGGGGCTATCGGCTCTTGGCCGAAGGATTTTAAGCGGGGTTGCTTATTACAACCCCTGCTTAATCCCCTGAATACTTCTATCTGATTTGTTATCTACTTGCAACATGTTTACAGCACCCACTATCTATCTATAATTATTTTTGTACTCTCAATGTATTTGTTTAAATCATCGATATGGTATAAAACACGGCGGCCTATTTTGTGATAATTTAAACCTTTGCGCTGGTGTCTCCAATTATGTAACGTTTGCTCTGATAACCCTAAATACTTTGCCGCCTCTTTGTTACTAAGCAATTTCTGTTCCATCAACGGTCTCCCCTTTCCAGGAATCGTAATTTTCACCCCGGCACTCTTCAGGCAGTGACTCTATGTATTCGATATGGTCGTTCCAGTGCGGCTTTATCAGCGGGTGGGCATGTTGTAGCGCTCTGTCATAATCACCCCTAAGCAAATGTTCAGTGCAGGAGCCGGGTTTCAGTCCATGGCTGATCCATAAATCGATCGCGCTTGTAATACTGGTACAAACTCGCATTAGCTTTCCTTTAGTTTTGAAACCCCCGTGTAGCAATCTTTGAACTCTTCGGTGTTACAGCATTTCATAAATGAAAATCCCTAAGTAAAAACTAACTACGTTACGTTCTGCTATCGTTCGTCAAAGTTACCTACCTACAAAAACTTGGGCATCAATCTACATAGACACCGTGGGGGTCGGACCGGTCAACGTCTAGACGGTACAGCTTCTAAGTTGCTCCGTCTACAATTTAAAGTATTTTTATCTAAATATCTCACGACTAGTTGATCCGTTGGGTTTAGCTTCAGTATGAAACGGCTCAAATATACACCGTCCCGGCCCCTAACTTGCCAGTAACTTGTTGATCGTTTTCGGTCAAGAAATGAATGCCAGTCACCATGTGAGCTTACCCGGTCAAAATCTTCAACGTCAATAATAGCAGAACACCTTAATTCAAGCTCTGTTTGCCCTTTCTTTTTTCTCCCGTAAATGTGAATTAAAACCGTTTCATTTTCTTCGATTAGTTCATAGTCTGTAGCCATCGTTTACCCTTTCATAAAGTGTTAGTTAAAATTATGGTTTACTCTGAATGCCTCTTGTTATCAGACAGCCGATCGTTAACACGTCGTCAACGACAACGATCGCTTTTTTATACGTGACGGTTTTTTCAACATAACCCCGCGCGTGCATAGAGCCGATATAACGCATAGTGTTTTTGTACGTCTCTCCAAAGACTACTATTGATTCACCTTCTTTTATCGCGGCTATCTTTGATGCCAGTGAGTATTTATATACTTTTGCTCCCATTACTTTTTCCCTTTTTTATTGTCGAAAAATTAAAAAAAGGCTAAGCCTTTTTGAATAGGCTAAGCCTTTTTTTAAAAAGTATTAAAATTAAAACGGTATATCATCATCCTGGTTTTGTTGATTCTGTTGCCCGTTATTTCGCTGATTAGCGTTAAACCCGTTATTTTGTTGATTATTTTGGTTGACTGGTGGTTGATTAAACCCCTGTTGTTGTTGCTGTTGCTGAAAACCTTGCTGATTTGATCCTTGATCTTGAGCATCACGACTTCCCAAAAATTGTATCTGACCTGCTAAAATATCCGAACCATACATAGTTACACCATCTTTCTCGTACTGGTAGTACTGTATTTTCCCTTCAATGTAAACCTGTTTTCCTTTTGACAGGTATCGCCCAGCGTTTTCAGCCTGTTTATCAAATACCGTTATACGATGCCATTCAGTTTTTTCTTTTTTCTCACCGGTATTTTTATCGTTCCACTTTTCAGACGTAGCCAATGAAAATTTTGCGATAGCTACGCCGCCTTGAGTATACGTTACCTCCGGATCTTGCCCTAAATGCCCGATCAACATTACTTTGTTCAAACCCATAATTTGCTCCTTTTGGTTGACAATTATTTTGTACCAGGATAAAACAATTTTTGATGGTTTACTGGTTGCTCTCCTTTTCGATAGCTGGGAGGGTAACCGCTTCCCATCTACCTCTATGTAACACAAAGTCGGTTAAACCTTATGGGTAACGCGCCCTCATATCGTTTGTTTAACCGACTTTTGTTTTATATCCCAGGCCTTACACACCGTGTGAATTTTCAAGGCTTAAAAAGCCGCTTTCCGGAGTCGTAATATAGGCTATATATTCCGGATCGTTTTTCTTTATATCACTGATAAGATGTTTTACTACAGGTAACCGAGCTTCTAAAGCTGTTGCATAAGTTATATAATCAGGGTCGGTCCGATCGATAAACGTTATAAACGGCTCCATTTCAGGGTGATAGCTCATAAAATACCAGCGCTCTACGTCGTCACATAACCACAAACTTGAATAAACCTGCGCTTTATTTTTGGTAGGTATAACCTTCTCATAACGTGTTTTTAAAAGCTCACCGGGCATAGGACACTTAATCTCTAAACCAAACTTATTATAGTTTGGGTCTAGGCCGTCAGGTGACGCGCATAAATAAGGATATTTCGCGTTAACAACTACGCCGACGTTAACAACTTCAAGCCCAGTAATAAAACTAAACCTTCGCTTTGCTTCAGGCTCTAGTGCTAGTCCCCGTTTCATATGATAACTTTCAAATGTCTCTTCACGTTCTCCGGTCTCAAGTTCAGCAATCTTTTTAAAAACATAGTCTTTAAGTGAACTTGAATTCTTGCCCGTCGGTGATACTATTTTATCCATTTGTGAAGCTGATAGCTTACCTAATTTTATCGCCCAATATGCTTCACTGTATTGTTCCATTTCGTATACTTTCATTTTCTTACCCCTTTTATGTGCCCCAAATTATATGCAAATCACTATTTACTATCCGTGTACCTTCTATAAAATACTGCCTTATGTCATCCGCTCCCGTTGATTTAACATAACTGAGCGCTATTTGTTCGAGCATCAATATAGCAAGTATTAACGGACATTTGCATGGAGTGATAAACTCAATATCCTTTGGTTCTGTTATTTGATTCTGTTTGTCATATGTCCATACATAAGGAAAAACAACCCGTGTATTTTCTGGTATCATTAATGTTTTTTTAACTCCGTCACACCATATACTCTTTGTTTTCATTACGTACCCCTTTTTAAATACCAGACAGCCGATCATTTATACAGCCCGGCGGATTGACTTACGTGTTTTGTATTTTGATCAAACACATCTTGAATTCTGCCTCGGTTAACTCCGCAAAATCAGAGATATTAAACTCACTGCAAACTATTGCCGGGTCAATATTTTTCCCTTGTAACTTTACAAGTAAGGCTGTTTGTTGTTCAGCCGATATTGTTTTTTTTGACAGTTGTTCTGTTTGTCCGTCATTATCAGCTTCGTTTGAAGCTAGGCCAGTGACAGCTAATAATGTATAACGCTGCAAGTATGATACTGTCGACGCGATTTGTTGGATTTTATTTTTTTTGCCTGAATCATCTGGTGGTGCGATCATTTCGCATGACTCGGAATGACCTAGCTCATGCGTTATAATACAAATTACCTTTATTAAATTGCCGTTACCTTGCTTAACATCCCAACTAGCTGATAAGCCATATTTTGTTAGCTCGGAATTAATAGCTGACGTTATATTGCCTAAACTAGCATGTTTATAACTCATGCCTGAATGGCTCACTGTTTTATCCTTGATAAGCTCAGGTGGGCTGGTTTTAAAATCCGCCATTGCCTTATGATAGGCTTTTTTTGCTTGCCGTTCTTCGTTAATTAAATGCAATTCCATTAATTTTTCCAGTTTATCCATATCAGCATTTTTATCAATCGCTAATTGAATTAAACGCATCGTCGGCTCTGTACTATTTGCCATTGCTAATTGTGTCATTGTCTTTTCCTTTGTTTAGTTGATTCTAAAAATATAGTATCCTTCAGATTCGTATTCATGCCCGTCATAACTTGCAAAATGGTGGCCGTAACCGTCATTTGAAATATAACCGTCAACCACTCTATCCATCTGTTTTAAAAGCATTTCACCTAACACTTTATAACATTCATTTGCTTGCGCTTTTTCAACGCATTCTGGACTTATTTCAAGTATACCAGCAATAAACCAAGACTGAAAACAGCCTAACAAGTAAGTATCAGACGATAACTCTTCTTTCATAATATCGTCAATAGAATCCTCATGAATTATGCGATAGTTACCTGCTTCAAAATCGGCATTATCTTCCGATACAAGTTTTAATGCTTCTTTTATATCTTCAGTCTCTAGGCCAATGGTCTCAAGTTGTTTTCTAAAATGTTTGTAGTTCATGTTATTTTACCTCGCTATTTTCAAATTGTTTCCATGCTGTTTTTATATATTTTGGATAGCGATAAACAAAACCGTTTGTATAAACTTTGTTTGTCAAATCGCATAAATTACTTACTGAATGTTTCCTTGACATTGTATAGCCCATAAGTTTCCATGATATATATACAATGTTCCCGACGCGTTCGATTTTATATTTTCTTGTTTTAGTTTTCTGGTTCATTTTTATACCTCGCTAATTATTTTGTAAATAGCCGAAATTGTTTCGATCGTCGTTTCGTCGATAATTTTGATATCAGCGTATTCTATACGGGTATTAAACCCGGTCCCCTTGAAAAGGACCATTGACGATTTACAAATCAAAACACCTACTATCATTGCTTCATATTTAGGCTTTAAAACGAATTGACCATTACTGAATTCAAAAGCCGTTTCCGTTTCAGTCATTTCCGCGCCGTCAATGTTATCAATCTGCTTTTGAAAATGTTTACGCATACCGGGTATATCGTCAACGCTTATCATTGCTATCCGTTTACACTCGAATTTTTTACCTTTTAAATCTTTCTTTAGTTTTAACATTTTTATACCTCATTTTTATACCCGGCGGACCGGGCGTTAATTTAAAGATCAAAACTTAAATAAATTGTATCAACTACCTTTTCAATATACTCTTTATTGAAGGTTGTTCGCGCTTGAATACTATAGACCATGGCAGTTTTTAACCATGGTTTATTCTGCCAGTTTTCAACTCCGTGAATAAGAACGTTGACATAGGATATAATTATATTAAAAGCGATTGCTCCCGGAATTACAGTTTTACAAGTTTTCATTTTTATACCTCATTAAATTCTATCGTAAAAATTAAAACAGGAAACTCTTCACTGTCGAGCTGGTCGTCGTTCATATCAGCAAAACAAAACTCCAGATCTGGAAACGCTATTTTATCATGATCGTTTTTAATATAATCCGCGATCTCTTTTAATTCTGAATTGATTGACTCCATTGCTACCTCATAACTAACATCATGATGTTCAGCAGTATATTCAATGTGATCGAACAAAATTGAGATCTCTTGCTTAAGTTGTTCAAGTACTTCTTTTTTTGTCGTTTTATTGTCAACGGTTAACGGAATCATTACTCCGCTTGTCCCGCCAAAATAATCTGACATCATTACTCCGCGTTCTTGTATTGTTATTTCTTTAGTCATTTGATTATACCTCATTATATTGAAAACGGTTAATATTAGCGTTATATTTAAAGCCATTGCCGTAAGTTGTTCCGAAAACGTTTTCATGGCTGTAATAACTAATAAGATCTCTGATTTGATCGGTTAACAGTATTTCGCTCCATTCCTGACACGACATCCCCGCGTATTGACAAACAGCGCTAAAATCAGCCCATGCGCATTCATCAAAAATATCAGTATCAGCATTTAAATCGCTCCAATCAAAAGTTATTGCATCGTTATTATCATCAAAACCAATTGCATAAAAAAACCGGATTTGTGTTCCACAATCTGACTCAATCCATGCCAAGTTATATTCGAATAAACTTGTTTCAATATTCGCGTCTGGTCCTTCTATTTTGTTCATATTAAACCTTGTTTTCATTTTAATTACCTTTTGTTTGTATTGTTAACGATGCATGCCCGAACGCCGAGCTTATAGCCATGATATAATTACCGCTTGTAAATTTATCAATATAATGGCTTGTTGGTAGTTTATCTGTATAGTTGTAGTAGTCGCCAGTATCCCATTGCTTTAAATGGTTGAGCTGGTTTTCAGCGCTCCATGTAAAAAAGTCGTCTGGTAGGTCGTGTCCTTCTAAGTAAATGATATGCGCGTATTGTTTTTTCATTTTATTTATCCCCTTATATATAGTTGCAAGTTTTGCCGTAGCAATAAATTGTTGCGTCGATTAAAAATGTTATTGTTAAAATTGTTATCATGCCAAAACCCCTTTGTTACTTAGTTAATCCCAATTACAGTACCCATGTTACACCATACAAAACGCAATGTCAACCATAATCTTTTTGCCTTGCTTTTTACATTGTTGCATTTCGTTGCACAAATTTGCCATTGACAGCATAATTTTACAATGGTATTATTAGGTAGATTTAAACGCTTAACAGCATTAACAAAGGGGTTAACAAATGAATGAATTTAAAACAAACGACGCGTCAATGCCGATCATCATAGAGTTTGATATTGACGCGCATGATGGCTCCGTCATTATCACAGGCTTTAAAATAGATCGCTCTGAAATTAACGACGATGATATACTTGATATGTTTTCAGATGATATCTTAGAGCAAGAAAAACAAATCAATGACGACATAAAATTAGAGATCGCGCTCGAACGACTCACGGATATAAAAGCAATGCGGAGTGATAGCACTCGCATCGGCTGGGATGATTAAAATAAAAGGAATAAGGCAATGGAAACATACAGAATAATTGAAAAGCAAAATCTTAATTCACTCCGGACTCCAGAAATAAAAAAGTTCAAAACGTTAACCGCTGCAAAACAATACGCTACACGTAACCAAGTCTGGGTGGGGACGGTTCTTGAGATTCAGAGCGAAAATGGAACGACTCTTTGCTGTAAAGGTCGTGACGGCTGGCATAATGACGTTGATTATTTGAATTATTAAAAGGGGGACACAATGGTAGATTATGATGAGTGCTTAACATGCGAGTATATAGAGCAACCGGACGCATGCCAAGGCTGCAATGAAGCAACCGAACATGGGAGCTGGCAACCTGCTAAGATCTTGACAGACCATTTCGGCGACGACTCAAAATTATATACTGATCTTAATTGGAGTTTCTACGGCTGTTTTGGTAGCTATGACGAATTTAATCCGGCATGTGATATTGACGATTGCTCATTATCAGAGCCGTGTAAAAAAAGAAGGGAACAATAATATGAAGCCAATAGAATACTTGACTATAAAAGATGTTTGCGAATTGCTACAAGTCCATCGTAACACCATTACTAAATTATGTAACGATGGCTTGCCGTTTGTTAATATCGGCGGGCGTAAACGATTTATTGCTGAGACTATAAAACAGTGGATTATTGAGCAATCAACTGCTAAACAAGAACCGATTGAAAAGCCTGTCAAGCAAAAAGCAAGGCTTAAAACAGTCAAGCTTAAACCTGTTAAGAAACTATCACCAGTTAAAACAGATAGTTCAAGTGATAAGACGATTGACGATGCTAATCAGGCTTTTGAAGAATGGAAACGCAAACACTATACCTAAAAGGAGAAAAATGACCATGGGTCACTTTAATGAAGATGAATGTAACTGCCCTATTTGCCTGTTTAAAAAGGTATTGAAAGATAATAATCTTGAGACTGATTTTATACTAATAATACCCGACCCTAGCAATATAAAAGATGGTCTTTTGACCGGGACTATGCCAATCGAGGATGCTTATTTATGTTTAGGGCACGTTAGGGCGCGTATCAAAGAGAAACTAATATCTAATGGCCTCATTGAGGCAACTAAACAAACAAATCATTAAACCATTGTAACGGGGACCAGTGACGGTCCCCGTACTCTTATAAAGTCTTTTCAAAATCCTCGATTACCTTGCCTATTCCACTTATAAACGTGCTACCCAGCTTGTCAATATCGTCGGTATGGCTCGACGCCAACAAACCAGCGCTATAAGTCATTATAAACAAGGTTACCGCTTTTACAGGTATACTATCGCCATACTTTTTAGCCCTTGACTCGCTGAACAACCCCATTAATTGTTTAGTCAATCCAAGGACTCCGACATTAAAGCCTTCGCGATAGGCCGTATCATGTAACTCTTTTTCGCGATCTATCAATAGCTTTTCGCAATCATAACACTTGGTTGCATCGTTTTCTCTCAACGTCTTATCATTATCTATCAATGCCCTATCATCCATGTATCACTCCTTTATCATTCCTTTTATTAAACGCTATGGTTGCTATTAGTGAAACAGCCGCGATAATTAAACATTCATACGCCCTGAAATAGTCAGGTTCAAAGAACTCGTTATACGAATATGGAGTCTTGTCAACGTAACCAATGCAAAGGATACAATAACCCTTTAGAGTCGGCTCATACAAGCAAGTGACGTTTAAACCGGTCCTATCGGCAATAGCCTTCGCTATTTGTTCAGTTTCCATAATGATTCTATCCTTTATTTATTTCACGTTCACACGACCTATACTCACCATTCTTATGCGACTTGACTATTCTTTTCATGATCATAACAGGTGCGTCTGTATTCTCAAAATTGCTTACGACGATAGTAGATATACGGTCCCCGCCTTCAATCGGGCAAGCAAGTATTAGTGTAAACTTGACAGGTTGTTCCTCGCCTTTAGTAAGTCCATCTAGTATATCTGCAAAATCAGCTGCCATCTCTATTAAGTACTTGTCAGTATTCATAATAGCTCAATCACTCCAGTCACTGGTATGAACCAGACTTTGATATCAAATTTAATCTTGCTAAACGATCGTTGAGTCTCTGTTGACGATGTGATACTGTTATCGCTTACTGTCAACTCCGGTTCATTAGTTTGGACTATTCTATCATTGACGGGTATATCTTTATCGTTCAAGCTCTTTGCAGCTTGCTCAATTTGTTCAAGGGTTAACGGTACGTTCCCTTGTAGGTACGTATCAACGCCGGATTTATCTTTGATTTGACCTATGGGCGTTTCAGGCTTAGAATCCCAATCGGATAGACTCCGCCTATCTTTAGCTAATTGATCTAATGGTCTTTCAGGTTCTGTCAACACTTCCTTTAGTTCTATACAGGCCTTTTCACTCATATTGTTGACGATCACGGGTTCTGGGGTTTTGTTATAAACCAGTCTATCACGTTCGATACTAATAGGTTTCAAAGGCATATTCTCAACTGCTTCATTAAGCCCGGTTGTATCATCATCAAACAGTGACTTCTTATGATGGGGTTTATTGCCATGCGCTCCCTTTATATGCCCGTTTTTCAATGCCATTATTTCACTATGCCGTTCCCTAATAAACCGATTAAATTCCTTTTCAGATACTCCCCTATGTTTGGCTAACAGTCTCATTTCACTCAATGCCATTCTAAGTTTATCAAAGGATTTCGATATGGCTATATTCCTGAAACGAAATAACAGTTTAGGACCGATACGAAGACCTATGTTAGTAACTTTGTATAGATATACTCCCTTTGTATCCCGTTTAATAAACAGTGACAGGGTACGAAATTTAGTCCAAGAGTAGGAAAGGTGGTAGGAAAGATTCCCGTGTGTATATTTACTAAGTGTACGCTTAACCTTCTTATTTTCAGCGTCTAGTAACTCGTGAATATCCTTTGCTGATTTAGCCTTACCGTCACTGCCTATCGCTGGTATGATGGCATCCATGAGTATTCCGGTCATCCAGACTTTAGTCAAATATTCCTTATTTTCGTCGTAGTATTTCTGGTATTCCATTTCCTTAATCCTTTCCTTACTATAATTGATGGTTTCTATTACCCGCTGTAACTTTCCTGGTTCCTTTGGTTTATTAAAAGCCCTTCCTTTTATACTAGTTTTCTTAAGGGCATGGTGGTCAATATGTTCATTATTAGGCAACCTGGCAACAGTATCATTTGTATCTCTAAAGTACTTAGTTTGTCCATTTACTGTTATTCCTTTTGGGAGTTTAAGTCGTTCCATATTATTACTCGCAAGAGTCTACAAGATTATATTGTTGTGCACTAACAGGCGTGTTTGTGTGTGTAATGCCACCAGTCCACTCTTTTACGACTGCCATATTACTATCGTGTAATACCCCGGTTTGCATATCAGCTTGCCAACATAAAAGCCTTGTGAGTTTCAGCAATTGTTCTTTTGATTTTGCTTTTTTATTCCTACTTGTGCCTTCCCTTAATAGGTCATAATATATGTCAGCAAATTTACTATAGGCGTTTTTGTCTAGAGTCGTTCCGGGAAAATATCCCAGCTCATGATTCATTTCATCCAAGATCATTTTTAAAGTTTGGTTCATTGATATCATTCTCCTTTAGTTAATTTATAATCTACCGGACCAATCATCCAATTATAGCCTTTTATAAAATCTTCATGCTCTTCAGGGATAAAATAACCGAATGAACAAAGGCCTTCTAAACAATCGCCTCTGTGCATCAAATGGTTTCCAAGAGAACAAGAACAGTTAATATCGCAACTATGGTTTGAATATAAGCCATCAAAACCATGTTCCAACATATATGCTTCAACTAAGGAAATTATATTCCCATAGCCTGATTTCCCTAATACTTTCTTTGTGCTATTTTTTGAGCTTAAGGGTTGGGGTTCTTTATAGACTTTTTCGCCGACCAATACTTGATAAAATGTATGAGAGCTATAGCGGCTTTCATCAGGGCCGTTAGGAACAATTTGTAAGGAGCCATGAGCGCGATAATTATAACCGTCATCGTTTAGTCCGTTTATTTCCTTTTCAAGGGACTCGGTACTATATCCCTCGATTACGAGGTAGACTTGTTTTATCGTTTCTTTTCGGTTAGGCATTCTCACCCATTCCCGATTGATAATTCTGGATAAAGATGTTTCTATCTTTTTTCCATTGGAGCTTTAGTCCGTCCAAAACAATCGGACTGATTTTAAGATAGAAATATTTTTCATAGGGTTGAATGATAAAAGAGACGACTCCGGCATTGTGTAGATTCGTAAAGGTTTTTTGAATAAACAATTTCTTAGATCTATTCTTTGTTCTTCTGTCCAAGTGGATAATTGGTAAGTCAGAATTGATCGTTGCATATTTAAGAATCCAGAACCCGTCCTTGTCTGCCGGTTTCAATGTACCTTCAAAAATACAGGACGCGACATATTGTAATAAAAGAAACTCACGAATGCCGACCTTGTTCTCTCTCATTTGATCACCTGTCAACTTTGTTTCGCCTGGGAATATCCCTACCGTTGCCATTTTTTTGTCCTTTCACCCCGTCTGTTTAAACCCACCCGTCATCTTTTTGTAGGCGGAATACATTGAAATTTCTATCAGCGTGGGATTTTCACCCTTAACGACAACTTGTTTAGCATAATCGACCAGACTGTCAAAACACTTTTTGTACAATTCACAGTCCGGTTGTTTCAACATTTCGTGAAACTCGCTGTCATTTCGCCTGTTTTCGTCTTCAGTGAGTCTGTCAATTTTCTTTTTCCCGTCTTCTTTTTCCTTAAGGGCATTCTCTTCCTGAGTTTTAAATCCTCTGGCTGTCGGTTTCTTTTTTTCCTTCACTTCGTTTTCTACCAGGAACAGGTTTAAGCTGTCCTTATCGGAGAGCATTTTAGCCAGGTAACGCTTTTCATTGGTAATTTTTTCTATGCCCTTATCGAGCCGCCTTTGCCTCTCAGCTTTCAATCCGGCTATCTGTTGGATAACAAAATCACGGGGGCAGCTATGTGTGATTACCAAAGATTGAATTAAATCCATCTGTCCATCTGCTTTTTCTTCAGGGCGCTTTTCTTGATTGTTGGAAAGATTTTCGCGATTGATTGGAAGACTATCTAGTGGAAGACTATCATCATTATAGGCACCGACCGTGTACGGTCGGTGCTTATTAGCACCGACCGTGGAAGGTCGGTGGCGTAACGGCGGGGCTTTCGGCGTTTCATTTTTGGTCGGTGCTGTATCTACGGGGTTTTCGTCTTCCTCAAATTGATCATCTGCCGGGATTTCAATACCTTTCAATTCGAAGTATTTGTTCCAATCAATTTCAAAAAAAACCTGTGTTCCTTTGGTCGTTTTTCTCAGGTGTTTTATTAGAAGTTTGCCTTCACAAAATTGGTCCATTTTTTTCTTCAGCCTTTTTTCGTTTGCGGCTTCAGATGATTTTTTATAATATGAGTTTAGCAGTCTGAGATTTTTAGCAAAATGTTTGTAGTTATACAGGATGGCTTCCTGACCATCAAACTTTCTGCGGATAACCCTAGGATGTTTTGAAAAGTCGATCAAATTTAGGTAGATGTGTACGTCGTTATAGTCAAAGCCTAACTCAAAAAGTGGTTCCGCGTATAATCCTCGAACGTATAGTTCCATATATCCCCCCTGAAAATTAAATTTATCCTTGATTTTTTCTGAAGGGTGCTTTAGAAAGGGCTTACAATGCGATGTAAGGTGTCCTCTGTTGTGTTATGCGCCTTCAAAAATTTACCCGGTAGCTAACAACTGCCGGGTTTTTTTTTGCTTAAACTTCGCTATTAATACATTTGAGACTTTACTCTGTCAACAGGTTATCAACAGTTTGAACATAAGGCCAATAGAAACCACATGTTAAAAGATCTTTCAAGTAAATTTTATAAAATAATATCATCACTTTAGAGCCATAGGGTTATTGCCCTATTTCTTTAGTCGGTTTCCCTATATGAAAAAACTTGACATGTTGTTCTTGCATATATAGGGTTCATGCAACAAGGGAGGAAAGATGGTTTCTGAACACAACAAAAACGAATCCACTGTAGAATGCCCGAAATGCCATACACCATTGTTGGGGTTCATGCGTCAGAACGGTGTCACCTTCTCTTGCCCGAACAAAGATTGCGGGTACACCCGCTTTGAAGTCTTCCGGAAATAATGACAGAAGAAACCCCCGAATGGATAAACCTACAACGTGATTATTTAGGGGTGACCTTCGGCAAAACTGAAAGGGATGGAACTATGAAATTAGCACAAGCACTGCTCAGACGAAAAGAACTACATAGCAAAGTTGAACAGATTAGGCCGCTTACAAACAAAGACATTTACGAAGTCAAAGTCCAGCGTAGAAATATCAGTGAGACTATTGATGATATAACAGCAACAGTCCCAAAGGTAGAATTAAAACAGGTCACAGCCGAATTCGATTATTATTCAAGTCAACTCCGGCATGTTGACGCGGCAATTCAACAGGCCAATTGGACAACAGAGATCAAACCAGAAATAGAAGTAATGAAAAACTATAAAGAAGCGTAGGACACAACCGGGTTAATGATGTCAACAAGGGTGAAAAGTAAAGGCTTGCACGTTTGCCTTAAAAACGCAGGGAAAAGCTTTTTCCGTTTGCAACCTCTGTTTACTCCCCAATGGGAGTATAGGAAAACCACTGTTAATGGTTTATGGTTCGATTCCATATAGGCTAAGAGTTCAGGCACTCAAAAAACAGCCTGGGTAACTCCGACTATCAGAACTTTTAATTTTTAACGCCCGATTGACCGACTGTGATTACACCCTATTTCCGAATAAGATACTGACGACTAACCAGCTTTTGACTTGTTGGCATCAGTAACCCGGTTGCATTAAAGATTAAATTGAATAAGAATTCTGTGATAGAGGCGGCTTTATAGTCCGGCTTGAAAGGGGCAGACCTCCTGAGCTGCCCTTCCACAGATAAAAACGATGACAAAGTTCCCCGGCAGGGTTTAAATATTACTCCTTACGATTAGCCTCGTCTCCTTGCCGGGGACTTAAAATAGACCTCCCCGTAGTACAAGGCTTTGCTTTCTTAAAAAGAGCAAAGCCTTTTTTTTTAGGCATCCTGCTTGATAATCTTCACTCTCAGAATAATTCAATGTTGACAAACTGTTGACAAAACAACCTGGATTTGCAATTAAACGAAAGGGATAACGTTCTTTTTCTTTTTTATCACTTCTTTCAGAGGGGATATTGTCAACATGGGTGGTTGCGGCGGTCTACCTTCAGGCGTTCCAGGCCTGGACGGATACAACTTTTCATACAACATAATAACGCAAACCATAGTTATTCGGTTCAACCAACAGATGATTGTTGCCGACGAGATAATAATCAACGAAGGCGAAGAGTTGCGCATCGAAGGCCAATTAGTCCTAATCGTATAGGGGTTCAAAATGTCAAGAGCAAGATTCACATACGTTGCAACGCCTACCGTACCGCCTACTGGTACAGTTTATATCTTTGCAGATTCAGCCGATAACAGCCTTAAAACTATAGATAACGCCGGGACTATCAGGCTTTTAGATTCAGAAGCGGCCTCAGACCTAGTAAATTTTGCAGATGACGCGGCGTATGTTACGGAATACGGCGGGCCGGACGGTGGTAACATCTATTGGAATACAACATTGATGATAATTCGTTACTACAACGGATCTTCATGGGTTTCATTGACCGGCGGTGCGGGCGTTGGATGGATTTCTGAAGTCGCGAACGTTGCGGCATTACCACCGGCAACCGGTTCAGGCGACGTTTATTTAGTCTTAGCGTCAACGGATTTCGATTGGAACGAGCAACGCGGGCTATACAGAGATGACGGGACATGGAACCGGCTTTCAAACGCTACTTTAAAATCTGATACTTTAGAGTTTGATACTTCACAAGCGAACCCCGCACATTCTGAAGGTCTTGTTTTTTATAACAACACGAAAAACGCAGTGTCTTATTTCAATGATGACCCGGACGTAACGGTCAACCTGGGTCAAGAGGTTCTAATACCTGTTTATAATGACAGTGGCTCAACGATAACAAACGGGCAAATAGTGTATCCGTCCGGCGTTGATGCCGGTTCAGGCCTTGTAACAATAGCGCTTGCTGACGCGTCAGTAAAAGAAAAATGCCGACTTGTTGGCATGGCAACCCATGCTATCGAAAACGCGACAACCGGTTATGTGACACGCATCGGGAGCGTTGGGGGCATTAACACCCTGGGTTTATCAGGTATCGTTTATCTTTCTACGACAACCCCCGGCGCGTATACTACGACGTTGCCCACCGGCGGCGGTTATATTACTGCAATCGGTGCGGTAGGAATTGCTGACGCAACAACCGGCACAATTGTAGTTGATCCATCTGTGAGTGAATTAACTGTTGAGCTAACCGACACAAACGGCTTTCCTTCTGACCAGAGAGACACAACTACAATTTCTTTTGTAGATGGAACGCGAACGTTAACAATCGCATCTACCGGAACAGATTTTCACTATTATCAGACCGGGGACAAATACGAAAAAACAACAAGCCAAAGCGTTATCATAACTGACGTTGAGGGCGGTCACATAGTCTATTTTGATGAGGAAACACTACTATCAATAGCGAATCCGACAGAAGCCCAAATAGCTGATATCATCAGAACAAAATGCCTTGTATCCTATACGTATTGGAACGCGACAGACAACGAGCATTTGTTTCTTACCGACGAACGGCATGGCATTTCCATGAGTTCGCACACACACGTATATTTGCATTTTACCCGTGGTTGTCAGTATTTAACAGGGCTTGCACTGAGTGACGTTGTTTCAGACGCGGCAGGAAATGCCGACGTTGACGCGCAATTCGGGGTGGGTTTCGGGCTTTATACAGACGAAGACCTTTTGACATCTTCCAGCACGATAGCGTCAACAACGGGCCTATCAATTTATTATTTAGACGGCGCAAGCGGTGACCTTAGAAAAACAAGTGAAACGGGTTTTTCAGTTTTGACAGATACCACGGCAGGGGTCGGCGTAACGGGGCGTTTAGTCTATAACGAATTTACAGGCGCAACATGGCAATTAACAACGATAACAAATAATGCTTTCGTATTATGCCATGTTTTCGCGATCACAGGCGTTTCGGGGACTGACCAAACAATAGCAATTGTGGGGCAAGCGGACTATGGAACGATATCATTAGCAAGGGCCGGGGCAGAAACAGAGATATCAAGCCTTCTTTTATTGTTTCCATCACCTGAAATCGTTCCAGTCGCGACCCTTATTTTCCAAACAAGTGGCAGTTATTCAAATGCAGTGGCCGCACGCGTCAGAACAACGGACACAGGCGATGATTACGTAGACTGGCGGACATCTGAGTTGCAAGCCGGGGCAGCGGCATCAAGTCATAACAATCTTGCTAACCTTGAGCTTGCCGGAACCGGGGTCACATACGGCCATATTGACGATCAAGCGCAAACAATAGCAGGTGATAAAACCTTCAGCGATGACCTTCTTATCGGGAACGCAGGGGCAGGCTATACAGCTATTGACAAGGACGTTGACGGTCTTTTCCTTACTTCTGGCGAAATGGATACCACAAACAAATACACCACCGGTATCAAGTTCGGCTCAACCGATGCCAATTTCACAACCAACAATCCTAAGTTCCTGGCGGGTATCTTTGGAAGGGCAACAGAAGCTTACGCGGGTGATACCGATTCCGGTATGGCGATTGATTTTTTCACTACACTGACAAATCAGGGCGCGACAACAACCCCTATCCGTCGTATGACAATTGACTTTAATGCAATTACTTTCAATCCTGACAATGCCGATCAAGACTTATACATTTCGAAGAATACTTCAGGGGTCGCAGTCCAATACAATGCCGGAACTGACGTATTTGTTTTCGGCTGCAATATCACATCAAACAACATTGCAACGTTTAACGAGCTAAAGACCACAGGCCATATAGACTTTAATGTCAACAATTTAGATAAAAACTTTTATCTCAGAAAGCTAACCAGTGGTTTTGCAATCGTATTCGACGCGGGCACCGATGACATAACGCTTGGAAGCGATACCACAGCAACAGCAAAATTCTTTATGTCCGGCCTTCCGTCGGGAGCCACGGCAGCGGCAGCGGGTGCCGCAACAGATGAACTATGGACAACCGTAAGCCATGCGACGTTGCCTGACGGCGTTGTCATGAAAGGATAAAACAAATGGAAAATAAAAAACCCGACCCGGATAACATGCCGCATTACAGCTTACCGATTGATATTGAGGATTTTCTCAGGCTGTACCACGAATCATATGATTTGGTTGTCGCAAACTTTATCGATGAAAAATCACTTAGAGACAGAATCGAAAGGCGAATATTAGACACGCTTAACGAAGTCTTGGACAACCACGTTTCGAAAATTGTTAGAAAACATCTAAACTATTAAAGGGGGCAAGTAGAGCATGGATAGAAACGAAATAAAAACGCAAATGTTATCATTTTTGATTAATTCTTTAGCGAAGCTAATGACACCGGCGTTGATCAAGGACGCAATTATCGCAGGGCTATCTTTCGTGGAAATGAAAGTTATTGAGTCAGGCCCGGAACTCGACGATAAGCTTATTTTACCAATGATTAAGGCTATCCGTGAACTCCTGAATATAGAGGAACCTGAGTAATGACGTATTGGCTGTCATCTTCAAAAGATGCCTGGAAGCCGTATCGGGGTTTAGAGCTGACGTTAACTTCAGCGGCTGACAACGACTGGATTATCTTAATGTTGGAAGGCGGCGGGGTTATGTCCCAGGCTGCGACCGTGACCGTCGGTATCGAAATACCAGCGGGCGGGGGCGAAGGCTATCTTCGTTATACTACAGGCTCGTTTGATTCAATTGTAGCTGATACGGCAATAGGCAAAATATGGTCGCCTGGGAGCGTGACAGAAAGCGTAGACACTTGTTTCCCGGCTATAACGGGGATTAAACCGACGTGGGTTAGCGGCGAAATAAAGGTGATTATACTACTATGATGATCATGAAAGTATTCGACGTGTTGTTAGCTAAGTATCAAATCCACATATTTATCGTGGTCCTGTATTACGCCTATATGCAATTCAAGATTAATAAGAGGCTGGAAGTCCAGACAGCTGTTTGCAACGGGCGTTTCAATTTAATCGATCTTAAAATTAAAGAGGCAGAAAAGGATATCGCGAATGGTAGAAAAGAAAGTGAACAAATCAACGGAATTAGAAGAAAAACTGAACTTTTTGATGATTGAGTACACGCAGCTTAAAAAGCACACAACCAGGCTTGAGCGGGCCTTGGCAAGACACGCACATCAAACCGGTTCTGACAACATTATGAGGGCTTTCAAGATAGATACGTTTGTACCCAAAAGGGAAAATATGAGCCGTTGGAAAGAATAGGCGGGGGTAACGGATGGCAGAACATGTAAGGAAAAATCTTGACATACCGAAGTTTATTAAACTGTTGGAAGCCGGATGGACAGACAAGCAGCTTGCAAACTTTTACGACGTTCATATTACGACGGTGCAACTTTGGAGACAAAAAGATCCTGAATTTAAAACGCTGGTAGAAAAACACAGAAGGCCCAGCAATCGTCAGGTTGAGCGAACGTTATATGAGCGGGCAACCGGATACACAATACGTGAACTTAAACGCCACACAGATAGGTTAGGCAACATAGAAACAACAGAGACCATCAAAGAAATACCACCCGATACAACAGCTATGATTTTTTGGTTAAAAAACCGGGACCGCAAAAGGTGGCAAGACAGGGTGAACCTGGACGGAGACGGTTTGAAAATAACAGTCACCCGGAAACAGTTTAAAAAGAAAGTTGAAAAGACAAAGCCGGTAAGCAAGAAACCCAAAAAGTAGAGGGGTATTTTGGCAGGATATAAAAAAATAGAAATGCCTCATGATTGGAACCCTCATAACTATCAAATAGATTTGTGGAATTATTTAGATGAGGGAGGAAGACGGGCGGTTGTTGTCTGGCATCGAAGATGCGGTAAAGACTCAACAGCTCTCAATTACACTGCGACAGAAGCGATAGAAAAGGTCGGTGTCTATTGGCATATGCTTCCGACACAAAAGCAAGCGAGAAAGGTTATATGGGACGGGATCGACCGGGCGGGAAGGCGGATCTTAGAACAGGCTTTCCCGAAAGACATTGTCAAGTCAAAGCGCATTCAGGAAATGCAAATGGAACTTAAGAACGGTTCCATCTGGCAGCTATGCGGGTCGGATAACTTCGATTCACTCATGGGTGCAAACCCGGTAGGCGTTGTTTTCTCTGAATGGAGTTTGTGCAACCCGGCAGCATGGAACTATATCAGGCCGATCCTTGCTGAAAACGGCGGGTGGGCATTGTTTATCTACACCCCAAGGGGCAAGAACCATGGGTTTACAATGGCTGAGATGGCTCGGAAAAACAAGAAATGGTTCTACTCAAAGCTGACGGTAGAAGACACAAGACGTACAGATGGCAGCCCGATCATAACGCTTGACGCGATCCAGGAAGACCGGGAAGCGGGTATGTCTGAAGACATGATCCAGCAAGAATACTATTGCAGCTTCGAAGTTGCGATCCCTGGAGCGTACTTTGCACAGGAAATAGCGACGGCAAGGGCAGACGATAGGATCTGTTTTATACCGGTCGAAAAGCACTTGAAGACGTTCACCTTCTGGGATCTCGGGATTTCAAAAGGAAACGCGATGGTGATCTGGTGGGTGCAGGTTTTAGGCCAGGAAATACGAGTGATCAATCACCATGAGGCAGAGGGCAAAGGGATGTCCTACTTTATAGGTGAGGTTGATTCTTTCGCGAGGGCGCACGACATCACGTACGAACGGCATTATGCACCACACGACATAGGAGTGCGGGATATGATGACGATGAAAACAAGAGAACAGACAGCCAGAGAAATGGGAATCATTTTCACGAAGGTTCCGCGAACAACGAACCTGAACGATAGCATTGAGGCTACACGCAAGATCTTTTCACGGTGCTGGTTTGATGAGACAAGATGCGAAAACGGCATAAGCGCACTTGCAAGTTATCACAGGGTTTATGACGAAAAGAAAGATGTTTACAAAGATCAACCCGAACACGATTGGGCCAGCAATAGCGCGGATGCCTTCAGACAAATGGCCCAGGTTTGGGAAACAATTTTCGAACTTAACAAAAGGGTTGAAACTCCAAGGCCGTTTATCGCTGATAGCAGTTTCAATATTTTCGCATAATGGACAGGACGATCACTAAGGTCGAAGATTATTATATTGTTTTTACAGATAGTACGCATGATCACTGGTTATTGAAGCGGCTGCGAAGATCCTTTCAACATGTTTTCGCAGTGAAAAAAAGCCCAGGAGAAAAGTTCTGGATCATCGTTAACCCGCTGGTTGCGTACACAGTGGTTGAGACAGTGCCAGTGGCGCAATACCCAGATATCTGGGCGCTGGTTGACCCGAACGCTGTTATCGTACCAGTACTGGCAGAAATAAAAGAGAAAGAAAGACACACGGTTTGCGTGTTCAATTGTGTCGAAGTCGTCAAATCCTTACTTGGGATTCGGGACTTTTGGCTTTGGACACCATATCAACTTTACAAGCACTTAAAAAAGGGGGGGGGATAATGGGCGATACAGTCAAAAGGGGTTTCAAATTTGGTGAAGGTTATAGGATGCTTAAGAAAGCCGACCCCGGCAGGCCAGCACGGAAAGCGTCAAGACAGCAAGCGGCCTTTATGGAGCAGCAAACAGAAGAGATGGCCCAACAAAGTATGCTTGAAGAGGCCCGCATTGCTGAAGAAGAAGACCGCATAAAACGTAAGCGTGGGCGTATGCTGACAGGCGGTAGGAGCTTATTGATTTCACCGTCACCAATGGGGACCACTTCAGAGTTAGGCGGGGGGGGCATGTATGGCTGATTTGCCGAAAGGCTTAGGCACCATGAAAGAGCTACTTAACCGAGTGAAGGACGCAAAGAAAACCTGGAATCTCTGGCGGTCAATGTACCAGGAAGCGTTTGACTTCGCGGCACCAATGCGACAAACGTTCCATCATTACTCGCCAGGACAGCGCAAGAACCGGCATATCTTTGACAGCACAGCGGTTAACGGCTTAGAACAGTTCGCAAACAGAATACAGCACAGCGTCCTCCCTCCCTGGCGGCAGTGGATGACGTTTGAAGCGGGTTCTAATGTTCCGGAAAAAGAGAAAAAGGACGCAGATACAAAGCTTCAGAAAACAACCGACACGTTTTTTAAATATTTTAATCATTCAAATTTTGTGACTGAGATCACCCCGGCACTGTCTGACTACGGAATCGGGACAGGCGCAATCCTGATAGAAGAGGGCGTGTTCGGGCCTGACGAGCCTTTCAAGTTTTCGAATGTCCCGTTAGCTGAATTGTATATCGAGGATATAGACAACGTCTGGCGCGAGCAGGAAATCGCTTGTGGTAAAATTCAACAAAATTGGCCGGAGGCTGATATACCGACCAGCATAGCGGATATGGTTAAAAATGACCCGCTAAAAAAAATCAAGTTGATTAACGGTATGGCGTACGACGCAAAGGAAAAGACCTATTACCATCATATTATATATGAAAAAGAAGAGACGCTGTTATTTATCCAGGCGTTCAAAACACGGCGGCTAATTCTTTTCAGATGGCATTTAACGCCGGGTGAAGTTTATGGCCGTGGGCCGATACTCCAGGTCATGTCAGATATCAGGACGCTGAATAAGGTCAAGGAACTGACGCTACAGAACGCAGCTATCCAAATGGTTGGTTTATATACAGGAATCAACGATGGCATTTTTAATCCGAATACAGTTCAAATCGTGCCGGGGGCTATTATTCCGGTCGGGCAAAACGGGAACCAGAATCCAAGTTTACAAGCGCTCCCAAGGGCTGGCGATTTGGGCCTCGGTTCGTTTATCATTGAAGACATGCAGACAAACGTCCGTAAAGCCCTTTTTGTCGAACCTCTTGGGGACATAAGCGACCCTGTGAGATCAGCAACAGAGATTATGATTCGGAATCAAGAGATGCTTAAACAGGCCGGGGCAGCGTTGGGCCGTTTAAAGACTGAATTAATTGAACCGCTTGTTTCCGCGTGTGTAGAAATCCTTGGGGTAAGGGGCGTAATCGCTCCGATTGTCCTGGATGGAAAAGAAACGACACTGAAACAAACGTCTCCGTTAGCGGCGGCAGAAGACCAGGAAGATTTCCAAAACTCACAGGTCTGGTTCAACTCAGTAATGCAGTTAGGCCAGCTATTAGGGCCAGCGGCTGTCCTTGGGACCGTAAAAATAGAAGACCTCCCAGGATATTGGGCCAGTAAATTAGGTGTCCCAGAGGATTTGATCAGGTCAAAAGCAGAACGGGACGCACTGGAAGCGGAAGCGAAAGAAGCGGCACAAGCACAAATCGGAATGGAGGAAGGCGGTGGAGGACAACAAGCACAACAACAGCAACCCGTTTGATGACATAGGGTTAGACCTTGACCCTGAAACAATAAAGAAACATCAGAGTGAACAACAGTCAAGGAATGAACGGCTGGATTTTTTGATACACAAAACGTTTGCACAAACACAGTCAGGCATTGACTTGATGGTCTTATGGGACGAATCCCTGCGAATGGCTCCAGGTTTACAACCGGGAATGTGTGACAAGGAGGCCGGTATCATCGAAGGGAAAAAAAGTTTTATCAGAAACATTATTTTAACTATTAGGAGAATCGAACAAAATGACTGAAGCGGATACTAGCACCGATGCTACCCCGACAGACGCAATCGCACCAACAAGCACAGACGATGCCGCGCAGGTCGCGGAAGCGGTCCAGGATTCAGTGGATAAAACACCCGCAACGTGGAGCCTGGATGATAACGTTCCGGGGCAAGGCGAAGCACCTGAATGGTTTAAGAGCGAAAAATACAAGACTGTTGCGGAACAGGCAAAAGCGTATAAAGAGTTAGAAGGCAAGTTCGGAGCATTCACCGGCGCACCGGAAGCATATGACCCCGTTGACATTAAAGCGGAGCTGAAGGACGCAGGCATAAACATCAACCCTGAAGACCCTATGCTGGCAAAAGCAATGGACTACGCAAAAGAATTAAACATGAGCCAGGAAGGGTATTCAAAGCTGGTGAACCTCTACGCTGAAACATTAGCGGCGGAGGAATCAGCGGTTCAGCAATTAAGGGCCGACGAAATAAAAGCCCTTGGACACAACGCAGAAGAACGGCTATCGAACCTCGGTGCTTGGGCGAGCAAGAACCTTGACACGGAAATGATGGAAGGGTTCCAAGGCCTTGCAACGTCCGCTGGAGCCGTTAAGACATTAGAGCGTTTAGTCGCGATGACACGAAGCGCACCGGTTAATCCGTCAAACGCATCACCGGCACCGGGAGTCTCTAAAGCAGAGATTGAAGAGCTTATGTTCGCAAAGGACGAACACGGCAACCGCAAGATGAGAGACCCTGAGTATGCAAAAATGGTACAACAAAAAATGAATGAAGTTCATGGCACTGAGCCATATAGAGAGCAAATAGGTGGTTGACAATCTGTTTATAAGTTGCTAACAAGACAATAGATACAGTCGATACCTCCGATTTTCAGGAGCCGACACAAGGAACATGGCAATAATTTTTTATTATTTGTTCTTTAGTCGGCCTGAAAAGGCACCCGGCAAAGGGAACCTAAATCAACTGGAGGTATAACAATGAGCAAGTACCTAACGAATTCGGCTGTCATTGCCTTTGATAGCGAAGTAAAACACGAATACCAAGGAATGAAAACCCTTAGAAACGCCGTGACCGTCCGGTCAGGAGTCGTGGGATCATCATATAAATTTGCACGTATCGGTAAAGGGCTAGCAAACCAAAAATCTAGTCAAGCGATAGTTACGCCGATGGACATAGAACACGCTAGACAAACAGCGACTATGGCAAACTGGAACGCACCTGAATATACTGATATCTTCGACCAACAGGAAGTTAACTTCGATGAGAAGCAAGAGCTAGCACAAACGATAGCAAATGCGATCGGTCGTAGGGAAGATCAGATCGTAATCGATGCACTAACAGCGGTGACGTTCGCGGCCACAAATGATGGAGACCCAGACACAGGGCGTGTTTTCGATGATTCAGCAACTACTAACTTTACTCTTGACCTCGTTAGATACGCGAAAGGGCATCTTGACGACATCGAATCACCCGACGAGGAACGCTATATAGTTCTTAGAGCCTTGGCTCTCCAGAAACTTTTGGAAGACAGCGAAGTTACAAGCTCTGACTATAACACTGTACGTGCGTTAGTTAACGGTGATCTTGACACTTACATGGGTTTCAAGTTTTTGAAAATTGGATCAAGGGCCGAAGGCGGCCTCCCAGGCGTTGCGGCTGACAGAGTTGCCTATGCGTTCCACAAAAGTGCTATCGGACATGCAATCGGACTAGACATGAAAACTACAGTAGATTGGGTCCCAGAGAGAACATCATGGCTATGTAACTGTATATATAAAGCCGGAGCAATAGCACGCGAACCGCAGGCTATTGTTAAGCTTCAGTACGACGAAGGCGTATAATTACTAGCCAATAAAAGGAGGAAATAAAAATGGCCTTTGCAGACGGAACTTTGGTAGCATTACAAACAGCAAACAGCGACGCTGGGAAAGTGTGGCTGTACAAAGAAACAGCAACCCTTGCCGCAATCAGGGCAGCCAACTATTTCAACGATGCCGCAGACACTTGGGGCATGGGGACTGGTGACTTGCTTATCATCCTGGGCAGTGACGGCTTTGGGTTAAACCTAACCATCCTTACGGGTGTAAACGTCACTATGGGCGAGGCTCTAACTTCAGCATAATTTAAAAGGTGCCACCCTTCCAGTAAAGGTGGCACCTTTCTAAGGGGTTGTTATGACGAGTGCTATCGATATGTCAAGTAACGCATTGCAGCTTTTAGGTGACGATCCTATTTCGTCTTTTGATGATCCTGGGACGGGCGCGCAAGCGGCGGGGAGCCTCTACCCAGAAACATACAAGGCCATACTTGCGACGTATCCTTGGCATTTTGCGTTAAAGGAGCAATACCTAAGTAGGTTGTCTGCGACACCGGACCCCGAAACATACTATCAGTACGCCTTTCAAGTGCCTGTTGACTGCATTCGTATTTGGAAAGTGATGAGCTATAGCCGTTATACAATTGTGGGCCGTTATCTCTACAGCAATCAACCATCCCTTTTATGCAGATACATCTATAACGTTGACGAAACAGACCTGCCACCCCATTTGGTTAAAGCGATCGAGTATAAACTCGCGGCTGAACTTGCGGTGCCAGTTACGGAAGACATGAAAAAAGCTCAGTTTTATGAGCAAAAATATCTTTCACAGATTACACAGGCGCAGACGATTGACAGCCAAAACCAGCCAATGCAATCGATTATTGACCAGCCGCTTATAGATGTCCGGCTGAGTGGGTCAACTTATGCGTATTTGAGTTAAGGGGGGAGCATGGGTGTTTGGCAGGTACAATCAACGCTAAACCGGGGGGAGTTAGACCCTAAAGTTATAGGCCGGATCGACCTTGAACAATACTATCAAGGGGCTGCAACCGCTGAGAATGTCGTGTGTATACCACAAGGTGGTCTAACAAAAAGACCGGGACAAGAGTATATCGGGACGGCTCTAGAGGTCGAATATCCCGTAGGTTCAGTCAGGTTAGAATCCTTTTCTTTCAGCGTGGATGATAACTACCTGTTAGTTTTTACGCCGGGGTACATGCAAGTATATAAAGACGATGTTTTGCAAACGGATATCAACGGCACCGGAAACAGTTATTTAGTAACCCCATGGACAGGTTCAGACGTTGGTGAGTTTGATTATATCCAAAGCGCTGATACTATTATAATCACTCACCCAGATACAGAGCCACAAAAGATAGTACGGCAAGCTGATAATATCTGGTCACTGAATGACGCATTGATTGAATATGACATACCCTTTTTCGATTATAACGATGCGGACAGCCCCGGAACAACAGACGAAGTTCAGACCCTTACTTTTACAAATTTCACCAATGGGGACAGGATAAGGCTTTCATTCAACGGGCTTTTAACTGATGAGATTGTATATGATGGTGTAGACCTGGGCGTTTCAACAGCCGCTGACATGAAGAAGGAGCTTGGCCGGTTGCCTAATGTCCAAACTGGATCGGTTACTGTTTCCGCTACAACAGCGTTGATTTTTAGAATTACATTTTTAGCGCAGTCCGCAGACGAATGGGAACTGATAAAAGTAACGCCTACATATCTAAAACAGGCCACAACATGGACGGTCACGCCAGCAAGGATTCTACCGGCAGGGAAGACAAGACAAGAGCGGGTATGGAGTGCCACAAGGGGCTGGCCCGCCACATGTACTTTCCACGAGGGGCGCTTGTGGTTCGGTGGTTCGCAGTCGTTACCTAGCACGATTTGGGGCAGCTATGTAAACGATTATTTTAAGTTCGTTCCGGACGTTGGGTATGCTGACGAGCCGGTTAGCGCAACACTCCAGACAGACCAGATAAACGCTGTTACGGCGATATACTCAAACCGAAGTTTGCAGATATTCACAGAGGGTGCGGAATTCTATGTCGCTGAATCACCGATTACGCCTGAAAATATCGCTGTCCAAAGGCAAACGAACCTGGGATCTAAACGGATAAGACCTGTTACGATTGACGGTATCACCCTTTTTTTACAACGGACAGGGCGAGCATTATATCAGTTCTTGTTTGTCGATGAAGTACAGGCGAACACAAGTTCTAGCATTTCAATCCTGGCCCCCCACTTGATAAAAGATCCTGTTAAAATGGCTGTTAAGCGAGGGAGCGCAACGAATGACGCAAACTATATTTATCTTGCAAACTCCGACGGGACGATTACTGTTTTTAATACACTGACGAGTGAGGCCGTCGCGGGGTTTACGCAATGGTTTGGGGTTGGTGATGTCCTGAGTATCACAACAGTCGATAATATATTATACCTGCTATTGCAACGAACGATTGATGGAAGCCAAGCGCTCCACATAGAAAAAGAAAACCCAGATTATAATCTGGATAGTGTTGTTTATACATCCGGAACAGATTTAACAACGATTCCACTCCTTGGGCATCTAGAGGGCGAAACCGTCAAAGTCAAAGCTGACGGGGCGGTCAGAGAAGATGCCGTCGTATCTTCTGGATCGATCACAATTGACCCGGCGGCAGACGAAGTCGAGGTCGGACTTGACTACACCCCGCTGATAAAAACAATGCCTATGAATGTTCGGGGGGTAGAGGGTGGTCCCAGGATTGCCCAGAAGAAACGCATCTTGCGGACGGCTATAAATTTATATGAGAGCAACGGCGTTATTGTTAACGGGCAACGGATACCTGATAAGACTATCGGCGTAAATCAATTCTCGGCACCGGAACCATACACAGGAATAAAACGAATGTTCCTCCCTGGCTGGAGCATCGAAGCACAACTAACAATCACACAAACTACACCCTATGGGTTTACGATTTTAAACATTGCAAACGAGGTGAAAACATAATGGGAGCCTTAGCAATAGCGAGTATGGGACTAATGGCTTATTCGGCGGCGGGGCAATACAGCGGAACCAAAGCAGCCGGAGAGATGCAGCGCATGGAATACGAAGCGCAGGCAGAGCTTGAAGAACTGGCAGCGACACAGCAAGAGGGGGACCGCAAAGCACGGCTTGCTGAAGCTATGGCGAGTCAGGTTGCGGGTTCCGGAGCTTCTGGCATAGCTGCGTTTCAGGGTTCGCCTCTTACGATTCTTCAAGCCGACCTCGAAGCGGAACAACGGGCAACCCAGCGGGGCCGGTTCCAGTCTGGGCTTGCGGCTGAAGGCTTCCGAATGAAAGGGAAAACCGCAGAGAAGATGGCAGCGCAGCAAGCAAAAATGGGCTTGCTTTCAAACATTTCAAGCATGGCATGGACAGCGGGTAAGGGTTTGAGCCCAAGGGGCGGCAAGCGCTACAAGGGCAGCTCTGGCGGCAAGGGCTACGGGGCAGGGATAGGCACGACGTATAACCCATATTCACAACAAGGGATGGTGTCTTAATGCCAACACAAAAACAGCGGTTCAGAGAGACGGTGCCAATAAAACAGACCGATCTAGGGACGGGGATACCTGAAAGAACTATGTCTCTGGTTGAGAAGCTTCATCAGTTTGATAACCAGCTCGAAAATTTTGTTGGCAAGGGGTTTGAACTACGAGCGGAAAACGAGGCACAGGCAGGGGCAGAGGAAGCCGAAGCAACCCCACAGAGAGACGAAGAAGGGAAGTTGCAACAACCACCCTTCAGGGAAGAAGGCATCTTCGACCGACATAGGACAAGAGCTTACAACGCAACGTTAGCCGACGCATACAAAGAGTCACAGAAGAACGACAACAGGGAAAATTTAAGCCGTATATTTTTAGAAAATAGCATGGATGTAGCCGGGTACACCGCCTCGGCGGAAGCATATAAGACAGGAGTTTTAAAAAATGTCGACCCGTATATCCAGGCAGATGTGGGCCAGGAATTGGAACGTTCTATCTCTATAGGAAAAACCAAAGTCCAGGAAAACCAGATGCAAGCGAACCTTAAAACGGCGCAAGGTATTTTCCAGGTAAGCTATCAAAAGAATGCGCTTGAAGCTTCAAGGCTGGCAAGAGAAGGCGATACACTCGGCAGCGGAGAGGCTCTGTTCCAGGCGATTACAAACATAAACAAACTCACAATCGGCAAAGATAAAAAGGAAGAGTTGATTCGTGGAGTCGAACGAGAAACCACAGAGCAAACATTCAGATATGCTTTTGACCAGCTACCCATTGAAGAAACAGAAGCGGAAATAAACAAAGTAGAAGATGCCGTTCCAGGAGGGTGGAAGCCAGACGAATGGGACACGTTTATCAAATCAGCACGAACAGATTTGACGCATAGGAAAACAGTCGAAAGGGCGCAGGCCGGAGTGGTAAGCGACGCAGAAGAAGAGAACCTATTTCGCAAACTCGTGAAGAACGAACTGACTGAAACAGACATAGAAACGGCTGCGTTGGACGACCCAGCAAAAAGACTCCGATGGTACGGGGTAATGAACCAGAATACAGACAGGGCGAAGGCAGCGCGGAAGGCGGAGAAAGATCTAATCCGTCAAGAAAGGAATGATTTGTACACGATGGAAACACGGGCAAAGGCGCAGATAGAGTCTGTAGCAGAAGCGGGGATGGATACACTATATTCTAACATGAGCCTAACCATTGACATGATAGACACATCGAACGCTAGCACTGCCATGAAAAGAATTTATCGTGACATGGTCAAGAAACAAACCAAAGCCGTAAAAGACAGGGCGATAGAATTAAACACACTAATGCTGGACGCAGAGATATTAAATAACCTGGGCGGCTGGACGGACCCACAGTTATACGACTTTGTTGACAAGGGGTTGATACCAGATGACGTTTATATCTGGCAGCAACGCAACAAGGAAACCAAAAACGACCCGAACAATTTTAGGCATGACGTAGTCTATAAGCAGGGCTTAAGAGATTTGCAGAATGCTAAAGAAAACTTGTTGTTTATTGGTGGGGGGAACGAGGCCGGAAAAACAGAGAAACAACTCCTGAACAACGACAACCGAAACACCGGGGAGTATCTGAAAGTACTGAGACAATTTGAAAGGGAATGTTCGCAACCTGGAGCAGATGTCGACGCAATATTGATGAGGCTTAAGAAACCATACCTTGGAAATGTTTCTCAAACCTACATGGAACGTCTGACGGAGGGAGCCACGAAAGCGATCACAGAAGCCTGGGATAAAACTGCAAAAAAAACCCCAAAGACGGAGGCTAAACCGAAGGCAGCGGCCAAAGAGAAACGGGCGGCCCCGACACGGGAAGAGTTTTTGAAGGCTGCAAAGGCGGGGAACAAGGATTATTCAGATCAGGAATTAAATGATTACTACGATAAAGAATATGGTGGTCAATGATGCCGATATTCGACCCGTTCAAACAAGAAGAACCAGCTGAACAAGAGCCGGTCAAGCGGAAGGCAATCATTGACCCGTTCAAACAAGAAGAACCAGCGGAGCGAAAACCAATCGCCGACCCGTTCGCTGACCCTGTTATAGACCAGTATCCGGAAGTCAAAAAAAAAGCTATCGATGCCCTTGTGTATTCACAGGAAATGGGGATCGACCCTAAGACAGCTTACGACGCACACGACATAATTACAAAAAAGCTGGCAGAAAGGGGCGTGTCTTTTAACGATAACCCTATCTATGAAGCTCAGAAAAAAACCCCTGGTTCGTTTATTGGCCCAGCGCCTAGCAGATCTTTGATAGGAAAAATTGCAGAACGATTCAGAACCAGACCGGAGGTATCAAGGGCCAGGGCAGCAAACGTCATGGCGTTATCCGATGCGTATGGAATCACTCCAGCCGAGGCCGAGGATGAATACGACTGGCTTGTTAGAGAAGAAAACCTGAGAGGCAACCCCACTGGAAAAGAAATCATAGAGGGGACAGGCGAGGCGGTTGTCAGTTTAGCCACGGGATCTGTTGCAACACTTGCGGGCGGGTTATTTTCTGTCCGGTCGTTGTTAGCTGGGAAACCAGAGCAAAGCGAAGAATCAATGCGGCGTGTTTCTGAGTTTTTAACATACCAGCCGAGAGGCGCTATGGGGCAGATGCTCACTGAAGCGGGGGGCGCACCGTTCACCATGTTCCATTACATGGCCCCTATTGCCGGAGACTATGTTCTTGAAAAAACCGGTTCGCCTAATCTGGCAGCAACAACCGCAACCGTTGTGGAGAGCGTCCCCGTCATGGCTATGGCAGCGGGGCCGGGAAAGGCGGCAATGCTGAAGATAAGAAAAACGAATCTTTGGAGAAAGGCCACGATAAAAGAACGGGGGGTAGTTGTTCGGGCGTTGGAACAAACAGTATCCAAAAATCCGAGGATGTCAGAAGCCGAAATCTTCAAGAAGTCGGAAGATTATTTTCAAGAAGTAGTCCAACGACGCGATGCAATTAAAGAAGCCAAAGCAGAATCAGCCGTCGCAGCGGCAGAAGCTATGGAAGCGGGAGCGCCCCCGGTTGAGATGCCGGACGTTAAAGCTCCAGATGTTCCACTGGCCAGGGCAATAGTGAAGCTGAAAAAAGCGGAGTCGGTCAGGGAAGCGCACAACATACCCCCTATTAAAAATATGGTCGCAGCAAAGACGGGTCTTACAAACACCTTGAAGAGAGACACCCTGCTTCCAGAGGTGCAGAAACTCCGATACATAGACGGCGTGAGACGGGCAAAGAAGCCTGAAGACATGATGGCTATAAGCGATAAAATAATGGATAGCCTGAAGATCGCAGGGAAAAGACGCGACGTTCAGAACATCATTAGGGCCAAGAAATTGCAGAAGGTTGACAACCTTAGAGAGGCAATGAAATACCCTTCGCCCAAAAAAATGACAGCGGAGCAATTGCAAAAGTTTGAGACCGAGCTTCAACCCTTTCAGAAAGGGGACGTGTTTTTGTCGCAGAGAATCCTTGAAACTATAGATAGAACAGAACTGAAGGGCGTTAAGACTCTAAGGGAAGTAAGAGAGACGTTCGCTAAAAGGACAGGCATTCCGGTTGATATGCGAGGGAAAATCGTGGTCGGGAAGTGGGACCGATGGCTTTCTGATACGCCGCTTGCTAAACAAAGCCCGTTTCATCGTGTCATGATTGAAGACTTTCACAAGGTAATTTTAGAAGCCGATGCAAAATTCTATCAGTTTGAGGAAGTCTCAAACGCACTGGCAACAAAGGCAAGAGCCAGCCGGGAAAGAACGCTATCTGAAAAACTGATACCGACAGATGAACTTATCTTCGATTATCTGTCATCCCCTGATAAAAAAGCAATCGCAAAGAGAATGACTCCGGAGGAAATCGACTACGCAATATTCCTGGAGGACAAGTTTGCGGAAGCGTTGACGTATCTTATAGAGACAGAGGCGCTTAAAACCGGACGGGAAAATTATATTACAAATCTCCGGAGAGATTTTTTCGAGACGGCAAAAGAGTCAGGGGTTAAACAGGCGTTTAAAGAAATCTTAGAACAGCAGCGTCTGGATGAGCAAACGTTTTCTGTCAGGGACGAACTATCCGGCGAGATTTTAGGGTTAGATAAATTCTTTAAATTTGCGATCCCAAGGTCAGGAGAACTGACACCGACAAAGAACGTGGCAAGAGCGGCCTCTACTTATTTCAAAACGCTTGAAAGAAAGAAAGCACTCGACAGTTACACGCCGAAGATTATGGCATTTGCAGACGCACTTTCTGAAATGAAAACAAAGAATGATGTACCGGAAATAAACGCAGCACTTAAAACGTTTGTAAAGGAATGGATCAACACCAAAAAGGGCAAACCTGCAAAGGGATTTATACCTGTTGGTTCAGCCGTTGATAGGGCTTTCGGGGTTCTTAAAACAGCAACAACGTTGTTGGATCTGGGCGGTAATATTCCAGTGCAAGTGGCATCCGTCGGAGGCGAAGCCGTCGCGGTTTTTTCTCAAATGGGAGCCAAGGCCAGGGCAACAGCAAAGCGCAGGTTAAAAACAACGCAAGGCAAAAAGATAATTGAAGAACACAAGAACATTATAGGGAAAACACTCTTTGACGAGCTAACCGACGCGTCAAACTCCTTTGGAGACAAAGCAGCTACAGCGCTTTTTGGTGGGTTTAAACTGAGCGCGACCCGGTCAAATAAAATCCAGCTTTTAGGCAACCTGACAGAGGCAGAGTTTAGAACCGGGAAAATCGACCCAGGGCGGCTATCGCAAATCAAGCTTGCCATGGGAGAAACAAGAGCGATCCCAGGGCTGGGATCTATCGTTGGATCGACAAGAGAGGCACAGCTTGCCTCGCAATACAAAGGGTTTGCCATCCCCATTCTGAACACATATGGCCCGATCATCAAAAAGCTCGGAGAAAAGGCAGCCAGGAAAGGAACGAAGCTGACGGACAAAGAAGCCTTCCAGTTAAGAAATGCAATCTATGTAACGGGTGCCGCTTATGTCGCGCTCCAAATGATTCCGGATGACGACACCTCGTTTATGGGCAAGCTAACCGCTAAAGTAAAACGGGAAGCCATGACAATAATAGGAGCCATGGACCCCCAACTCTTTTTCGGTGAGCCTAGGACAATCTCTTTTATTAAGGAATTCGGTGAAGTCATAACCGACACGCTCACGCTTTCAGAATATGGCGAAAAATCCAGGAAGAAATTAAGAGGCAAATCAAAAGCCATTACGAAAACAAAACGGATGCTGACCCCTAGAGCGGTTAAGCAGTTCGAAACAAAGCAAAGGACAAGAGAGCTTAAACGTTAACACGGGAGAAACAGACGATGACAATCACAGCATTGGCAACACGGAACGAATATACTGCGGGCGGTTCGGGCGCAGGCAGCGAGGTTTTTTCATACACGTTTAAAATCTATGAAGAGACAGACTTAAGCGTTTATCTAACGCCTGTCGGCCAGGAAGCAGACGACGCAAACGACCTTATTACGCCCACTGGTGTGATAGGCGTAGGCGATGAAGACGGGGGGTCTGTCTTTGTTTTCGGAACAGTAGCCGGCGACAAGGTTACTATCGTTTCAAACATAGCTCAAAAGCGTGTGATTGACTATCAGGTTAACGGCGATTTTTCCGCGTCCGTAGTCAATACCGATTTTGACCGGACGGTTTCCCTAGTTAAACAGCTATCCGACGAAATCTCTCGAAGCTTAAAATATGAGGAATCAGAACAGGGCGTTAGTGGGTTGACATTACCAATGCCCTCAGATGGTCTATATTTGAGATGGCGTTCTGATCTAACTGGCCTTGAAAACACAGGCACCCCAGCAATAGTTTATACAAAAGACCCTTATGCAAGTATTGCAGATTTGAAAGCGGCAACAAATTTATCAATAAATGATATTGTTGAAACAACGGCTTATTATTCTGATTTGATCGGCGGTGGCGCTAAATATTTAATTGTTGCGGCAGGGACAGGGGTTGACGACGGCGGAAGTTATATCGACTTATCTGGTAGCGGCCTACAGGCGGAGCTGGTTTATGCCAGTGTTGGGGATGTTTTAGTTTTCGGAGCTAAAGGGGACGATATAAACGATGACACAATACCGATACAGAATGCGTATGATTTTTTTGATACAACATATATTCCTGACGGCATCTTTATAACAACGTCAACTATAAATATAGACCGCGAATTTACAAAGATCTATGGTAATGGTTCAAGCTCTATTATTAAATTTTCACCGACTGTTGATACGGTCTGTTTTAATATCGAGCTTGCAAACGGAACGGGCGTGATTGTTCAAACAGAGGTTTCAGGAATAAGTTTTGTTTCTGAGCATTCTGCCTATGCTAAAACAGCGGTTAAATTAGTCGATAGTAGCTCTTGCATTCTGGATAACTTAAGAACCCATACGCCGCAATGGGGCGCGATAGATGACGGTTCTATATTCTTGCACATTGCTGGCCGTGAGTTAGGGGCCGTTTCTAATATTGTAGCAATAGCTGATAGGCCATTGCTCATTTCACCGATACCGGCCCCCCATGTTGCTAATAATATAGGGATCGATCATTTCAATTTTAATAACCTATATCTTATCAATAGAAGCTCTGTATATCCTGTTATTGAAATGCAAACGGGGTTACTACTTACACAAACGAGTTTTACAGGTTATCAATCTTGGATTGGTGGTGCCGGGGGTTTATATTGGGTTGATACCACGACAACGGGGGTTTCAAATGGTTTATATTTGGGAAACATTCGATCAGAGCTAACAGCGGACGATACACAATATTTGGTCCGCATAGAAAATAATACAAACTTGCAAGGCCTTGTTATCGATGGCGGCCAGGCCGGGGGCCTTAACGGTTTTTATCTCAGGGATGTTGACAGGGTATCTTTTAAAAACTTTTATTTCACTTCGGGAACGAAAGAGGCTCTAAACATTGACGGCACTGTTGTCGGTGTATCAGCCACTAATTGTTTTTGGCAATCTGGAAGCACAGCAACTATAGCTGGTCAAAGGGTGATCTTTGAAAGCCCGAAAAACCCGAACACGGGGGCATTGCCACCAACTTTTTTATACGACGACTCAGCGAATGGTGATATTGATTTTGACATAGGGGCAAGATTAAATTTAGAGTATGGTCAAATTGTGTTCCCTGCGACCCCAAACCCATCAACAAATGTCAACACTTTAGATCAATATGAAGAGGGGGCTTTCACCCCAACATGGCTCCCGGCTTCCGGGTCTGGGCAAACTGTGAATAACGCTTATGGAGTTTATACAAAAATAGGGAACCGTGTTATTTTTGACATTTTTCTGTCTACAAACGGGCATGGCACCGCAAGTGGTGATATCACCATAGGGGGTTTCCCGTATGCTTGCGCTATAACCGGCATTCCTGGCGGTGGGCAGTCTATACAAGCAGATAATGCGGCTATAATAGCAGGGGATTCGGCTACACTTGTAATGGTTTCGAATACGGACACGGCATTAGCTAAACTCTTCGATGCTACAACAGGAACAACAGCGTTGCAAGCCTCGGAATGGGGGGTTTCAGGTTCGTGGCGGTTTACTGGCGCTTACATGGCAAGCACTTAAACCTGTTTTTTTGGGGGAGGGCAAGCCCCCCCCCTATATATTTACAAATCAAATATCTCACCCTTCATATTTTCCCAGGCATGATTCTTTAATCGAATCCAATACAACGGCAACTCCGGATATTTGTTCAAGAAGATTGCCCGTTTCAGCTTTGACATAGGGGACGGGAAACCCTTTACGTCAACGACCCGCTGGTTGCCCTGGTTGTCCGTTACCAAGAAATCAGCGATATAAGAGATCTGTCGCACCGTTTCGCCTCGGATCTTAAACCCGTCCTGGAGAATAAATTTAGGTTGCAACGTGAAATGACGGACAAGCCCGATCTTCTGTTGAGCCTTAAGCCGCACGTAGTACAGACTTTCTGCCTGAGAATCAAACTTAATGTCGTCGACGATTGTTTTTTTGTTTTTGTATTTAAGCGGTTTATGTTGCAAAGTGGCCCCTTGATGAAAGGAGCAAGCCGGTATACCGACTTGCTGTTTCGTTAAGTATTACTGGATCAGGTGAAGGAAAATAACAGTTAGAAAAAATATCTTGACCGTAACTTTTGCCTGTTGTAATCTTAATATACCTTTCAGACGGTGTTTAATAGTAACACCCCCTTTCAAGGGGCTATCGGTTTTTAGCCGACGGATTTTAAGCGGGGTTGTTCTTGCAACCCTGACTTAATCCCCTTTAATCTTCTAACTCATTTCCTGTGTTCTTACAATTGGTTTTTCTTCCCTTGATAATTTTCCGTAATGCCTTCCAGCGGTGCCAGTATTTTGTTTTCCAAATTAAAACACTGAGACTAAAACAGTACTGCATATCTGACGAACGATTATTTATATGGAGTCGCAGCCTGCTAAACTTGAATAATAGCATTAGCTTTCCTCTAATCTTCAAAAATTTCAATCAATTCCGTTGGCATTAGTTCTTTCGCACCATCGGAGCAAAGTACTTCGATGCATTCCTTTTCATGTTCTTTCTTCTGTTTGGTATTATAAAACTTTAAAACCCGGATTGAATCAGGATCAACAATGTATACCCTGTCAAGTTCAATGTGATCGTGTATTTCGAATAGACCGTCAGCGGTACTACGTTGTATCAATTTTGCAAGTTGTCTTTGCATTAACTTTCATTTCCTTTCCAGGTGTCAAAGTTTTCACCACGGCATTCTTCAGAGATTAGTTCAACGTATTTTATGTGATCGGC
>Ga0102814_10000299_pt1 | contig 36451 bp, 24 predicted proteins | sample ColrivemetaGS741_FD_79112 | JGI IMG/M metagenome (GOLD analysis project Ga0102814, IMG submission 79112) | Estuarine microbial communities from the Columbia River estuary - Flood tide ETM metaG S.741 | ecosystem: Environmental > Aquatic > Marine > Intertidal zone > Estuary | place: USA...
CACCATGACGCCACCCAGCGGGATATAGCCGTTGGTGACACCTTTGGCGAAAGTCAGCAGGTCGGGTTCCAGGTCATAGGTCTCACAGCCAAACCAGTTGCCGGTGCGGCCGAACCCGCAAATGACTTCATCCATGACCAGCAGAATGTCCCGCTCCTGGCAGATACGCTTGATCTCGGGCCAGTAGCTGTCGGGGGGTATGATCACCCCGCCGGCGCCCTGTATGGGCTCGGCGATAAACGCCGCAACATTGTCCTGACCCAATTCATCGATCTTGGCTTCCAGCTCTCGCGCGACACGAATGCCGAAATCATCAGGACTATCGTCGCCACCCTCTGCAAACCAGTGTGGCTGGTTGATATGGTGTATGTAGTCCAGGCCATTGATCTGGGCGTGCATGGCGCTCATGCCACCCAGTGAGGCTGCCGCGATCGTAGAGCCGTGGTAGGCGTTGTGGCGGCTGATAATACATTTCTTTTCGGGCTTGCCGAGTACCCCGTAGTAGCGCTGGATAAGCCGGATATTGGTGTCGTTCGCCTCAGAGCCGGAGTTGGTAAAAAATACGTGGTTGAACTGCGGTGGAGTGATCTCGACCAGGGCGCTGGCCAGCTCCACCGCGGGCTGATTGGAGCATTTGAAGAAATTGTTGTAGAAAGGCAGCTCCTGCAACTGGGCGTAGATGGCTTCCTTGATGGACTGCTGGCTGTAACCCAGGTTGCAGCACCACAGCCCGGACATGCCGTCGAGCATCTGGTGCCCGTCGGTGTCATAGATATAGATATGCTCCGCCCTGGAGACAATGCGTCCGCCCTTTTTGCTGTAGTCCTTCAGGTCGGTGAAGGGATGGAGATGATGCGCCTGGTCAAGCTGTTGCAGGCGTTGGGTATTGGCTTTGGTGTTCATTGGCTTGTCTCTTGTCATGTCAGCGAGCGGGTTGCACAGTTAAGCTACCCTTGAGAGTTATAGCCCTTGTGTGCTCGGCAGCGTCTAATAGTGTGGCATAGTCGCCCTATAAGGGAATTACCCCTAAAGTGGTGGTTTGAATCCAATCCAAGCAGGAAAACTGGCCATGGCCGACAATAACGAAATTTTGCAGGCTTTTTTGTCCAGGCACCCGGATATCGAGATATTCGAGGTCATCCTGCCGGACGTCTGTGGCGGCCTGCGGGGGAAGTGGCTCACCCGCGACAAGATTCACAAGGTCATGGCTGGCGAATTGAAAATACCGCTCAGTTCAATTGCCTTCGACGTCTGGGGTCGCGATGCCGAGGTCCTGGTATTCGAAACCGGTGACGGGGATGGCTTTTGCGAGGCCGATATCAGGACACTGGCTATTGTTCCCTGGTCTGATCGCCCCACCGCCCAGGTGGTGATCTCGATGCGCGAAGTCAACGGCGAGCCATGTGCCTACGACACCCGATTCATACTGAAATCGCTGATGGACCGTTTTGCAGCACTGGGTCTGACGCCCGTGGTGGCCACCGAGATGGAATTTCACCTGCTGCGCAATGAAGTGGACGAGCAGGGCCAGCCCGTACACACCCAGAGAGATTGTGTCGGTGGTCGGTTGGCTGCCGGCCAGACCTACAGCCTTGATGCGATGGCAGAGATGTCGGCACTGATGCATGACATTCGCGATGCCTGTAATGCCCAGAACCTGCCGATTGATACGCTGATCAAGGAGTCGGGCCCCTCCCAATACGAAATCAATCTCTATCACTGCCCCGACGCCTTGTTGGCCGCCGACCAGGCAATGATGTTGCAGCGGGTCATAAAGGCCATTGCCCGCAAGCACGGTTTGCGGGCAACGTTCATGGCCAAGCCATTCGGGCAGCTCGCGGGAAATGGCATGCACGTGCATTGCAGTGTGCTGGACAGCCAGGGAAACAACGCCTTTGACGATGGCAGCGGGAAAGGCAGCGATTTATTGCGCCAGGCCGTGGCGGGTTGCCTGGACAGCATGGCAGACAGCATGTTGCTGTTCGCACCCAACCTGAATTCCTACCGCCGATTCCAGCGCGGCACTTATGCACCGCTTGCTCCGTGCTGGGGTTACGAGAACCGGACCGTATCGGTGCGCATTCCAGCTGATGCTCCACATGCGACCCGGATCGAGCACCGGGTGGCAGGTGCCGACGGAAACCCCTATCTGGTGGTAGCGGCTATTCTCGCCGGCATGTTGCATGGTTTGGAAAATAAATTACAGGCGCCGCCGCCGATAACCGGTAATGCCTACGAGTTACTTGAGCCTAGCCTTCCCCGTTACTGGCCCGATGCCCTGGCCCGCTTCGAAAAATCGCAGTTTATTGCCGACAATTTTGGCAAGGCCTTCCGCAACGTCTACTCGGTATTGAAGCAGCAGGAGATGGACGATTTCGACTGCCAGGTCACTCCGCTGGAGTACGACGCCTGCCTGTAGGGCCGGATTTATTCGGCCCTAAGAAAAAGGCGCCATGCAGGCGCCTTCCGGTATTCCCTGAAAACTGATCAATCCCAGCTATACCCGGTTCGCAGCCCGAAGGTGCGCGGACGGCGCGGGCCAAAGAAGCCATTGGGCTCCTTGCCACCGAGGTTGTTCTGGCCGTCCCAGGTAAACTCATCGGTGAGGTTTTCCACGTAGCCTTCCACGAACCAGTTATTGTTCGAGGTATAACCTACCCGCAGGGCCATTTCCTGGTAAGCGTCTATCTTGGTCTCGTTCAGGTCTTCCCAGCCACCGCCGCGTTCGGATTCCCAGATCATCTCGAAGTTACCGGTGATGGCGCCGCCATCGACGGGATAGTTGGCGTTCAACACAAAGGAGCCTGAGAATTCAGGTGCCCAGAATATGCTGCTGCCCTCACAGCCATTGGGATCGGGCAGTCCACAGGCGTCCTGAATATCAGTGGCATCGCTGTTGAGGTAACCCATGGACAGGTAGCCAGTAAAATATTCACCCAACGCCGCTGTCAGGGCACCTTCCAGTCCCCAGGCCTCGATCTGGCCCACGTTGGCTATCTTGGAAGCACCGCTGTCAGTGGTCACCGTAATCTGGAAGTCGGTGTAGTCATAGTAATAGGCGGTCAGGTCGAAATTGGCACCGCCGTCGAACAGGGTGTCCTTGTAGCCGATCTCATAGGAGTCGACTTCTTCGGGCTCAACATCGTCGGGGAGGAAGCCGTCGCCTTTCATGATGTCGGTTTCCCCAAGCGGTGAGTCTCCCGCAGGGTTATCGGTAAGCGAAAAAGTACCGAATCCGCCAGACTTGAAGCCTTTGGTATAACTGCCGAAGACCAGTGCGGTGTCAGTCGGGGTCCACTTTGCGATGATCCGGGGAGTCCAGTCATTCCAGGACTTGGTGTCCTCAAGTGGCTCAGCGGTCGAGTAGCCAAAGGCCCAGTAGGGGCCAAGCTCGCTTTCCGGGGTGGGCACGTAAGTCTGGAACTGCTTTTCATCGTCGGTGTAGCGCACGCCACCTTCCAGCTGCAGGGTTTCGGTGAGCTGGTAGGCCAGGCTCAGGTAGACGCCCCAGCCTTCATACTTGCCCTTGATCCGGGCTGTCTCTTCCAGCAGGCCATTGGCGCTGGGAGTGAACTCGGATCCGTAGTAGTTGTACAGATCCTGGCAGCCACTGAAGGTCATGCCCGAATTGTAGTAGTAGCCGTAGTACTGGCAGAAGAAGTCCTCTTCACCGGCAAAGCGGTAGTCGGTAGTGATATTTTCCTTGTAGTAGGAGGCACCGGTATACCATGACAGCGGGCCGTCGGTAGTCGAGGTCAGGCGCAGTTCCTGCTGGGTGTAATCGCCATTCTGGTCCTGGCGGTAGGTTTCCAGGTTCAGGGCGGTACCGTCGTAGTCTTCATTGTAGTAGTAATCGTGGTCTTTATAGCCGGTATTGGAGGTCAGGGTGGCAAAGCCCAGATCATAGTCGATACGCAGTCCCAGGGTCGTGATGTCGGCGTTGTCGTCATCGCCGCCGGAGCGGTCCACATCCACATCCTCGTTGGACCCCTTTACGTCGATGGGGCCCAGCGCTGCTTCCAGTGTGTCCCAGACGTCACCCTTGGTCACTGCGCGGTAAACGCTGCCGGACTGGTTGCGGTTCTCGTACTCGGCAGTGGCATAGACGCTGAGCTTGTCGGTCTCCGCGGTGCCCGACCAGCGCAGTCCCCAGTTGTTGTGCTTGATCAGGTCATCCGACGGGTAGTAGTTATCGACGAAGCCGTCTTCATGGGAGTAATAGCCGGCCAGGCGGGTAGCGAATGTGTCGCCCAATGGGATATTGATAGCGCCTTCGGTGCGGGCGATGTCGCGCTCACCCACCTGGGCCTGGATATAACCGTCGTTGCTACCGATCTCGGCCCGGCGGGTGTGTACGCTGAAGGCGCCGCCGATGGAGTTGCGTCCAAACAGGAAGCCCTGTGGGCCGCGCAGTACTTCGGCCCGCTCCAGGTCATACAGGGTGGTTACGGCGGAGCCGTTGCGCCCTTCATACAGGTCATTCTTGAAAAAGGCTGCGGAGGGGTCCAGGCCTATCCCGAAATCCTGGGTGCGAATACCTCGCACGCTGATGGCGTCGATAAAGCTGTCCTGGCTGTTGCCGCTGACACCTGGTGCAAAGCTCACCAGGTCCTTGACGCTGTGCAGGTTGGCCTCGTTGATAAAGTCGCCCGACAGGGCCGTGATCGCAAGTGGCACGTCCTGCACAGACTCGGTGCGTTTGGTGGCGGTGACGAACACTTCTTCCAGGGTCTGGGCGTAAGCGGGTGCCGCGATCGCTGAGGCGATAAGTGCCGCGGATACGGCGCCTGCCATACGGCCTCTCGGGCTGGGCAGTGGAGCGAATTGAAGCTTGGAGCGGGTAGTACTGACCATAGTATCCTCGGATTCTAGATTCTTATTACTCTATGTATGCCGTGGCCGTACTGGTTATTTATACCGCACACCACATCTCACGACGTAGCGTGAGAATCAAATTAACGATAGGGAAACTAGCCAATAGCCCCGGCCATAGCTATACCCCTATGGGGTAGTACTGCCATACACCGGCAGTGACTAGATTCTTATCCCGGACTTCTCCAATGCTTTTACCATGGGCTGGAGTTGAGTTTCATACCGCCGCCAACGGCCTATGGAGCGGGTGTGGGCGGGCTCGCGAACCTGCACCGCACTGGCGGTGGCCACAGCCCCATCGTGCTGGTGAAAATCCAGGCAGGCGTCTTCCCAGGGTAATTCAAGGTAGTCCAGCAGCGCGCGGGCGTTTGGCTCGAGGTTGCGCGCGGTGTCCTCGTAGCTGATATCGTAAAAACGTCCAGGGAAGCGTTGCCGCCACACCGCCATCATCTTGCGATACCGGGCATGGTGCCTGGCCATTTCCAGCTGGTCATAGGAGTGCAGGTAGGCGTCGGCAAACAGTTGTTTAAAGCTGGCAAAGCAGGCGTCCATGGGGTCGCGCACCAGGTGGACGATCTTCGCGTTAGGCAGGGCTTTCAGGATCAGCGGGATCATCAGGAAGTTTTGTGGCAATTTATCCACGTAACGGGGTGTCACGCCACGCATCTTGCTGGTGGTCTGCAGGTACATGCCGGCGATTTTGGCCGGATCGAGCTCCTGCGCGGCACTGAACAGCTCGGCCGAGAAACGCCGGGGATCGCGATAATTGCTGAGGCGACGCAAGGCCAGGCCGAATTGCTGCAATTCACCGGCGGAACTGACCTGGGAGTGGCTGGTGATGATGCGTTCCACCAGGGTGGTACCGGTGCGGGGTTGACCCAAAACAAATATTGGGGAGGCGTCGGGGTTGCCATCGGCAATGCTATCAAACCAGGCCGGGGTGTAATGTGATTCCAGATAGTCAAACATAGCTATTTCAGCCTGCTCGTCATACTCAATGGTGGAGCGCCGGGCTGCAGCGCCCTCACTGAAGGCCTCGAAGGCCCGGTCCCACAATTGCAGGTCCTCACATTCCTTACCGATGGCATAAAGATAGAAGGCCCGCGAGCGGGGCTGCTGTGCATGTTTTGCCTGCAGGGTCTCCATTTGGTCGATGTGTGAGCTGTCCACGGCGCGGGTTGAACTGGACAAGCCCCAATGGGCCTGCGGACTGTCGGTGTGCAGCTTGATAATGGCATTGAATACAGCGTCGGCGGGCCCTGATTCACCTTGATAGACCAGGTTATTGGCCAGGTTGAGCATAAATGGAAGATGATTCGGTCGTTGTTTGTTTACCCTGGCGAAAAATGTTCCAGCGGCCGCCTGCTCACCCATCAGCGCCAGGGTGGTACCGATCAGGTCCAGCACCAGGGGATCATCGGGCTTGATTCTGAGGGTTTCGCGCAGGGCGGCATCCGCCAGGTTGACCTGCCCCTCGCTCATGTAGAGCCTGGCCAGGTGAGCCCAGGCCGGGGCGTGGTTCCGGTCCAGTTTGACCACCGACTGGAAAGCACTGAATGCGGTTTTGCGCTGCTGGGCCTCCAGGGCGACCAGGCCGACGAGGAAATGGGCGGGTACCAGGTCTGGCTGCAGGGACAGGAGTTGTTGGCAGCAACGCCCCGCGGCGTCGGTATTCCCGGCGGAAAGGTCTGCAAAACCCTGTTTTAGCAGGGCTTCTATCTCACCGGGGGTTGCGGTGTTGCTATTATCGCTCATGCTGGGTTCTCTGCTCGATAGCTGGGCGCCGCTGGCTGTGGCTCAGGTCTGAATATGTGAGCGCATCATAGCGTGAAATCATTGGGATCGATTAATCTTGCCCGCCAGTGTATTCGAGTACTGTCCCCGGGTGATACTCTCGGCCTCAAATTGAGGATCAGGAGCGAATAATGAGTAAAAACCAGTTCCCGTTTGCCGATGACTCTATCTTTTTTAATGTATTCAGTTACCTCGGCCTGCCTCTCAGTCGGGATTTCAGCAGTGACCAGGTCGACGCCGTGGTTATGGGTATTCCCTATGACCTGGGCACCAGTGGCCGCGCCGGCGCTCGCAACGGTCCCAATGGTATTCGCCAGGCCAGCGCCAACCTGCGCTGGGAGAGCCAGCGCTGGCCCTGGGATTTTGCCCTGTCCGAGCGGTTGAATATCATCGATTACGGCGATGTTCCCTTCGGCTATGGCGACAGCGAGGACATGCTCAAGGCAGTAGAGGAACAGGCGGCGCAGATTAGCGGCGCGGGCAAAACCCTGGTCAGCTTCGGCGGGGATCATTTCGTAACCCTGCCCTTGTTGCGCGGGCACGCCCGTACCCACGGCAAGATGGCCCTGATTCATTTCGATGCCCACACCGACACCTATGATGACGTGGAGCAATACAGTCACGGCTGCATGTTCAAGCGCGCGCCTAAAGAGGGCTTGATTGATCCGGCCCACTCAGTGCAGGTCGGTATCCGCACGGCTTTCGATCGCGCCGGGCATGAGTACCAGGTGATCGACGCACAGCAGGCCAATGAACAGTCGGTGGCGGCCACGGTAGCGGCGATCCGTGGGCGGGTCGGGGATCACCCGGCCTACCTGAGTTTTGATATCGACTGCCTGGACCCGGCCTTTGCCCCTGGCACCGGCACGCCGGTGGTCGGGGGGATGAGCACCTCAAAAATCCTGGGTATTCTGCGGGGTATTGCCGATCTCAATATCGTCGGCTTCGACGTGGTGGAAGTGTCCCCCGCGTATGATCATGCCCAGGTGACAGCGCTGGCCGGGGCCACCCTGGCGCTGGAGTTTCTCTATATGCGCGCAAGTCGCCGCTAGTCGGCAGGAATCCCGGTATTCCTGCCCCCCGGCTGCAGGTAGCTGACCAGCGGGTCAGCGCTGTCATAGTCGCCTGCGCTCATTACCGAGTCCAGAAACAGGTAGAACAGCTCCGCCTGGGAGCTTACCTCCAGTTTGGCGTAGGCGTGTTTGCGGTGCAGCTTCACGGTTTCCATCGAGATGGATAGCTTTTCCGCCAGGGTTTTGGTGCTGTGCCCGTGTAATACCAGGTTGATCACCTGGGTCTCCCGTTCAGTCAACAGGCTGCTGCCAAAGGCATTCAACGCGGCGTGCAGCCGCGCTCGCAGGTCGACTGCGCTGGCGTCGCTGTCCGCCCCGGCCCAGTGTTGTCGGCACAATGCGTCAATAGTGGGGCGCACGGCCTCAAGAACGGCCAGGTCAGCATCGCTGAAGGGTTTACTGTCCTGTAGTCGGCCCAGGGCAATATTGATAAACCCCTCTTCACCATTGGCAATCAGGAAACCGCACTCGTCATGGTAGCCGCAATTGCGGTACCACTTCTGGTAGTAGTCGCTGTCCTGGAATTCCTCGGGGGCAAGCTCCCTCAGGCGGAATACGCCGAAGCGCCTGTCCTGGGCTGCAGCAAGGTAATAAGGATCCAGCAGGAAAGCACCCTTGAGATACACATCCAGGGTGGAATTCCCTGCGCCTTCGGGGACTTCGAAATGCGCTACCACGGGCATGCCCAGGCCGGGAAAGACTACGATGGTGGCGTCATCTATCTGCACCAGTTGTTTGAGCATATGGATAAGCTGCCCGGGAAAGTGCGGACTGCCCGTCACAGGAATGAGGTCGGCCAGTTGTTCGCTGAAGCGGGTCAGGGTTTGCATGATGTTGGGCGACGTAGGGTCCAGGGAAGTCAGTGACGGATGATAGCGTGAAAAGCAGTGTGGTCCCAATTCGTCTCGTCCAATAAAAAAGGCCTCCGAAGAGGCCTTGATCTGATTCCAGGCTGTCGCTTACTGGTTGCCGCCCGGATCGCTCAGTTGCTCCATCACTGCATCAAGTGAAAAGCTGGGCGCCTTCTGCCGCGGCGGGAATTCCTTGAAGGTCGCCAGGAACTGACCCACATAATTCTGTGCCGGTATCAGCAGGTAGGCGTGGTCAATTAACCAGTCATAGTAGGTATTTGAGGTCTTTTGAGCGCGCTCATAAGGATCGCGACGCAGGTTGAACATCAAAGGCACGCGCAGCGGGATGAATGGCTCCGACCACACCTGGAAGGTGCCTTCTACACGCTGCTCCATAAAGATCAGTTTCCAGTCGTCGTAGCGCAGGGCGGTAAGGTCGCCATCATCAGAAAAATAGAATATCTCATGGCGTGGCGTTTCCTTGGTCTGGCCAGTCAGGAAGGGCAGGAAGTTATAGCCGTCCAGGTGCACCTTGTACTTGCGGCCAATCGCACTTTTGCCTTTGAGCAACTGCTCCTTGATGTCGGGGTTGCCTGCTGCTGCAACGAAAGTTGGCATCCAGTCCATGTGGTGCATGATCTCATTGGAGATCGAGCCGGCCTTGATTTTGCCAGGCCAGCGCACCATGGACGGTACCCTCCAGCCGCCTTCCCAGTTGGTGTTCTTTTCGCCGCGGAACGGGGTCATCGCTGAGTCGGGCCAGGTATTCAGGTGCGGGCCGTTATCGGTGGAGTAGAACACGATGGTGTTGTCGGCGATGCCCAGGTCATCCAGCTGTTTCAGGAACTGCCCAATGTGGGCGTCGTGTTCCAGCATCCCTGCGGTGTATTCATCCGCGTGGGGATAGACTTTTTTGGCTGCCGCCATCTTGGCGTCACTGACATGGGTACGGAAGTGCATGCGGGTGCCACTCCACCATACGAAGAAGGGCTTGTCGTCCTTCACGGCCTTAGCGATAAACTTCATTGCCGCGGCCGAGGTTTCGTCATCCACCACTTCCATGCGCGCCCTGGTCAGCGGGCCGGTATCCTCGATCTTACCGTCAGCGTAGGAATGGATTACCCCACGAGGGCCGTACCTCTTGCGAAACTCGGGGTTCTGGGGGTAATCGTAATGCTCGGGCTCTTCCTCGGCGTTGAGGTGATAGAGGTTGCCAAAGAACTCGTCGAAGCCATGATTGGTCGGCAGCATGTCGTCCTTGTCACCCAGGTGATTCTTGCCAAACTGACCGGTTACATAGCCCTCGTCCTTGAGCAGGGCGGCGATGGTGGGGTCCTCCTTCTTGATGCCCAGGTCAGCGCCCGGCAGGCCGACTTTACTGAGGCCGGTGCGGAATACCGATTGCCCCAGAATGAAAGATGAGCGACCAGCGGTGCAGCTTTGCTCACCGTAATAGTCGGTGAAGATCATGCCTTCATTGGCGATACGGTCGATATTGGGTGTCTGGTAGCCCATCAGGCCCATGGTGTAGGCGCTGATATTGGACTGGCCCACGTCGTCACCCCAGACCACCAGGATATTGGGTTTATCGGCAGCAACGGCGCCAAATGACAGCAGTGCCGCCATCGACAGCAACCTTGCTGATGTTGTTGGAGCACTTGTCAGTGCGGACCTTAGCCTGCGGCGCCAGGCCTTTTGTGGGACTTTGAACATTAGTAAACCACCTTTTTTATTTACAGGTTTATCAAGACTCGCCCTGACGCCAGTCCATACTGGCGCCACTTGGGCGTCCTGACAAGATAGTAGAGCGGGGACTGAATGGCAACCAGGGTCAATCAGGCGTTTATCCAGCGTGTACTGCCCCTGATTGGCGTGCCTGGATGAAAGGCCAGCGAGCAAAAAATATACTTGCATAAAAGAACTTATTGCTGCTACTTTTAGCCGGTAACTGATAAACGGCGATATCCGGGAGATAGCTATGGCACTTGCGAAAAGACTACGTGAATATCCTGATACAGAGCGTTGTGTGGGTGGGGTTACCCATTTCGATGATGCCCCGCAGTGGATCTATGATCTGGACAACCCGTATCTGCACGGTGTTTACGCGCCTACCCTGGATGAGATGCACGTGTCGGACCTGCCTGTCATCGGTGAATTGCCCGCCGATCTGGTAGGGGGATACTTTCGCAACGGTCCCAATCCGGTGTATTCGCCCAAGAATCGTTATCACCCCTTTGACGGTGATGGCATGGTGCACGGCGTATATTTTCGTGACCGCAAGGTCAGTTACCGGAATCGCTATGTGCAAACCGCCGCGCTAGCGGGAGAGCGGGCCGACGGCAGGTCTGTGTCTCCAGGAGTGATGGGGCCGTTTGATTACAATGTCTCCCAGTTTGGTATCAAGGACACCTCCAATACGGACGTGTTTTGCTACAACGGGGACCTGATGACCCTGTGGTACAACGCCGGGCATCCCTATCGGCTGGACAGCCAGACGCTCGCTACCAAAGGCTACTACGACCTGGATGGGCGCAAGCAGCGTCGTATGTCGGCTCACTCCAAAGTCGACTGGAGTACCGGCGAGCTGTTGTTTTTTGACTATGGTGATGAGCCACCCTTTATGACCTATGGGGTTGCAGACCCCTCCGGCAAGCTGAAACACGAGGTCAGCATTGACCTTCCGGGGCCACGCCTGCCCCACGATATTGGCTTCACCACCCACTACGCTATCTTGCATGACCTGCCCTTTTTTCACGATATGGACGTGCTGCGCCAGCACAAGTTCCGGGTATTGACCTTCCACCGGGACATTCCCACCCGCTTTGGCATTATTCCCCGGCTTGGCCAGGGCAGTGAAGTGCGCTGGTTCGAGTGCGAGCCCTGCTACATTCTGCATGTGACCAACGCCTGGGAAGAGGGCGACTGGGTGGTGATGGATGGTTGTCGCTCCCTCAACCCCATGCCGGATGCGCAGCCGGGTGAGGGGGAGCTGGCCTCAATGCTGGCTTATATGCGGCTGGAGGCCAACGCCTACCGCTGGCGCTTCAATCTGAAAACCGGCGAAGTGCGCGAGGGCGATATCGACGACCTCAACACCGAATTCAACAAATCCAACCCGATTTTCCACGGGGTAAAGAGCAAGTTTTCCTACCACCAGCGCATTCCCCTGCTGCACGAAGGTGGTCATACCCTGCGCTTTACCGGCCTGGTCAAATACAACAACGACACCGGCCAGCACGACCAGTGGGATTATGGCCCGGGCGTATTCGGGAGCGAGGCGGTGTATGCCCCCAAGCCCGGGGCCGACCGCAGCAGTGCAGAGGACGATGGCTATGTCATCACCCTGGCCACGGACAGCAACTCCTGGAAGTCCGAGTGCCTCGTATTTGACGCCACCGATATCACCCCGGGGCCGATTGCGCGGGTGCAAATGCCGCACCGGGTACCCTATGGCTTTCATGCCACCTGGGCCCGTGGTGAGGATCTTTACCGGTAGCAGGCTATGAGCGGACTATTTGAGAGACACCGGGAGCTGCTCGCCAAGGCGGTTGATGCCTGCGACCACCGTTACTCCTGGACCGCCTACCCCGAGAGCCCCAGCGGCAAAATCCACGGCCCGGACAAGCCGGTGGCGGGCAAGGCGCGATTTGAGGCTATGCTGGGCACCGACTATTACTTGCAGCAACCGGGTGAGATGGGTCGCACGGGGGACGAGGTCTCGCCCTACACCGGCCAGCCATTGGGAATCACCTACCCGCGTGTGGACGTGCCGGTGCTATACGAAGCGATAGCCAGGGGGATGTCAGCCTGGCGCAAGGCGGGACCTGAGGTGCGGATGGGCGTTTGCCTGGAGATCCTCGATCGCTGCGCGCAACAACTGTTTGAAAATGCCCATGCCACCATGCACACCAGTGGCCAGAGTTTCATCATGGCCTTTGCCGGTAGTGGCGCCAACGCCCTGGACCGAGGCCTGGAGGCACTCGCCTACGCCCACAAGGCGATGCGGGACGTGCCCGCAACGGCAAACTGGGAGCGCCAGTTTGGCAAGGGTGGCGCCGCTCGCCTGGAAAAACATTACCAGCTCATGCCGCGCGGGATCGGGGTGGTCATCTGTTGTGCCACTTTTCCGCTGTGGAATGGCTACCCGGCATTATGTGCCAGCCTCGCCACCGGCAACCCGGTGGTATTCAAGCCACATCCTAGCGCGATCCTGCCGGTGGCCATGGTGACGAGCGTGTGCCGCGAGGTATTGACCGAAGCCGGTTTTGATCCAAACCTCGTCACTATGGTGGCGGACACCCGCCAGGAGCCGGCAACCATGGCACTGCTGGAGCACCCGGCTACCGCCATCGTCGACTTTACCGGCAGCCCTGGCTTCGGTCGCTGGCTGGAGCAGCACTGTCCCGGCAAGCTGGTGTATACCGAAACCGCTGGCTGTAACTCCGTGGTGATTGAGTCCACTGACAACCTGGAAGCCATGACCTCGGCGATTGCCCACTCCCTGTGCCAGGCCTCGGCGCAGATGTGCACCAGTGTGCAAAATATCCATATTCCTGCCAGCGGGATAAAGGTTGCCGGTGAGCAGGTCAGTTTCGACGAAGTGGCGGCGTCAATCGTGGCCGGGGTTGAGCGACACCTGGAAAACCCGCAGGTACTGTGTGGCACCCTGGTAGACGATACCATCCTGCAAACGATTGCGCGTTACCGGGACCTGGCGGGACAACACGGTCGCTTGCTGCGGGACTCTGGCGCGCTGGATTATGCCGAATTTCCAAATGCGCGCACGGCGTCCCCCTTGATCCTGGAGGTCACCCCGGCTGCCCGGGACCTTTATCGGGATGAAATTTTTGGCCCGGTGTCATTCATTATAAAGGGCGAATCTATTGACGACTGCCTGCGCGACGCCACAGCCAACGCCCGCGAATGCGGCGCCATTACCTCTCATGTGTACTCTGTAAATGAGGATTTTCTGGACCGGGCGGTGGAGGCATACCATGGGGCGGGCGCCTCAGTGGCCTGCAACCTGGTGGGGATGCCCATTAACTTCGCGGCGGCCTATTCGGACTACCATGTGAGCGGCCTGAATCCGGCGGGCAATGCCTGCCTGACCGATCTTGCCTTCGTTGCCAGTCGCTTTCGGGTGGTGCAGAGCAAGCGTATGGTTTAAGGCCCCTACGGGGCCGGTGCGTCCCGCACGATCTCGATAGCGGTCACCCGGGCCAGCTTGCCTGTGGGGTTGAGTTTGCGCATCTCGGGAATCATCGCTGCCAGCTCAGCCTCGCGATTGCCCGGTGCCGGGTGGGTGCTCAAAAACTCCGGTGGGGCTGAACCACCCATTGAACCCATCTTCTGCCACAGGCTTACTGCCGCATCCGGGTCATAGCCGGCGCGCACCGCCAGCTCCATGCCGATTTTATCGGCCTCTGTTTCGGCCGTGCGGCTGTTGGGCAACTCCAGTGCTACCTTGGCCGCCATGGCGCCCCCCGCCATGGTGGCGAGCGGCTTATCCGACATCACGCCAATGGCGACGATGCCCACGGATGTCGCCATGGCGCGGGACATGCGCTCCGCCGTATGATTGGCCAGCGCGTGGGAAATCTCATGGCCCATGATCTGGGCGAATTCGGCATCAGTGAGTTTCAGTTTTTCGAACAGGCCGGTATATACCGCCATGCGGCCACCGGCCATGCACCAGGCATTGACCGTTTCAGGGTCGTCGATGATCGCCACACTCCACTCCCAGTTGGCGGTGTTGGGGTACATCGCAATGGCCTCGGTAACCAGGCGCCCGGTGATGCTGCCCACCCGGTCGGACATTTTCGGGTCATCGATCAACTTATTCTGCTTGTCCAGGTCACTGACGGTGGTCAGGTAGGCCTGCTTTGATTGCACAATGGCGGCGTCCGGGGAGATCAGCATTAGCTGGCGGCGCCCGGTGGGGCTGGTGGCGCAGGCAGTGAGCAGGCTCATACCCACGGCAATGAGTAGCAGCTTGGAGCTTTTGGCAGGGATCATGTTTTCATCCGGTTGGGGCGCTGGCTTATTTGAGCGCCCATTCTAGTGAAAGTTGCATGCCCCGGCTATTTACTCAGAACGGCAGGCCGTCGTCGATATTGTGGTTGGCATCGGCCGGAGTGGCCATTTCCAGGGTGTGGTGGATGCCATTGAGCTCGGCCTGGGTTGCCTTGGCACCCTCGGGTGTATCGTAAAATTGCGAATACCATTTGCGACCGGTGCGGAACGGCCCATCGGTTTTCAGCTGCATGATTTTCAGCGCGGGCCGTTTGTGCTTCCATACTTCAAAGTCGGCGCCGAAGGCGACCAGCGCGCCAGCCTGGGCCTCTTTTGCCGCAGCACGGTCGGCATCGCTTGCCTCACTCGCGCTGCCCTTGAACAGGCAGCCATGCCAGCATTTCACCACGCCATCATCCACCGGTGTATTGGCGATCAGTTCGAAAATCACGTTGCCGGCGAACACCTGCTTGGATAACAGGATGCCCGGACCGGTATACCAGGTGGTGGTGTACAGGTAGGTGTCGTAAAGCTGCATCGGGCCGCCCTGGCGCTGAATGCAGATGTGGTCCTTGAGCTCATTCTCGAAGTATTCACTGGGCGCGCCGTGGGTGGGACCCAGGTGGCGCACATCGGCCATATTGTCGAGGATTTCCTGGGGGTGAATCTGTAGTTCGCCCAGGTGGTCCAGCTTCCAGTTTACCCACTGGGGGTCGTCCCATTCGGGCAGGAAGGGTGCATCGTAGTCCGGCTCACGGCCATCGGGGTCGAACCAGGCCATGACGCAACCCATGTTGTCGACCACCGGGTAGGAGCGGATGGATGCAGACTTGGGACAGGGACCATCGGAATAGGGGATGTCGTCCACATCGCCCTGCGCATTGTAGCGCCAGCCGTGGTAGGGGCAACGGATGGAGTCGCCCTCGATCTGCTCACCGTTCTTGACGATCATGGCGCTGGTGCTGGCGGTGAGGTGGGTGCCCATATGGGCGCAGTAGGCGTCCAGTAACACCGGTTTGCCACTTTCGCCGCGATACAGGGCCAGGTCCTGGCCGAAGAAGCGCACCGCCATCGGGCCATTGTCCAACTCGCTGCTTTCGGCAACGATAAACCAGCCCCGTGGGAAGGTGTTGGGCCCCAGCCCGTATTCTGCAGCTTTTGCCATGGTGAGATACCTGCGTGATATTGAGGGTGCGAATCAGGAAAGCAGTATAGACCGCTGTCGCATAGCGGGTATTCCCCGGTGGGGTTCAGCGGGGCAAGGAATGCCCCGCGGCTTAACTATTTAACTTCTGCGAGGGTATTTGGCGCTATCTCGCCCGGGGTTTGCATCTGGTTAAATTGCCTTCCGAGGTAAACGCCAGTGCCTGCCCAAAGTATCGCCAGGCCGGCACCCACCACCGCTACTCCCGCCAGGCCAAGCCCGAGGCCCTGGGTGAGTGCGGTAAACGCCCAGGCGTTGATCATGTCGCCGCCGCGGTAAATCACAATATCGATCACTGACTTGGCTTTGTAGCGGGTCTCCCGGTCGACTGCAGTAAATAGCATTTCCCGGGCAGGGCGGGATATGGCGTAGTTGCCGGCTCGCCGAATCACCTGCAAGGTCACCACCACCGACACCATGGGGGCCGCCGCCAGCATGAGCATACCGGCGCCGATCAATACGGGGACGCTGGCCAGGGTGAAGGGAAGGCCCATCCGGCTGGCGATCCGTCCGGTGGCGAAGGCTGCGATCAGGATCGTGAGACTGTTCACCACCAGGTCCATGCCGGCCCAGATTTGTGAACGGGTTTCCATGTCATAGGGCTCGAGCAGATTTTTCAGCTCGAAGTACACAAAAGACCCGATGGCGGTATACAGGAAGATGAACAGGCCGATGCCCAGCAGGTATCTGCTGCTCAGGAATGCAGAAAACCCGGCCAGCGGGTTGCCGCCGATAAATTCGGTACTCCCGGTATTGGCCATCTGTTCCTGGTTGTGCAGCTCGCTACTCTTGATTCGCTGAATCCACATGACCACGGGTATGGTGATGAACACCAGCATGCTGGCTACCAGCAGTAGCGGGTCTGTTCCCAGGTCACCGACCATCAGGGCCGCCAGCGCCGGCCCGCCAATACCGCCGATACTGGCCCCGGCGCCAATGAAGCCAAACAGTCGTGTGGCCTGGGTCCTTGAGAAGGTATCGGCCATGAAGGTCCAGAACACCGAAATATGGAACAGGCTGAACAGGCTGATCCATACATAGAACGCTTTATCCAGAGAGTCTCGATCGGCCAGGGTCTGGGTGCCCGTATAAAACAGCAGGAAGCTGAGAGCAAAAAATCCGTATACAGCCGGGACCAGTGTGCGTACCCGGATTCGGGTGACTGCAGTACCGTAGATCGACACTGCAATGACGCTGCAGATAAAGGTGAAGGTCCACAACCAGCTCACTTCGGCGTCGGTCCAGTTGCTGGCCATCGCATCGCGTACCGGGCGCAGGATGTAATAAGAGCCCATCAGCATCAGCACCAGGGTGAAGGATGCCAGGGTGGCATGCACTTCGTTGGCTTCTATCTCACAGGCCTTGGCCAGGGTGCGTTGTAGCAGGGAAGGTCGCTCCGGGGATAAATTCACAGGGATCCTTTTTAAAGTTGCTGGAACAGTTGCAGCATATCCGCGCGTTGCTCCGGATCTGGTACCGGTCCGAAATTAGCCTGCATATTGTCAACCATGTGCTGCAGGCTGGCGGTGGCGGGGATGATACAGGTTACCTGCGGGTGACCCAGTATGTATTTCAGGTAAAACTGGCCCCAGCTGCTGCAGCCCAGCTCCTGGGCAAGTGGGGGTAACTCCCTGCCACGGGATTTACTGAACAGGGCGCCACGCTGGTAGGGCCGGTTGATCATGGTGGCAATGCCGCGCTCGGCGGCGACCGGTAGCAGCTCTTTCTCGGCGGTGCGATCCTCGATGTTGTAGCTGAACTGGGCGAAGTCGACCGGCTCGGTGCGCATGACGTGCAGGAATTCCTCATGGTCACGCCCGTGCGAGGTAGTGATGCCGATATAGCGCACCTTGCCCTCTTCTTTCCATGTCTTGAGTGTTTGCAGTTGGGTCTTCCAGTCCTGCAGGTTGTGTACCGCGATCAGGTCGAAGTGCTTCACATTCATCAGCCGGGCTGATTCATTCATCTGGGCGATGCCCTGCTCGCGGCCGGTGGTCCACACCTTGGTTGCAGCGAATAGTGGTGGCATCGCGGGCATGCCACGAAGTACATCGCCCACCCTGGCTTCGGCGTTGCCGTACATGGGGGAGGAATCAATGACCTTGCCCCCGGCGCTGAAGAAGGCCTGCATGACTTCGTTCAGGCTGGCCAGGGACTGGGCATCACCGGCGGTGTCAAAGGTGCGAGAGGTGCCCATGCCCATCACTGGCAACAGCTCACCGGTGCTGGGAATGGGGCGTTGGATCGGGGTCATGTCACTGGCCTGTTGGCCGAGCTGCTGCTGGGCTCGCAATCCCAGCGCCTGGGCTGCCAGCACGCTGGCGCTTAACTGCATGATTCGGCGGCGATTCATCATTATGGGGTGCCTGCGCGTGTTCGGGTGCAAAGTCAGCAGCCAGTGTTTCAGGAGCGTCGGCCGCGGTCAAGATGATTGGCGACGCGTTGATGCACGTCATTGCCGTCAGCCTTGCGTGAAGCGAGCATGAGGCGATCCATATTGAGAGGAGTGAGTGCACCGTGGACTTTTCCTACACTGAGAAAACCGAACAATTGCGCACCCGGGTACGCAACTTCCTGGATGATCACATCCTGCCGCGTACTGGCCAGTGGAGCCAGGACATTGCAGCCGGGGTCTTTCCCGTGTCATTTATGGAAGATTTGAAAAGCCTGGCGAAATCCGAGGGGCTGTGGAATCTGTTCCTGCCCCACTTGCGGGATGATGAACCTGGCACTCGCCTGACTAATCTCGAGTACGCGCCGCTGGCGGAGATCATGGGCCGGGTTCCCTGGTCATCGGAAGTGTTCAATTGTAACGCGCCAGATACCGGCAACATGGAAGTACTGCATATGTTCGGCTCGCAGGCGCAGAAAGCGCAATGGCTTACCCCCCTGCTTAACGGCGAGATCCGCTCCGCGTTTGCCATGACCGAGCCAGATGTGGCCTCGTCGGACGCGACCAATATCCAGACATCCATTACCCGCGACGGTGACGACTACGTCATCAACGGCCGCAAGTGGTTTATCACCAATGCCCATCACCCAAACTGTAAGATTTTTATCGTCATGGGCAAGACAGATTTCAACGCCGAGACCTACCGGCAGCAATCGATGGTACTGGTGCCCATGAATACGCCGGGAGTGGAACTGGTGCGCAATATCACCACCATCAATCACCACTCTCCCGAGGGACATTCGGAGGTACTGTTTCGGGATGTCAGGGTACCGGCCAGTAACCTGATTGCTGATGAAGGTGATGGTTTCATGATAGCCCAGGCGCGGTTGGGCCCGGGCCGCATCCATCACTGCATGCGCGCCATAGGCATGTCAGAAGTTTGCCTGGAACTGATGACGGCCCGCTCCCAGGAGCGCAAGTCATTCGGCAAGTACCTGCATCAACACGGCAGTATTTCAGAGTGGATTGCGCGTTCGCGGATTGAAATTGAGCAGGCCAGGCTGCTGGTATTAAAGACAGCAGCGATGATCGACCAGGTGGGTGCCAGGGGGGCGCGCAAGGAAATCTCGATGATCAAGGTGGTTGCCCCCAATCTGCTGACTACGGTGGCTGACCGCGCCATGCAGGTGTTTGGCGCCATGGGAGTCAGCCCTGATACACCGCTGGCGGATTTCTATACCGGGGGACGGGTGTTGCGCTTTGCCGATGGCCCGGATGAGGTGCACCTGCAAACGATTGCCAGGCTGGAGCTGCGGGAGAGCCGGGATCGGCTCGCAGATATCACAAACTACCTGACCTCTTCCCCGCGGTGACCAGGCAGGCTGGAGCGGAACTTACACAAGCTCGATAAGCAGGGCGCTGCCGGCACCGGCTGCGCCACTGGCCGCAACGATTCCCCGATGCTGTCCGCGGCGCTCCAGTTCATCCAGCAACATGCCGGTCATTATTGCGCCGGTTGCGCCCATGGGGTGGCCGAGGGCAATCACACCGCCGTTTACATTGAGTTTGTCGTAGGGAATACCCAGCTCCTGGTGGCACTTCACCACGGTAGCTGCAAAGGCCTCATGCAGTTCAAACAGGTCCACATCCGCGACGCTCAGCTGTTGCTGTGCCATCAGCTTGCTGGTGGCAGCAACGCAACCAGACAGGACTTGCAGTGGGTCTGCGCTGGCGGTAGCCGCAGCAACGATACGGGCGCGGGGTTTATTGCCCAGCGTCTCAGCCAGCGCGGCATCACCGAGTAACAGCAGGGTAGCCGCATCGGCCATGGCCGGGGAGTTGCCGGCGGTGTGGATGTGTTCAATGGCTTGCAGCTGGGGGTTAGCCGCCAGCTGCAGGGAGTCCACACCCTGGCTGCCAAGCTCGGCAAACATCGCCGGCAGTGCCGCCAGTGACGCCAGGCTGGTGTGGGCGCGGATGCACTCATCCTCGGTTATGGTGAGGCCTTTGACCGGATTGTGAATAGGCACAATGGAGGTGAAATAACCCTCGCGTCGCGCCTTGTCGGCCCGTTGCTGGGATTCGCAAGCGATGGCGTCGGCTTGATTGCGGGAGACCCCGCACAAGGTGGCTATCAGGTCGGCGCCACTGCCCATCATCAGCATCTGGCACTGGGCGGCGAAAGCCGGGTCGACAAAGACAGTGGCTTTATCCGCCAGCATGGGCACCCGCGACATCATCTCCACACCGCCGGCTATCATTGCCTGTTCCTGGCCGCCGGCGACTTTGAGGGCAGCGATGCCCAGGGCGTCGATACTCGAGGAGCAGAACCTATTCACGGTCAGACCGCCAATCGTGTTGGGCCAGCCGGCGTAGAGGGTAGATGTTTTGGCGATATTGCCTGCCTGCTCGCCATGCTGGGTGACACAGCCCAGCACCACTTCTCCCAACAAACCGGGATCGAGGGCGTTGCGCTGCTCTACACTTAGATAAAGTTGCTTCAGCAGGTCATGGGGTTTCAGGTCGTGCAGTCCACCGTCGGCTTTGGCTTTGCCCCGGGCGCTGCGCACCCAGTCATAAATAAATGCGGTTTGCATCAACCTACCCCGACCACAAAGCTGACACAGGTGGTGGTGCTACCTCCCACATTGAAGGTGATCATATTGTGTGCCTCGGGTATCTGGTAGCCGCCGGCCCGGCCCGTGACCTGGCGTGCACAGTCCAGCACCATGCGCACACCGGTGGCACCCACCGGGTGACCGAGGCCGATCAGGCCGCCACTGGGGTTGATGGGGAAGTTGCCGTCACGGGTAATTCGGCCCTCTTCGATCGCTTTCCAGCTTTCTCCCGGCGCGGTAAGGCCGGCGTGATCGATTGCCATGTATTCGGTCATGGTGAAGCAATCGTGGGTTTCCAATCCGTCCAGCTCTGCCACCTGGGCAAATCCCGCCCGTTGGGCCGCCTCTAACAGGGTGGCGTGGGCGTGGGGGAAAACCAGCGGCTGATCGGCGCTGAGTTCGAGTTTGCGACTGAGTAACAAGGGTGCGGAATGGTGGCCCCAGCCCTTGATGCGGGGGATGTCCGCCAGCTTGATGCCGAGCTTGGCCGCGTGCTGTCGCGCTTGTGCTTCATTGGCGATGATGACGCAGGCGCCGCCGTCAGTAATCTGGCCACAATCCTGTTTGCGTACCCGGCCCTCGATGACCGGGTTCAGTGCGTCGTCTGAGCTGAAAGCGCCTGCAGGGAATTGCCAGTTGCGGGTCTGCGCGCGGATATTGTCTTTGGCGTTGCCAAAGTTGATCTCGGCGATTTGGTTGAGATGCTGATCCTGGATGCCATAGCGGCGGTCGTACTCCCGGGTGAGCCTGTCGAACATATGGGGCCAGGGGAAGTCGCACTCCTGCGGGGTAGCCTCTTTACCTTGCCACGCTGCAGCGCCGAGGTACTCTGCCCCGGTCTTGCCGTCTACATTGCGCATTAATTCCAGGCCCAGCACGCAGGCGACCTCGTAGTGACCAGCCTCGATATCACGCATGGCCGACAGCAGGGCGATGGAGCCGGAGGCGCAGGCTGCTTCGTGGCGGGAGGTAGGGAGGCTGGCCAGTTCGGGATACACATGGCCAAAGAAGCCACCGAGCAGACCCTGTCGGGCAAACAGCTCGCCGACGAAGTTTCCCACGTGGCCTACCTCTATCTGGGCGGGTTCAATGTCGGCGTTTTCAACGGCCTGCTGCAGGGTCTCGGCGAACATATCGTAGATCCCCAGGCCTTCGCGCTGCCAGTTGCGGGCAAAATCAGTTTGGCTGCCGCCTAGAATGTAGATGCCGGATGTCTGGGTCATGGCGTTCAGTTCTCCAATCGTGTGCTTACAATATCCTGCAGGACAAACCGCTGGACCTTCCCAAGGGGGTTACGTGGCAGTTGGTCGAGGATTTCAATGCGTTCCGGTAGCTTGAATTTGGCAAAGCCCTGGTCCAGCAGATATGTCTGAATTGACTCAAGCGTTGGGGCATCAACGCCTGCGGGCAGTACCAGGCAGGCGCAAATCTTTTCCCCCAGGCGATCATCGGGGTATGCACACACTGCGGCTTCAAGTAAGCCCGGATTCTGCTCGAGAGCGAGATCCAGCTCCGCCGGGGAGATCTTCATGCCGCCGCGATTGATGATGTCCTTGCAGCGGCCAACGATCCGGTAATAGTTGCCGTCTTGTCCGCAGATTTCTACCAGGTCACCGGTGTGGAAAAATCCTTCTGCATTAAATACATCGTGATTGTCGTGGTTCAGGTAGCCGTCGAAGACAGTAGCACCTGCTATCAGCAGTTCGCCCCGATCCCCTGTAGCGGTAATTTCCTGGCCGGAATCAGGATCCGCTACCCTGGTGGCAAGGGTGGCGCCAGCCGCCGGGCGGGGGAACATCGCCGCCCGCACTTCGGGTTCCGGGGCGGTCTCGGGCGTGGAGAACAGGCTGATGCCCTCATTCGAGCCATAGAAGTTGACAACTTCCTTGCCGAATTCCCGGCTGAATGTGTCGATCATCCAGGGCGCCAGCGGCGCTGAGCCGGAGCCCACGCAGCGCAGGGCGCTGAAGTCAAAGCGGTTCCACAGTTCGGGCGACTTGGCCAGCTGGTTGAGTAGCGCGGGTGGGGCAATAGTGAAGGTGATTTTTTCATCCTGCATCTGTTGCAGGAACAGCGGCGGATCAAGGGGGTGGTGCAATACGATGGAGCTGCCCAACAGCGCCGCAGGAAACAGAAAGCCCCCAAGTGCCGCCATATTAACCAGCGGGAAAGGGTTCAGGAGTACATCGTTGCCGCTGTAGTTGCCTGCTGCTATGGAGGAGCGGGCCGTGGCCAGCCACATATTGTGGGAGCGCGGAACCCCCTTGGGGGTGCCAGTTGTGCCCGACGTCCAGCAGATACTGATGACGCGATTGGCATCGTCGCAACGGGTTTCGTGGCGTTGTTCCGGATTTCGGTTTTCCAGTTGCAGATCGCTGCCAAAAGTCAGAACCCGGGTTGCTGGCAGGGCGAGACGAGCGGCGCCAGCCAGGTCTGTGTCGCGAAAGCGCTCCATGGTAATGACCGCCGCCGGGTCCAGCGCCCCTGCCAGCAGTTGCAACTCATGGCTGCCGTATTGCACCGGTACCGGAGAGAGAATGGCGCCTATTTTGCTCACCGCATAGTAGGCTACCAGCAACTCAACCACATTGGGCAGTTGGATGATGAGCCTGTCTTCGGCACTGATACCCAGCTGTTGCAACTGGATGGCGACAGCCTCGCTGGCAAGCTCCAGCTGTGCCCAGGTCAGGGCCAGTGGGGGATCACCGGTGAGCGACTCCCGATTGGGCTGGTCCTTGACCGCAAGATGAGTCGGTCGGTTTATAGCGTGACTGGCCAGCAGGCCGTGCAGGGTATCGGTCCCCCAGCCACCGGCGCTGGTCAGCGCCTCTATCCGTTGTGGACTGGATGTAATCATTGGTTCACCCGACAAAAATTTGCTCGTATACTTATCATTGCTTTTATAAAAAGACTAAATAAATAATAGGTCTTCGCTGCTCAACAAACAAGTTCAAATTGGACGTTGCCGCGGAGCCGTCGCCAGGCAATGGTGCAGAGGTCAGTTGAATGAAATTCAGTGTCGTTACCCCCTTGTGGCAGGATCGCCCGGCCGCCGAGAACCTGGAAGTCGCCATCAATGCCGATCGCCTGGGCTATCCGGAGCTGTGGATTGGTGAAATGGCGACCTATGACGCTTTTGCCTTCGCCACGGCTGTGGGTAGCGCAACCAGGCAGATCGCGCTCAGCATTGGCCCATTGGCTGTTTCAGTGCGGACGCCCATGACCATGGCCATGGGGATAGCGTCAGTAGCCAGCCTGACCGGCCGCGAGACCTGCCTGGCGCTGGGTGCATCGAGTACCGTCGTGGTTGAAGAATGGCATGGCCGGGCACGTGCCCGCACCGCCAGGCACCTTGATGAGACTGCGCAGATCGTCAGGGCCCTGCTGGCAGGGGAAAAAGTGGATTTCAGCGGCGAACTGGCCAGTTGCAGGGGATATCGGCTGCGTCTGGAGGCGGTAAACAGTCCATTGACTATAGCGGCATTCGGGCCGGCAGCCTTGCGGGTGGCCGGGCGGCAGGCAGATCGCATGTTGCTGAATATGGTGACACCGAGCAGCCTGGCCCGGCTGCGAGCAACGATGACTGCGGAGGCACAGGCGGCAGGAAGAGCTGTGCCACGGGTGGCGGTATGGCTGACCTGTGCTATCGATCCGGACCCGGCGTCGATACAGCAGTTATTGCGAGCCATCGTCGGCTACCTGGCAGCGCCAGGGTATGCAGAAATGATCAGTGAAGCGGGTTTTGCCGAGCTGGTGGACTTTGCCCGGACCCGCCCCCATCCAAAAGAATTGCTGGCGGCCATGCCTGATGAGTTGCTGGGCGCCATTGGCCTTGTTGGCAGCCGGGGGGCTATAAAAGACCGTATTGAGCAGTACCGCGCCGCCGGAGCGGACGAGATCTGCCTGGTGCCTGCCACCGCGGGTGACGTTGGTGGCCTCAAGGTGCTGGAGGCGATGAAGGCGCTGACAAGCCAGGCCTGCCGGGGCATGACCGGGGAAAATAATGTGCGGTGATCCGGTCAGCATACCGGCTAAATATGTACTGGAATCCCGACGCTATCTGCAATCTCTAATACTTGCATAATAAAACCTTTACGGATAATCTACTGCCTATAATCAATAATAAGCGCCCCCCGACGGGCTCGTTCCTTGCGTATGAAATTGCATCACTTGGCAATAGAGGTATCCCGGATCCAGAGCTCATTGCTGGGTATTTGCGGTGCGGTCGTTTTTCTGTGGTGCGGGCCTGCTGCGGGTGAACAAACAACATTTATATCCAGTACCCCCAACGCCTGTTCGCTGCTGGTAGCGCCCCCGGGAGTGGTGTTCAGCGCGCCACCGGCGTGGGTTGAGGCGGGTGAACTGCCGAAATACTGTCGGGTCGGCGGGACTATCAATGAGCGCATAAATTTTGAAATGAGGCTCCCTGAAAAGTGGAGCGGACGCTTTATGATGGCCGGCTGTGGTGGATTTTGCGGCGCACTGTTACCCGACAAGCCCGGCCATTCAAATGCTATCAATGAAGCTCTCAAGCGCGGCTATGCGGCAATCAGCCATGACAGTGGCCACCAGGCCAAGAGCTGGGAAACCCATTGGGCACAGGATCGCGAGGCGCTGGAGCTGTGGGCCTACAAATCCTTGCCTGTGGTGACGGAACTTGGAACCCGGCTGGCTACCGCAATGTATGAGCGCCCGCCACGCTACACATATTTTTCCGGCTGTTCCAACGGTGGGCGTATGGGACTTATGGCCGCCCAGCGCTACCCGGGCTTGTTCGATGGAATCGCCGCAGGCGGCAGTATTTTCGAGCTGAGTGGCATCGCAGGCCTGTGGGGTAACTGGTTGATAAGCACTAACCAGGACGGCCTGCAATCCCGCTTTCCGCAGGCGAAGGTACCGGTTATCGAAAAACTGGTGATGGCGCAGTGCGATGCGGTGGATGGCCTCGCCGATGGCATCATTGACGATCCCCGGGCTTGCCAGATCGAGTTTACTGCAGCGGTGTGTTCTGAAAGTGCCAGTACCCGGGGCGACTGCCTGACCGTCGAGGAAGCGCAATTGCTTGGTCGACTCTATGGTGGCGTCAAAAACGGCGAGGGCGACACGGTCTATCCGGTGGCTGCCCCCGGCTCAGAACATTACAGCGACAGGTGGCTATTTGGCGCTGATGGCCAGCCCGCCTGGGGCGTAATGGCTTCGGCGGGATACCGGCAAATGCTGGCCCAGGATCTGTCCGAGGACGATGTGCCCGCTGGCCTGGGCACTGACCAGATGCTGGAGTGGCTCAGCCGTTCGTCAATTCCTCAGCTGGCTGATGCGACCAACCCCGATCTGTCTGGTCTGGCCAAAGAAGACACCAAACTGTTGATTTACCAGGGCTGGTCCGACCCGCTGATCATTCCAGAGCCGATCACTCATTATTACCAACAGGCGGCAGAGCTCGCTGGAGGACTGCAGCAACTCCAGCAGAACGCCCGCCTGTTCATGGTTCCGGGCTGGGGGCACTGCTGGGAAAAGCCAGCGGCCGCGCCGGATGACTTCGATCCCCTGTTTGAACTCGAGCAATGGGTGGAGAAAGACCAGCCGCCGGATTTCATGGTGGCGCGACAGCTGGATGCGACTGGAGCTGAGCAGCGTTCCCGCCCAATTTGCAGCTACCCCTCGGTCGCTCGCCTGCAAGCGGGCAAGAACCCGGATAAGTTTGACAGCTATCAATGTATTAACAAAGCGCCCGCCGCAGGTAGCTAGCTACCGGGTGAGTACAACCAAAAGAAAAAAGAGGAAATAGTCATGATCAAAACCCGCAATAAAAAGTTAGTCCAGGCAATGTTAGTGGCGCCCGTTTTTTGTTCGGGAGTGGCGCTGGCGCAGCAATTGGAGGAGGTGCTGGTGACCGCTGAAAAGCGCTCCCAGAGTATCCAGGACGTGCCATTGTCAGTGGCTGCGATAGGAGGTAACGACATAAGGGTTGGCAAGGTAACCGGCCTCAACGACATTGCAATGAGGGTGCCCGGGGTAGCCTTTAACGAATTTAACGTGGGCGAACCGCGCATCTACATTCGCGGTATCGGCAACAGCTCGGACTCGGCAGCCAGTGACCAGGCGGTAGGCGTTTTCCTGGACGAGGTGTATATAGGCCGGACCGGTGGTGTCGGCTTCGATCTGTTTGACCTGGAGCGGATCGAGATCCTGCGTGGCCCACAGGGTACCCTGTATGGAAAAAACACCAGCGGGGGCGCGATCAACATTGTGACCAGCAGGCCTTCCCAGGAAAACGAAGTCAGGCTTAGCGCCTCGGCAGGCAACTACGCTATGACCAATTTCCAGGGCATGGTCAATGGCGGTATCACCGACACCATTTCCGGAAAACTCGTAGCGCAATACCAGCAGCGCGATGGTTATGGCAAGAATGTCATCACCGAAGACCAGATCGCAACGCTGGGTGATCTTTCCAATAGCCGCTATATCGGCAACTCCATCGGTGCCTCCGGCAACGGCGATGAGCTTGATGATGCGGACAAGCGCGCTGTGCGTGGACAGCTGTTATTTGACTTGTCCGATACCATGAGCCTGCTGGTTGGCGGGGATTATTCGAAGGATAAAAGCAACGGTACATGCCGCCATTTGCAAAATCTCGATGACGCGGTGCAAGGCCTGGGCACATTCTGGGCGCTGGGCATGTCAGATAAGTACATGAACGACGACCGCAATTGTTCTACCCAGTTTAATGTCGATCAGGAGCGTGAGATAAGTGGTGTGATGGCGCGCTTTGAATGGGATTTGGGTTGGTCTGACTTTTTATCCATAAGCGCCTGGCGCGAGAGTGACTACAATTTCGTTGATGATTTAACCGGTATTCCCCTGCTTGATCTCACAGCACCTTCGCCCCCCGGCGTGCCGCTGCCTCCGGGTTCCTGGACACCCCCGGAAAACGTTATCGATGGCGTGGATGAGAACGCTTCACAGTTTTCTCAGGAATTTCGCCTGACGGGTTCCCAGGGCTCGCTGGACTGGGTGTCGGGTGTCTTCTACATGGAAGAAGATGTCGATCGCAAAGAAGAGTACTACACGCAATACAACACACTCTTGCAAGGCGGCTTCGGGCTGGCCGGGATTGGTGATGTGCTGTTCACCCAGAAGAATAAAACCACCAGTATGGCGGTCTACGCCCAGGTCGACTGGCATTTTACCGAGCAATGGACTTTGACCTATGGCGGTCGCTACAGCTACGACAAGAAAGAAATTACCCAGGATGCGATCGACTTGATGGGTGGCGGTGTGCCAACCGGCGTCCCGCTGATCCTCCCCGAGTTTCCCGCTCCGGTGAAAGCGGATGATGACTGGTCGGACTACACCAATAAAGTCTCGGTCAGTTTCCAGCCCAATGACGACATGATGTTCTATGCCACTTTCTCACAAGGCTATAAGAGCGGTGCTTTCCCGTCACAATCCAATACACCCTCGGTAGCGGCCACACCTGTTGATCCGGAGACCGTGGATAATTATGAGTTGGGGATGAAGTCCAACTGGTGGGATAACCGTATCCAGTTCAATGTCACCTTATACGATATGGACTACGACGATCTGCAGGTGTTCGAGCTCAATAATCGATTGTTGCTGGTTCTGAGCAGTGCGCAGGCGGAATCCAGTGGCGTGGATGTAGATTTCAATATCCTGCTGATGGATAACCTGACGCTGTCGACCAGCTATAACTACAGCGATGCGACCTACACTGACTTTACCAGTTCCGGTGGTGCCATTTATGACGACAACGATATGGTCTATGCGCCCAATTCAGCATTCGCCATTGATGTTGACTACCGTTACGACATTGGTTCGGCTGGGGCGCTCGATTTCAACGTATCCTACAACTGGAAGGACGATTACTATACCAGTCCGTCGAATGCGGAAAAAACCAAGCAGGATGACATTGGTATGTTGGGCGCCAGTATAGCCTGGACCAGTGTTGACGACTCCTGGTTGGTATCAGTGTGGGGTAAAAACCTCGATGATGAGCAGCAGCTTGCCAGTCTTATCGTTGATCCGACCCAGATCACATCGGAGTCCTACATGGCACCGCGTACCTATGGGGTAACTGTCACCAAGACTTTCTAGTGTGCTGATGAAACCTAATCCCCGGCCTGCCCGGGGATTTTTGTTTGGGTTTGCGTTGCTGCTACCCGCACTCTTATTATCGCGACTGATTACCTGGCGTTGACCGGAAACACTGAATGAGTAAGTTGCTTACACGAGCCAGTTCCATTAATCGAGCCCTCGACCAGATAGGTGACAAATGGTGCCTGTTGATTCTGCAGGAAGTGTTCTGGGGCATTAATTCTTTCAATGAAATGCTTGCTGCCACCGGTGTGTCCAAAGGTGTGTTGTCTGAACGACTGAAATGGCTGCAATCCATCGACTGCCTCCAGAAGAAGGCTGACGATGAAGGCGGCAAGCGTATGAGTTATCACCTGACCCGCAAATCACTGGATTTGTACGACACCGCACTGATGGCGGTTGCCTGGGAGCGCCGCTTCTTCAATACCCCTGAGCTGGACGAGGTTAGCCTGATTCACCTCAAGTGCGGCCATTCCTTCGAGCCGCAAATGCGTTGTCGCGCATGCAAGGGAGAGGTTGACGTCAACGAGGTGGCGTATAAGCCCGGTCCGGGAGCTACCCAGGACGAGCGACAGAAGAAAGTGCGACGGCGTTCATCCCTGTCGGTACATGACGTGCCAAGTAGTCGTAGTCTCTATAAAAATCTCGTTAATCTTGTCGGCGATCGCTGGACCGCCAATGTTATTGCCCTGTCATTTCACGGACTTACGCGTTTCGAACAGTTTCACCAGGAGCTCCCTGTGGCGACCAACATTCTTGCCGATCGATTGAAGTTTCTGGTGGAGGAGGGTGTTTTCCGGCAATCGGTTTATCTGCAGCGACCATTGCGCTACGAGTACCAGCTCACAGACAAGGGCGAAGCGTTATTCAACTGGTTTCTCGCTCTGCTGCAGTGGGGTGACAAGTGGTGCACTGTTGACGACGATGGCAAACCGATGCAGCTCACCCACGAGACCTGCGGGCGCAGTTTGCGCGGTCAGGTTCAGTGCAGCGCCTGCGATGGCGTGCTGAAGGCACATGAGGTGCAATACAGTCTCGGCCAGTAGCGCAGATGTGGCGAGTTTACTTGTTCAGTCTTTGCGGGGGAGCCCTGGTAGCAGACCATTGGTGGTTCGCATATAGGCGGCGTATTCAGGTTTTTCCCGGGCCAGTTTCTTGTCCAGAGTACGCTGGCCAGTGACATTGATGACCAGCCAGCTGTATACGATCGGGCCGACGATCCCGCACCAGGCCCAGGGCACCTCCAGGGCTATGATAAAGAGTCCCCACCACTGGCAGAGCTCACCGAAGTAGTTGGGATGACGGGTATAACGCCACAGCCCGCTGTTGAGCACCTGACCTCTTTGTGCGGGATTTGCCTTGAACTGGCTCAGCTGATAATCACCCAGCGTCTCAAAGTAGAAGCCCACAATCCATAAGCAGGTGCCTGCTATAGCCAGAGCGCCAACACTGGCGGTAGCCCCGTTTGCAATGGCGATTTGTTGGGGCAGGGTCAGGGCCCATATCACACATCCCTGTAACAGGAAGACCTGGCGCAGGCTCAGCCAGTGAAACGGCCACCCGGGCGCCACCCATTGTCGCAACCGGGTGTAGCGGGGGTCTTCTCCATGCCCCCAGTTGCGGTGAACCAGGTAGGCGGCCATACGCATGGCCCAAATAGACACCAGGCTGACAATTAAGCCCGGGACGCCGCCCGGCATTCCGCTGCGCCAGTACACAAGCAATAGCGTCGTGGCAATCAACAGCGAAAAAGCCATATCAATGATGCTGATATCCCTCAGCGGTATGCTGAGCAGCCAAAGTAATATGACCAGCGTCAGTACGGTGCCAGCAGTGATCAGCAGGAGTTGGGCGAGGTCAGTCCAGGGCATGACTTACTCGGGGGTGACATGGCTTAGCTGCTGGCCAGCATCCATTTGCGCAGGCGGTTGGAATCTCCAAAGGGAGTGAGCTTGCCGAAGGAGTTGAGCAATACGATGGAGACTTCCTCTCCCTCGATATTAGCCTGCATCACCAGACAGCGCCCGGCTTCATTGATGTAGCCGGTCTTGCTCAGTTCGATATCCCAGCTTTTGTTCTTCAGCAGGCGATTGGTATTACCGTAGGTTAGCGCCCCGCGGGACTTGAATGGCCGTACTTCCATTTTCGTGGTGGTGGTGGCTTCGGTGATCAGTGCATAGCGTTCGGCGGCATTGATCATTTTCGCCAGGTCGCTGGCTGTGGAGACGTTATGGGCGTCCAGCCCCGCAGGGTCGGCAAACTGGCTGTTGCTCATGCCCAACTCCCGGGCCTTGTGGTTCATGGCGACCACAAATTGCTCGGTGCCGCCGGGGTAGTTGCGTCCCAGCGCAGTGGCGGCCCGGTTTTCCGAAGCCATCAATGCCAGCAGCACCATTTCCCGGCGGCTAAGTGTGGCGCCAAAGTCCAGCCTTGAACCGGTCTGGCGCAGCAGGTCGCGATCAGCTTTGGTTACTGTGATTTTTTCATTGAGGCTGAGCTTGGAGTCCAGCACTACCATCGCGGTCATCAGTTTGGTGATCGAGGCAATGGGGCGCACCGTATTGACGTCCTTACCGTAGATAACATTGCCCTGGGCATCGAGCACGATGGCCGAGGCGGAGTGCAGTCCGGGGTTACCTGGCAGATCGCCAAATTTCGAGTTTTCTGCATTGACGGTTAGCGATGTCGTAAACGCAAACAGCAGCAACAGCGAGACGATTGATCCCTTGTTCATGATAGCGTGCCCCTTGGTGTCCCTTACTTATTCTTGTGTCTGGTTTTTTAATGGTCGTTTCTAATTCTGGTGTCGGGCGCGCCGATACCGGTGTGGTAACGCCCGCCCAGGCTGTTCCGCACGGGCTTATTGTGCACCAGCACCTGAGTTTTGGGAAGCGAGTTTATAGACGTGATATTCAGCCGGTAATGGCCGCAAGGAGCTACCGCTAAAGCTCCGATCGGCTAGCCGGGTTCGCACTCCGCTCCTGCCGAAACCCGCAGCAGTCCCCGGAACGCGCGACTGGCGTTCGAGTCACCGGACAGCACCCGATACACGTCACTGGCGATAGGCATCTCCACGCCGTACTTTTCTGCCAGCGCCATGACGGCGGGCGCACTCTTGGCGCCCTCGGCAACCATTACCATTTCGTTGATGATGTCTTCCATGCTGCGACCCTTACCCAGTTCTACCCCTACATGACGGTTGCGGCTCTGGGGGCTGGTACAGGTGGCGATCATGTCGCCCATACCCGCCAGGCCGGAAAAGGTTTCCGGGCGCCCGCCCATGGCGACGCCCAGGCGGGTAATCTCGGCCAGGCCGCGGGTGATCAGCGCGGAGCGAGTGTTATCGCCGGCGCCCTGCCCATCGCCCATGCCCACTGCGATGGCGATGATATTTTTAAGCACCCCACCGAGTTCGCAGCCAATCACATCGGTATTGGTGTACACGCGGAACAAGCCGCTTTTGAACACCTTCTGCAACTCCTGGACGATGATCTCGTCTTCCATGGCGATCACGCTGGCCGCGGCCTGGCCAGCCATGATTTCGCGGGCGAGGTTGGGGCCGGTGAGGACGCCTACCGGGTGACCTGGCAATACCTCGGTGATGATCTCGGTCATGCGCATGCCGGTATCAAGTTCCAGACCCTTGGTCAGGCTGATGACAGGCACCCAGGCGCGGATATGCAGCTTTACCTCTTCCAGCACGGCCCGAAAATTCTGCGAGGGTATTCCCATAATCACTACGTCGGCGCCGCTAACGGCTTCACCGATATCATTGGTGGCTACCAGTTTCTCGGGCAGGCTGGCGCCGGGCAGGTAGGTAGAGTTGGTGTGGTGAGTATTGATCTCGTCTACCGTGGCCGGGTTGCGGGCCCACAACATCACCGGCGCATTGCGGGTGACCAGTGATGCCACCGTTGTTCCCCAGGAGCCGCCGCCGAGCACGCCCACATTAAGATTTGTCATTATTATTTCTCCAGTGAGTTACCGCGCGTGGCAACGCCCAGCGCGCGGATGAGATCCAGGCGGCGCAGCACATCGCGTATTTCGTTGGCCAGCGTCTTGCGGGCGGCCGCTACTTCCCCACCCCCGCCGTTAGTCAATTGCCGGTGCTGTGCCATTTTAAAGCCGTGCTTGAACAATAACTTGCCAATGGAAGAGGGGCTGCTGATCCGCCGCTGCAGGTAGGCCTGGTGGCCGAGCTTGAGGGAGCGGCTTACACAGTCGTCCTCGCTGAGGCTCTCGCCGGGTTCCATGCGGGCCAGCAGGTCGGCAACCACTGAATAGGCCTCCGCATAGGTAAGCAAGGTAACATGGCTTACCAGCAGCAGCATGTTCGCCTGCAGGGTCAGGAAGCCCGGCGCGCCCTGCTGCAGCAGCTCCTCCCAGTTTTCGGCATAGCGGGACAGTTCCTCGCGAATCTGCTGGTGAAACAGTTCGGTTGGCGCATAGAAAAATTCAAACTTGAACAGGTCACGCAGCTTGTCGACTTCGGACCAGAACACATCCACCGCGGCTCTGCCCTCGGTCTCACTGGTTTTCAGCAGCGCCAATTCGATAATCGCCTTGTTCACAAAGAAGTGAATAATGGTGTTGCGATAATAGCTGGCAACCGCGTGTTGCTCCTGCTCGATGCCGTATACCACGTCCGGGCCTTCGTCATAGCGAGTGACCATGCCCTCTTCAATCATCAGCCCCAGCGGCCCCTGCATCTGGTCGGCATAGGCCCGATCGAAATCGCGGGAAATACGCAAGTTACGTGCCTCGGCCCAGCGCAGCAGCACGCTCAGGTCCTGCACGACCTCCGCTTCAGTCAAGGCCCTCGGAGAGGCGCCCAGCAGACTCATGGTGACCAGGGAGGGAATGGTAATCGGTGTGACGTGGTTGGCCTCCACCGCCACTTCGAAAGCAATTTTTGACAGCGCCAGTTTGTCGTCCGGTGGCGGTGCCTTGGCCAGCACGACGGGCTCGCCGATGTCCATGTATACCTTGCCCATGGGCTTGGCCAGGCTGCGGATATAGCCGATAAACCAGCGCAGCGACTCAGCGCCTTTGCCGCGCCCGGTCTGCTCGGTGGCATATTCCTCAACATCCCTGATCAGGTCATAGCTTATAGAGATGGGAATAATATGAATGTTCCTGGCGTCGGTGGCGTGGCAGGCCTCCAGTACGTATTTAAGCAGGCCGTAGCGCGGGGGCATCAGCTTGCCCATGCGCGAGCGGGTGCCCTCAAATGCCCAGTTCATCGGGAAGCGCTTTTCCATCAGGTAGCCGATGTAGTGGCGCAGGGTAATTTTGTATAACTCGTTGTCCTGGAAGCTGCGCTTGATAAAAATCGCACCGGCCCGATGCAGCAGGAAGCCCAGGCCCGGGAAGTTCATATTGGCGCCGCCGAACATATGTGGCATGGGGAAGTTATTGTCGAACAACACTTTGGGCACCACCATGCCATCCAGGTAAGTTTTGTGGGTCCATAGCAACATGGCCGGGTTTTCCCGCACGACCTGGCGCATTTTTTCAACCGCCGCCTGGTCGCAGACAATTTCATCCTCGTAGCCCAGGCCCAGGCAGAATTTATTGAACTTGGCATACACGTCCAGCCAGAAGGTGCTGGGCCTGGATACCATTTCATCCATGTAGCCCTGGGCCTCCTTCATCAGCTCGGCCTTGGGTGTGCCGCTTTGCTCGGCCAGTTCTTCAACCGCGGCATTGTAGGCCGAGCTGGCCATCAGGCTGGCCGCTACGTGGCGGGGCACTTTGTAGCGGCCTCCCTGCAGGCGCCGCTCGGCCATGTCCAGCACCAGGGCCGCCTGGCGCGCCACGAAATTGGCGAAGTTCTGCTGTGCCTCACCGCCCTCAATCGGGTGGTGTTGCTCAAAGCGGGTCCGCAGATTTGCGACCGAATCGGGCTTACCGGCAATCAGGTGCACCCGTTCCGGTGCCTGGTTGATAATCTTGCGACCGCGGGATGCACTGGGCTGGCGAGGGTCGCCAAAGATCAGGTTGCGCAGGCGCGGCCCCGAGTCAATATGGTCTGCAGTGGGCAGCCACGCTACCCGTAGCGGTGCAACCAGGGTGTCGTCCGGTAGTGCCAATGCCATCACCAGCTGGGCGTTGTCGGGGCTTTTTCGATCATCGCCCAGGGCCAGGCAGACCTGCGGGGCCTTGAATTCGTCACTGTCGCTGGGGGTATGGTGATGAATCCAGCCTTTGAGCAGGTTCTGCTCCAGGCTGTTGCGGGTGTCGAGTATGAACAGGACTTGCTGGCCTTCCCGGCCGGGCCAGGGGTCGCTTGCCTGGTACTTGCTGGCTAAATCCACGCCTGCCGATCTCCCTACTTTTTGTTACGGGGTTTGGGTGTGGCCTTGCGTTTGGCAGTTGCCTTGGGCCTGGTCTTTGCCGGCACTTTGGACTTTGCTTTCGGCTTCGGCTTCGGCTTCGGCTTCGGCTTCGGCTTCGCCTTGGCCCTGGTTGCGCTGCGGGCGGGTGGTTTCTTCTTCCCCGTCGGTGTGCTGGAGCTCGCCGAGCCGCCCGGGGGCAGTTCCTCGGCCTGCCCCAGTACCCTGGCAAACATATTACGGACATCACGCACGTGGTCGTTGATGGTGGCCACGCTCCAGTCACTGGTGTCGATGGGCGCCAGTACCTCCACCTCTACCGTGGAGGGACGGAACACGAAATTGCCCTTGGGTGCCACGTCGCCAGCATTGTGAATGACGATGGGTACCATCGGTACGCCAGCCTGCATCGCCAGGTGGAACGCGCCTTTCTTGAAGGGCGCCAGTTTGGGGGAGATGGTGCGGGTGCCTTCCGGTGCCAGTACCACCGATTTGCCCTCATTCTTCATGGCGTCTACCAACGGTGAGATAGCGTCGATGGCACTGGCACCGTCGGCCCGGTCGATGAAGACCACGCCAGCCAGTTCCAGCACTTTGCCAAGGATTGGGGTTTCCTTCTTGATCTCCTGTTTGCCAATACCGGCGATATCCCGCCGCAACAGTTTGGCCACCACAATCACGTCGGCCTTGCTCTGGTGATTGAACACGAAGATCGCCGGGCGATGGGACCACAGGTTTTTCTCACCCTTAACTTTAAGGTCCATGCCGATCAGGGCACTGGCGGTGTCGGCAAATAGCGAGAACGAGAAGTTCTGGGATTCCCGGCGGGAGCCGGTAATCGCATAAATCGGCAGGCCGGCCAGGAAACTGGTCACCAGGCTGCTGGTGGCGGCTACCGAGCGGATGAACTGGTTCAGGGTTGGCCGGCCGCGGCTGCCGAACCGGGCGATGGGCCAGCGCCGGTCGCGGGCAATGGTATCCAGCTTGCTGCTGGGGTTCAGCGCCCGCGGTAAGCCTACCCGCTCCAGTAACAGTAAGTCGTCCTGGCTGTCAGAGTAGAAAAAGCTCTTGTCGAGGTCTGCGCCGTGCTCAGCTGCCAGGTTCTCCGCGGCGATTACCTTGCCCTGGCCAAAGCAGGTGGGGCTCACTACCGCACCGGTGAATTTGCCGTCCTCTACCTCAAGC
>Ga0102814_10000304_pt1 | contig 36323 bp, 50 predicted proteins | sample ColrivemetaGS741_FD_79112 | JGI IMG/M metagenome (GOLD analysis project Ga0102814, IMG submission 79112) | Estuarine microbial communities from the Columbia River estuary - Flood tide ETM metaG S.741 | ecosystem: Environmental > Aquatic > Marine > Intertidal zone > Estuary | place: USA...
AAAACCCAGCAAGCTCAGCGCGAGCAGTTGGGATATAAAAAGTAAAATATGGAACTCGAACTCATCAAAAACAGCATCCACGAAATCCGAGGAAAGAAAATCATGCTAGATATGGATTTAGCAAAGATTTACGAAGTAGAAACAAGAGCTTTAAAGCAAGCCGTTCGCAGAAACATCGATCGTTTTCCTGAAGATTTTATGTTTCAGTTGACAAAAGAAGAATGGTCAATTCTAAGATCACAAATCGTGACCTTAGAAGTCGGTAAAGGAAAGCATCCTAAATTTTTGCCGTTTGCATTTACTGAGCAAGGTGTTGCAATGCTCAGCGCAGTATTGAATTCTCAAAGCGCGGTGCAAGCCAGTATTCAAATCATGCGCGCTTTTGTCATGATCCGTCAATGGGCGTTGACTTATCAAGAACTATCTGATAAACTATCAGATCTTGAAAAACTTCACAACCAAAAGTTCAACGACATCGACCAAGTACTCAAGTATTTATTGCTTAAAGAACAAACCAAAACTCAGCAAGCTCAGCGCGAGCAGTTGGGATATAAAAAGTAAAATATGGAACTCGAACTCATCAAAAACAGCATCCACGAAATCCGAGGAAAGAAAATCATGCTAGATATAGATTTAGCAAAGATTTACGAAGTAGAAACAAGAGCTTTAAAGCAAGCCGTTCGCAGAAACATCGATCGTTTTCCTGAAGATTTTATGTTTGAATTGACAAAAGTTGAAATGCAAAACTTGGTATCACAAAATGTGATACCACACATTAAATATTTTGGAGGGGCCGCTCCATTTGCTTTTACCGAACAGGGCGTCGCCATGTTATCGTCTATTTTGAAAAGCAAGAAAGCTATACAAATGAACATTTCCATCATGCGCGCCTTTGTCATGATCCGTCAATGGGCGTTGACTTATCAAGAACTATCTGATAAACTAACTGATCTTGAACAGCAACACAATCAAAAGTTCAACGACATCGACCAAGTGCTCAAGTATTTATTGCTTAAAGAACAAACCAAAACTCAGCAAGCTCAGCGCGAGCAGTTGGGATATAAAAAGTAATCCAATGAATACACAACAACATTTATTTTCTTTCAAAAGCTACATGAATTAACGTCGCTACAGTCAAAATACAATTAAAACCTATTCTGAAGCACTTGAGGTGTTTTTTCAATTTTTCAAAGATCGTAGTCCAGAAAACTTGACCATAGAAGACCTAATTTATTTCAACACATACTATATTATAAAGAAGAATCTATCGGCGAGTTACCAAAATCAAGTGATTAATGCCATCAAATTGTTTTACAGAAATCGCTTTAATCGAACTATGGAGATCGATTTCATTCAACGACCAAGAAGAGAAAAGCGATTGCCAAATGTTTTGAGTAAAGAAGAGGTAAAATCAATTCTAGAAGCACCAACTAACCTTAAACACCGTGCCATGCTCAGTTTAATTTATGCCTGTGGTTTGAGAAGAAGTGAATTATTAAATCTGACCCTAAACGACATTTCATCAGATCGGAACTTGCTTTTCATTCGGCAATCAAAAGGCAAAAAGGACCGAGTTGTGCCAATCGGCAACAAACTGATTGAAATGCTACGCGATTATTATAAAGCATATAAACCAAAGAAATGGTTATTTGAGGGGCAAATTCCTAATTCTAAATATTCATAAAAAAGCCTTGAAAATGTGCTTAAAACAGAGTTTGACCAAAGCTAAAATACCCAAAAACCCCCAAAATATATTTTGATATAATACCAATATTTGGTATGTTTACAAAAATTGAAAATCATGAGCAAGAACACATCGATTACTTTGGGTAGTTATTTTGATCAATTTATTCAAAGTATTTTAAGAGAAGGGCGATATAAAAACGCAAGTGAGGTTGTACGTGCAGGATTAAGGTTGCTTGAGGAAGAAGAACAGAAAATAATTGCTTTGCGTCATGCGATTGATGAAGGCGTAAATAGCGGTCTAGCTGAAGATTTTGATCCAGAAGAGCATTTAAAAACATTAAAAGCAAAGAGAAAGTAAATGGCAAAGTTTAAGTTAACAAACAATGCCGTTAAGGATCTATCTGATATTTGGAATTATACCTTCGATGCCTGGTCTGAAAGTCAAGCAGACAAATATTACAAGTTAATTCTTAATGCATGTGCTGCAATCGCCAAGAAACCGCAACAAGGTAAAGTGTATGAAGAAATTTATCCAGCCTTGAAGGGTAAAAAAGCTTCAAAGCATATTATTTTCTATCGGATAATGGAAGATAAAACAATTGAGATTACGAGAATCCTACACGACCGAATGGATTTGAAGAATAAATTGAAATAATACCCACACATAACACACGGTAAGCAATATGGCGCACGAACATATCCGAGAGAAAGCGCCACATCGCCTACTGTGAGTACGTTAGATGCAATAACCAACACCCGAATGTGGTGTATAATAATTGATATTTAAAATGAAAGTACTGTTTCTCTTTTTGATGATTTCACTTTTTTCTTGCTCTGAAAGAGGAACCTCAAAAGGCTTTCATTTGAAAAATATTGATGTAGCGGAAATTGAGACTGTTGAAATAAAGAAAAATCTCTACGATACCCTATCAGTACAATTAAATAAACTGCAATTCAACAAATTTGCTAAAATTGTAAATCGTGACTCACCCGCCGAATTAAGAAAGGCAATTCCGAAATATTGGGTGTTTATACGGTATAAAAGTGATTCAATTCAATTATATAAAATCCTTGACACTCATATCGGTGAAAGAGACGTTTATATTGAAACAGATGAAGCTGATTATGTAAAAGATTTGTACGAACAAGGAAAAAAAGAGAAACACAAAATATCAATTAATTAAAATGCACCTAACATGCTGTAAAAATAAATGGCGAACGATTACACTCGAGAAAAGCGCCACTTGTCCTACAGCAGGACCGTTATGGATAAGTTTAGTGTAGAAAAACTGAAGGTATTGCTAAGAATTAAAAAGAAAGAATATGAAATATTTAACAATTATATATTTAATTACAATAACCCTTCATTGTGCAGCACAGGTTGTGAAATCAAAGGACGGTATTTCATTGGGTAAGAGGAGCGAATTTATTTCTTCTTGCACAAAGGGTGCTGATGAGAAGCTAATGAGCATTAATGGTATTGAAATTGAAACTTATAAATACTGTGCATGTGTATGCGACAATTTAATTCCGACTATTAATAGTTGGGAATTAGAAAAAGCAGTGAAAGAAAATAAAATGATCGATTTATTTCTCAAGGACAAAAATTTAGAAATACTCATGCAATGCCTTGAAGGAAATTTTAAATTAAATGAAGATTATAAATTTGAATACTCAAATAGTACTGAGTTTAGTTCTGAACTTCAAAGCAAAGTTGCAGTTGAAACTTGTGTAAAAGAAATAATGAGTGACTCAGAAAATAAAGATATATGGACAAACGAATTAGCTGAGGAATATTGCGATTGTGCAATAAATAGATTATTTTCCGCCGGCTATACATATAAAGATATCCTGGAAATAGAGGATGAAAATAGTGAGTCTTTCAATGAAATTGTTATGCCTTGTGTTGCTGAAGTTCTAAAAGACAAAACTGAATTCAAATCCTCAAATACTTATAATATTGATGATATAACAGGAGGAGGCAACCGTAGTCTTATTCCGTTGATTGACAATCTTGGACAAGGATACAAAGTTAAAATAACTATATCGGGTGTAACTAAATACTATCTATTTGATACTGGCGCAAGTGATTTAATAATTGATAGGGATACAGAGAGAGAACTACTTCTAAATGGGGTTTTGAAAAGAGAAAACTATTTGGGCAAAACAGAATATATCTTAGCTAACAACCAAACAATACAAGCTCAAGAGGTTAAGGTTAACAATATTGTCATTGGTGACTATACATTAAATAATGTTGTGATTGCTATAATTGATAATGGTTCTTTGCTTTGCGGTAAAAGTTTTCTTGATAAATTCAAAAGATGGGAAATAGATATACAAAATAATTTTCTGATCTTATATAAAGAATAGATGATGAATAGATATTTTCTTATAATATTTGGAATTTCACTTTTGGGAATTTACAGTTGTGGAGAACAAGAGAAAAAGCAACATTCAATTTCAGATACGAACAATTCAAATGCTGAAATTGGTAATTCTAAAAATCCAAATGCAATAAATGACCAAAAAATGTCCCCGTCCGATTTTATTCCTGAAGGCTATGTGATTTTTGATAAAGTATTAGGAGACTTGAACAAAGACGGAATAGAAGATTGTGTACTTATCATTAAAGGAACAGACAAAACTAAAATAATCAAAGATGAATATCGCGGTGAACTAGATCGTAATCGTCGCGGATTAATAATTCTTTTCAACCATGAAAATGGTTTTGAATTAGCCGCTAAAAATCATACATGCTTCACCTCCGAAAACGAAGATGGAGGTGTTTATTTTCCACCAGATTTAGATGTCCTAATAGAAAAGGGTAATCTGTTTATACATTATGCACACGGAAGATATGGTCATTGGCAATATACGTTTAGATTTCAAAAATCAGATTTTGAATTGATAGGTTATGACCATAGCAGCAATTACGGCCCAAGGACGGATGAAAAAACAAGTATAAATTTTTTAAATAAAAAGAAGCTTGTGCAGGTGAATATGAACGAAAATGCCAAAGGAGGAGATGAAGTATTTAATGAAACATGGAGCAAAATAGACATTAAACAATCAATCAAACTCGAAGAGATCTTAGACTTTGATGAACTAGATTTTTCAGACTTATAAAAAACAGACCATCATACCAAATAAGCAAAGGCGCCTTTGCCTATTTGGAAAACGTCAGTTGCAATGATAAGGCACACTCAAATACTGTTGATTTGGAGCTTCCTTTTCGGAGGCTTTTGTATTCGTGCACAAACTACAGAAAAAGACTCGTTGAGAAATCCCTATTCGCCTTATTATTTAACAGATTTTAAATTAAGAGAGGTTGCCCAGTTAATTGTTCAGGATTCAATTCATCCAACTGACAATAACGTGACGTTATCAATAATGGATTCGATTGTGAGTGGAAATTTAGAATCAAGAAACTATTTTTCAAACGCATTTGATGTTATAATTATTAAATCAGACGGTGCATTATCAGAAGTAATCGGACAATATTGCATCAATAGTATTTATAATAATCCTAATGAATTAATAAATTGGTTGTACATTGGAAAATTGGAATCAACTCCAGAGTCAATAGTAGGCTATATAACTTATGAGCTAGTACTGGCTAATGACCCCAAAAAGGAAAAGGAAGATTTGATTAATAAAATTATGCATGACGCACAAAACTCGTCCTTAATAGAATATGCGAATAAATTTGTTGCTCTTATTGAAGATGATTTTGAACGACAAATAAATGAATAAATACACCTAACATGCGGAAAAAATATGGCGCACAATCACTCATGAGAAAGCGCCACTGCGCTAAGCGCCAATCCGTTATAGGCAACTATGAAGACAACAAGCTATTCTATAGTAATACTATTATTCATCTTTGGCTGTGATTACGCGGATGAGAAATACGTGATGTCCGAAATTGACCATGAAAATGAAGCCTCACAGAAGTCAGAGGATAGCTCATGGACTTATAATGAATTTAAAAATGCAGAGTTAAGCATTGATATTACTAACCATTGCCTAAAAAACTACTCAATAAGAATCAATTATAGAAAGGTGACGCTTAATCTAGATTTAAATGAATTAAATATTCCATGGAAAACTCCTGCATTAAGTTGGATCAATGATCAAATGATCTGCATTGTAAATTGGTGGTCCGGACCGTTCGGTAGATACATTTTTATTCCGTTGAACGACAAGTTAAACAAGCATATTTATATAGATAAGGACATCGAAATCGCTGATAGTTTAACAAATAATGTTGTATACGTGGACACCGTGATTTACAAATCAAAACTTATTCTCACAGCTGAAAACCTGATGAATAGAAAAAAGAAATCGATTGAAATAAAAATTCCTACTGGAATAGATTTTTATCCGTTTTATGATAGCTTGTCGATGAGTAATTCAAGCTTGGATATTTGGATAAACGGAAAACGTAGAAACTTTGATATAAAAAGTATAAATTAATGCCCACAAAAGGCAGTAAGCAATTTGGCGCATCAACACAAGCAAGAAACGAGATATAATTCAATAACCACTCATGGCAATTAAGCGGATTCTAACTATTTCTCTAATATTCGCCCTGGCCAAAAATTTATTTGCGCAACATACAGACCTCAAAGAATACGGACTCAAGGGAAAAGTGAAGCGCATTACAACCATGCATTACACAGACGTGATGTTTGTTGATGGCCAATGGATGCCTATTTCTTTTGAAGCTTTCTCTTTAAAAACCATGCTACATTTTAACGAGCAGGGTTACATAGACACCTCTATGACAAGTTTCTTCTTTGAACCAGAAAGTTTGGTCAGTAATACACTTGCCTATGAATACAAAAATGGCAAAAAAGTTTCGGGCAAATATTATGACTTTAGTGGTATGCTAATACAACACCATCAAATCTCTTGGACCGACCAATATACTTACACCACCACCGCCACAGATATCAACGGGATAAAGTTATTTGAATCCACCTCTTGGCTAAATGACGCTTATCGAGATATCAAAGGCGACTACAAAAGTTACCAAAATGGGGAACTTATTTTTTATGAAAAGTATACAGATATCTTTGATGAAAACGGGCAGCTCATTGAAGCTGAATTCACCAATGTGTTAGAAAATAAAAAATATCACGTTCTATATAAGCATATCGAATTCGATAAGAACAACAACCCAACCATTTCGACGCTCATTAATATAACTGAAGGAACCATTAAGAAAATGATTCTAAGAGAAATAGAATATTACTAATGCTAATTTGCATATTTGGATGAATGGAAAGGTTAGTTTACTTTAGACACTACAATGATTATGAAAATACCATCCTCAGTTCGTCAAGCAATTTTAATCTTTAACCTTATTTTTTCGGCCGTGGCCTATGGGCACACGAGTTACCCTCAAAAAATTAAATGTCCTATTGACGGAAAAAAGTTTACTATTTGGGTTACGGGCAGTTATACCACCTTCAATACCTTGAAGGACTTTCAAAAACAAGGTGCCATAGGACATATGTATGAGACACTTGTAAACGCTTGTCCAAAATGCCATTATGCTGGTTACAAAAGTGATTTTGATACTGTATTTTCTAAGTCAACCAAACAAGAAATTCTTAAAATTCTTGAACCCTTCAAGAGTTCTAAATTGAACGATGTATTGGAAAATGAAATTGCCGCAAAGATCTATCAATACTTGAATCGTGACAATGATGCTATTGCCAATTTATATTTAGTTGCGTCCTATTTAATTAAAGAAGATAGTGCTCAAATTGATAAAAGAAAAGAGCTGCAATCGAATTGTGCAAGCTATTTTATCAAAGCCATTGATGCCAAAGAATACCCTGAAGCCTATTCATATGCAACGATTAATTACCTCATCGGAGAGTTAAATCGAAGGATTGGAGATTTTCAAACGGCAGTCACCTATTTTGACAGAGCAATTGAGGATCCAAACAAAAGAGATTGGATATTGGATGTAGCCATCAAACAAAAGGAACTTGCAATAGCAAACAATGATGACAACAGCCTTTAAAGAAAAATTTATTCTAAAGCTCATCGGGGTAATTGCCTCTATTGGCATAGCCTATTCTCTCATTTGGATTTTAGTGCTTTACTTCTTAGGTTGGCTTTGCCTTCTTATTGAATTTTTAGGCCTCAAGAATGTCTTTTCTTTCGAATGGTTTGTGATAGTTATTTTGGGTATAATCATTGTACTGCTTATAAAAAAAGGAAAGAACAAACTCCGAAATATCATTCTGCAGGATATCGTACTTTGCTTATTTGCTTTACCTTTTTATAGTATGTTCTTATCGGTGTTTAAACTTGGCATTGATGATCACCCCCAAAAGGTAGACCCCTTATGGATAATGATAGTCTTGACAGTAATTACTATCAATTTCAACGATTGGATTAAACTCAGGCAATTTAAAGTTGATGACTTAAAATGATAAGATGTCTAAAATAAAGCGTAGCCTTTTTGTTTGGTTAATTGTAGCGTCGAGTTTTTTTGGTGTATTAACTTTAATTTGTATACCACTAACGCCATTTATTTTTATGGCGTTTGATGCCCCTGGCAGCTCCACCCAGGTTGAACCATTGTTAATTGTTTATGGGTTTCTAATTTACCCAGTGATGTATCTATTTAGCATCAGTTGTGCATGGATTTATGCAAAAAACAATCCAAAAGCATCCCTGATACTCAGCTTGATACCTCTCATTAATATCCTTGTTATCGCATTTGGAATTTTAATATGGTAAGTCAACACCAACTTTTGTTCACAAGAACTTTATTGATCATATCTCACATTATTGTGGCATTATTCACGGCATGGGGAGCCATACTTGAGCGTGCCTTATTGGCAAGACCTGATTTGCCCGAATCGTCTTTTTGGTACAACGACCTTTTAGTGGGTGTGAGTTGCATTATTTTCTTTGTTTTACCCGTTTTATTATTCTATAATTTGCGCTGGTATAAAATCATTGCTTTGGTGAGCTATTTACTCATCAGTGCATTTTGGTATTATGTTGTTTATTTTGAGGCGCAGGCATTAAAGGTTTTCATCAGATTAGAAGCACCACTGCAATATTTTCATTTTGCAACTGTTTTCTATCTTTTTTGCGTTGCCTTGTATCTCTGCACCATATTTGTCATAATCAAATCAATACTTAAGCAAGAAAGCTCCGTATTAAAATGAAATTAACACCACAGCCTATATGAAGTTGTTATGCATATCTATTTTTTGGGCCTTGGCATTGAATTCATTGGCATATGCTTCATACGAGTGGCCCTTCATGACAAATCTATCGAGTATAGATTCGATGTATCAGGAGGTATTGTCAAAAAATCAAATAGGAGTTGTTTTTACGTATGGGCAGTGGTCTGCATGTGGCGAATCCCAAACAGATTTAATTTATCTTGGTGAAATACATACACCTGTTGGAGTTTATAAAATAATGACCTCAAACTGGCTTTGGGGGCTATCTCGGCGGGCGACCTGCCGAATTCTAGTTTTCAACCAAGACAACCAACTTCTTGGCAACTACTATGTGGAAATGTCGGACTTACCAGAGAAAATTGAGGGCAATGAGCTTGTATTTTTACATTCTACAGACCGAGATTGTGACCAAAACCTCATTACAAAAATTTCATTCAAGGAAGGAATACCCAAAAGATTTTTTGTTGAATGTATTGCCAATAGCGGACAGGTCTATACTTTTGAGACTGAACACCCCTAGTTTTTAAATACTCCCCATAATGATGAAAACCTTCACACTCTTTTTTATTTTTCTGGCCTTAACACTTCAAGGATGTGTTGGGCAATCCATTCCCAAAAGAGAGGTCTACAATAAAGACTTTAATTGGACCATTACCATACCTGAAGATTTTGAAAATGTCAGCGTTAAGGAATGGAAAAAAATGCAAAATAGAGGGGCCCAAGCCATTGAGCAAACGATCAATGAGGAAGTTATTAACGAAACCAAGACCATTTTTGTATTCAAGAGCGATCAATTGAATTATTTTGAATCTAGTTACGAAACCTTTGATACTTCAACCGACGGAGACTACTTGACCGCATGTAAAAGCGTTATTGAAGTGCTTTATCAAACATTTATCAACCAAATGCCTGGAATAAACATTGATACCTCAAGCACTGTTGAAACCATTGATAATTTACAATTCCAATGCTTTAAATTAAAAGTGCTGTATCCAAATCAGGTGACTTTAAATGCATTGATGTATTGCCGCTTGTTTGACAAGCAAGATTTGACCGTAAACATTATTTATGTAGACCCTAAAAAAGGCAAAGCCATGCTAGATGCTTTGAAAAAATCAAAATTTAATACCTAAAATAAAGATGCAAACAAATTTTTTCGAGAACCAAAGCTATTTTATCGATGAAAAAGTGAATTTTTTCAAATTCGAAAATAGCTATCAAATTTTCAATGACAAGGGCGAAAACATTGGCGCCGTTAACCAAAAGTTGAGCTTTGGTCAAAAAATATTACGCTTGTTTATAAATAAACAGGCCTTGCCTTTTTACATTGAAATCAACGATACAAATGGTCGTCTGGTGTCCTCGCTTTCAAGAGGATTTACCTTGGGTATGTCCAAAATTGTTGTCAAGAACGAACATGGCCAAATGGTTGGTTCAATCAAACAAAAATTCAAATTATTTAAACCTACCTTCCACATATTTAACGCTCAGGAGGCGCAAATTGCCGAAATTAACGGTGATTGGAAAGGTTGGGATTTTAAGATCATTGATCAGCACAATAACCAGATTGGCACCATCTCAAAAAAATGGGGTGGTGCACTAAAGGAAATTTTTACTTCTGCAGATAAATACAATGTAAGTTTTGATCAAAATTATACAGATACCCAAAACAAAATGCTAATGGTTTCGGCAGCCATTACCATTGATATGGTGCACAATGAAAGAAAATAAATTTTAGTCTGAATTAATTTTTTTTATATTTAATGAGTTAAAGGATTGCATACCAATCAATTTTGCAAGGCGAATTCCGAAAAGCCAAACGAGTAGGAAGGTTTAAAATTTTATTTTATGGCTGTATTTTGGGTTCTTTACGTTGGATTTATTGTATTCATGCTTGCCTGTATTTGGAAGGTGTATACCAAGGCTGGCAAACCAGGTTGGAGTGCTTTTGTTCCGATTTACAATATTGTAGTCTTACTTGAGATAGTTGGCAAACCAACTTGGTGGATTATCTTAATGCTGATACCGATTGTAAATATTTTTGTCGGGATTTCAGTGCAGCATCGTTTATCTCTTTCCTTTGGAAAGGATGCGGGCTTTACGGTAGGGCTAATTTTCTTGCCATTCATTTTTTTCCCAGTTTTGGCCTTCAGCGATGCTACCTATAAAGGAGCACCGGCAAACTAAGATTTAGAAAAATTTAATCAAAAGGGCAGTTGGTGCAAAACCTACTGCCCTTTTTTAATGAGATACTAAAAACGCTATTTATTAACCAAATGAAAATCATTTGTTTACTTCTTATACTTGCTTTGAATTGTTCTTTTGGATATAGCCAAACGGATAACTTTCAAACCTACCTTGATAGTGCTAAGAATTTATTTAAAAGTGCAGCCAATTTAAGTTCGGAGGAATTACAATATTTTGACTACCAAGCTATTTTGCCATTGCTCAATGAGGCCATTGCTTTGAATGACCAATCTGCCGAAGCGTATTATTATTTGGGCTATACCTATAGCCGAATGAATTCAATGGATGCCAATGGCTTGCTTGGCATGAATGAAGAATGGGTTCAAAAAGCTTCAGATGCCTTGCATCAATGTATTGCTATTGCTCCATTTTATTCCGGTGAAATCATTGCCTTAGATCCGTATTCAAAACTCACTTCAGAATGGGGCGCTTTGGCCACAAGTTATCTATATAATTACAATCAACAGGCTGCGCGTGCTGCATTTATAGAAGGAAAGAAGCAAGGGGGTTTTAGCGAATATTTACTGGCAATTCATAGAAAAACGCTCGCTGCCTGTGCTCCAAATGCCATTCTTATATCTTCGGGTGATATACAATTCTTTCCACTGCTGTATTTGCAAGAGGTAGAAGCTTACAGAACTGATGTAACCATCATAGACGCTGGATTGTTGCATACAGATTGGTATGCGTCTTTTTTGAGCGATAACAATGTGGTGCAATTTGATATACCAAGCGATAGCCTTAAAGGCATTTCATATATAGAATGGGAAGCGCAAAATCAAAACATTGGTAAGTTCACTTGGAAGGTGCCGCCAAGCTTATATGACCAATACTTGCTGCGTGGCGACCGCCTTTTGCTCAGTCTCATTAAGAAAAACAATTTTGAGCGGGAGGTATGTTTTGGCGCATTTTTCCCGAATGCTTCATGGCTTGGATTGGAAAGCTTTTGTGATCAGCATTTGTTTATCAACGTACTGAACCCTTCCAAAAAAGTAAAGTTGAATTTAAATACCTGTAAGGAGGATTTTATTTTTTTGCTTTCTACCCCTACTTGGAATACAATCAATTTGAATAGTGCCAATGAACCTCAATTGTATGACATGTATTACCGAGGCATGTATGAGATCATTAATAAAAATTATTTTAAGCCAAAGAAGGCCGGAGAATTACTTGAAATTATTGAGGCAGCTCCAATACATTAAACCTAACGAATGTCTTATTTAAGTTTATTATTTATCGTCCTGGCTTTAGCCCTTGTGCACAATCATAAAACACGTGATCAACATCAAAATCAGCCCATAAAGCTTACGGAACGCATCGCTAAATTTTCATTGATTGTATTGATTCTTACTGTATTGATCAATGCTATATTGTTAGTGATCTTGTTTTCTCCGAAACCTGCTAGCCATCAGGGTGGTTTTGGATCGCCAGGTTATTGGGGCTATTTTGCACTGATCTTTGTACTTTCAATTCCTGCACTTCTGTTGGTTGTTGTTGGGCTCATATTAAAGAATAATCTTTCTAAGTTGGTTCTATCGATCCTTGCATCCATACCGATGGGTATAGTCATTTATTTGTTGTTTACGATGCGCGTTAAAATTATTGAGCTCATTGCATTGTGGTAAGAATTCAAACGAATCAAGCAAACCAAAAAAAAGAAGTGCTTATATTTGAGTTACACTCAACCCTTTTTATGATTCAATATCATGAGTAATATCAACATTGACAACTACCTCGAGGCCCACTACATTCATCGCAGCAATTGGCTAAGAGCCGCCGTTTTGGGCGCCAATGACGGGATCATATCTATCTCTAGTTTGGCTATTGGTGTGGCAGCTGCTAGTACAGCACGCGAGCCCATTTTGTTAGCTTCAGTGGCTGGCTTGGTTGCAGGGGCGCTTTCGATGGCGGCCGGTGAATATGTTTCGGTGAGTTCTCAGACCGATACCGAGAAGGCAGATATCGAAAGAGAAAAACAGGAATTGGAAGAAATGCCCGAAGAAGAATTGCAGCTTTTAGCCCACATATACGAACAACGAGGTCTCAAAAAAGAAACCGCCCTTTTGGTTGCTCAAGAGCTTACTGCCCATGATGCGCTTGGCGCACATGTCAGAGATGAGTTGGGAATTACCGAAATGAGCCAGGCAAATCCTATTCAAGCGGCAATTGCCTCGGGCGCAGCTTTTACGGTTGGCGGCCTTATGCCTCTTTTGGTCGTATTTTTTGCACCAGTAAAAGGAATGGAATATTGGCTCTACGGATTTACAATTTTAGCACTTATCATTCTAGGTGCCACCGCTGCTAGAACTGGCGGCTCAAATGTGCTCAAGGCAGTAACAAGAATTACCATTTGGGGAACCATAGCCATGGCACTATCTGCCGGGGTGGGCTCGCTGTTTGGCGTAAATGTTTAATACAACTAAGAAAAAATGCAAGAACAATCATACAAAAATTGCCAAAGTTGCGGCATGCCCTTGAGCAAAGATGCCAACGGTGGGGGAACAGAAAAAGACGGTTCCAAGAGTACAATGTATTGTAGCTTTTGTTATGCCGACGGCGCCTTTGTGGGTGGCGAGGTAAGTATAGAAGAATTCTCAAAAATGTCGCAAAAAGGCATGAAAGAAGGAGGCATGAATTCATTTTTTGCTTGGCTATTTTCTAGAACCTGGACGATAGGCCATTTGAAACGTTGGAAAAATTAAACCTATGAAGGCACCAGGCACTACAGTTGAAGAAATATTGGCTAACATCCCTGAGGAGCGCAAAGAAGCCTTCAATAGGTTGCACCAAACAATCATAGAAAATTTGCCTGATGGTTTTGAAGCAGCCATGAGCTACGGTGGATTGGGCTATGTGGTACCCCATAGCTTATACCCAGCTGGTTACCATTGCAAACCTTCCGAACCACTGCCATTTGCTGGATTGGCTTCACAAAAAAATAGCATCAACTTTTACCATATGGGTATATACGCCGACACCAAACTCTATGATTGGTTTGTCTCGGAATACCCAAAGCACTGTAAACTTAAACTCGATATGGGTAAGAGTTGCATTCGCTTTAAAAAACCAGATCAGATTCCATTCGAATTGATGGGCCAGCTCATGCAAAAAATGACTGCTGAGGAATGGATCAAGATTTATGAGGGGATGTTGAAGAAGTAGCTACTCAACAACAAATTTCATTACGCTACCAGAGTTATCCTTTAAGAAATAAACACCAGGCTGAAGATCTAAATCTAGTTCTTGATTTACTGTCCTCAATTGTCTTAGCCATTGGCCAGAGGCATCCATGAGATGGAATGAATCATCTTGCATCAGCCCAGAGATAAGGAATTTTCCATTATTGGGATTTGGAGTAATGTGCCAATGAGTTGCGTCAGTATTTTCCAACAATGAGGCATTTGGATCCACCACCAAGAATTGCCCCATCATGCCCATGTCTTCATGGGGTAGCATATGGCAGTGGTACATATAAGGTATGGAATCATTGGCATGGTTTTCGAATTTGGCAATAAAGCGCACATTGCCCATGCCTCCCGGCACCAATACGACATCATTGAGGCCGCTTAATTCTGGGGGTGGTGCCACCCCATTGATATCTAAAATATAGAATTGTACGTCATGAATATGAAATGGATGGGCTATTGGCGTTTGATTGGTCAAGGACCAAATTTCTGTCTGGTTGATAGGAATTGTATAATTGATTTGCATCATATTGAAGGCAGTGCCGTTGATCAAAAAAGGACCTTCCAGATTATTCATGGCCCCTGCACTTGTAAATGTGAGGTTGCGGGTAAGTGCAGCGGAACTTTGTGTCAAGGGGTTGAGCACAGCAAGTGAAGTTGGTATGGACAATACAGGGTTGGAAGTGGGGTTACCTACATTGATTTGAAGTAAATTAAAGTTGGCCCCATTGAGCGGGTTACTTGTATAACCTGCCAATGATGAGGTGGCCCCCGGGCCCATTCCAGGTTGGGCTGCGCCGTAATATGCATTGGGCAATTCAGCTCCAAAGCTCATTAACTCAAAACTTTGATTTATACTATTGGTGAGATCCAACAAAATATCTGCCCTTTGGCCAGGAGCCAAACGCAATCTTGTTTTGGATAAGGGCGCACTGAGTAGGCCACCGTCAGTACCAATGACATAAAAGCTCCGGTTATCTGAAAAGCCAATTTGCATGACGCGTTGCGAAGAGCCATTAAGCACCCGAAGTCTTACCACCTGAGCCGGAAATTGGGTTGTAGCATTTCTTGTACCATTTACTAAGACACAAGAATCTAAATTGGTATGCACTAGAATTTGGCCATTGGCATCAAAACCTTTGGTCTGCAATACGAGTGGAAATTCATCAATCCCATAATGCATCGGCAAGCCCAACCCAGCTTCTTCGGCGTCTCGGACTAGTATCATGCCTGCAATTCCTTTTGAAACATGCTCATCGGTATGCATGTGTAAATGTGGATGATACCAATAGGTTCCTGCTTTATCGAGCACACTAAAAGATGGCGACCAAGTTTGGCCTGGCAATATCTCAGTATGTGGCCCGCCATCGTGCTCCGGTGCCACATGCAAACCGTGCCAATGAATGGTGGTGGTGTCGGGCAAGTTATTTTGGACATTCATTGTCACGGATTGGTTTTGCTCCAAGATGATTGTCGGCCCCAATAAATTGCCATTGGCCCCCATGGTATTGGTAGTAATGCCACTAAAAAAATTGGTCGTACCTGTTTGTAAATTTAAATCGATGCTGTTTCCTGAAAGGGCCACAGGAATAAACAAATTTGTTTGGCTATTGACAAAGGGATATATCGAAAGAAAGAATAGTAAAGTAAAAATAGAAAGCTTCATGTGTTGTATTTGATACTAAAAATCAAAACTAAGTAAATCACTCCAAATAAAATGTAACCAAGTTCACACAAGCTCTCAAAACATAAGTAATCCTTATCTTTATCAAAAAGTCAAGTAATGTCAGAAGAAATGCAAAAATGCCCCTCGTGTGAATCACCCTACGGCTACGAGAGTGGAGATAACCAATTTACGTGCCCAGAATGTTCTTTTGAATGGAACTTAGCCGATGTTGCAAACGCCGATGAATTAGTGGTCTTAGATGCCAATGGCGCGCGCCTTCAGAATGGAGATTCTGTTGTTGTAGTGAAAGATTTGCCGGTGAAAGGTGCTCCAAAACCTGTCATCAAGGCCGGTACAAAAGTTAAGAATATCCGCCTCAATGATGGCGATCACAACATTGATTGCAAGATAGACGGTTTTGGTGCTATGGGCTTAAAATCGGAATTTGTTAAAAAGGCGTAGTTATAAGTTACTCATTTACTTTACATTAAAGATTATTTAGTTTAACTTCAACAAGTTAAAATTTATATTTAATGTTCACCGCTGCTTTTAAATCACGTTTTGAAAAGTTGACACTTTACTTTGGTATCGCTACATTTATTTTGCATGCGGTAATTATTTTTCTTCTCAAGCTACATTTTCTAGACGATAAATATTTTCCAGAAAATTTGTTTGGCAACCCATTTGCAGCACTCTTTTCACCTTTTAGCTCCTTATTGGTATACGAAGTTTATCTATTGATTTTTTATTTGCGTCGTAGTTACACCAAAAGTGTGGCAAAACAGCTAGAAATTATGGCACTCATATTATTGCGTAACTGTTTCAAGGATGTTGGGCAACTCACCGAAAGAAAAATCTCTTTACTCCAAAGTGAATTACTTAAAGATATGACGGGCTTTGTGATTTTGCTTATTTTGGTTTGGTTATTTTATCATCTCGAAGCCAAAAGAACAGAACTCAAATATGAGTTAACAGAGGCCTTTGTTAAGCTCAAAGAGAGGTTATCAATATTTCTATTAGTTATTTTCTTTGGCCTCTCCTTTTACTCTTTTTCTAATTGGTTGATCGAATTGATAAAATATGCCGAAAATCATGCGGTACTGATGGATCCATCCCATATTTTCTATACAGAATTTTTTACGCTACTTACATTTGTCGATGTATTATTGCTATTAAGTAGTGCAAAAAATTTACAAAATACAATTTTAGTTATTCGGAATTCAGGATATGTTTTAGCTACGTTTTTGGCCCGAGTGTCTTTTTCACTGCAAGGGTGGGAGCGCATCGTGATGGTTGTAATTGGAGGGGTCATGGCTGTTTTTATGTTGTGGATAAGTAGGAGAAGTGTATTTTTGGAAGCAGAAAAAAAAATTGAATGAAACTCAGCCACGATGAGCGCATTTCCCAAATGACTTTTGCCACAGTTTACCCACACTATGTTGTAAAAGTCGAGAAAAAAGGGCGTACAAAAGAAGAATTGCATGAGGTCATTACATGGCTTACAGGTTTTGATGTAGCGAAAATTCAAGCCTTAATTGATGAGAAGGTAAGCTTTGAAACTTTCTTTCAAAGAGCCAATCTTCATCCCAATGCACCGCTTATTACAGGTTTAATTTGTGGCTACCGCATAGAGGAAATAACTAATCCTTTGACGCAAAAAGTCAGGTATTTGGATAAGCTCGTTGATGAATTAGCCAAAGGAAGAAAAATGGAAAAAATTCTTCGAGTTTGATAACAATCTCTGTAAATGATTTAGTTAAGCCATAGAATATATTACAAAACAGGCCGTTATGTTTTTATGAACCGATAAATAGTTGAGTTATGCAAAAATTCGTAAAATACGCCATTATCCTATTTGGATTGTTACTCATTCCATTTGCAGGTACTTTACTAAGCAATGAGGTAAATTGGAGTGGATTTGACTATCTTATCGCATCGATTTTTCTAATCATCATCTTTACAGGTATAGAAGTCATAAATAAATATGCAGCGGGTAAAAAATTAATTTGGATACTTATTTTAGGCCTGGTAATGCTTCTTGTTTGGCTAGAATTAGCCGTAGGCATCTTTGATACCCCATTTGCCGGTAGCTAACCATGTTGTTCCCACAAATATATATTGGAGGCCTAGCTTTATTGATTGCCTTTATTTTGTTTTTTACACGAGACAAAAATATGGGCCTGCCCCTTTGGTTCATGGGCTTATTTACCATTGAAATGCTTATTGGTTGCACATTTAGTTTTGGCATTGGTTCTGGCTCGGTTTTTTGGCATTACTTAGAGCTTATATTGATAATGACTTTCTTCATTCAAGCATTGATCATACTTTTTAAAAAGGAATCCCAAAGCTCTCTTCTAGTTGGAGGATCCATATTACTCTATGCGCTATTTAGGATTTTTCAAGCGAGTCATTTTCCAGGAGTTTTTATATTAGGGTGCCTGGTCTTACCTTTGTTATTGGTTGGTATAATTTTTGCATTTGTAAACAAGAAATACCAATTGTTTTGGCCTCTACTACCTATATTGGTTGTAGATTGGCTGTTTGAACTCATGGAATTTATTTTTCCTTATTATCATTAACATATGAAGCTAATATTTTACGTTTTTATTTCTATCCTAGCACTTAGCTCCTGTAAGCGCACTTCATGTGAAAATGCACAGGCTGCCACCATAGAGGATTATACGGGCCTTGATGGATGCGGTTTGGTTATTAAGCTGCAATCTGGCGAAGTATTGGAACCCACAAACTTGAATGGTTTTGATATTACACCCGTTGATGGCATGAAAGTTTGGGTCAAGTACCACGAAGTGCAAAATGTCATGAGCATTTGCATGGTGGGCCCTATTGTTGAAATTGATTGCTTAGCAAAACGTTAATATAATGCATAAAATTATTCTGATCCTAAGTTCAGTTTTTCTTCTTGTTGCTTGTGAGAAAAACACCTATGTCTATTTTCAATTTAGAAATGTATCTGATTCACCCATTGTGGTGAGTGGTCATGATTTAGTACATAATTGGGCTATTCAAGATACGATCCTAGTCGGTGAAGAGAAAAATATTGCAATGTGGTCAAAATTTGGCAAAGACTTGACTTACTTTTCACCTGTAGATTTTTTTGGCGATGATTTGTTGGTTGTCAATGCCCAAGGGGATACCCTTAAAAAAGACTACAAGGACTTCAATAATTGGCAGCCTACTATTGATGAAGATCGTGCTGTGGCGACGCACAATTACCTATTTGAAATTCAAGAGGCCGATTTTAATTAATGGTTTTTGATGAGTGGGGCGGTTCTGGCTATAAAGTAAGGGTTGACCAAGTTGGCTTTATTATAGCGCAGTGGCTCTTGTGTTTGCGCATGAACAACCTCACCTCCTAGGGCTTCCAAAATAGCCTGACCTGCCGCTATATCCCATTCCATAGTTGGCGCAAAACGCGGGTAAATATCAGCCTTTCCTAAGGCTAAATCAAAGAATTTTAGCGCTGAACCTTTTTTGATAAATTCAATCGGATGTCCGTTTTCTTGTAGTTGGTGAATGAGTTGCAACACCGGCCCGCTATGATGGCTTCTCGAACAGGCCATTACAAGTGGGGAATTGCAATGGGTTGGGGGTAATATTTTTTTCCAATATGGAGGCTTCTCAAAATTCTTGAAATCAAAAATATAAACACCAGTTTCTTTTGATCCGATGAGCATCTCTTCATTGACTGGCGAGGCAATGAGGCCAAAGACTGCCTTATTGTTTTCAATGAGTGCAATATTCACGGCAAATTCGCCGTTGCGTTTGATGAATTCCTTGGTGCCGTCCAAAGGGTCGACGCACCAAGATTTTTGCCATTGTTGGCGTTCGCCAAATGGCGCTTTTGGGCTTTCTTCTCCCGTGATTGGAAAACCTAGCGGCATTAAAATTTCCTCAATTTGTTGACTTGATGCCAGGTCTGCTTGGGTCAGGGGCGAGCCGTCTTGTTTGTCTTGAGTTTTAAAATCACTTTTGTAGACATCCATGATGGCCTTGCTTGCTTCAATTGCAGCCTTTATTGCCAACTGATATGCCATAGGGAGCTTTGTCAATTAAATTTGCATTTCTGGAACAAAGTTGGGTACAATCAATTCTCCTTCAGTCTTGGAAATGATTTCTTCTACGGATACCCCAGGTGCTCTTTCGAGCAAGTGAAATTTTCCTTCTTTAATCTCCAGTACGGCTAGTTCGGTAACTACTTTTTTAACGCAGCCCACACCGGTTAAAGGAAGTGTACAGTTTTTTAGAATTTTTGATTCGCCGGCTTTATTGCTATGCATCATTGCAACTATGATATTCTCCGCAGAGGCTACCAAATCCATGGCACCTCCCATCCCTTTGACCATTTTGCCAGGAATCTTCCAATTGGCAATATCTCCATTTTGCGAAACTTCCATGGCGCCTAAAACAGTCAATTGGACATGCTGCCCGCGGATCATAGCAAAAGAAGTCGCTGAGTCAAAAAACGAGGCGCCATTGCGCACTGTAATGGTTTGTTTGCCTGCATTGATGAGGTCAGGATCTTCTTCACCATCAAAAGGAAATGGGCCCATACCCAAAATTCCATTTTCAGACTGAAATTCTACTTCAATACCCTCGGGAATATAATTGGCAACAAGTGTTGGAATGCCAATTCCTAAATTTACATACCAGCCATCTTTGAGTTCTTGTGCAATGCGTTTGGCGATGCCATTTTTATCTAGTGCCATAAGGTGATTATTTGGAGCGAACGGTTCGTTGTTCTATGCGTTTTTCAAATTTTTCGCCCTGAAAAATCCTTTGAACAAAAATTCCAGGGGTATGAATTTGATTGGGATCTAAGGTGCCAGCGGGCACTAATTCTTCTACTTCAGCAATGGTAATTTTGCCTGCCATCGCCATCATGGGGTTGAAGTTTCTGGCCGTAGCCTTGTAGATGAGGTTACCTTCAGTATCTCCTTTCCATGCTTTTACAATGGCAAAATCTGCAGTAAGTGCACTTTCCAAAATATGTGGTTTGCCATTAAAAATACGTACTTCTTTGCCTTGAGCTACTTCGGTGCCGTAGCCCGCAGGGGTAAAAAATGCTGGAATCCCTGCGCCGCCAGCTCGGCAGCGTTCGGCCAATGAGCCTTGTGGAATAAGGTCTACTTCTAGCTCGCCAGAAAGCATTTGGCGCTCAAACTCATCGTTTTCACCAACATACGAACTGATCATTTTTCTGACTTGCTTGCCTTGTAATAAGAGCCCTAGGCCAAAGTCATCTACACCGGCATTGTTGGAAATACAAGTCAGGTTTTTTACGCCCATTTTTACCAACTGTGCGATAGAATTTTCAGGTATGCCACAGAGCCCAAAACCACCCACCATGAGGGTCATACCATCTTTTATGCCTTCTAGGGCCGTTTGTGGATTTTTTACTACTTTATTCATGGAGTTAAAATTGGAATGGAAGCTCTGAGTCATCTACAGATTCGGGTTCTGGTGCGGTAGCACAATCATAAACCGAGGGGTCATAATCTGACGGAGGGTCAAAATCTCGGGTCGAAAGCCCAATACCAGGATCTCTGTAAACTTTTTGCATAAAATAACCATAAATGGGCAGCGCCATACGCCCACCTTGGCCCCAGGTCATGGTTTTAAATCGGACCGCACGATCTTCGGCACCTACCCAAACTCCGGTTACCAATTCAGGCGTAATACCCATGAACCATCCATCTGAGTTATTTTGTGTGGTCCCGGTTTTGCCGGCTGTTGGTGCCGTAATGCCACCCCAACTTCTCCCACCTCTGAGGCTTCCACCTGTGCCATGGTTGATCACGCACTTCAACAGTTGAAGCATCTCAAAAGCTACAGTTGAATTGAGCGCTTGCTCTCTATGCTCTGTAGCGCTGTAAATCACTTTGCCGTTGCGGTCGGTAATGCGTTCAATAAAGGTTGGTCGAATGTAAATTCCATTGTTTGGGAACACACATTGTGCGGCAACCATTTGTAAGAGCGAAAGATCCATACTCCCCAAACACATCGAAGGAACGATATCGTTGGGGCTCAAATCAATTTCCATTTTTCTAAGAAGTTTGTCAATTTGAAAAGGCCCTCCAGATTTTTGAACCGGATTGAAAGTCCCCATACGTCCCATCACAGCTACTGTAACTTTATTTGATGATATTGCCAGACCATCTCTCACATTGCCAGCGGCAGGACCTGCTGGGCAATACTTTCCTACCTGCTTGTTTGTATTGGGGTCTACAAGTTTAAGGCAATATTCATCCGGAGAGAAACTCGTACATGGATTGACAACCTTCATAGATAAGGCAGCTGCATATACAAAAGGTTTAATCGTAGATCCTACCTGACGCTTTCCTTGACGGACATGGTCATAACCGAAATGTTTGAAATTGATGCCGCCTACCCAAGCCTTTACAAAGCCAGTTCTCGGATCGATAGACACCAATCCGGCATGTAAAAAAGCTTTGTAGTACCGTATAGAATCATTGGGGCTCATGACGGTATCTCGCTCCCCTTTGAGGCTAAAAACAGTCATTTCAACAGGGGTGTTGAAGTCTTGATTGATTTCTTCTTCTGACTTGCCAAGGGCGGCCAACTTCTTGTAGCGATCCGAGTTCTTACGCGCAGAACTCATGATTTGATTGACCACTTCAGGCTTGATGCTATTCGAAAAAGGATAATTTTTAAGCCCTTTGTTATTGATGTCGAATTGAGGTTGGAGTTCTTGGTAGATATGTCTTTCAACCGCTTGTTCGGCGTAGCGTTGGAGCGTTGGATTCAGGGTAGTGTAGATTTTGAGCCCATCGACATCAATATCATAAGGGTTGCCATCTTCGCGGAGATATTTAAAAGAGCCATCTGCTTTTTTGGAAAGCAGTATGGATTGCACTTCGGTTCTTAATTCCTTTCTAAAATAGGGTGCCATGCCTTCTTTGTGGTCTAAGGAGCGGTAATGTACAATTATGGGTTGTTGAATCAATTTATCGTACTCCTCGCGTGTAATGGTTGTGCGCAGTGCTTCATTTTTCTTTTCTGAATTGCGTAGCCACTGAAATAACACTTGGTTTCGTCTTGCATGTGCGGTACTTGAATCTTTTGAACGTGCAGCAAGAATATCTTCATTTGAAACCTCACTAGCACGAATTCCTTTGGACTCGGCAATTCGCGCACGGTAATTTCGTATTTGATAGGTGTAGGGGTTGTAAATGGTTGGATTTTTACAAAGACCCACGAGGGTAGCTGCTTCGGCTTTACTTAAATCCTTTGGCCGCTTATTGAAGTATACTTGAGCTGCATTTTCTATTCCAACTGCATTATATAAGAAATCAAATTGATTGAGATACATTGTAATGATTTCCTCTTTTGTAAATCGCTCTTCTAAGCGCTTAGCAATGATGTTCTCTCTTGCTTTTTCATTGACTCTTCTGAATTTCCCAAGAATCCCTCCTACGTAGGGCAATTCTATTCTTTCACCACTGGCTCTGGCAATTTCTTCGCGCTGCCTTTGTTGAAGAGTAAATAACAACTTTGCCAATTGCTGCGGGATGGTAGATGCCCCACCACTTTTCCCTAATGAAGCAAAAGAGCGCGCCAACCCTCTGAAATCCACACCTGCATGCTTTAAGAATCGCTCATCTTCGGTGCTGATAAGTGCATCTGTGACAAATGGAGAGATCTCTCGGTACTTGACACTAGTACGGTTGACTTGCCAAAATCTGCCAATAACTGTATCCTCTTTCACATTCTTTTTTGCCAAAATGAGCGAGGCCTGTAATTCAGGAGGATTGTCGAGCATCGAAACAGGGGGCAAATCGTCTTCGGATTGAAGCAATAATAATCCAGCTACCATAAAGAAAGGCAGCAGAGCAAAAATCCAGAACAAACGAGTCAATTTTTTTTGTTCGGTGTCAGTTAGTTGAGTTGCGTTTCTTTTCATAGAATAAAAGTAACTAGTAATTTTTATCGTAGTACATCCTTGCGTTGTGCATCGAGCTTGAGAAGTATGAACATCATTACGCTAAATGACATCATTGAAGATCCTCCGTAGCTAAAAAAAGGCAATGGAATTCCAATAACTGGCGCAAAACCGATGTTCATACCGATATTGATGGCAAAATGATAAAACAAGATCATTGCAACGCAATAAGCGTAGACCCGATTAAATGCAGCTCGTTGTCTTTCGGCGATCACAATGATGCGAAATAGCATAAAAAAATACAAGAAAAATAAAACCAAAACGCCAACAAAGCCCCATTCTTCTGCAAAAGGGCAGAAGATAAAGTCTGTTTCGCTTTCGGGCACATGATTCGATCTTACACTCGAAACAGAAGCTTTGCCATAACCTTTCCCCATAAAACCACCTGAACCAACGGCGGCCATAGCTCGGTTTCTATTGTAGTCATCACCGTTTGGATCTTCTCGGAGGCCTAAAAACAGCTCAATGCGGTCTTTTTGGTGTTTGCGCAACATATCGAATCCTTTGTCTACAGCAAGGCTCAGGCTTCCTGCAAGGACAAGCCCTAGTGTAAGCACCACCATCATCCTAGACCGATCTCGACGAGTTGTCAACCTCTGAAGTAATAACCAAGAAATCAAGTAAATACTGATTAAGCCAGTAAAAACCAGTAAAAAACCATTCAAAGTGATGCCGGTTCCAAAAATGGCAAGGTCAATACTCACACTCTTGAGCAGTAAGGTGATGACACTAAGAAATAACAAGGCAAACAGAATAGGAATAAAGTGAGAGCCAACCCATGTTTCTTTATAACGCACCCCCGGTATGGAATTGACGATGTTCAAAAGAATGGGGTCAAAAGTGAGCCCTTCTCGGTACATGACAAATAAAAATGACGTAAACACCACAAAGGTACCGGCATCGGGCTGTAATAAAATAAGGCCCATTGGGATGAGCAAAATACTACTAGCTGTTAGAACTGTACGTGTGTTTTGCTGCTTTACTGTGAGTCCGCTGATGTATTTAGCTAACAACAGGGCAGTGGAAATTTTGGCAAATTCAGCAGGTTGTACACCAAAGGAGCCAATGCCTATCCAGGCATGCGCACCATGCACAGCAGGCATAAAAAGCACCACGACCAATAAAAACAAGGTGGATAAATAAATGGGTATGGCAAATCGCCTGTAGATATCTGAATCAATTAAGAATACCAATAAGCCAAGGAACAAGGAAAATAGGATCCAAAAAAGCTGCCGACCATATTTTTCAGAAAAATTGAATATCGATGGTGCGTCCTCGTTAAAAGCGACAGAATAAACTGTTGCCAAGCCCATGATTAACATGATAATCAACGCGCCAAATAAGGGCCAATCTAGGTATTGAGTCAGGCTTTCTTGTTTGCGCATTAGTTGGTTTTTTTGTAGGCAATTTGTGCCTCAAGTATTCGCTTTTCTTTATCGAGGTCGGAAACTTTTCCTTTGAGGTATTTTTCAATAATCAAAGAGGCAATCGGCGCCGCCCATGTACCACCCCAACCCGCATTTTCTACAAATACGGCAACTGCAATTTTAGGGTTTTTCATAGGAGCGAAGGCAAAAAATACAGAGTGATCTTCTCCATGTGGGTTTTGGACGGTGCCTGTTTTACCACAAACCAAGATATCTGATAATTGTGCCATTTTACCGGTACCACCAGGTTCATTAACCACCCTGCGCATCCCTTCAATCACCGGATCAAAGTGCTTGTAGTTGATCATGGTCCAGTGCTTTTTTTGAAAAGTCTTAAGTGAACCATTGTTGCCTATAGACCGCACAAAATGCGGAGTGTAATACCACCCTTTGTTGGCAATAATGGCTACTATATTGGCCATCTGTAGTGGAGTCAACTTCACCTCACCTTGCCCAATTGAAATAGAACGTATGGTTGAAAATGCCCAAGCATGATGCCCATACCATTTGTCATAAAATGCGGGGTTGGGAATAAGCCCGGGGCGTTGCCCACTCACGTCGGTGTCAAACACATCGCCCAGACCAAAACTACGAATGTACTTGTACCATTTTTGTAAACCGTATTCGGCATCGGCATTGGTGTTTCTTTTAACACCTTGTTGAATCAACCTACGGACGGCCATGTAGTAATAAGGATTACATGAATATTGAATAGCCTCAGCAATATTGCGTGCAGATGGGTGGTTGTGGCAGCCAACTAAGTCTTTATCACAGGGAAAACCAGTATTGGCAGTAATCACCCCTTCTTGCATCGCAATGAGGCTTTGTACAAGCTTAAAAATTGAACCCGGAGGATACTCTGCTTGGAGTGGTCGCGGGAATAAAGGCAGGTTTGGATCCTTGACAAGTTTTGGGTAGTTCATTCCAATATTTCTTCGGCCCACAAGTAAGTTTGGATCATAAGAAGGTGCTGAAACCATGCTTAATATTTCACCACTAGCAGGCTCAATGGCTACAATACAACCTTTTTTATTTTGCATGAGCTTCTCGCCATAGGTTTGCAACTCGATGTCCATACCCATAAGCAAGGGGTCGGCTTGGCGCGCCACGGTATCGTATTTGCCATTGGCATATGATTCAATGGCGTTGTTCAGTGCAGAAGTAACAACATATTTGATTCCTTTGACACCCCGCAATTCTTTTTCATAGAAACGTTCAATCCCAGCCCTGCCAATGTTATTGCCTGGCTTGTAGAATGGATCGGCATCAATTTCTTCGCGGTAAACCTCTGACAAATAACCTAAAATATTGGCAGCACTTTTGTACGGGTAATTGCGTGCACTGGTGGCTTCGTAATGAAATCCTTTGAATTTAGTGAGGTGAGGTGCAATTTTAGACATTTCCTCGAGCGTAAGCTCTTTAAGGAAGGGATAGGCTCTGATTTTTTGGTAATTGGGGGTGCGTTTTTTTGTGATTTTGTTGTAGTAGGTGCCTTCTCCGTCAACAATTTCTTTGAATCGGTTTCTCACTTGCTCTACGTTCCAGCCTATTAATTGTGCGAATTCAGCTGTATCTAGATCTACAATACTGTCTTCTACCATCATGAGGTTGAAGTAAGTTTGATTGGTTACGATTTTTTTTCCATTTCGGTCAAAAATCACACCTCTTGGAGGGAATACAACCTTGCGTTTCTCTGCAATTTCCTGGGCACGAAGTGTCCAGGTGTCGTCGATGACCTGCATATAAAACAACTTGACAAGGTATATACTGATCATTAAAAAAATGAAAACCAAAATGACATTACGGCGGGCATCTAGGTTCATTTTTTTTGCTTATTGTTCAAAATAAAACTTTGTATGAGTAAGGCAAATAAGAAGGAAAATATACCGCTTAGTATCGTTTTCTGTAGGATAAACCCAAGCCGGCCTATTTCAAAAATTTCAAGTAAGAAAAACCAGAAAGTGTGAAGACCAAGCAATATGCCAAATACCAATGAAAACCAACTTGCGCCCATAACATTGGCTGTTGGTTCTTTGAGCGGGTCATAGCCTTCACGCGGGCCATAGAGTTTAAATACAATTGGCCTCAGGTAGGCCAATAAAACCAAGGAGGAGGTATAGAGTCCGTAGGTATTGGAAAAAATATCTATCAATGCTCCCATTAAGAAGGCAATGCCCATTAGCGCGATCACCGTTAGGTCAAAGGGCAGTAGCATGATAAATAGCGGTTGTATCATCAGGTGAATGCCAAATCCCAAATTAAGTTGATTCAAGACCAAGGCCTGCAGCAAGGTAAAAACCAGAAAGCGGATGATATGTTTGTATATGATATTCATTTAGTCGTCGGTGGGGATGCGTGCTTCTAAGTTGGTTTGTTCTGCTAAATGCAGATTCTTGATCACATAAACACGTTGCAAGCGACGGTAGTCTGCGGCAAAACGAATTTCAACTTTCCAAAGAGCCTGACCTTCAATAGGTTCGGTGTAGCTTACTTTTCCAACGGGTAGCCCCTTAGGGAAAATGCCCGACCCACCTCGTGTTTCTACTTTAGACCATCGCTTCACTTTGAGGTCATTGTTGATGCCTGTAATGATGCCGTATCGAGGATCTTTGCCGTCCCAAATGAGTAAGCCCGGTAGGTCGGTTTTTTTCATGTGAATATTCACATCGATATTGATATCGGAGGTAAGTACTGTTTTAACCAAGGCATAATGAGCACTGGCATAATGTATGATACCAACCACCCCTTCATGGCAAAAGACTCCCATGCCGCGTTTGATGCCCTGTGCTTCTCCAATATTGATCGTAAAATAATTGTTTTGACGGGTTACTGAAGAATTTATAATTTCGGCAGGAATGTAAGTATATTGTTGTTCGAAGAGTGTGTCGTTTATTTTAAAACTTTTTCTCGACAATTGATACATAAACTGGGGTTGTCTTTTACGCCAGTATATATTCTCCCATTGAAGTTTAGTGTTGTTTTCACTTAAATTAAAATGCTTGGTAATGCTGTGTTCCCATTCGAGTAGTTGAATGGCAATCTGATTGTTTGTGGTAAGAAACTGATTGCGCGGAAAACTCAGGAAGGTAACATACCAAAACAAGGCTAAAATTTGCAACACAGCAAATACAAGAAAGATCCTGAAACGTTGCAAAAAAGCGATGAGGTTGCGCATAAAAACAAAGGTAGTAATTCTGCCCAATTTTGTTTCAGTTGAGAGTGAATGTGTACCTTCGTTTTGTGAAGACTTTTCAACCATTGTTAGCAACCTCTCGGCTCAATTTGATTTCTTTTGATCAAGAAAGCTATGACTCCATATTTGCGGCCTACCAAAAAGAGGAAATTATGTCCATTTTTGGGCATCAAAACGACGAAGAATATCTTTTAGAGTGCACACGTTATGATGGCGGTTTTTCTACCTACAACCTCACTATACAATTTTTTCAATTGCGTTTGAAAAGTAATGATCAAGTCATCGGATGGGCGGGCTACCACTCTTGGGCTAAGCAACACCAACGCGCTGAACTTTTTTACAGTTTAAAGTCCGATGAATACAAGCAAAAAGGGTACATGACTGAAGCACTTGAAGCTATTTTGGCCTTTGGGAAAAACCAAATGCAGTTGCGCCGAATTGAAGCCTTTGTGGCTACCGATAACATCGCCTCTAACCGGATGATGGCCATTTTTGGTTTTCGAAAAGAAGCAACAATTAAGCACCGATATCAGTTTGGAGATGATGTAGACACAGACCATATGTATAGTCTTTTTCCCAATCCAGAGTTTCAATAGAAAATTACAGAACCAATGACAAAAACAATCTTTTTAATCCTCATTTCTACCACCTTTGGTTTTACCCTTAACGAAATTATTCATCGGCAGAAAAGCATGGAAAAAACAAAAAAAGTCACGGGGATTGGTGGCATTTTCTTTAAATGTAAAGACCCTAAGGCTCTTAGGCTATGGTATGAAGAAAATTTGGGATTGAACACCAATCAATATGGTGCAGTTTTTGAATTTTACCGTGGAGGAGACAGCACTCAAAAAGGATTTTTACAATGGAGCCCGTTTAAAGAAACCACCACTTATTTTGGGCCTTCAACCAAAGATTTCATGATCAACTACCGCGTTGCAGATTTGGAATACCTGCTTGGGCAGTTCAAGAAAAATGGGGTGCAGGTATTGGATTCAATTGAGGTATATGAATATGGAAAATTCCTGCATATTATAGATCTGGAAGGCAACAAAATTGAACTCTGGGAACCCAATGACATTGTTTACGAAAAAATGGGCCTAAATATGGGCTTGAAAACGACCTATTAAATGAAAAAAGCAGTTATTACTCTTGTATATATTCTAGTATTAAGCAGTGCTGTTTTTGCACAAAATTTTGATATCGACCTGCTGCGAAAAATCAATCTGGAGCGTAATACAGCCCTAGACCCAACCTTTAAATTGATTACAAATTCGGTGGGGCCTCTTGGTATTGGAACCCCTTTACTAGTCACTTCAATTGGACTCATTGAACATGACCAAACCCTAAAAAACAAGGGGTATTATATTGGAGCAACCCTATTGAGCTCTGCCCTTATTACTACAACCTTAAAGTATACCATTGATCGGGATCGCCCTTTTGTGACCTATCCGGATATTCAAAAACTCTCAGCCGCAGGCAGCCCGTCATTCCCATCGGGGCATACCTCTGAAGCTTTTGCAACAGCAACTTCATTAAGCATAGCTTTTCCAAAATGGTATGTAATTGCTCCAGCTTATGTTTGGGCCAGCGCAGCTGCTTATTCAAGAATGCATTTAGGGGTGCATTACCCCACAGATGTATTGGCGGGAGCCATTATAGGAGCTGGAAGTGCATGGTTGTGCAAGGTCTTGAATGAGAAACTAGTCAAATAATTTATAATGAGAAAATCTACTTCCTTTGGGTCTATGCTCACTATTAAAGATGAACACGGGAAAATCCTTTGGGAGCATTTGATTTTTGAACGTGAGGGCCGTGCACACACCCATCAAACATGGGAAAACTGCTATGTAACGGCCGGAATCGGCACCATAGTGATTGACGACCAAAAAGTAAAGGTTCAAAAAGGGGAGTGGTGCCATATTCCACCCGGAGCAGCGCATTGGATGATTCCACTTGAAGCACCCTTTGAATTGATTTTATATTACAGTGATTCCAACCCTAGCATCAGTATTTCATAGACAACAGGAACATGCCCGTAAAGAAACAGCATCCCACAACTTAGTTGATTACGCCCTGCTTTATAAAACTCAGTTATTTGAATTGTTTCTATTACCAACAAGATATTGCTTGTAGAGCTTTTTATTCCAACGATACACAATGATCAAGGTGCCGCATATCAATATGGCGTAAATCAATGCAGCGCTGTGTATTGATTTATAAAACTCAGTATTGTTGATTAATAACCACATGATAGAGGAAACCACCCCGGCAAACACAAGGCCCTTGCTAAGTACATGTCCGAAATAATGGGTTGCTCTTTTAAAGCTTCTTGGGAATTTATAAAGTACTGAGGTCCAGCTATCTTTTTGTCCCAAATACACAAAAGCTACAAAATCGCCGAACGAATACCCTTCTTCTTTTGGTATTAAGTTCATGGGTTTATACAAACTGACATAGTAAGCATACAGTGTATAGATAGTCAGAAGACTCAATATGACAATTAATGTTGTCCATGAAGAAATACCACCAAAAGAGACTAGGGGGTTGGCTTCCTTGCTTAAGTCTGGGGTAAGCATATAGGTGCAATAGGCATCATAAATTCTTGAGAGGAGTACCCAAGTAATGGTAATAATAAACTTCTGATTCTTTGTCATTTCGCGTTATTAATTGTATCGTTTTATGGAATTTGCATTCAAATGGCATATATATTTGGCCTATTCATCAAACTGAAATATGTCTTCAATTTTTAACTCGAGCGTCCTAGATAGCTTAAAAGCAGTAGACAAACTAGGATCAAATTTCCCTTTTTCAATGGCATTTATTGTTTGCCGACTTACTCCAATTTGCTCCCCAAGATCCTCTTGCCGTAGTCCTTTTTCCATTCGAATCTCTCTGATAATATTTTTCATAAATATTTCTTTCTGCAAATTCCTATTGATACTAAAATACTTATTCCAGTGAAAATGACTAGATGCGAAATTTCAGCATGAAAGGGAATTAGGTTAGCTTGATCTGCAGAAGAGTAGGCCAAACCTACCACAATACTTAAGCCAAGTGCTAGAGACATAGACTCTATCGCAATCTTCTTTTCTAGTTCATCTCCATCAACTAAATACTTCCTGTTTGCTAAAATGAGGCCAATGCCTAATCCTATATTCAAAAGGATTGAAAGAATAATAATTACTTTAGATTCAGGCCAAATCAGCTTGCTTCCAAAGGTAACCAATGCTTGCGATGATGTCCAGGCTAAGGTCCAATAAGCTAGGATTTTCAAATTGGATTTCTGTTTTAAAGTAAATTTATTATTGCTCATAATGTAAAGTTTATTTTACAAATGTAATGTATACTTTACATTTTAACAAATTTATCTGAAAGATATTGATGTTCAGTTGGGTTTTTCAGAATTGATATTCATACTCATATAAGATTTCTTTTTTGGGCCCACCTTAAGATCATTTGAAAATACATCTGCCTTAAAACAGAAAAAGCCAGCGTTTGAGCTGGCTTTCATTTGTTTTCAGCGGAGAGAGAGGGATTCGAACCCTCGATAAGCTTTAGGCCTATACACACTTTCCAGGCGTGCTCCTTCAACCACTCGGACACCTCTCCAAGGTTTTTTGTGGAGTGCAAAGATACGAAGCTTTTTTGATTCTATGAAACAGGCCTCATGCGCCATAGTATTACGGCTGCTGAGAGCAAAGTAATGAGCCCAATAGCAGCAATCGCTGTGTCAAGGGTCCATAAATCAGCTAGAATTCCGGTAAGTACAGCACCTAAGGCATAGCCCAAATCTCGCCATAGGCGATATACTCCAATACTTTGTGCACGCTGACTCGGGTGGGTATTTTCAGCTATCGCAGCCAAAAAAGTCGGGTATACAACAGCCGTGCCGAGCCCAAGCAACACACTCAAAGTTGCAAACTGATAGAAGGTATGCGCCCAAATGAACCCAAGGATCGACATCCCTTGAATGAACATTCCAAAAAAGAGCAAAGGTTTTTTAGCAAAATGGTCGGCGAGTTTGCCGGTAAATAATTGACCAAGTCCCCAAACCAAGGGGTAAATGGCAATGATTTGTGCCAATGCTTCCCCACGGATTCCTTTGCTGATCAGTAAAATAGGAAACAAGCCCCAGACCATGCCATCGTTGAGGTTATTGACTAAGCCGCCTAGGCTAATACTGCCAAGATTGGGGTTTCTAAAAGAAGTATCTTTAAAAATATGAAGAAGCAGCGGTGCGGCATTCTTTTCTGCTTCAACCTCGACATGCCTTCTGGTATCCTTGATCAAAAAGAGGCTCATCAACAAACCAAGCAGTGAAAGTACAATGCCGATATAAAACGAATAAGGACGAATGGCATAGGCATCGGCCGTACTGGCACTCCAATATGCCACCGCCCCGACAGCCAAATAGCCTGCGGCTTCGTTGATACCCATGGCAAATCCACGACTTTTGGGCCCCGCTAGATCTATTTTCATAACTACGGTGCTGCTCCAGGCCAATCCTTGGTTGATGCCTAAAAAAATGTTTGCTATCAGCACCCATGACCAACTTGGTGCAAAAATGAGTAGGATTGGAACGGGTAAGCCAAAAAGCCAGCCCAATACAAGCAAGTTTTTTCGGCCATATTTATTGGCCAAAGCACCCATGTAGTAATTGGTCAGGGCTTTAGTTATGCCAAAAACAACAATAAACGAAAGTAGGGCAGTTTTCGCAGCGATATGAAATTCGCTTTTTGCCAATTGAGGAAGAATGCTTCGCTCCATGCCAACCATTCCGCCAACAAATGCATTGACAAGGACCAATAAACTGAACTGCTGCCAATTGGCTTTGATGCCGAGTTGAGGTGTGTTCATTACATCAATAACAATCCTATGGAGAAGTAGTTGAAGATACCTATCACGTCATTTAAAGTAGTTACAAATGGACCAATCGCCAAGGCGGGGTCTATTTTGTATCTATTGAGTATCATTGGAAAGAGTGTGCCAAAAATCGCGGCAAATAATATTACCGTAAACAAAGAAATGCTGACAACGATGCCTAGGTGCAGATTAACAAAGACAGTGGCAATTAAAAAAATCAGACTCGACAATATGAGCCCATTCAAGAGCCCCACGCTTGCTTCTCTAAGTAATTTAGGAAATATCCTACCTAAATCTTTGTCGCCTCGGGCTATGGACTGCACCACGATAGCCGAGGATTGCACCCCTACATTGCCCCCCATAGCGGTGATGAGTGGAATAAAGAAGGCCATCGCAGGAATGGCCGTGAGGCTCGATTCAAAATTTGAAATGACCTTAGCCCCTATGGTGCCTCCAAACATGGCAATGATTAACCATGGCAATCGAGAAAAACTCACCTTCCAAATAGCGGCATCTGAATCTACCTTATCCGAGATACCAGTTGCCATCTGGAAGTCTTTGTCTGCTTCTTCTTTGATGTAATCTACGACGTCATCAAGGGTAATGCGCCCTACAAGTTTATTCTGGTAATCTACAACTGGCACCGAAACCAGGTCGTATTTTTCCATCACTTTGGCTACTGTTTCGGCCGAATCACTGGCCTTTACAGATATAATATTTTTACTCTGGTAAATGCTGCCAATTTTCGTACGTGCATTGGCCACAAGTAGGCGCTTCAATGAAAGAACCCCTAGGAGGTGTTCATCGTCGTCAACCACAAAGATGTTGTATACCTTCTCAACATCTTCGGCTTGCTTTCGCAGTTCAATGATAGCTCTATTGACAGGCCATTCTATATTTGCTTGGAAAAATTCTTTTTGCATGAGCCCCCCTGCCGTATCATCGTCGTAGTTCAATAGATCTACGATATCTTCTGCGGCCTCGTCATCTTCCATCTGAGAGATGACCTCCTGAATTTTTTCGTCTGGGAATTCACTTAAGATATCGGCAGCGTCGTCAGAGTCGAGGTTTTCTAGCTGATCTGCCATTTCCTTGCTCGATAGCGAGGCTAAAAAGCGATCTCGAACCTCTTCCTCTAGCTCCATTAAGATATCGGCCTGGGTATCTTCATCTACCATGAAATAGATGAATTTGGCCTCCTCGTTGGTCAGCTTATCAAGAATTTCGGCAATTTCAGCATAGTGCAATTCGAGCACCTGCTCTTGGATCCAAAGGCGGTCTTCCGCGACAATTTTTTGTCGCAGTTCGGCAAGAAAATCTTTGGTCAATTCAAAACGCACCGTATTCTTTTTTACAAAGATACGGATTTGAGTGGCAAAGGTTTTACCAATACCTTAAGTTAAGGTGCGGTTAGTCGTGACACAAGCCCTCCACCTCATGAAAAATATCATGGGCTTTGGTAATCAAATCAAAAAGCAAGTCGTTTTTAGCTTCTTCGTTTTTACTTGGTTTTTGTGCTAAAGAATGAATTTCTGCGCATTGTTTTTCAAGACGAGTCAATGCATCTTGCACCTTTTTGTTATTGGCAGATTTTGGTGGTGTAGAATTCTTGAGCAAGATTGCCTTGGCATAAAGTTCACCACTTCTACTCAATAGTGGAGCAAAGTTTTTTTCTTCTGCCGGATGAAAAGTTTGGGCCATTACCTTGTGAAAGTCTTTGAGCGCAAGCCAGTTGTCTTTTTCCAACTCTTTGAGAAGTGGATTATTTAGTGCCTCATTGAACTTATCAGACACTACCCCCCAATTGATCAAGGACCAAATGCTGCTCAAATAATCGCCACGTTTGTTTTGGTATTTTAAATAATAGGCGTGCTCCCATACATCAATGCCTAGAATTGGAATGCCGCGGTCTTTGCTGACATCCATGACAGGGTTGTCTTGATTGGCCGTACTGTATACGGCTAATTGGCCTTCGGGGGTCACTACCAACCATGCCCAGCCACTGCCAAATCTTGTGGCAGCCGCTGCATTGATTAAAAGCATTAATGAATCGATGCTTTGAAATTGGTTGTTGATGGCCTTTTCCAATTCTTGCCCCATAGGCTTCTGTGCGGTCGGGGGTGCTAAAATTTCCCAGAACAGGCTGTGGTTGTAATGTCCGCCGGCATTGTTTCGAACTGTGGTAGATCGAAAACTAGCATACATCAATAAGTCAGTCATGCTGAGCTTTTCCATTGCAGTACCGCTGATAGCCTTATTTAAATTGTTGACATATCCCGCATGGTGTTTGTCGTGGTGAATCTCCATGGTTTGGGCGTCTATGAAGGGCTCATAGGCATCTTTGGAATATGGGAGCGAAGGCAACTGATAAACTTGCGCCAAACTACCAAATGCAACTAAGCAAAGTACCAAAAGTGAAAAAATTGTTTTCATCGAATTTATTTTATTTCCAAAATTAAAGTTTCTAAATCTTACCTAAAGTTATAATACAGTTAAATATTTTGTAAATCGACCATGCGCATGGCGATAAATGCCTTCAGCACACGCTCGCCTACATTGGGCACTTCAACATGAATGAGGTAGATCCCACCAGCTATTGGTATTCCAGCGTGGTTAGTGAGATCCCAATCTTGGTAAGTGACAGCGTTGTCTTTTTTAATACTGCGAATAAGCTTGCCATTGGCAGAATAAATGCGAATGTAACATTGCTCAGGTAAATTGATGATTTTTATGCGGTTGTCAAGTTTGTTACGCTCATACTCAGAGAAGGCATAGTATGGATTTGGCACCACATTGATCATAGCCAAGGCTTCTTTGAGCATGTCTTGAGAAGCAACTTGAGTAGCGATGTC
>Ga0102814_10000312_pt1 | contig 35921 bp, 29 predicted proteins | sample ColrivemetaGS741_FD_79112 | JGI IMG/M metagenome (GOLD analysis project Ga0102814, IMG submission 79112) | Estuarine microbial communities from the Columbia River estuary - Flood tide ETM metaG S.741 | ecosystem: Environmental > Aquatic > Marine > Intertidal zone > Estuary | place: USA...
GTTATAATATCTGTTTTCATAATTTTATGCACGCCTTGATTTGGCCTTTTTAATGTTTCTAAATACGCTTTTATATCGGTCCAACTTATTAACCCTAAAAGTTCACGTTCACTATTAATAACAGGCATATGATGAATATTTTTCCAATTCATTATATTTAAAACCAGTTCGATGCTGTCTTTTTTGCTCACTGAAAAAATATCTGAACTCATAATGTGTTTCACAAGGCGTTGTTGTTTAAATGGCGTCTCATCGCCCTTATGTAACATGTCCCAGGCAGAAACTGGATACCCTTTTTCTTGCTATTTATACATATTAGCAGTTAGCACTTGAATAGCTTCAAAAGGTCTGTATGTTTTTTGTAACTGCCGGTAGTTTCGTATAATCCATTCCGAACCGTTTGTGCCTTCTACTCTATCTTTTATTACTTTTAAATAATATTCGGTGTCTTTTGGTGTTATGCCCGCGCTGTACAATCCTTTATAAGCCATGGGCAATAACACGTTTAAAATTAATTTGTGACTGGATATAAACGACCCGTTCCAATAAAACTGTGTTGCCATGCCATAACGTGCAGCATTAAAAAAGTTGGTTTTAACGTCTTTAAAATCCCATAAAGTATGAATATTGTTATACTTTTTAGGTTTTCCTAACATAACACCTACCCAAAACATCATGTTTGCAATTTCGTCGGTAGTAGTTGGTCCAGAAGGAATATAGCGGTTTTCAATTCTTAAATTAGGTTTTCCGTTAATTGTACCATAACAAACACGGTTCCAAGGATAAACAGTACCATTATGAAGGCCTAAAGCACTTAACTTTGGTGTTTCGTTATTGTTTATCATATCCACACTATCCTTTGTAAAACCAGTGGTTATAAAACTTCTAAATCTGGAAATATTATCTTTAAAAATATCGGTTACAGTGCCTGTTTGCCATTTGCTACCAAAACTTACTCGCGATTGTTTTTCGTTTAATAAATAGGAGTTGGCCCGGGTATCTACACTTTGTGTAAATAAGGCTATACGTGTTTCTTTCCACAATTCTTTCCCAAATAATACGGGCGAATTGGTACATATACTTAATATGGGTCCGGCAATGGCTTGTGCCCAGTTATAATTATCAACAAAGTCTTTTGGATTAAGTTGTAAATGCATTTGAAAACTGGTGTTGCAGCCTTCTAACATAACAGAATCGTGCAGTAAATTTAACTCGTCTACTCCTTTTATGTGAATATTGAAACTTTGTTTTCTGTGACTTTTTATAGCTTCGTTAAGTAAGGAATAACGTTCTATATCTGTCATGTTTTGTTCACCAACATTGTTGACGGAAAGTGATGGTAATATTCCCGTTAATACCAGATTTATGCCTTTTTTAGCTGCCGCTTTTTTGGCTTTTTCCAATAAGTCATCTAATTGATGGTGTAATTTTGAGAAACAATCATTTTTAAGCTCAAAAACATCGAGATTAATTTCTAGATTATAATTGCTTATTTCAGTAGTAAAATGAGGGTCGTCTATAACTTTTAATACTTCAATCGATTTGCTTTCAGGTAAAAAGTTTTCGTTAACCAGACAGAATTCTTGTTCAGCTCCTATACGTAGCGGACCTTCTTCAAACATCCCCCTTTCAATCATTAAATCAAGCGCCTTTATATCATTTAAAATATGATGAATATAGTTAGCTCTGTCTTTTTTCGTTTTTAATTTTGAAACATTTAAATCTCCCATAGCTGTTTTAAAAGTGATTAGTTCGGTTAAATTACTATGGATGGGACTTTTTAACTATGATTTTTATCATGAAAGCACATTACCTGCGTAGTGTTAACTGTTATTGTTACTTTTGTATTTATAAACAAATCTATGCCTGCAACCTATTCTAAAAAAGACAAACTAAAAAGCAAAAAACTTATTGAACAGTTGTTTGTTGATGGGAAGTCAGTCTCGGCATTTCCTTTAAGACTGGTATTTATGCCCACCGTTTTTGATGATGGAGTGCTAGTGAAAACTGGGGTTTCGGTTAGTAAGCGTAATTTTAAAACGGCTGTAGACAGAAACCGAATAAAACGCTTGATGAGAGAGTCTTACAGGTTAAACAAAGCCATATATTTTAACAACATTACAACACATTACGCGTTTATGATTTTGTATATTGGCAAAGACATACCTACTTTAACCCAAGTTGAAACCCGTATGAATCACTTGTTTGAAAAATTTTTAAAAGTTGTTTCAGAAAATAAAACAGAAAAGTAATGAAGTACATATTTAAGAAGAAAATTATAATTCCAATATTAGCCTGTGCGTTATTTTTAACAACGACAGCTTTTAAAAATGATTTTTTTGAAATAGCAAAACAGATAGAAATTTTTACTACTCTTTTTAAAGAACTCAACATGAATTATGTTGACGAAACAAACCCTGGCGATTTAATGGATACCGCCATTAAAAGCATGCTGGCAGATTTAGATCCATACACCAATTTTATGAACGAGCAGGATGTGGAAGCTGCAAGAATTAATAATACAGGCGATTATACAGGCATTGGTGCCCGTGTAAAAACCTTAAAGGATAAACTGGTAATCGTAGAGCCTTATAAAGATTATCCTGCCGATAAAGCCGGTTTAAAAGCGGGCGACGAAATTATTAAAGTAGGCAATACTTTAATTGAAACTTATAAAGAAGATGCCGGTGAATTGCTTAAAGGCACCACAGACTCTTCAATTGAAGTCACTTTTAAACGCCAGGGAAAAACGCAAACGGCCACCATTAAACGTGCTGAGGTCGAAATAAAAGCGGTACCTTATTTCTCGATGGTTAACGATAAAACAGGCTATATTGTATTAAGCCGTTTTAACGAAAAGGCCTCGGCGGAAACCAATTACGCCTTACGAGATTTAAAAGCACAAGGTGCCGAAAAAATAATTTTAGATTTACGCGGAAACCCAGGTGGTTTACTTAATGAAGCTATCAATATTGTGAATTTGTTTGTTCCAAAAGGTCAATTAGTAGTGACAACAAAATCGAAAGTTAAAAAATACAATAAAACTTATTATACTCAAAACGAACCAATTGATACCCAAATACCTGTAGTGGTTATTATTGATGGTGGTAGTGCTTCTGCAAGTGAAATTGTTTCTGGTTCGCTGCAAGATTTAGATCGTGCCGTGATTGTGGGGTCCAGAAGTTATGGAAAAGGCTTAGTACAACGACCAAAACTACTAACTTACGGTACACAGGTAAAAATAACCATTTCGCGCTACTACACCCCTTCAGGACGTTGTATACAGGCGCTCGATTACACACATAAAGACGATAAAGGAGAGGCGGTTCGCGTAAAACAAGAAAACTATAATGTCTTTAAAACCAAAAATGGTAGAAAAGTTTTTGATGGCGGTGGTGTGTTACCGGATGTGGCGTTTAATGCCTCGAATAATTCAGCAGTTATAAACGCCATAGCTAACAATGATTTAATTTTTAATTTCGCTACTGATTATTATTACAAACACCTTAAACAAGACCCCTCTAAATTGGTGCTTAGCGATGCTGATTTTGGAAACTTTAAAAATTATTTAAAAAACTCAAATTTCTCGTATGAAACTGAAACCGAAAAGGCCCTTAAAAAAGCCTACGAAGCAGCAACAAAAGAAGAACTAAATGATAATATTCAAACAGATTATAATACCCTAATTTCAAATTTAAATAAATCTAAAACCACGGTAATAGACGAAAATAAAACCTATTTATTAGAGTTATTAACAGAAGATATTATAAAACGATATGTTTATAGAGAAGGATTATTTGAATACTACAAAACACATGACGAAAAAATTAAAAAAGCAACCGAAATCCTTAGCAGTCCTGCTACCTATGTTGGCTATTTAAAATAAGGGCATTGGTTTTTAAACCCTTGGTTCATACCATTAAACCAAAAAGGGGTATAGTTTCTGTAAGAATTCATTAAAAATAGTATATTTATATCCGTTCTATTCTCCAAACTATGAACAAACTATTGGTTTTAATATTATTAATGCTTCATGGCACATTCGTTTTTTCTCAAATAGAATTAAGGCATGAGGTATATTTTGACACCGATAAATACGATATTCATTCCACCGAAGAGAACCGTTTATTGCTTTTTATTTCATCTTTATCCGATATAGATATTGAATCTATTTCAATTTTTGGTTTTTGCGACGATATTGGCGCTAATTCTTATAATTTGAAACTTTCTCAAAACCGTGCCAATGCTATAAAAACGATTTTTTCAAACAACGAAATTAGTGAAGATTTAATAAGTAATGTTGATGGAAAAGGTGAGATTTTACTAAAAATAGTTGCTGAAAAAAATGTTGTTAAAATAAGAGGGTTAAATAGAAAAGTAGAAATTATAGTTAAGGCAAAACCTCCTAAACCCATTGTTGAAACCAAGAAAGAAATCCCTGTTGAAACGAAAAAGAAAAACGTTTCAGAACTGTTAAAAGGAGAACTTAAAATAGGTGATAAAATAGTATTTGAAAATATTTTGTTTAAAACTGGTTACAGTCAGGTGATGCCAGGGTCTAAAAAATTACTGGAATCTATTGCAAAAGCATTAGTTGAACGAAAAGATATTTATTTTACTATACAAGGGCACGTATGCTGTACACAAAACAGTAGAGATGCTGTTGATAGAAAAACGAATCTTAGAAACCTGTCTGAAGCACGCGCTCAATATATATATGATTATTTTGCTAAAAAAGGCGTTGAAAAAAAACGCATGAAACATACTGGTTTGCGACGAAAATTTCCACTTGGCGGTGATCCAAAATTTGACAGACGTGTAGAAATATTAATAACTTATGTGGGTAAATAAAAAATACCATTTCAGTTTTTTTTTAATGTTCCTAAGTTATGTTTGTCTTTCGCAAACCGCTATACCCGACCCTAATTTTGAGCAAGCTCTTATCGATTTGGGTTTAGATACTGCCCCTATAAATGGTTCGGTTCCAACCGCAAATATTAGCAGCATTGCATCATTGAATGTAGAAACTAAAAACATATCGGATTTAACCGGTATTCAGGATTTTTTAGCTTTAACAAGTCTTAATTGCAATAACAACCAGCTTACAAATTTAAATGTTTCGCAAAACACCACATTATTACAGCTGTTCTGTAATGATAATGTATTGACTAGCTTAGATGTAAGTAATTTAATTGATTTAAATATATTATGGTGTTCTAATAATCAGCTATCCAATTTAGATGTTACAAAAAACACCAAATTAATATCTTTGGTCTGCAGTGCTAATCAATTTACAAGTTTAAACACGTCAAATAATTTAACCCTGAATGTGTTTGTTTGTGAAAACAATCAATTAAGCAGTTTAGATGTGTCAAAAAACAGCACTTTAAGCAGGTTACAATGCGGCAACAACACCATTTCAAATTTAGATATTTCAATAAATACCGGCTTGGTTTTTCTATCCTGTGAAAATAATTTATTGTCCAGTTTAGATGTTGCTACAAATAAGGTTTTAAGCACTTTAAACTGCCAGTTTAACAACATCGCAGAATTATATTTATCAACTAATAACGCATTAACAGTATTAAATTGTAGTAATAATGAATTGTGCCGATTAAACCTAAAAAACGGGAATAATTCAAATTTAACTGCAGATTTTCAATCGAATATTAATTTAAACTGTGTGGTGGTTGATAACCCGTCTGGAAATCATACCACCTGGAATCCCGCGACTTTTATAAATTATGTGACGATTCAAGACCAATGTAGAGATTTTGTTAATGTTGATACTTTAAACAGCGTTATCACCAATACCACTTACACACTACCTGCACTAACCTATGGGAATTATTATACACAATCTGAAAAAACCGGAATGCCACTTTTTGCAGGTGAAATTATTACGACCTCTCAGTTAATCTATATTTATAATGAATCATTTTGTGCTAATAATGAGAGCTGGTTTAGTGTTTTAGTGACTTCTGAAGATTACTACATTCCAAAATACTTTACACCAAATAATGATGGTAATCACGATTATTGGAAAGTTCAGGATTTTAACAACAGTATTAAAAATATAGACATTTTCGACCGCTACGGAAAATTGCTTAAATCATTACCATCAAGCGCACCTGGTTGGACCGGAAGTTTCAATGGAAAAATGTTGGCAACAGATACTTATTGGTATGTAATTTCCTTAAATACAGGCGAAACTATTAAGGGGTATTTTGCTTTGAAACGCTGATTATTCTTTTATCATAGCAATATGCGGAATATCATCTTCTAAATATTGTTCACCTATTTCTTTAAAACCGCAATTGTTATAAAAGGTTTTTAAATACGCTTGAGCCGAAATTTTAATTTTATGTTCTTTAAAATGAGTTTCGATGGCTTCAACAGACACTTTCATGATGTCATATCCATATTTAAAAGCACGCTCTTTTTTAGATACGACAACGCGACCAATACTGGCATATTCAAAATAATCACCAGATTTAAATAGGCGCGTATAAGCTACAATCTGATTATTTTTTATACCTAAAACATGTAGTGCTTTTTCATCCTTTCCATCAATATCCTGATAAACACAATCTTGTTCTACTACAAAGACTTCGCTTCGTAATTGTAAAATTCTGTATAATTCATTAATACTTAATTCTGAAAAATTTTTTACCTGGGTTTCTAACATGCTTTTTTTGTTTTATTAGTCGCACACTCCTCACGATAACGGTTCTTGTTAATCCTGAACAATCACGTCTTTTTCATCACATTTACCAAATTCTGGTTGAATGTTAACATGGTTAATATCGTATTTATGAAACATAAGTTCTTCAATATCATGTAAAATAGCATCAAATTGAGATAACATAATATCTTCATTAAAATCGATGTGTGCTTCTAAATGAATTTCATCTTCATTTAACTGCCAAACATGTACATGATGCACGTTTTTAATACTTTCAAAAGCATTTATTTCGGTAACAATTTCCTTTATTGGAACCGAGTCTGGCGTAAACAGCATAAGGACTTTAGTAGAGGTTTTTAACAAATCGTAACCCATCCAAATTAAATAAACAGCGATAGCTAAAGTTAAAGCACTATCTACCCAATATATTTGGTAGAATTTCATCAATAAACCACCAATAAGCACAGCCACACTCGCCATCATATCGGTTAATAAGTGTAAATAAGCGCTACGCATATTCATATTCGCCTTTGAATCTTTTTTAAGTAAAAGCACACTTAATCCGTTAGCAATAATACCTAGTAAAGATAACCAGATAACTAAGGTTGTTTTTATTTCTTCTGGATTTTGAAATCTTTTTGCAGCTTCAATAATCAATAAAACGGCCACAATAATTAAAGTAGAGGCATTTATAAATGCTGCTAAAATTTCAGCACGTTTATATCCGAATGTTCTGTGTATAGAAGCTTGTTTTTTAGAGAGTTTATTAGCAATATAACTAACCACTAAAGAAAGCACATCGCTAAAATTATGAAGCGCATCACTTAAAAGTGCTAAACTACCAGAAATCAACCCGCCTATTACCTGAGAAATGGTTATAACGATGTTTAAAAAAATAGAAATTAAAAGATTACGTCCTTTGAGATCGTTATGATTGTGAGAATGCGAATGGGGGTGACTATGGTTATGGCTCATTTAGCAAGACACTGGTATTTTATCTATACGTGTTTGATGACGACCACCTTCAAAAGCAGTATTTAAAAATTCATCAACCATTTCTATTGCCTGATGAATGGCTGTAAATCTGGCTGGAATACATAAAATATTGGCATCATTATGACTTCTTATAAGATGTACAATTTCTTTATTCCAAGCTAAACCAGCACGTATTTTTTGGTGCTTATTAGCTGTCATAGCAACACCATTAGCGCTTCCACAAATTAAAATACCGTAAGTCGCTTTATTAGTTTCAACATCGTTGGCCACAGGATGTACAAAATCGGCATAATCTACACTCGAATTACTATCTGTTCCGTGGTTATTAACAGACATACCTTTAGATTCTAAATGCTTTAAAATAGCAAATTTATAATCAGTGCCTGCGTGGTCGTTTCCTATAGAAATTATCATTTTATATATGTATTATTGTCAACTTACACAAAGGTAGTAACTTAATGGTAATAGGTAATTATAGTATGCTATAAAAAGACTTGTAAATAATTATTTAGTCTAAATATATTTATGAAGCTATAATTAATATTGTTATTAAAATGTATTTAAATATTCATTACTTGTTAATAAGTCTTTATAAATATTTAAAACTAAAACCTTGATAATTCAATTATTTTTCCAATCAAAAACGCATATGATATCACCAAAAATTTAACTCCTTTTTTGTATCAAAATTATTAGACAATAATTGGATAGATATAAACACAAAATTTTAAAAAGTTATGAGTTTTAAATAGATTTTTTTAGTTGTTAACAACTGTTCATATCATATTTAAATGAGTTAAATATGAACGTATTAAATAAATATAACCTGTTAACTACCTATTGATAGAATGTAAATTAATTGTAATCAAAATAAAAAGTAAAAAAGTTATAGCAACTATTAACACGCTATAATAACCACCATTTATTTTTTTAAATTTAAAGAATAAAATAATTATATAATATATATTGTGGATAACTCTGTTTTGGTAAATTTAACATTAAGGAAATATGGTTAATTTTATAAACCGTAACTTTGCATAAACTTAATACAAACATCTTCTCCATTATTGAGTTTAAAATAACAAATTCCTATGTATCTTTAGGAAAAGAATATGATTACAATAAATTAAATGACAAGAAATAAAAAAGGGAAATCCAATAAAGGTATTTCCAACCTTACAAATACGATTCTAAGTATTTTAAAAAAAGATAGAAACCAATCTTATAACTATAAACAAATAGCTGCTAAACTTGGTGTAAATGATGCCAGTAGCAGAAATCAAATTATAAAAAAACTTCACGATTTACAAGGTAAAAAAGAAATAGAAGAAGTAGAACGTGGTAAGTTTAAAGCAGTTATTAACACCGAATATCACACTGGAATCCTAGACTTATCTGCAAAAGGAACAGGTTATATTATTTGTGAAGATTTTGATGACGATGTTTTTATTACTTCAAATAATATTAATAAAGCCTTAAATGGTGATGAAGTAGAATTTTATGTTTACAAAAGACGCCATCGTGGTAAGATAGAAGGTGAAATTACCCAAGTATTAAAACGAGATAAAAGCGAGTATGTTGGTGTTATTCAATTACATGATAACTATGCATTCGTAATAGCTGATAGTAATAAAATGTACAAAGATATATTTGTACCAATTAATAAAACTTTAAAAGCTGAAGATGGCGATAAAGTACTGGTAAAATTAGAAGATTGGCCGGAAAATGCTGATTCTCCTTATGGAAAAGTAATTCAGGTGCTTGGTAAACCAGGAGATCATAATACCGAAATACATTCTATTTTAGCAGAGTATGGTTTACCTCATGAATTTCCTCATGAAGTAGAGGAATATGCTAATAAATTAGATACCTCTATAACTAAAGAGGAAATTTCAAAACGTCGCGATATGCGTCAGGATTTAACTTTTACTATAGATCCAAAAGATGCTAAAGATTTTGATGATGCTTTATCTTTTAAAGTTCTTGATAATGGTTTGTATGAAATAGGAATTCATATTGCCGATGTATCACATTATTTACAGGAAGGTACTGTTTTAGATGATGAAGCTTATGAGCGTGCCACATCTATTTATTTAGTAGATCGCGTGGTACCAATGCTTCCTGAAGTATTATCAAATAATGCGTGTTCATTGCGACCACATGAGGAAAAGTTAACTTTTTCTGCAGTGTTTCAAATGAATGATAAATGTGAGATAAAAAATGATTGGTATGGTAGAACTGTAACTTATAGTGATGCACGTTTTGCTTATGAAGAAGCCCAAGCCGTCATAGAATCTAAATCTAGTGCGATTCCAAAAGAAGTTTCTCTTTCTGGAGAAGCATACAATACAACGCAAGAAATAGCAGAAGCTATTTTAAAAATGGATGAATTAGCTAAAAAAATGCGTAATAAACGTATGAGTGCTGGTGCTATTTCGTTTGATAAGGTAGAGGTTAAGTTTGATTTAGATGAGCACGCAAACCCAGTTGGTGTATTCTTTAAAACCAGTAAAGATGCTAATAAATTAATTGAAGAATTTATGTTATTAGCTAATCGAAAAGTATCAGAATTTGTTGGTAAAAAAGACCCAAAGAAAACGTTTGTGTATCGTATTCACGACGAACCAGACGATAGTAAACTAGCTACTTTACAAGGTATTGTATCAAAGTTTGGATATAAATTAAATTTTAAAGACCGTAAAACAACATCAGCTTCACTTAATAATTTACTAAAAGAAGTAAATGGTAAGAAAGAACAAAATTTAGTCGATACTTTAACAATTAGAAGTATGAGTAAAGCCGAGTATTCAACTCATAATATTGGGCATTACGGATTAGCTTTCGATTATTATAGTCATTTTACATCACCTATTCGTAGATATCCAGATGTGATGGCGCATCGTCTTTTACAACTGTATTTAGATGGAGGAAAATCTGTTAATGAAGAAGTTTACGAAGATAAATGTAACCATTCCAGTAATATGGAAAACTTAGCCACAAAAGCAGAACGTGATTCTATAAAATACATGCAGATTAAATTTATGCAGGATCACAAAGATGAAGAGTTTGCTGGAGTTATTTCTGGTGTGACCGATTGGGGAATTTATGTTGAAATTATTTCTAATAAATGTGAAGGCATGGTAAGTGTGCGAGATATGAAAGACGATCATTATGCTTTCGATCAAGAACAATATGCTATGGTTGGAAGAAACAATAAAATTATGTATCAACTAGGAGATGAAATTATTGTTAAAGTTAAAAACGCCGATTTAGTTAAAAAGCATTTAGATTTCAATTTGATTGGAAAAAGTGAATAATAACTTAAAATAATTAAATCATTTTAAATGGAATAATTATTAATAATATACGTTGTAATAAAAAAAATATTTTACACATGAAAAGATTAATTGTTTTAGTAACAATATTATTATCTGCAGTAGTAATTGCCCAAAAACCAATAGAAAAATCTATAGGGGAATTTACCGAACTTAAAGTTTACGATTTAATAGAAGTTGAATTAGTAAAATCCAACGAGTACAAGGTAGTTATCACAGGAAATAACAGTGAGGAAGTTTTAATTAATAATAAAAATGGAACTCTAAAAATTAAAATGAATATTAACAAACTGTTTGACGGCAATAAAACAAAGGTTGTATTATACTATAAAACTGTTGATATTATTGATGCAAACGAAGGCGCTAAAGTATATAGTAAAGGCGCTATTAAACAATATGAGATAGATTTGAGAGCGCAGGAAGGCGGTAGTATAGATGTCTCTGTTAATGTTGAGTATATCAATATTAAAGCAGTTACTGGTGGTATAATAAGAGCATCGGGGGATTCTGAATCTCAAAAAGTTGCACTTTTAACAGGTGGTATTTATAACGGAGAATCACTAGAAACAACGAAAACAGAAGTTTCTATTAATGCTGCAGGTGAAGCACATGTAAATGCATCAAAAATAGTTGATGTAAAAATTAGAGCAGGAGGCGATGTTTTTATTTATGGAAATCCGGAAACTGTTAATGAAAGTACCGTTTTAGGCGGACGTATAAATCGAGTTAATTAAATAATTTTAAACATAAATTTTAAAAAAACCTATTGCTTGCAATAGGTTTTTTTTGTTAATAGATATTTAAAGAAACAAGTTTATTTAAAATATTTCTTTACTTTGTATTAAACACTTACATATTTATGTTTGATGATATTTTATCTGCTATTCCTTTCGGATTTATACTAGCGTTTACAATAGGACCCGTTTTTTTTGTGCTTCTTGAAACCAGTGCTACAAAAGGTTTTCGAAGCGCCTTGATTTTCGATTGTGGCGTTATGTTGGCAGATATTATTTTTATAGTGGTAGCCTTTTTTAGTACCAACAGACTTTTAGAGAAGGTTAAAGACGACCCAAGTTTTTTAATTTTTGGTGGTGTCTTATTAGTCGCTTATGGTTTTATTTCTTTTATAAAAACCTCAAAATCGTTTCGAAATATCGTTAAGGAATACCATAAAGTTGAAATTAAAAAGGGCTATGGAAAACTTTTTTTAAAAGGTTTTTTGCTAAACTTTATAAATATTGGTGTGCTGTTAGGTTGGGTTGCTTTTATTGTTTTAGGTAATTCTTTAACGAGCTCAACAGATGGTGTTGTTGTGTTTTTAAGCACCATTTTAATAGTTTACTTTTTGACTGATCTGGTTAAAATTGTAGTTGCTAAAAAATTAAGGAATAAATTAACACCTAGGCTTATTTATAAAACCAAAAAGATTATTTCATTAGTAATCTTAGGGTTTGGTGTATTACTATTGGTGCAGGCATTTTTTCCAAAAGAAAAGGAATTAATTAAAGAAAGGCTTGAAAAAATAAGACCTATAACAGAAAAGCTTTCAGAATAAACTGAAAGCTTTTTGTTGAGGTGTCGAGCAGATTCGAACTGCTGTAGCAGCTTTTGCAGAGCTGAGCCTAGCCACTCGGCCACGACACCTTATTTGTGCGGTGCAAATGTAAAAAAAAATGTCAAATTTCAACAGTTAAAATCACTTTTTACGCTTATCGGTCATTTTAATCGTTACTCTTTCCACATCGCCACCAATTGGTGGGTTTAATTTACTTATCCAAACAGTTGCTTTATTAACCATAGTATCTTCAGAAAAAATTCTGTTTAAAATACGTTTTGCAACGGTTTCGAGTAGGTAAGAAGGTTTGTTCATTTCTTCTTTTATTACTCTATTTAAAAACACATAGTCCACAGTATCAGATAGCTTATCTGTTTTAGCCGATGTTTGTAAATTAGCTTCCACTTTTAAATCTACCTGATAGTCACTACCAATTTTTGTTTCTTCAGATAAACATCCGTGGTGTGCGAATATCCGAATGTTTTCAACTTTTATAATTCCCATTTTAAGCGGTTTTAAGTCGGTAAAATTACCTAATTTTGAACAATATTTTTTGTTTAATTACCTATTGAGATACATTTTTATGTCTGAAGAAAGAAAATCACTGAACTTTTTAGAGCAAATTATTGAAGAAGATCTGGCTAATGGTATGCCAAAAAACAAATTGCGTTTTCGTTTTCCACCAGAACCTAATGGGTATTTACATATTGGGCATACAAAAGCCATTGGTATTAGTTTTGGATTTGGTGAAAAGTATAATGCTCCAGTAAATCTTAGGTTCGATGATACCAATCCAGCAAAAGAAGAGCAGGAGTATGTCGATGCTATAAAAGAAGATATTGCTTGGTTGGGTTATAAATGGGATAAAGAATTATTTTCATCTGATTATTTTCAGCAATTATATGATTGGGCTGTACATTTTATAAAAGAAGGAAAAGCATATGTCGATTCACAAAGTAGTGAAGCTATGGCAGAACAAAAAGGAACACCAACGCAACCTGGAGTAGATGGTCCTTATAGAAACAGAAGTGTAGCTGAAAATTTGGATTTATTTGAACGTATGAAAGCTGGTGAATTTGAAGAAGGTTCACATATTTTACGGGCTAAAATTGATATGCAACACCCAAATATGCTGATGCGGGACCCTATAATGTATCGTGTTTTAAAGAAGCATCATCACAGAACAGGTGATGATTGGTGTATTTACCCAATGTATGACTGGACACATGGTGAAAGTGATTATTTAGAACAAATTTCACATTCGTTGTGTTCGTTAGAATTTAAACCTCACAGAGAGCTTTACGATTGGTTTTTAGATCAGGTAACAGACCCAAACTTAATCAGACCTAAGCAGCGTGAGTTTGCACGCTTAAACCTAAGCTATACCATAATGAGTAAGCGTAAGTTGCTTAAATTGGTTGAAGATGGCATTGTTAAAGGTTGGGACGACCCTAGAATGCCAACCATATCGGGGTTACGTCGTAGAGGTTACACACCAAATGCCATTAAAAAGTTTGTGGACACGGTTGGTGTCGCTAAACGCGATAATATTATTGATGTTTCACTTTTAGAATTTTGTATTCGAGAAGATTTAAATAAAACGGCGCCACGTGTTATGGCGGTTTTAGATCCAATTAAATTGGTAATTACTAATTACCCCGAAGGAAAAGAGGAGTGGTTAGATGCCGAAAACAATCAGGAAGATGACAGTGCTGGTTTTAGAAAAGTACCATTTTCAAAAGAGTTGTTTATTGAAAAGGAAGACTTTAAGGAAGTCGCGAATAGTAAATATTTCAGATTGAGTTTAGGTAAGGAAGTGCGTTTAAAAAACGCCTATATCATCAAGGGAGAAAGTGTTGTAAAAGATGCTCAAGGAAACATAACAGAAGTGCACTGTACTTATTCTGAAGATACGGCAAAAAAAGTAAAAGGAACCTTGCATTGGGTGTCTATTAAACATGCAGTAAAAGCTGAAGTTAGAGAATACGATAGATTGTTTTTGGATGAATCTCCGGACAGTCATCAAGATAAAGATTTTATGGAATTTTTGAATCCGGATTCTTTAAAAATCATTGAAGCTTTCGTAGAACCTAGTTTAAAAGAAGCCAGCATTGGTGATAGATTTCAGTTTCAACGTTTAGGATATTTTAATATTGATAAAGATTCAACTTCAAATAAATTGGTGTTTAATAAAACAGTTGGTTTACGGGATACATGGGCAAAAATAGATACGTCAAATCAAACTGATAACAAATCTGTTAAACAAAACAATAGCAATTCACAACCACAACGTAAGGCTATTGATGTGATTCAGCAATTAGGAAAAAAATACACCAATCTTCCGGAAGCTAAGCAATTAAAGGCGAAATTGGAGATTCAGAAGTTAGCGAACGATGTTAGTTACGATGAATTACAGCCATATTTTAATACCGCTGCGAAAAAAGTAGGAACACGAATTGCGACTATAATCACATTGGGTGTTTTGCTTAAAAATGGTTTAAAGCGTACTTTGGAGGCAGATGAATTTATTAGCAAAGCTTTAGAAGATTCTAACGAAATTTTAGTTGCTGAGGCGAATCTTCTTTCTTAGAAAATTTTAGGAAATTGATAAAAATTTAACACATATTATAATTTTAGTTATATTTAACTTCTAACTAAAACGAATATATTATGGATTTATTAAACCCAATTGCAATTGTTGTTGCAGCAGTTTCGGCATTATTTGTCGGATTTATTTGGTACAACCCAAAAGTTTTTGGAAAAGTCTGGATGGAAGCAGCTGGCATGACCGATGAACAAATTAAAGGCGGCAACATGCTAAAATTTTTCGGAGTAGCATTAATATTCGCTTTTTTATTAGCAACTGCACTTCCAGGAATTGTAATTCATCAAATGGGAGTTTATAGCTTGATAGGTGGAGATCCTTCTGTAGCATTACCCTCTTACGAAGCTTTAATGGCTGATTACGGGGATGCGTTTAGAACCTTTAAACATGGTGCGTTACACGGGGTTTTGACAGGTGTTTTTATTGCCTTACCAATTATTGGCACCAATGCCTTGTTTGAACGTAAAAACGCAAAATACATTTTGATTAACAGCGGATATTGGATTGTTACTTTAGGTGTTATGGGTGCCATTATTTGCGGCTGGAGATAATATTTTGTAATTAATTAACATAAATAAAGACTGAGGTGTTTAACTTCGGTCTTTTTATTTTTTATATTGAAATTATATAATATTTATTCTTCGTTTAATAGTCTTCCAAATTCTTGGGATAATCTGGTTGTACACGATATTTTTTTACGGTCACAGTATCTAAAAGCACTCGAAAATGGGTCGCCAAATAACATTCAACTTTTTTATGTTGGAATTTTTGATGATGAAGAATTAGTTGGTGTTGCTATAATACAACGTGTTCAATTGTATTTAAAAGACATGTTTCGAAAAAACGAAGTATCCTGTTTTAAAGAATTTATTCAAGACACGGTTTCAAAAGTATTAAAAGGAAATGTTTTGGTTGTTGGTAATATAACACATACAGGACAACACGGTTTGTTTTTTAAGGAAGACAAAATAACTCAAAATGAGTTTCTGAAATTGGTTTTTGATGCTGTTGAAACTATTAAGAAGGATATAAAGGAAAAAACAAACAAAACAATACGCGTGATCATGTTGAAAGATTATTTTCAGAATGATTCAATTCATCTTGAAAATGCCTTTTTCAATGCACATAAATTACATAAAGTTACCGTGCAGCCCAATATGGTTATGAATATTAATTCTGATTGGTTAAAACAGGAGGACTATATTAACTCACTTAACAAAAAGTACAAAAAACGCTTTAAAACAGCGAGAACCAAGTTAAATGGGATACTATGTTCAGAATTGGACCTAGAGGCCATTAAAGCTAATTCTAACAGGCTACATAAGCTCTATTTAAATGTTTCAAACAACGCAAAGTTTAATACATTTATATTACCTGAAAATCATTTTTACTGTTTAAAACTTCAATTACAAGATGGTTTTCGAGTTTTCGGGTATTATCTAAATGAAGAACTTATTGGTTTTTTTACACTCATATTGAATGGAAAGCATCTTGAAACCTATTTTTTAGGATATGATGCAGAACACCAATATCAAAATCAATTATATCTAAATATGCTTTACAACATGTTAGGATTTGGCATTAATAATAAGTTTAAAACAGTTGTGTATGCGAGAACGGCTATGGAAATTAAAAGTTCTGTTGGTGCTAAACCAGAAGCTATGATTGTGTACATAAAGCATACTAATAGTTTTATGAACGCCATTTTAAAACAGATTTTTGGACTCATGAATCCCAAGCAAAAGTGGGAAGAGCGCCATCCATTTACCACATAAAAAAACCTCGAATTTTGTTCGAGGTTTTTAATAGTTTAAAGCGATTGACGATTATTTTTTCTTATTCAGCCTCGCTTCTTTCATAGATTCACCAATTTGATTACTAGCTGTAAAACTTGCAAGCATATCATTAAGCATATTACTTCCTGCTTGTGGTGAATTTGGTAATAAAATAAGGTTACTATTAGTATGTTGACCAATAGATTGTAGCGTGTCATAATGCTGTGTTACCACAATTAAAGCCGATGCTTCTTGCGAGTTGATCCCCACTTTGTTTAATACTTGTACAGATTCTTCCAATCCACGTGCAATTTCACGACGTTGATCTGCAATACCCTGTCCTTGTAAACGTTTGCTTTCTGCTTCAGCTTTTGCTTTTTCAACAATTAGAATACGAGCAGCATCACCTTCATATTGTGCTGCGGTTTTTTCTCTATCGGCAGCATTAATTCGGTTCATGGCTTCTTTTACTTGGGCATCCGGGTCAATATCAGTTACAAGTGTTTTAATAATGTCGTAGCCGTAATCAAGCATAGCGTCATTTAACTCCGATTTTACAGCAATAGCTATATCATCTTTCTTCAAGAATACGTCATCTAAAATCATTTTCGGTACTTCGGCACGTACTACATCAAACACATAACTTGTAATTTGATCGTGTGGATAATCTAATTTATAAAAGGCATCTTCAACTTTATCTTTTATAACTTTAAACTGAACAGACACTTTTAGTTTAACAAATACATCATCTTTAGTTTTTGTTTCAACTATAACATCAAGCTGTGTAATTTTTAAACTTAAACGACCAGCAACTTTATCAACTAATGGAATTTTTAATTGTAATCCAGATTGACGAATACTTAAGAATTTTCCGAAGCGCTCGATAATAGCTGCGGATTGTTGTTTTACGGTAAAAAACGACGAAAATAAAATAACCAGTCCGACGAAAAGAAAAGGGATAAGATAAAAGCTCATAATATGTTATTTAAAAAGGTTATAAAAATAATTTGTTACTATATTAGTATATAAAGCAACCCTAAAGATACAATGAAAAAAATACAACTTATCTTATTAGTAACCTAAAAACCATGTTTTGTTACAAAAAGATTTAGGCAAAATGAAATTACACAATTACCAATGGAATTGGAGTATTTAACCCGACGGGTTGATTTTAAGTTACTACTTTTGAAGAAAGCTTATTTTTACAAAGTGGCTATAGCTTTTTCAATACGTTTAATAGATTCCTCTTTTCCAATCATAAACATAATATCGAATACATCTGGTCCTTGTAATGCTCCTACAAGTGCTAAACGCAATGGCATCATGACCTGACCAAAACCAATGTTATTGGTGGTTATCCAACCTTTAATTTCAGTTTGAAGGGTTTCTACCGAAAAGTCTTCAATAGTATTTATTATTGAAATTACCTTTGTCATGATGTCGTTAGTTCCTTCTTTAAAAGCTTTTTTAGAAGCTTTTTCATCGTAAGATAATGGGGCTTGAAAAAAGTAGGAGCTTAGTTCCCAAAAGTCAGAAACGAATGTTGCACGTTCTTTAATCATACCAACTACAATTGAAATATAGTTTACATCGATAGTAGCTAATTCTGAATGTAGATTTTTAAAGACTTCAGCTAATTCATCATTATTTTGCTCTTGCATATATTGATGATTAAACCACTTAATTTTATCAGGATCGAAACGGGCACCAGATTTATTAACGCGTTCTAATTCAAAAGCATTTATGAGTTCATCCAGACTAAATATTTCTTGCTCTGTACCAGGATTCCATCCTAAAAACGCTAAGAAATTTACCATGGCTTCCGGGAAATAGCCATCTTCCTTATATCCTCTCGAAACTTCATTAGTTTTTGGGTCTTTCCATAGTAAAGGAAACACAGGAAAACCTAATTTATCGCCATCGCGTTTACTTAATTTCCCTTTACCTGTTGGTTTTAAAATTAAAGGTAAATGTGCAAATTCAGGAGCCTCCCAGCCAAATGCTTTGTATAGTTGAAAATGTAGCGCTAAAGACGGTAACCATTCTTCACCACGAATAACATGCGTAATTTCCATTAAATGATCGTCTACAATATTCGCTAAGTGATAGGTTGGCATCCCATCACTTTTAAACAATACTTTGTCATCTAAAACATTGGTGTCAATTTTTATATCACCACGAATAATATCTGTTAAGTGTAAAGTTTCATCTTGTGGCGATTTAAAACGTATCACATAATCTTCACCTGCATCTAATTTCGCTTTTACTTCTTCAGTACTTAGCGATAAAGAATTACTCAATTTTAAGCGGTTATGCCAATTGTATATAAAAGTTTTTCCTTTGGCCTCATGGTCGGTTCTGTGAAAATCTAATGTCTCAGCAGTATCGAAAGCATAATAAGCATTGCCATTTGCAATCAACGCATCTGCATATTGTTTGTACAAATGTTTACGTTCGCTTTGACGGTAGGGTCCATGTTTTTCGTTATTATCCATGCCTTCATCAAACTGGATTCCACACCAATTTAAGGCATCAATAATATATTGTTCAGCACCTTCAACATATCTGTTTTGGTCGGTGTCTTCAATTCTTAAAATAAAAGTACCGTTGTGTTTTTTAGCAAATAAATAGTTGAATAAAGCCGTACGAACGCCACCTATGTGAAGTGGTCCTGTTGGGCTTGGTGCAAAACGCACACGAACATTTTTGGTCATGTTTTTTTATTTAAGATTGCAAAGATACGTATTACACTAAAAGACGGAAGCCAGAAGCATAAAGTTTTTTCGGTATTACGAAAGAACCATTTCTTTAGGAATGCGTTTATTCATAATAGCGAACCATAATGGCGGAATTAACGCAAGTACCATAGAGGTAGGGTAGCCATAAGGCATTTGTGGACTTTCATCATGGCAATCTAAAATTTGATATTTCTTTGAAGTTTTGTAATGGTGATCACTATGTCTTGTTAATTCATAAAGAACGATGCGTCCAATCACGTGGTTTGAGTTCCAGGAATGTATTTCTTTAACCCGTTCGTATCTGCCTGAAGCAGTTTTTAAGCGTAGCAATCCGTAATGCTCTATGTAATTAACGGTTTCTAAAAGTGTAAATCCGATTATAGCAGAAAATAAAGCAAACTGAAATCCTAAAGTTCCAAAAAATACAGTTACAATAGTTAAATAGAGGATTTGTAAAAAGAAATACCAAAGCATGTCGTTTTTTAAGGATAGCGCATCTAACTTATTGTTTATTAAAAGTTTCTTTTGAATTTTCCAGGCGCTTATATATTGTCTAAAAATTGAGGTTATCCAAAACGAATATACTGTTTGTTTATAGCGAGCTGTAGCAGGATCTTCTTTTGTTGCAGCATGTAAATGATGCCCAAAATTATGTTCAATATAAAAATGCATATAAAGCGCAGGAAGCAACAAGGCCTTTCCTAAATAACGTTCGTTTGTGGTTTGTCTGTGGCCTAATTCGTGCGCAACGTTTATTCCATTTACACCTAAAACGATGCCTACTGAAGTTATTAATCCTATAAACTCGTATGTTTCTAGTGGGGTTGTTGATATAGTAAGTAAAGCGTAAAATAGTAAACCGTAAACAACAGGGAGATTCAAGTATAACAGCCAATCGAAGATTCTTTTATGCAATAAGTTTTTAGTTTCATTTTCGTCAATGTTTGAATTGTCAATAGGAAAAATTAGCTCTAAAACAGGTATGATTATAAATGCATAAAAGGGTGTTATAAAAGTAAACACGCCCTTAAAATAAATGCCAAAAAGCACAGTGATTGGTATAGAAAAAGCTGCTAAATATTTTAAATCTTTCATATTGAATACATGTTTTTTATTTCCGCGAAAGCGATATATTTCACAATCCTTTAATTTCTAATGCTCTAAATTAACACAAGCTTACCAAATTTATGCAATTACTGTATAAAATAAAATTGTAGTTTAGTGGGTTAAATATATAGATGCAAAGTAATTTTAAAAATATACAACATAAGTTAGAAGCTTTCATTAGGCGTTACTACACTAATGAATTGCTTAAAGGTGCTATTTTGTTTTTTGCCATTGGCCTGTTATATTTTTTATTTACTCTTTTTGTTGAATATGTTTTATGGCTAAATACTGTGGCGAGAACACTTTTGTTTTGGTTATTTGTAACTGTTGAATTAGGGTTGTTGGTAAAATTTATTATGATCCCTTTAGCTAAATTGTTTAAGCTTCAGGAAGGAATAAATTATGAAGATGCCTCTAGAATTATTGGGCTGCATTTTTCTGAGGTGAACGATAAGTTGTTAAATGTGCTTCAGCTCCACCAAAACCCAGAACAAACAGAATTACTCCTGGCGGGTATTGAACAGAAGTCTGTTGAATTAAGCCCTATACCATTTAAGCTCGCTATAAATTTCAAAAACAACATACAGTATTTAAAATATGCAGCCATTCCTGTTTTGATTCTTTTGATTACTTTTTTATTCGGAAAAACAAATTGGTTTAATTCGAGTTTAGAACGCGTAGTGCATTATAAAACTGCTTACGAAGCGCCGGCACCTTTTCAGTTTTATGTGTTAAATGATAATTTGAATGCTATTGAAAACAAAGAATTTAAACTAATTGTTAAAATTGCTGGTGAAGTAATTCCTGAAAGCGCCCAAATAGTTTATAATAATGAAACTTATTTTTTGCAACAAAAGGGTGTAGGGGAGTTTGAATTCATGTTTTCACAACCAAATGAAGCGATTGAATTTAGGCTCACATCTAATAATGTTACGTCTAAACCTTATACAATTAATGTTGTAGAAGTCCCATCTCTGTTAAGTTTTGAAATGGTTTTAGATTATCCTGAATATACTAAGAAGAAGGATGAAACATTAAAAAGCACAGGTAATGCTGTGGTTCCTGAAGGCACGAGTATTACTTGGATTCTTCATACAAAATCTACAGATAAGGTTGAGTTATATGCGAAAGACACGGTGTCGTTTTCTTCGGAAAGTAGTGGTATTTATAAGACGTCCAAACGAATTTATAATAATTATAATTATAGGTTTAGTACGAGTAATAAGGCTTTAATAAATTATGAAAATTTAGCATTTAATATTGATGTTGTAAAAGATGAATATCCCGCAATAGATATTGAAATGAAACAGGATAGTCTTGATTTACAAACACTATATTTTTATGGACAAATAAGTGACGATTACGGGTTTAGTAAGTTACAGTTAGTTTATTATCCTACAGATAACGAATCCAATAAGAAAATTGAAAAACTTGCTATTTCAAATGCTACTATATCTGATTTTATAACAGCTTTCCCAAATAACTTAAATATTGAAGCGGGAATGTCTTATGAATTATATTTTCAAGTAATTGATAATGATAATGTTAACAAAAACAAAAGCGTAAAAAGCAATATTTTTACCTACAGAAAACGAACTAAAGAAGAGGAGTTAAGCAAACAATTAAATTCTCAAAGCGAATCTATTAAAGATTTAAATAAAACCTTGCGAAATTTTAGTGAACAGGATAAACAGTTAGAAGAATTGTCTAGAACTCAAAAAGAAAAAACGCGTTTAAATTTTAATGATAAAAAGAAATTGGAATCTTTTTTAAAACGTCAAGAACAGCAAGATGTTTTAATGAAAAATTTTAACAAAAAGTTAAAAGATAATCTTGAAGAATTTCAAATAGAGAACAAGGAAAATGATGTTTTTAAAGAAGATTTAAAAGAACGATTAAAAGACAATGAAGAGCAGCTAAAAAAGGACGAAAAGCTTTTAGAGGAATTGCAAAAGTTACAGGACAAAATCAATAAAGAGGAACTTACCCAGAAGCTTGAAGAATTAGCTAAACAGAACAAAAACAAAAAACGAAGTTTAGAACAATTGTTAGAATTAACGAAACGTTATTATGTAGAAAAAAAGCTAGATAAATTGAGTAAGGATTTAGAAAATCTAGCTATTAATCAAGAAAAATTAGCGAACGAAAGCGATGAGAAAAACACAAAGGAAAAGCAAGATGATTTAGGAAAGACTTTTGAAGAGTTCACAAAACAATTGGAGGATTTAAAGAAAGAAGGTAAGGCTTTAAAAAAACCTATTGAGATTCCTCAAGATAAACTTGAAGAAAACGATATTCAGAAAGAACAAGAAAAGGCTTCTGATGAACTATTCAAAAAGGAAAAGAGTGAGGGAACAGATAAAAATCAAAGCTTAAAGGATGCTCAAAAATGTCAAAAAGGAGCAGCTCAAAAAATGAAGAAAATGAGCCAACAAATGCAGAGTGCTATGCAAGCTGGGGGTGGTGAACAAATGAAGGAAGATGTAGATGTGTTACGACAAGTTTTAGATAATGTATTGCTGTTTTCATTTGACCAGGAAAAGTTAATGATGCAGTTTGAATCAGTAGATGAAAACCATAATAAATTTGCTGCCTATTTAAAGAAACAAAACAGTTTACGGGAACATTTTGAACATGTAGATGATAGTTTGTTTTCGCTTTCACTACGTCAACCAAAACTTTCTGAAGAGGTAAATAAAGAAATTTCAGATGTTTTTTATAATATGGATAAGGCCTTGGAATTTTTTGCAGAGGGTCTTGTAAATCGCGGGATATCCAATCAACAATTTGTTATAACGGCGGCGAATAATTTGGCTGATTTTTTAAGCAACGTTTTGGATAATATGCAGGAGAGTTTAAGCATGTCTAAAGGAAAAGGTGGCAAAGGAGATATGCAACTTCCCGATATTATAATGAGTCAGGAAGAACTTAATAAGATGATGGAAGATGGAATGAAGAAAGGTGAAAATGGAAAACCGAAAGAAGAAGGTGGTAAGAAGGATGGCGAAAAAGGAAAGGATGGAGAAAAGGGAAAAAAAGGAGAAAAGCAAGGAGAAGGTAAGGAGGGTGATGGTGAAGGTGCCCAAGATGAGTTAAATGGATTATTATATCAGATATATAAAGAACAACAGGAATTGCGAAATGCATTACAAGACAAACTAGCTAAAGATGGTATAAATGGGAATGAAGCATCTTTACTTAGAAAAATGGAAGAGGTTGAAATTGATTTATTGAACAAAGGTTTCACGAATCAAACACTCCAGAAAATGATGGATTTAAAGCATCAATTGCTTAAGTTAGAAAATGCTACTTTTCAGCAAGGAGAGGATGATAAACGAGAGTCTAAAACCAATCTCGGAGAATATAATAATAATTCTGAGAGTCAAATTCCATCTGCAAAACAATATTTTAATACTACTGAAATTTTAAATAGGCAAACATTACCTTTGCAACAAATGTATAAAAAGAAAGTTCAAGATTATTTTAAACAAAGTAATGATTAGTTTTAATTATGAAACAGCGTTCTCGTTAGATAATGAAACGCAATTAGCAGATTGGATTGTAAATGTTATTTCTGAAGAAGGGTATAAACTTGAGGAGATAAATTATATTTTTTGTGATGACGAATATTTACTTAAATTGAATGTAGAATTTTTAAATCATGATACTTTAACGGATATAATAAGCTTCGATAATTCGGTCGGAAAAATTATACAGGGAGATATATTCATATCTATAGAAAGAGTCAAGGAAAACGCAATAGATTTTAAGGTTAGTACGCTAGAGGAATTGTATCGTGTTATGGTTCATGGCGTGTTACATTACTGCGGATACAAGGATAAGTCTGAAGATGAAGAAAAAGTAATGCGACAAAAGGAAAATCACTACTTAAAGCAACTACTCTGATATTAAGTAAATCAGTGTATATTTGCAATCTCAAAATTTTAATTAGATTAATGTTCCACGTGGAACAATATAAACAGTAAGTTATGTTTAATGAAGTATATGATGTTATAGTAGTTGGTGGAGGTCACGCTGGAAGTGAAGCTGCTGCGGCTGCCGCAAACATGGGAAGTAAAACATTACTTGTTACTATGAGCCTGCAAAACATCGCTCAAATGTCTTGTAATCCTGCCATGGGAGGAATTGCCAAAGGGCAAATTGTGCGCGAGATTGATGCCTTAGGTGGCTACTCAGGAATTGTTTCAGACACATCAGCAATACAGTTTAAAATGCTTAACAAATCTAAAGGACCTGCCATGTGGAGTCCAAGGGTTCAAAGTGACAGAATGCGGTTTGCTGAAGATTGGAGATTAATGTTAGAAGGAACGCCAAATCTTGATTTCTATCAAGAAATGGTTTCTGGTTTGGTGGTAGAAAAAGGTAAAGTTACTGGGGTTAAAACGTCTTTAGGACTTGTTATAAAAGGAAGGTCTGTAGTGCTGACAAATGGTACTTTTTTAAATGGACTTATTCATATTGGCGATAAAAATTTTGGCGGCGGAAGAGCTGGTGAAAAAGCTGCTACCGGTATTACCGAGCAGTTGGTTGGGATGGGGTTTGAATCAGGAAGAATGAAAACAGGGACGCCGCCTAGAGTAGACGGACGTTCTTTAGATTATTCTAAAATGGTTGAACAACCCGGTGATGAGAATCCTGAAAAGTTTTCGTATTTAGATATTACAAAGCCTTTAGAGAACCAGAGGTCTTGCCACATGACCTATACAAGTGAATTGGTACACGATTTACTTCGAGAAGGTTTTGATCGTTCTCCGATGTTTAATGGCCGAATAAAAAGTTTAGGACCACGCTATTGTCCGTCTATAGAAGATAAAATTAATCGTTTTGCAGATAAGGACAGGCATCAATTATTTGTGGAGCCTGAAGGTTGGAATACGTGTGAAGTATATGTAAATGGATTTTCAACATCGCTTCCAGAAGACGTTCAATTTAAAGCATTACGTTCAGTTGTAGGTTTTGAAAAGGTGAAGTTTTTCAGACCTGGTTACGCCATAGAATATGATTATTTTCCACCTACACAATTAAAACATACTTTAGAAACAAAGCTGGTTGAAGGATTATATTTTGCAGGACAAATTAACGGAACTACTGGTTATGAAGAGGCGGGTTCTCAGGGTTTGATGGCAGGGATAAATGCTAGTTTAAAGATACAGGAAAGAGAACCGTTAATCTTAAAAAGAGACGAGGCTTATATTGGTGTTTTAATTGACGATTTAATTACTAAAGGAACAGAAGAGCCGTACAGAATGTTTACATCGAGAGCGGAATACAGAACGCTATTACGTCAAGATAATGCGGATTTACGTTTAACGCCAAAAGGATTTGAAATAGGTTTGGCGAGTGAAAAACGCTTGCGACGAATGGAAGAAAAACATGAAGCGGCTGAAAAGTTTGTGAAGTTTTTTGCTGATACGAGTGTAAAACCAGAGGATGCAAATCCAGTTTTAGAATCAAAGGAATCAGCGTTAATACGACAATCTGATAAGATGTTTAAATTGTTTTCAAGACCAAATATAAGCATAGATGACATGCGTAAATTCGATGCAGTTGAGGAATATATTAATGACAATAATTTAGATAACGAAGTTATAGAACAAACCGAAATACAAGTAAAGTATTCTGGGTATATTGCTAAGGAAAAAAATAACGCCGACAAATTAACGAGGTTAGAGTATGTAAAAATACCTGTGGGTTTTGATTACTCAGTTATTAAATCAATGAGTTTTGAAGCTCGGGAAAAACTAAAAAAAATACAACCAACAACAGTGTCTCAAGCATCAAGAATAAGCGGTGTATCTCCTAACGATATTTCAGTTTTATTAGTTTATATGGGACGCTAATTGTAAACGTTCCACGTGGAACAATTAATATATTATTAAATAATACTCCTTAATTTGTGGTAAAGGAAAATTCAAAACATTCTTTTTTAAAAGTAAAAGACCATTCCGTTTCTGGTGAATATTTTCAATTAATTGAAAACGCAGAATATGGATTTCTTGAAACTACTCCGCAACCTATTACAGAATCCTTACCCGATTATTATAAAAGTGAAGACTATATTTCTCATACAGATTCTAAGAGAAATTTGTTCGAGAACGTCTATCATGTAGTTCGAAAAATTTCATTGAAACAAAAACTGAAATTTATTAACAAATGCATTTCAGACGAAAAAACTCTTTTAGATGTTGGTTGTGGCACGGGAGATTTTCTACAAGTAGCAAAACAGAATAAGTGGAAGGTATCAGGAATTGAACCGAATGCTCAGGCAAGGACTATTGCGAATAATAAAACCGATAATTCTGTTTTTGAAATTGATCAGTTATTAAAATTTCAGCCAGCCAGTTTTAATGTTATTACACTTTGGCATGTTCTGGAACATTTACCAAATTTGGAAGAACATGTTCAAGTTTTTAAAAAATTATTAAAACCAAACGGAACATTAATAATTGCAGTTCCTAATTATAAAAGTTACGATGCTAAATATTATAAAGAATTTTGGGCAGCTTATGATGTTCCAAGACACCTTTGGCATTTTAATAAAAAATCCATTTCAAAATTAGTGTCGAAAGTTTCAATGGAAGTTGTAAAAATAAAACCGATGTATTTTGATGCATTTTATGTAAGCCTGCTTTCTGAAAAATACAAAAATCAAAATATGAATTTTTTAAGAGGAAGTTTGGTTGGATTACTTTCAAATTTAAAATCAATAAAGACTAAAGAGGCTTCTTCCTTAATTTATATCATAAAAAGCAACTAAAACTGAATTAGAGCCGATTTAAGGAGTTCTTAAGAGTGTAAACAAGTGAATGGATAGCGATTTCAATAAAACCGGTGTAACAGCTTAAAACGAGGTGTAATTTAATAGTATTTAGTTATTGAAAACTAAAATCCATATAAATATTAGTTATATGTTAAATTCAAAAAAAATTCAACATTAAATATACTTTACTTTACTACTTTTGTTGGAATCATAAATTAATTAAATAATGAAAAATATATTTTACGTAGTTGTATTAATGTTGGTATTTACGTCATGCCAAAAAGAAGCAAAAATTGGATTTGTAAATAACGGAACCGTTATTAACGATTATCAAGAGAAAAAAGATATTGAATCAAAATATCAAGTAAGAGAAGAGGCCTTTAGAAAAAAAGCTGATAGCGTTGGTAAGGCATTCCAGCTGGAAGTTCAACAAACTCAATTAACTGCACAAAAAGCATCTCAGGCTAAAGCTCAAGAATTAATGGGAGGTTTGCAACAAAAGCAACAAGTGCTTCAACAACAAATGCAATTTGAGCAACAACAAATGCAACAAGCGTTTCAAGTAGAAGTAGACTCTGTTATTAGTAAGGTTAAGAGACATGTTAATAAATATGGAAAATCTAACGGATACACTTACATATTAGGAACAAGCGATGCTGCTGCAACTGTTATGTATGGATCTGAAGAAAATGATTTAACTAAAACTATTTTAGAAGATTTAAATAAAGAATATAAAAAATAGTTAAATATTTGATATTCAATAAAATAGCCTCCTTAAACAACTGTTTAGGGAGGTTTTTTATTTAGCAATAAAATGAAAAGGCTTGAGGTATTAATGTAATATTTATATCACCATTACCCATCAGTTCACCGTCAGCCTGTATAAATGGAATTTCGTTTTGATCAACATGAATTTTTATTGCAGCTGTTTTTATTCGTTGGACCTTTTTCAAAGTGTTTATTTTACCATTAAATAAATTGGGTAGATTTTTAAGGATGTCAATTTTACTAAAATCTTCTACAATGCTTACATCAAATAATCCATCAAACGGATTTGGTGTTTCAGTAAGTTGCATCCCTCCACCAGAGTATTTACATAACCCCACGAGAATCATTAATGTTTTACCACTAATTTCTTCAGAATTCACAATGACTTTCGATTCAAAATTTTTAAAAGAAAAAAGGCTAATAAATGCGCCTATTAAATAAGCAATGGCTCCTAAGTTTTTATATTTTTCAACTTTACTAACTACATAACCATCAAAGCCAATGCCAGCTAGATTATTATAATAAACAGGGTTTTTATTGACATTTAAAAATTCAATTTTACCCAAATCTTGTGTAGCTATTTGGCCTTTCTTTATAATTTCAATAGCGCGTTCAAAATCTTTAGGAATCTTATGTGTTTTAACCCAATCATTCCCGGTTCCTATGGGGATAACCCCAACATTAATACTATTAGACGCCACATAAGTTTGCTCCATAATACCATTTACAATATTATGAATAGTGCCGTCTCCGCCAACACAAATAATATTGCGAATATTTTGCTTTAAAGCCTGCTTAACTAGTTTTTTACTGTGTCCAGGATATTCGGTATATGCATAATTAAATTTAAACTTATGCTGTTGCAACAGACGTTCAATAATGGGCCATTTTTTCTTAGCAAGACCGTTGCCCGAAGTTGGATTAACAATTACAAACCATGAAAGTGAATTGGCCGGCATTATTCTGCTTTTTTATGTAATAATCGGGTAAGTTTAATAGATAAATCGGTAAGTATAATTTTAGAATTCCCGTTACGCTCAATATGATAAACAGCTTCTTGTAGTTCGTCGCTAATTTCTAATATGTTATTGTTGTGTATAAATGGCGCAAATTTTTCAAGTTTAAAATTTTCCGTTTTAGTTTCTAAATAAACTAAATCTGTTGCGTTATAATTAAGCAACATAGCCTGCCTGAAAAAATCTAAGCAAAACAACAAAAACTGTTTTTGGGTTTCGCGTCCGGTTTTAGCAATATCTTCACTCCAGGAAATTAAATCATGAATTGCTGCTTTATTCCCTTTGGCTTTAAAAGCACTGCGAATCCAGAAAATAAACCATGCTTCAAATTGTATGTCTTCAGAATCATGATACACCAAATCACAAGCTTTATTGTAATTACCATTTGCCTGATGTGCTATTTTTGTAGCCACCGATATATCTAAGCTGAAATTTTTAATTAAAGCGTCTTTTATAACATTCTCCGCCAATGGAGGAAAATGTAATACTTGGCATCTGGACCTAATGGTATTTATTATTTGCTCTTCATCTTCGGTAATTAAAATAAAAACGGTTTTATCGGGCGGCTCTTCAATTAGCTTAAGTAGCTTATTGGCACAGGCCGTATTCATTTTATCAGCCATCCAAATTAACATCACTTTATACCCGCCTTCATAAGCTTTTAACGACAATGCTTTTACAATATCTTGAGCTTCATCAACACCAATTTGTCCTTGTTTATTATCAACACCCAAAAGTTTGTACCAGTCAAATAAATTGCCGTACGGTTGCTCCTTTATAAGTTGGCGCCATTCTTCAAGATAATGACTCGAAACCGGGTGACTTTTAGCTTTATCACTTGTAGTTACGGGAAATGCAAAATGCAAATCGGGATGCGAAATGTTATTAAACTTTAAATTACAGGCTTCATTACTGCTAATATTCTCGCCATTTGTATTGCCACACAACAAGTATTGCACATATGCAATAGCCATTGGTAAAGTTCCGCTACCTTCAGGACCCACAAACAATTGGGCATGCGGAATTCTACCATTTTCAACACTTTGTGTTAAATGATTTTTAATATGTTCTTGCCCTAATATATCTGAAAATAACATCGAACAAACCTACACAATTTTTGTTAGATGTTAAAACACTTATTTGCATTTGGGCGCCTGCCCGCCTGCCGGCAGGCAGGTTACCACAAGGGTCGGGCTTTTCGTTGCAATCTTTTTAAAAAAATCAGCATCAAAGTGAAGTAATTTTTTATTTACTAAGGCAATCTGTCTATTAATCATCTGTCAGTTTTATATTTTTTAAAAAGGATTTTCACTTCAATCCGTAATGCGAACAACGTATAAAAATTAAAATCTTAAAATTTATTTATTAGCTATATCGTTTTCGTTTAAAAACAGGTTTTTTCAACACTATTTAATTAGTTACTTTTGTATATCAATTACTTAAAAAATAATATTTATAAACATAATGAAGACTCTTAACGATTTTAATTTCAAAAACAAAAAAGCATTAATCCGTGTAGATTTTAATGTGCCTTTAAACGAAAATTTTGAAGTAACGGATGATACTAGAATTGTATCTGCAAAACCAACCATTATTAAAATATTAGAAGATGGCGGAAGTTGCATTTTAATGTCACACCTTGGTCGTCCAAAAGGATTTCAAGATCAATTTTCTTTAAAACACATAGCGGCAAAAGTTGAGGACATTTTAGGTGTAGAAGTTCAGTTTGTATCCGATTGTATTGGTGAAAAAGCGGAAAAAGCTGCAGCTAGTTTAAAACCAGGACAAATTCTTTTATTAGAAAACTTACGTTTTTATAAAGAAGAAGAAGCTGGCGATAAAGCATTTGCCGAAAAACTATCAAAATTAGGTGATATTTATGTTAACGATGCTTTTGGAACCGCGCACAGAGCACATGCTTCAACCACTATTGTGGCTGAATTTTTTCCAAAAAGCAAATGTTTTGGGTACTTACTGGCGCAAGAAATTGAGAGTATAGAAAAAGTTTTAAAAACAGGAGAAAAACCAGTATTAGCAGTTTTGGGTGGTGCAAAAGTATCTTCAAAAATTACTATTATCGAAAATATTTTAGATGCTGTAGACCACTTAATTATTGGTGGAGGAATGTCTTTTACATTCATTAAAGCGCAAGGCGGAAAAATTGGAAACTCTATTTGTGAAGACGACAAACAAGAATTAGCCCTGGAAATATTGAAAAAAGCCAAAGCAAAAAACGTTCAAGTACACATTCCTGTTGATGTGGTTGCTGCCGATGCTTTTAGCAACGATGCGAACACACAAATTGTTGATATTGATAAAATTCCTGATGGCTGGGAAGGCGTTGATGCCGGACCAAAATCCATAAAAATGTTTCATGATGTAGTTATGCAAAGTAGAACCATTCTTTGGAATGGTCCTCTAGGTGTTTTCGAAATGGAAAGTTTTGCAAAAGGGACTATTGAATTAGGTAATTCAATTGCCGAAGCAACTAAAAATGGCGCATTTTCTTTAGTTGGTGGAGGCGATTCTGTTGCTGCCGTTAAGCAATTTGGATTTGAAGATAAAGTAAGTTATGTAAGTACAGGTGGTGGTGCCATGTTAGAAAGTTTAGAAGGCGTTGTATTACCGGGAATTGCTGCAATTTTAGAATAAATTCAGGAATTGTTTTAAATATTTATTGAGTCACAAGTATATGTATGTATTTAAAAGATATGTGTATTTGTGGCTCTTTTTTGTTTGTTACGTATGGAGAAAACCGACAAATCGAAACATTTATAGCTTATTTTAAAGAGTAATCTTACATAAATCAAATTAAGTTTTTATTTTAACGTAAAAAATACGATTTTAGCGGTAATATCGTTCATTAACCAAACGAATTGATTTTATGGCTTTTAGAATTTTTACAATACTTATATTTTTAAATATTTCATTTTGCATCGCTCAATCGCAGAATGAAGCAAGTAAACAAACGCATATTGATGGTAAACATCAAACAACTAAAACTATTCAAACCCAAAAGGATAGTCTTTTAGTCGAAAAAGTTGAAGACAATAATTTTGCAGCAGATTTCGACAAAAAATGGCTAGAGGAATTGTATAGTAATTCACTTTACGATACCATTTATAATTCTGTTGCAGGTTTAACTTATGAGGAAATAGACTATCCCGAGCTAACAACAGAATTATTAAAATCAAGGTTGGCGCATTTAAGCACTAAAACCCCTTTTAACGTAGAGTATAATCCAGGTTTGGAAAGTGTTATAAAATCGTACTTAAAACACAGAAAGGGCTCCATGCAAAAACTTATGAATTTAAGTGGTTTTTACTTTCCTATGTTCGAACGTGAATTAGATAACCACGATCTTCCTCTTGAAATAAAATATTTAGCTATTGTAGAATCTGCATTAAAACCCAAAGCAAAATCGAGAGTTGGAGCCGGCGGTTTGTGGCAATTCATGTATAGTACAGGCAAAATGTATGGTTTAGACGTAAATAGTTATGTCGACGAGCGTAGTGACCCCATTAAATCTACAGAAGCAGCAGCCAAATACTTGTCTAAGCTTTATGAAATTTTTGGAGATTGGGATTTAGCACTTGCGGCCTATAATTCTGGGCCTGGAAACGTAACAAAAGCAATACGTCGCTCTGGCGGATACCAAAATTATTGGAATATAAGAAACCATTTACCACGCGAAACAGCTGGGTATTTGCCGGCATTTTTAGCAACTATGTATATTTTTGAATATGCAGAAGAACATGGGTTTACCAAGCCTAAGCCAGAAGTAGCATTATTTGAAACAGATACTATTCGAGTAAAACGAATGATTACCCTAGATCAGGTTTCTGAAGCTACAGGAGTTGAAATTGAAGAACTTCAATTTTTAAATCCATCTTATAAATTAGATATTATTCCGTTTGTTGAAGGTGAAAACTACGCATTGCGATTACCAAGATCGGTAATTGGTGATTTTGTAACCAATGAAGAGCAAATTTATGCTATGGCGAAAGAAGAGTTTGATAAACGTGAAAAACCAATGCCTCAATTTTTTGAAGCAAAGTCCAAAACAGTTTATAGAGTGCGGTCGGGCGATTTTTTAGGAAGTATTGCAAGAAAATATGGTGTTAGAGTAAGTCAAATTAAGCAATGGAATGGCTTAAGAAGTAATAATTTAAAAATTGGTCAACGCTTATCAATTTATCCACGTGGTTCAGCAGGGCCAACACCATCAACTAAAAGTCAAACAGCCTCGACTAAGTCAACTTCAGCTAGTGCAAAAATCTATACGGTAAGAAGTGGAGACTCTTTATGGACTATCGCGCAAAAATTTTCTGGAGTTTCTGTTCAAAATATTAAAGATTGGAACGGTATTAGTGGTAGTAAACTAAAACCGGGAATGAAACTTAAAATTTCTAAAGGCTAGTTTCCTTAAACCTAACTTAAATTATGCAAAAAAATCTTTTATTAGTCTTTACAATAATATTGCTGATATCGTGTAAGGACAAAGGTTCTAAAAAAGAGATTCTATTAGATTCATCGGGGAATATTAACAATGTTTCTGTTGTTTTAGACAACGAATTATGGGATGGAAGTGTTGGCGACGCTATAAGAAGTGTACTTGCAGCACCCATATACGGATTACCACAAGACGAACCTTTGTTTACAATAAGCCAAATTCCACCTTCAGTATTTACAGGTTTTGTAACAAAAAACAGAACCGTCTTGAAAATTGAAGTAAGTAACAATTCTGATATTCAAATTTTAGATAACGTATATGCACAACCACAAAAGGTTGTGGTAATTTCCGGAAAATCCAGACAAGATATTATTGATAGAATAGTTGAAAATGCGCCAAAAATAGTAACCACTTTTAGAAATGAGGAAATTGCTGAGAGGCAACGTCAAATGAGTAAGTCGCCTCACAAATACAAATCCATCGAAAAAAAATTAGGATTAACCATTCAGTTTCCATCGGCATATAGAATATCTAAAGAGTCCGAAAACTTCTTCTGGATTAGAAAAGATATAACAACAGGAACAACGAATTTAATGATTTTTGAGGTGCCGTATAACGCTATTAAGCGAAACGATAGTTTGGTGAATCAAATTGTTAAGATAAGAGACTCTATTGGGAAGATTTATATAAAAGGAAGGCAAGATGGTGAAATAAGCGCGAATGGTGAAAAAATCGAATCTTATATGACTACAGAAGACGCTTATGCTCCTTATGTACATGAAACAATTTTAGACAATAAGGCAACTATTGAGGCCAAAGGTATATGGGATTTAAAAGAAGATTTTATGGGCGGGCCATTTATAAATTACGCTATCGAAGATAAAATAAATAAGAGATGGATAATTGTTGAAGGATTTGCGTTTGCACCTTCGGTAGAAAAACGCGATTATATGCTTGAACTCGAGGCGATTATTAAATCTATAAAAATAAAATAAACAATAAAGCTATAAACAAAAAGACCAACTCATTAAAGTTGGTCTTTTTGTTTATCTACAATCCAGGATTTATTCTTTTTTATTGTCCTTTTTATCGTCCTTTATGTCGTCTTCTCTACTGGCATCTTTAAACTCTTTAATACCACTACCAAGACCTCTCATTAATTCAGGGATTTTTTTCCCTCCAAACAATAATAAAATAACCACAACAACTAGTACAATTTGCATTGGACCAATAGCTAAAAATATACTTAATGAAATCATAACAATTTAATTTATTATGCAAAGTTAATAATTAAAGTTTAATAAAATCGTTTTGGGTATAACTTTAGCATAAAGCCATCAAGTCTTGCAATAATTTTATTTAATTTTGTTTTAATATGAGTGATAAAAAAGGGAAACCAAAAAAGATAAGAAAGAAACTGCTCGATAAATATCGATTGGTCATTCTTAATGAAAACACTTTTGAAGAACGCATTTCTATAAGATTAAATAGATTAAATGTGTTTGTAATTGGGTCGTTATCTGCCATTTTTTTAATTGCCGGCACCACTTTTTTAATCGCCTTTACTTCATTAAGAGAATATATTCCTGGGTATTCTTCTACTTCATTAAAAAAGAAAGCTACCGAATTGAATTATAAGACAGATTCGTTACAGCAAGTAATTGTAATGAATGAACGTTACTACGCATCCATAAAAAAAGTACTTCAAGGCGATGTTAACACACTAGATTTTGTAAAAGACTCTATTATTAAAGCGGTTAAATTAGAAGCCAGTGAAGTCGACCTGAGACCTTCACAAGAAGATGCAGTATTACGAGAAAAAGTAAATAAAGAAGACAAGTATAATTTATTCGAATCTGCTACTTCGGCAGCAAATTTCGTATTATTTCCTCCAGTAAAAGGAACAATTAGCGAATCTTACAATGTAAAGGAAAAACATTTTGCGGTTGATATTGTGGTGCCCAAAGACACCCCAATAAAGGCAACCGCCGATGGGGTAGTAATTTTTGCAGAATGGACAGAGAGTACAGGATATGTAATTATTTTAGAGCACAGTTATGGTTTAATTTCTGTTTATAAACACAACGCAGCCTTAACCAAAACACAA
>Ga0102814_10000318_pt1 | contig 35756 bp, 22 predicted proteins | sample ColrivemetaGS741_FD_79112 | JGI IMG/M metagenome (GOLD analysis project Ga0102814, IMG submission 79112) | Estuarine microbial communities from the Columbia River estuary - Flood tide ETM metaG S.741 | ecosystem: Environmental > Aquatic > Marine > Intertidal zone > Estuary | place: USA...
ATGATGCTGAAAGCCGCTCGTTTGAGTTGATCATGAGTGTTTCTGTCTAACTTATTATTTTGCAGAAATGTATTGACCATTAAATTGAATTGTTTTGACTTCTGATATACAGTCAATTTTTCGAAATCGAACATTGAGTAGGGTTGTAATGTAGGTGAACAATAGGTTCAGTTTGAGTTTGAGTTTGAGTTTGAGGATACAGGGGCAAGCCAGTTTGGAGTTTAGAATTCTAAATAATGTTCTCTAAACTCCAAACTCCTTTTTCCTGTATGCTGTATGCTCAAACTCCAAACTGTCTTGTGACCCCAGGAGGATTCGAACCCCCAACCATCAGAGCCGAAATCTGATATTCTATCCAGTTGAACTATGAGGCCATTTGGGTAAACCCAAAATCGTTGTGCAAAAGTAAATTTTTATTCAGTAAAAATCAAAAATTGCTATCTAATCTCTGTAATTTAATTTTAAGAGGCATTTAAGCAATATGGATCTTTTCTATTCAATATTACAGATCTTTTATTTTCCCCATGATCATCTCTGCAAGTCTTTTTGCCTCTTTTTCAGTATTCGCTTCGGCATAAACCCGCATGATCGCCTCGGTATTTGATTTTCTCAATTGAACCCATGAATCAGTAAAATCGATCTTCAGACCATCTTCCAGATTGACCTTTTCTTCTTTATAAATCTCTGCCAATTGTTGAATGATCTGGTCCGGGTCCATGTCGTCCGTCAGCGGAAGTTTGTTTTTACTGATCGCATATGGCGTGTACCCTGTTTTTATTTCTGAAAGAGCTTTATCTCTTTCTGCCATAAGCCCAAGCATGAGTGCAATACCTGCAATGGCATCCCGACCATAATGCAAGTCTGGCAGGATCACACCTCCATTGCCTTCTCCTCCGATTACGGCATTGACCTCTTTCATTTTTTCAACTACATTCACTTCGCCAACCTTGGATGCAAAATATTGCTGCCCATAACTTTCAGTCAGATCTCTTAACGCACGGGTAGAAGATAAATTCGAAACCGTATTTCCTTGTTTTTTGGAAAGCAAATAATCAGAACAAGCAACCAATGTGTATTCCTCACCGAACATTTTACCATTTTCCATGACAAGAGCCAATCGGTCCACATCGGGATCTACAGAAATCCCCATTACCGCTTTTTCAGTGATAACGGCTTTTGACAATTCTATTAAATGTTCAGGAAGAGGTTCCGGATTATGGGCAAATTCACCGGTCATCTCGGCATTTATCAATGTATAAGTACAATCAAGTGCATCCAGGATAGGCGGTATGGAAATAGCACCGGTGGAATTGATGCAATCAACGACCACATGATATTTCTTTTTCTTTATTTCTTCAGTATTGAGATAGGGCAGTGCCAGCACTTCCTTAACATGATATTCAATGCTATTATCTTTATTTTCTAATGAGCCAATTGAATCAACTTCTGCAAATTCAATTTTATTGGCAGCAATGTAATCGAGTACTTTCTGGCCCGTAGCAGCACTTATGAAATCTCCTTTGGCATTCAGGAACTTTAATGCATTCCATTGCTTTGGATTATGACTGGCTGTTAAAATGATGCCGGCATCCGCTTGCTCTGCCTTGACCATCATTTCGATGGATGGGGTAGTGCTAAGTCCAAAATCAATTACATTCAGCCCCATGGAGATCAGGGTATTGCAAACGATCGCATTCACCAATGGTCCGGTAATCCTGCCATCCCGGCCAACAACTACTTTTGAACCGCCCTGCTCCAGTATGATCTGAGCATAGGCTGCAGTACATTCTACAATATCTACAGGTGTAAGGTTTTTTCCGGGTTTGCCACCAATCGTGCCTCTTATCCCGGATATTGATTTTATCAATGTCATAATATGTTATTTTATCTGGTTTTTAAACGATTGCGAAGATACGTATTGATGGCTTAAGTGCAAAGATCATCCTTGAAAGAAAATGTTAATAGTGCATGATGAGACAATTATTTATGTTTTGTTTTTTATTTTTTAAATTTATGTCAAGACTTGATATCTTCTCGCTTAACTAAAAGCGACCTATTCTTATTTTTTCTTTACCTTCACAATATGTTTTGTATCGCACGATTCACGGGTCCTTTTGAATTCGATTGGTTGATTTTTCAATGGATCAATTCTGATCTGTCGAATAATTTTCTCGACCTGATCTTACCCTGGGTAAGAACCGGTCTGATCTGGATTCCGTTATATATTTTTATAATAGCCTTCTTGTTTTTTAATTTTGGTAAAAAAGCCTGGTTGATGCTATTTTTCTTTTTAATGACGGCCAGTGTCAGTGATTATGTGAGCAGTTCAATTATCAAACCAACAGTAGAAAGGCTAAGACCTTGCAATGATGATCAGATTTCACATCTGGTCATTCACAGGGTGACTTGTGGAAATGGCTATAGTTTTCCGTCTTCCCATGCTACAAATCATATGGGTATGGCCGTTTTTCTTCTATTACTTTTTAAAAATGTATTTGCTAAAGGCCGATATATCTTTTTACTTTGGGCAATTATTATTTCCTTTGCACAAGTATATGTTGGGGTGCATTATCCATCAGACATTTTAGGCGGATGGATATTGGGAACAATTATAGCAGTGGTTTTTTATAAAGTGCTTCAATTCTATATCAAACATTATTTTTCAGAGCGTACTGAAAATGTAAAATCCTGATTATTTTGAATTTGTTAAATTTCATATTGCTCTTTTTTATTACTGCCATTGTTGGATTCAGTGTTTATTTTATTAAAAGAGAAATATTAAGCAAATACATAGATTATATCAAACTATTTGGTGCGTCCTTTTTCCTGGGCGTCATCGTGCTGCATTTGTTACCAGAAGTATTTAGCCAGGGGATCAAAGAAGTTGGATTATTTATCGCTCTTGGTTTTTTTGTTCAGGTTCTCCTGGAAACCTACACAGGCACAGAACCTCACGATCATGTTTTGCCTGAAAAACTAACTAATTACTCTGTTACCTTATTGATTGGCCTTAGTATTCATGCATTTTTTGAGGGTTTTCCGCTGGCGGACTCATATCATGACCTGCACCACCATCACGTTGAGCATACTTATCTTGCAGGTGTGATTTTGCATAAAATTCCTGTTATCGTAATACTTGTGTTAATGATGTTGGGCAGTGGACTGAGCAAGATGAAAACGGGTGCTCAGATCATTCTTTTTTCGTTGATGACTCCACTGGGAATGCTGGTAGGAGAGATCATTGAACCGGGGTCACAATGGAGCGTGTACATTCTGGCTTTTGTTGTTGGATCTATTTCTCATATTGCGATGCATCTGATCATCACCAGAGATTTAAAAACGCAATCTGTCTGGACTACTTTTTTAAAGGTAGGCTTGATGATCTTCGGATTTTTACTCGTGTATTTCCTATAATCCTTTTGCGGCTTCAGTTTTATAAATCGGATTATACTTAAAATAATCTTTTCGCCAAAAGCCGTAACATAACAACTCTTTCACAGAACTTTTTATCTTTGCCGCTCGTTATGAGCATAAATACCTTTACTTAATGAAGTGAATGGATAAAAAATAGGGGCTGACTGGTATCGACAGGAAAGATAACTGATCAGTAAGCATGTCGGAGCATGAAGGTTCACTCCGTTAATAAATGACTTTCAACCTAATTTTAAATGGCAACACACGTTTCGCCATGGCTGCCTAATTCTAGGAATTAGAAAGCTTTTGTGCCTCGCGCTTGACGTCTGATAGACAGCGTGACGCATATCATAAATTTTCAGACTGGAAAGGATAGTATGTTCCGGCTATTCTTTTGAGAACTAAGGGGCTAAGGTGCGGGTCGGTCTGTTTTTGAACCACTCCCAAACTCGAAAATCTGATCAAAAACTAAACATGTAGAAAGCTTTTTGGTGCTTTGTCTGGACCGGAGTTCGAATCTCCGCAGCTCCACAAAACAGTTTGGAGCATACAGGATACAGCATACAGGAAAGTTATTTCCAAACTGTTTTGTCCCTGTATGCTCAAACTCAAACTCCAACTCCAACTGATTACCAAAGTCCAAAGTAAGCTCAATTGGCTTTTTTTGTTTTATATCCCCTTTCTTTTCCTCCAGACTATATTTCAAACCAGGCAAAGGCTAAAGAAATAATCAAAACGCAATGATAATTTCTGCTTTTAGCTTTTTTGCTTTAAATGACTTCCGATTTCCAAATATATTATTTGGGTTAATTTGTGTTAGTATTAGATTACACATACACTATATACGGCTTTAATACGGAATATATACGGAGTATACACTAAGTAAACACCTGCTAAAGTAACAGGAAAGTGCTTATTTATGTATTTTTTAGTATAGCTATGGAGCCTTTAAAAGAGTCTAATAACGATGAAAACAGGATATGAAAAGGGCATTTCCTAGTATAAATCCGATGAACGTACCGATAAAATTGGGTGCTTCTAATTATTTTAATCATTAAAAAATGGGGATTCACACTTGCTTGTTCTGATTTCATCGGGTCAGCCAACATAAATGCTTAGATTTTTCTATATTTATTATGTGAAAAATCAGCTCTGCACTATATTGACGTTGTCTTTGTGTCTGATTGCTACCTGGCTTCCGGGGCAACGGTTCACCATGCGCCAATTTGATACTGCAGAAGGTTTTCCAACTATTGAAATGAATACCCCTATAGTTCACCCCGATGGTTCCTTGTTTGTTTTCGGAGCTGGAAAAATGTCGATTTTTGATGGGGTCCATGTACAGATAGTAAAAATGGACAGTATCGGGATATTTACCTATCCAGAACGTGTTTTTATTACAAAAAATGAAGACCTGTTATTAGCACCTATAAAAGGTAAACCCTGGTTGTGGGAGCTCCAAAATAAATCATTTCAACCTATCCTGTGTGATTTCAATTATAGCAGTTTAAAATATAGTTTTGAATATAAAAACGAAATTTATTTAGTATATGATGATTTTCGTTTTGCCCGTTTCAGTGAAGAAAATCACGAGTTTATTCCTGCCTCAATTCCTTTTCTTGATAATTATTTGGAAAGTTGGAGAAGTTCAACTATAAATTTAGTTTCAGATGGGAATGACAGCCTTTTTGTGATCGTAACACGAATTAGGGGAAAGTTGGAGATTCATATAGTAACGGATTCTATTCAGTTTAAGTTAGCTGATTGTGATTTTCAAAATTCATTTTTATTTGATGGCTATTTGTATCATTACAATACTTCGGATAAGAACTTCAGTTTTAGAAAAGGGGATGATATTAATTTTATAGATATTGAAGGACTGGATTTGACAAAATACAAACTATTACTGAATATCTTTCAAAATGATCGGGTGTTGCTTGGTTTTTCAAATCAGTCTATGGATCAGGATCTCCATTGGTACATTTTATCAAAAGATCGGACAATTCAAAAGTTGGGATACATGCCAGGCAACGAAAAAAACCAAACTGTAATTGATCAGCCTGGCAATTTTTGGTCAGCTTCACATATGGGGCTGGACCGATGTATACCACAAATTCAGTTTTTCCCTTCATCCGAACAAAATGTACCCAGTTCCCTGCATGCTATTGGAGAGCAAAATGGTACTATTTATTTGGCGGGTTATCATAGTGATTTATCTATATATGATGGTAAAAAGGTTTATATTGAACATACACAGGCTAAATCCTTTCTACCAGGAAGTTTAACTTTAGAAGGGACCGGTTTATTGCTCATCCTTGAAGCTGAGGATGGCTTATTAAGGATCAATGAAAAAGGTAAGAAAATACTTCCTTTTTATATAGATGGAGAGCGGATTACAGTAGGGGCCTATTATCTCAAACAATTAAGTAATGGAAAAACAGGCATTGGTCTCCAAAAATACGGTTTTGGAATAATCAGCGAATTCAATGAGGATAAAGTGATGATTGATCATTTTGGTGTTGAAAAAGGGATATTGCTCGATAATGTGTTGACATTCACAGAGGATGAAAGGAACCGGATCTGGATGGGGCGTTCTTCTAAAGGTATTGCCGTATATGATCCTGATGTGGATACAGCGTTTACCTATCTTTTGGATCCGGAAGATTCAGGTTCATTTGGAGCGATGTCTTCCGATACAGATCATAAAGGGAATATTTGGTTTGGTGCAAATGATGGCTTGTATTTTTTTGAACACCCATCAGATTTTGAGTTGAATGCAGGTAATTTTTTTGATGAAGTACAAAAAATTAATTTACCTGACGGGGATGAAACAATCATTACCTTTCTTAAGCAAATCGGACATTTTATCATTTTTGGAAATACGTCAGCAGTCAGTTTTTTGCCTTTGGAAAAATGGTATAATGATCGGGACCATTGCCCTGTCTATCAGTTATATTATGGAGAAGATATTGAAGGAAATGGTTCAGAGCAAAACATGATCCTTGAAGATAGTAAAGGATATCTTTGGTGGGGTTCGCAAACAGGGGCATCCCGGATGGATCTGGCCAACTTTGTATTTGATACTACAAGAAATAAAATTGAAGTCCGGCAGGTGACCAATGGCAAAAAAGCCCTTTTTCTGGAAAAAGGGGATATCCTGCGGTTGCCGGTGGACAATCGGAATTTTTCTTTAAGCTTTGGCCTGGAATCGAATCCGTCCCTTTTGAGAAATGTGTTTTTTACCTATTATCTCACCAATGAAAAGGGAGATACCCTGATTCAACAAAAATATGACCGACAGGGAAGCATCGAAGTGACCTATCTGGTGCCCGGGAAATATCAACTCGAGATCGTTGCCAGCAAGTACGGTCTGGAAATGGACCGACTTCTCATAAACGTGCGGGCACCTTTTGCTTTTTTTGAGAGCCCATACACGCTGGCTGGCATTAGTATTGTTTTTTTCGGGGGGCTGGCTTTCTTTTTGTGGTATAGAGGATTTAAAAATAAACAGGTTTATAATAAAGATTTGCACCTATCCAGAATAGAACAGGAAAAGAATCAGTTGCATATGCAATCCATCATCAGTTCGTTCAATCCCCACTTCATCAACAACAGTCTGCATTGGGCCCAATCCCGATACCGGAATGATGACGAAATGGTTCGGATGATCGGCAGGCTGTCAGAAAATATCCGGTATATTTTTATCCTGACTAAAAGTGGAAAGGGTTTTCATGCTCTATCGAAAGAATTGACGCTGGTAGAAAATTACGTGATGATTCAGCAGATACGATTCAATCATAGTTTTAAATTGAAGTTGCCAGATGTTGAGTTGTTGGAACGACTGGCAAAGTTTACCATTCCGATCATGCAGTTACAGATACATGTTGAAAATGCGATTGAGCATGGATTGCGTAACCGGTTGGAAAGCAGTTTTGTTGAACTGAATATCAGGGAAGAGTCGGATGAGATCGTTTTTAGCATCACAGATGATGGTTGTGGGAGGAAGGAGGCAAACAGGGTAGGGTCCCAGGGTACGCAAACCGGTACGAGGATGCTGGAAGAGTTACACCTGCTATTTAATCAGAATGTCCGAAACAAAATTAAAATTCGAAGCTGGTACGAAGATGATCTTTTCCTTGATGCAAAAGGAATCCGGTTTGGAACCCGAATCAATATTAGTATACCTCAGGAATTCACCTACGAAACCTAGAAAGTACAGGTTTTGCACATGTATGGATAAAGTATTAGAAACCGCGGTCAGTGATAAAAACCCTCAAATCTCATGAACAAGTTTAAACGCATTGTAATCTACCCAAGGACATAAGCCTGATCACCGGCAAAAGTGAACGCCAAACTCCAAACTCCAAACGCCAAACGCCAAACTCCAAACGCCAAACGCCAAACTCCAAACTCCAAACTCCAAAGTAAGCTCAATTGGCTTTTTCTGTTTTATACGCCCTTTCTTTTCCTCCACACTATATTTCAAACCAGGGAAAGGCCAAAGAAATAATTAAAACGCAATGATAATTTCTGCTTTTAATTATTTTGCTTTAAATGATTTCCGATTTCCAATTATATTATTTGGGTTAATTTGTGTTAGTATTAGATTACACATACACTAAATACGGAGTAAATACCTGCTAAATCAACAGGAAAGTGCTTATTTATTCATGGTTTTGTATGTCTACGGCGCTTTTAAAGAGAAGAATCTTATGACGTAAAAAACAGGATAAGAAAAAGTAGCATTAGGGGAAAGATCGCTCAAAGTCTTGCTTTGCTTTTTCCATCATTTTTTCGATATCCTCATACGTATAGTAAAGGATTCCACTAAGTTTAAAGTGAGGGATTTGATTCGTAATTTTAAGTAGAAGACATTTGGTCACATGAAGCAATTAATGAGATTTTACAACTTTTATTAGCTAGTTCAACCGTTCTTACAATATGTTTTTATCATTTTTAATAGTGAACATTTATGTGAAGTTTGATTTTGCTTATATGATTCATAATTAAAAAAAGCTGCTTCATACTGATTCCTTACATTTTCATCCATTATCGCACAATTCTTTCTTTGTTTCTTTGTATTTTTAAATTGTGATCAGATTTATTTTTACGATTGTAATTTTTTTAGTTTATTTTTCTTCGACTTTTGCCCAAAGCATGAGCAGTAGAATATTTGAATCAAGGGACAATTTTCCTGCCTTTGAATATACAAGCATTGCAACTGATACAGCTGGTTTTCCCTGGTTCTTTTCTTCTGAATATGTGACAAGGTTCGATGGTTATCAGCTGCACCTTATAAAACTGGATACTACACCAATAATCACATTCCCAAGGAGAATAATGTTTTCGAAAAATAATGACCTCTTTATTATTACTAACGATTTTAAATTATTTAAAAAAAGGTCAGGATCTGATCAGATTATTGAGATTGAATTTAATCATTATTTAAGTGGAAATCTCAGTATTTTTGAATACCATGATAGCATCTTTTTATTTGATAAATTTAGAAATTTATTTTTTTACGAATATTCAAGGAATGCATTTGTAAACGATGAGCACTCCATATTTTCAAAAATCATTGAAGGACGTGAAAGAGGTATAGAAATTATTGAATCTGATGGCAAAAATGCTCTTGTTACCGCAGCTTATGAAAATGGCATTGAAGAATTAATATTTGTAAATCACAAGGGTATTGAGAAGATTAGAAAAGTTGATTCTCTTGATTTTACAATGCTTTTGAATAAACAAATTATTAATCTTAATGAGGAAATAAAAGAAGTTTTTTACATTTCACCATCTCAGGAAATTAAGCTGGATAAACCAAAATTTCTTGATTTTTCAGAACAATATAGAAGAAAAGTCCTTCCAGGGTATAATGGAATTTCATATTTTGGATTTACCAACCCCTCAAATCCCAAAATGACGAATTGGATGAGTATTGATACCTCTTCAACAATTAAATTCATTGGGGCTGCTCAAAAAAGTTCTGGACCATCGATGAGTTTAGATAGAAGGAATAATATCTGGCAGGCATCTCATAATGGGCTGATAAAATATAACCCTTATATATTGCATTTCTCATCAGCAAATCCTGAAATGGTTTCTTCAGTTCATGCTTTTGTTGAAGATGGGGAAGGCAGAATATGGATAGGAGGATATTATAACGAGATATGTTATTATTTTGAAGGCAAATTGCATCCGTCCAAAGAAAATAAATTTTCGATCCTTCCTGGTGCATATGCTATGGCTGATGGAAATATCTGGTTTAATGCAGAAAATTATACAATTATATCAGATGGTTTGAAATTCAAGTCCTATAAATATTATGAAGGAAACAAGGAAATAATTGCATCGGCATATTGTGTATTCAAAAGAAAAAATGGAGAACTGGCCGTTGGCCTAAGTAATCTTGGTTTGGGACTTGTGCAACATATTGAAAAAGATAAAATTCATGTTAGAACCATCGGATCTAAAAACGGTTTAGAGCTAAGAAATGTACTATGCATTGAAGAGGATTTGAAAGGAAGATTATGGTTAGGCAGATCAAGCAAAGGAATAGCAGTTTATGATCCAATTCAAGATACCACTTTTTCATATTTGCTTGATATTAATGATCCTTTGAGTTTTGGTGCTATGTCGATGACTATCGATAAAAGGGATAATTTATGGTTTGGGGGAAGCAATGGCATTTATTTCTTAAAAAATCCAGAAAAATTTGAATTAGCTAATGATGAACTATTTACACAAACAAAAAATATAAAGCTTCCAAATGGAGATCAGTCATTGGTTACTTTTATCAAATTAATCGATGATTATATTGTGTTTGGGAATAATTCAGCGGTGAGTTTCATACCATTGGATCAATGGTATGATGATCCCAAATCATGCCCAGTTTACCAATTATATTATGGTGAAGATATTGAAGGAGAGGGGAGTGAACAAAATATGATATTTCAGGACTCAAAAGGTTATTTATGGGTTGGATCACAAAAAGGTGTTTCAAGAATTAATATTCGGGATTTTGAATTTGACAAAACTAAAAATAAAATTTCCATCAATAATATTTTAAGTGGTTCCCAAAAGCTGGAAATCAATAATAATTCATTAACTGTACCTTCGGACAACCGAAATATACTAATGGAATTTGGTCCAGCCAATAATTCCTCATTATTGAAAAATGTATTTTTTGATTACTTGCTGATTTCTGAAAATGGGGATACTTTAGTCAATGAAAAATTTAATCAAAGAGCTAAAGTATATATTCCCAATTTTTCACCAGGCAATTACAGTATTAATATTATTGCCTATAAACATGGTCTGTTAATGGATCAAGTGAAGCTTCAAATCCGGGTACCTTATGGATTTTTGGAGAATCCTGTTTTGCGAATTATAATCAGTGTATTATTAACAGCTGGTTTTGCTTTTTTAATAATCAATAGGAACAGACAAAAAAAACTGGTGCTTGAAAGAGATTTAAAACTATCAAAGATCAAGCAAGAAAAAAATCAACTCCATCTTCAATCCATCATCAGTTCTTTCAATCCCCACTTTATTAATAATAGTTTGCATTGGGTGCAGTCCAGATATAGAAAAGATGCTCAAATGGTAGATATGATCGGAAGTCTGTCTGAAAATATCCGTTATATTTTTAGGCTGACTCGTCAGGGAAAAGCTACTCATTTATTTATAGATGAAATGAAATTGGTTGATAATTATGTATCAATACAATTAATTCGTTTTAGAAATACTTTCATTTTTAAAAGCCTTGATCTGGATCAAATTGAAAAGATAAAACATTTTAAGCTCCCAATTTTACAATTGCAGATCCACATTGAGAATGCAATTGAACATGGATTGCGAAACAGACAGGAAAGCTCCTTTGTAGCGCTTGAAATCGAGGAATCTGATCATTTTATTAGTTTTATGATAATAGATGATGGATGTGGTCGAACAAAAGCAGCTTCTATTGAAAGTAATGGCACTCAAACCGGAACAAAGATGCTCCTTGATCTTCATGAATTATTTAATAGCCTGGAAGAAAATGAAAATATAATTCAAACCCAATATGAAGATGACATATTTAAAAATAAGAATGGCGTAAAATATGGAACCAGAGTTATTATAAAAATCCCTAAAAAGTTTACCTATGAAGTATAAGAAACTCAAAGTCTGTGTGATTGACGATGAACCAGAAGTCAGAAGCATACTTTGTGACACATTAAAGGATTCACTGGAATTTAAAGTGGTAGGAGAAGCAGAAAGTGTTGAAGATGGTATTGAAATTATTATAGAGACCAAACCAGATGCAGTTTTTCTTGACATTAAATTACGTGGCGGAGATGCTTTTCAACTCCTTTCAAACCTGAAAAGGAATATCGATCTTGTGCCCGCCATTATACTGAATACTGGCTATAATGATTTTGAATTTGCACAAAAGGCACTTAACCTTTATAGAGATGAAGTCATAATGATTCTTCAAAAACCTTTTTGGAAAGACTGGAGTAAAAAGGAAGATGAAATTATCGAGCGAATCAGAGAATATTATCAACCTGATGAGATATCACTAACTTCTGCTAAAATTTCAATTAAAAGTAACCAGGTTACCTGGCTCATACTTCTTAAAGATTTGATATTTATTGAAGTGCCAATGCAATATAAAGGAAGGGGAAAGTTATGCCTTGAAACAACTTATAAATCATTTATAATTTATTCATCCTTGCATAAAATAGAAAAGGAACTTCCAGAATCTTTTGTTCGAATTAATAGATATACAATCATTAATTTACTTTTTATAAGTCATTATGATCATTCTGATCAGTGTGTATACCTAATAAATATAAAAGACAGATCATTTGGGGTGGGTGATTCCTATAAAACAGATCTCTTTGCTCGTTTGAAATTTTGATGTTTGTAAAATTTTAATTAGAATTTTTATAATATTAAAAAATATTAAAAATAGCTTATCTGACTTACATTTTGAGTATTGAATTTCATGTGAATTTATTTGTCAGTGAACTTTAAAATTCTGAAAACAAACAAATTTCAATAAGCTGTTTAGCATACATTTATAAGAATGACGATTTCTATACAAATTCCCCTTTTAATTCCCCGACTTACAAGTGTAACTTACTCCTTTATCTGATTTCACAAGGCTTTCAAAGGGAGGGCCGAGTTTTCCATTGGTATTTTTATTATTTTTAAGAAATGAAATTTTATCATTTCAATATTATTCTAACTATTTGGTTGGTTTTAACCTCCCTTTCTGTTTTTAGCCAGCGAATGTCGCTACGAACTTTTAATCAGAAGGATGGTTTGCCGGGAATGGAATATAATAATGTCCTGATCCATCCCAATGGTAAAGTTTATGCCTTTAGCAGCAGAATGATTTCTGAATTCGATGGTATGCACGTTGAAAATATCTCCCTGGATACAGTACAGATCTATTCCTACCCTGAACATGTAATCTTAACTGCTTCAGACAAAATATTTATGACCCAAAGTTATGAACGTGCCATTATTTTTGATCCGGAAAACAGATCCTTCAAAAAGGTTTTACCCTATAAAATGGAAGACAAGTTCTTAATATTTCCTTTCAAAGAGGATGTATATATGTGCGGAGAATCCGGAGAATTGTATAAGCTTAATGAAGCAACATCCAGTTTTGATACAAGTGGAACCAGCGAACTCAAATCTATTTACAAAAGCATTCAAGGGCCCGTAAAAAAATCAATTTATCAGTTAAATCCTGCAGGATTGGCTGTTATTGCAGAGATAGATAGTTCAAATTATTATAATTTTTTCTTCAAGGGCCAACATGTTAGATTTCCGTTAGATATTTATCAATATCCATTTGTTTTTAATGATAAATTATTTTTATTCAAGCCGAAAAAAAATGGTTTTACAATTTATGAAAATGGTCGGTCTTGGGAACTGGAAATTGATGGGTTAGAAGTTTATAATTTAGATTTGAATATTCATTATTTATTAAATGATAATGAGATCATGTTGGGTTTTTGGAGTCAAGATGAAGAAGGGGAAATTCATTGGATTAAAATGGATTCAAGTCTACAATTTAAGACAGTTGGAACCATGCCTAAGATGAAACTTTCCACTTTTGCATTTGATGAACTTCAGTCGATCTGGACTGGTGGCCATACTGGTTTACTAAAATTTAACCCTAAAATCCAATTTTTTCCATCTGGTGAAAATCAGGTTCCCAGAGCGCTGCATGCCTTTGGTGAGTGGCGCGGTAAGATATTTTTAGCTGGTTATTACAAACACCTGGCTTCTTATGATGGCAAGGAAATGAAAAAGGAATTTTCGGACAACTATGGCTTTTTGCCAGGTAGTTATTCAATGGCGGACAAAGGTTTGCTCTTCAATTGCGAAAGAGTAAATGGGACAATATTGGTGGGTTCTGATTCAACTATATTACTGCCTTTTTATATGGATGGAAAACCGACAAATGCAAATGCTTATTTTATAGATACGCTTTCGGATGGTTCCCTTTGGTTTGGATTGCAAAATTTTGGATTGGGCCGAATGATTGATATCAGCAAAGACAGGATCAATCTCGAAAATATTGGAACGGAAAAAGGAAATGGATTGATCAATGTGCTTACATTTTGTGAAGACAGAAATAAGCGTATCTGGATGGGGAGATCCAGTCAGGGTGTAGCCGTATATGACCCCAAATTAGATACCTCCTATACTTACTTTATTTCACCGGATGATAATGCCTCCTTTGGTGCAATTTCAAGTGATATAGATACAGCTGGTAATTTATGGTTGGGAGGGCATAATGGCCTCTATTTTATGAAGGATCCGTATGAATTTGATATAACTGGCGATGATTTTTTCAAAAAGATAGAAAAAATTGAATTGCCGAATGGAGATACATCAGTTGTTACTTTTTTGAAGCAGATTGATGATTATCTGGTATTTGGCAATCAGTCAGCTGTGAGTTTTATTCCGCTGGGGGAGTGGTATGAAAATAAAAAAACCACACCAATTTATCAATTGTATTATGGAGAAGACATCGAAGGAAGTGGATCGGAACAAAATATGATTCTAAAGGATAGCGAAGGCTATTTATGGTTTGGATCCCAGCTTGGAGCATCGCGTATGGATCTAAGTAATTTTGTCTTTGATACGACCCAAAATTTAATGACTATCCGTAAGATCGTAAATGGCAAAAATGCATTGGAATTAGAAAATGGGGAGACCTTAAAATTACCAAATGATAATCGAAATTTTTCATTGTACTTCGGTATTAAAGATAATAAATCCTTATTGAGAAATGTATTCTATCATTATTTTCTGACTAATTCAGATGGTGATACACTGGTCCTAAAGAGATTTGATCAGAATGGGATTATTGAATTAGCCTATTTACCACCCGGTGAATATAATCTGCTGATTATCTCAAATAAATATGGACTGGAAATGGAACGAAGAACGATCCGTGTTCATGTTCCTTATGCTTTTTTTGAAAATCCATGGATTATATATGGGATTGGTGGAATTATTTTTTGCTTGGTCACAATTGGCATAGTTGATCGTACCATAAAGAAAAAAAAATCTGCTCAAAAGGATTTAAAACTGGAAAAGATCGCAAGGGAAAAAGATCGAATGCATTTACAGTCCATATTAAGTTCATTCAATCCACATTTTATTAATAATAGCCTGCACTGGGTGCAATCCAGATATCGAAAAGATGAGGAAACCGTAAAAGTGATTGGGAGATTATCTCAAAATATCCGATATATTTTCAACAATACCAGAAAAGGGCAAGCCAGTCATACCCTTAAGGATGAGTTGGTTCTGGTGTCGAACTATATCACTATCCAGCAGATTCGTTTTGACAACAGCTTTGTTTATAAAGGCCCAACTGAAGTGGAATTGGAAAAATACAAAACGTTTCAAATACCAATTTTACAATTACAGATCCATTTCGAAAATGCAATTGAGCATGGTTTAAGGAATAGACTCAATAGTACTTTTGTTTCTCTGGGAATTGAGGATCAGGGAGAATATTTATTATTTGTGATAACAGATGACGGTTGTGGTCGGGAAGAAGCATCAAAGTTTGAATCTCAGGGTATGCATACCGGGACCAAAATGTTGAAAGATCTTCATAATATGTTCAACCAAAAAGCTGAAAACTCACTTAAAATCATGAGTTGGTATGAAGATGGTTTATACCAGGACGAAAAAGGTAAAAAGTATGGGACCAAGGTTTTCATATTTATTCCAAAACGATTTTCATATATTATCTAAATCAGTGCTTATTAAATAAAGAGTTGCTACTAAAATGTTGTGATCGATTCAAAAAGGTTTATCAATTTAGTTAAAATCATTTTACCAATATTTCATAAATCAAATGCACTTCAGAAACGATTAAATTCTTTTAAGACAAGAAAAAGCCCTTTTAATGTGCTTGTAGTTCTTTTTCATGGCTATTGCTGAATTAATAACAATATTTTTTTCCTATTTTTAATAGGTGAAAATTCAATTTAAAACAATTCTTCTAATAATTTTACTAGGTCTGGCCTCCTTTCTACACAGCCAGCAATTAACACACAGAGTTTATGGGGTTGAAGATGGTTTTATCAATGTTGAAATAAACAATTTAATTTTCTCACAATCAAGAGAAATGCTGACTTTTTCAACAGGCTATTTATCAATCTTTGATGGATATACCGTTGAAAATATTAGACTTGATACACTTCCTCTAAATACTGCGCCTTCATCAGAGGCTATATTGATCACTGATTCAGGTAGATTATTAGTAATGAATGAACATCATCAGATTTTCATAAGTGATACCAGTTTTAGAAAATTTGAAAAAGTTGAATCTGAATTAGAAGCAGATTGGATAACTACCTCTTTTAAAAAGTACTATCAAACAGTTTTTATTTTTAATACTAAGAATGAATGTGCTGTTTTTGATGAGGCATCCTTGAAATTTAAAAAACAAGACCAATTTCCATTCAGGAAGGAATTAGAACTTTTTGATAAAAATTTAATAGAATTTTCAGTTACTGATAATATCGTCTTTTTAGGATACAAAACGGAAGAAACAAGAAAGCAAGCTGTTTTTATTGATTCTATGCATTACCCGGTTGAAATTGACATAGATGAAGAAAATAAAATTGATTTTCTGACGAAGTTGGAAGATCAGGTATTGATTTATGATGAAAGTGAGAATGACTTTTATATAAAAAATGGGTTTGATTCGATCCCCTTAGAACTGTCCATGCCCGACAGAGACAATAATTATTTTAAGGAAATTTATTATGATACTGAATCAAAAAAAATAATACTTGGACTTTGGAAAAGGGCTTTCTCAAATAAAATTTATTGGGTTGAGATTGATAGTTTGCTGAATTCAAAATATCTGGGCTATATCCCAAATGAAAAATTATCCAGAAGTGCATATATTGAATTTTTTAGAGAGAATAATTTATGGTATGGATCACACCATGGGTTGTTAAGATATGATCCAAGAATTATATTTTTTGATTCAGATGATCCACTTATTCCAGAGGATCTTCATTCTTTTGGAGAGGACGAATCAGGTAATATTTGGTTTGGTGGATACTACAGTGATCTGGCATATTATGATGGATTAAAAATGATCAAAGATTCTGAGAGGAAATATGGTGTACTTCCTGGAAGGTATAATAATGATGCAGGGGAACTTTTTTTTAATAATGAGTTGCCAGGTGGGATCATCAAATTATCAACCGATAGTATTGTTCAAAAATTTTATAGATTAAATGGAGAAGAAACTAATTTTTTAGGCTATTATTTTAAAGATCTTTCCAATGGGCATATTGCTTTTGGAGTACACGATAGTTGCCTGAGTATTGGAAATTATATAGATGAAGAATTCGAAATAGACAAAATTGTCAATCAAAGGCAGGGCTTAAACCTCAAGAATGTCTTAACAATTGAAGAGGACGATCTGGGTAGAATTTGGATGGGAAGACATTCGAAAGGTGTTGCCATTTATGATCCTGTAGCGGATTCAGCTTATACTTATCTTGTCGATGCAAAAACACCAGGAACCTTTGGGGCTATATCGATTGCCAGGGATGCTCGTTCAAATTTTTGGTTCGGGACTTCGGATGGATTGTATTTATTTGAATCACCTGAACTATTTGATCCGGCTAAAGATGATTTTTTTAAAGCTACAAGGAAAATATCTTTGCCAAACGGAGACAACAGTCTGGTTACCTTTATTCAACAAATTGATAATTACATTGTTTTTGGAAACAAAACAGCCGTCAGTTTTATTCCTCTCGATAAATGGTATCAGGACGAAGAAAATACACCCATCTATCAATTGTATTATGGGGAAGATATTCAGGGTGGGGGTAGTGAACAAAATATGATCTTTCAGGATAGTAAGGGCTATCTGTGGATTGGCTCCCAATTAGGGGCCTCCAGAATAGACATCCGAAATTTCACTTTTGATGATTCAAAATGTAAAATTGAGATTAAAGGTATTAAAAACGGGAAAAAATATCTTGAACTTGAGAAAAATAAAGTTGTTCATTTACCTACAGATAACCGAAATGTTATTATCAGATTTAGCCCAGATAGAAATAAATTTTTGTTAAAGAACGTGTTTTTTGATTATGCTCTAATTAATGAAATCGGTGATACACTGGTTTCAGAAATCTACGATCAGGAAGGGCTCCTGGAAATGAATTATCTGGCCCCTGGTGAATATACGCTAGAAATTACTGCCAGAAAATATGGGGTATTTATGGATCACATTGAAATTGAGATCCATGCCCCATACGCATTTTTAGAGAATCCTGGTGTCAGGTTTTTAGGAATCATTCTGACAGTTGGTATATTATTGTTATTTGTCTATTCCAGAAGCAGACTACAGAAAAGGGTTATAAAAAGAGATTTGGAGTTAGTACAGTTGCAACAACAAAATGATAATCTACACCTGCAATCAATCATTAGTTCCTTTAACCCTCATTTTATCAATAACAGTTTGCATTGGGTACAATCCAGATACAGGAAGGATCATGAAATGGTCAAGGTAATTGGGAGGTTATCAGAAAATATAAGATATATGTTAATGAGTACAAGGAGCGGTAAGGCTTACCATAGTCTGGAGGATGAAATGCAATTAGTCGTTAATTACCTGGCAATTCAATTGATCCGCTTTGATAATAGCTTTGAATTCATTGGCCCATCCAAAAAAGAACTTGAAAAATACCATTCAATTTTATTGCCTATTATGCAATTACAAATTCATATTGAAAACGCTATTGAGCATGGACTTAGAAATAGGATCGAAAGCAGTTTTGTTGAAATAAAAATCTTGGAAGAAAAGGATTTTATAAAGTTATTAATTATTGATGATGGTTGTGGTAGGATAAAAGCAAAGGAACTGATATCCAGAGGAACTCAGACAGGAACAAAAATGCTTAAGGAACTTCATGTTATGTTCAATCACAATAAAAATAATGAATTCAAGATCAAAGGATGGTATGAAGATTTAATTTATGAAGATGAAAAGGGCCAAAAATACGGAACAAGGAAGAATATATTAATACCGAAAAAATTCACCTATGAAATTTAAAAAATATAATGTTTGTGTCATCGATGATGAACCGGAAATCAGAAAAATATTGATTAAAACTTTAGATGAATCATTGGATTTTAAAGTGATTGGCGAAGCGGAAGATGTGGAAAGCGGTGTGGAACTCATTTTAAATAAGCAACCTGATGCTGTATTCCTGGATATTAAACTCAGGGGAGGGGATGCATTTCAATTATTATCATTTATTAAGAGAAGAATGGATCTGGTTCCGGCAATCATTTTAAATACTGGCTATAGTGATTTTGATTATGCTCAAAAAGCAATTAATGACTTCAGAAATGAAGTTGTGATGATTTTGCAAAAACCATTTTGGGAGGATTGGGAAAAAAAGGAAATTGAAATTATTAAAAGAATCAATGATTACTATCCGGAGGATCAAATTAATATTAATATGACCCGTTTATCCATCAGAAGTGACCATATAACCTGGTTGATTCATTTGTCTGATCTGATTTTTATAGAGGTGCCTATTGAATTTAAGGGTCGTGGAAAATTAAACCTTGTTACAACCTATAAATCATTCGTGATCAATAATTCCCTTCAAAAAATTGAAGAAGAATTGCCTGCCTATTTTATTCGGATCAATCGATATACAATTGTCAATAAACAGTATTTAAGCCATTTTGATCACTCTGAACAGTTGCTGTTTCTGCGAGGAATGCTTGAACGTAACTTCAGTGTCGGGGATACCTATAAAAAAGAAGTTTTGAAAGAAATGGAAATTGGATTGTAAAAATATCAGGCTGACAAATATTGAGGTTTTAGAGAGAGGTGGAAGTTGGTGTTTTAATGCTTATAATTGTAGATCCGCCGATCGAAATCGAAACATTCCTGCCATGAAAATTACAGAGTAGGTTTTAGAGTGGTTTCACCTCAAGCATAAAGCAAATTCTCTGATTTAATTGAATTACAACCTGTTAGCTGATAATCTATAATAGAAACAAGAGATTTGACTTATTTGAGGATGGTTACTTAAATCCATCTGGCATTTATTGAAATTTTCAAAAGAATTTATCATGTAATATGAGCAGATAGGATATGGAAACGATCCCAAATAATTTTGAATTTGGTTGAATGATATAGAATTGTTTTTTGCGTTTTAAAATATTTTAAGAAATGTGTGCGTATAGCACTCAAAGTTGGTGTGTTCGCTTAAAAAAACCGACCTGAGTCAACGTTTTGACTAAGGTCGGTTACATTAACTATGTTCCAAGTGTCATTCCTGATGGAATGATCTTTAAACAAATGGAGTGATTTTCGGTATTTCTGGTGTTGGTTTTCAAGGGTCGACGCTTAGTAGTAAACTGGAATTATTCAGACATAACAACTTGAATTTAATAAACTAAACTTTTTTATTCAATCAAAACTGTGTTGTAAATTTAAAAATAATGATTTATATTTTTTTTAGAACTTGGTTCAAATACCCTTTAATTGCCATTAAATGGGGGTTTGGTTGGATTAAAATTAAAATCGAGGATCGGATATTTACTATTTTGATCCTTGAATCATTTATTCATTAAAAGTTGGGTTTAATTCCCCGATGCTTGCATCATCGAAATTAGAAAATCCGCTTTGATACTCCGTCAGCTTGCTGCGGGGTCATTCATTTAATAAAATTTATTTTTATAATTAGAATTTATGAATTCGAACTTCATAAGGCCAAAACCCCTTTTCATCCTTGTAAATACCCCTTTTCACAGGACGTCCACTGTAATACTGTTGAATATAGTTTATTTTTATCAACACAATTAGATTTTGATTTGGAAGCAAATTGATTTTTTTTATTGTTTTGATCTTTATTATGTTCACTCCTGATCCAATAATGGTAAAGCTTATGGATACAAAGATCAAGCATTTATGATTTACAGAAGAACCTTATTGATGGCTGTTTATTTTGATTTTGAAAACCAAAAAAAGTTAACCTATGGAATGTAAAAAGTACAATGTCTGTGTTATTGATGACAAATATGAATTGAGAAAAACACTTACAAAAAACCTCCAGGATTCAAAGGAATTTAAATTTATCGGAGAAGCGGAAAATTTAGAAAATGGAATGGCGCTTATCGAAGAGCAATATCCTGATGCTATTTTTTTGGATGTTAAATTAAAAGGATGTGATGCAATTAAATTATTATCCTTTATCAAAAGGAGAATGAACTATTTACCCGCTATCATACTCAATGCAGAATTCAAGGATTATAAATTTGCAAAAGAAGTATCAAAGCAATTCAGGAATGAGGTTGTAATGATATTACTAAAGCCACTTTGGAAAGATTGGTGTAAAAAAGAAAGTGAGATTGTTCATCGAATTGGAGATTACTATTCAAATAAAACGGAATCTCTCCAAAGTCTGAAGAATTTACCCGTTTGGAATTAAATATTTTATAGAAGTCAGTTTATTCTCATTGTTGTTAATTTAAGCAGCCAATTGGACACAGTTTGCTGCTTTTTTTATGATGATTTGTGCAATCCAAATTGTCTTTTTAAATAGAGAATTTGAATTAATTTCTCATTTTGATAAAATCCTAGCTATGATAGTATCTGTTAAGCAAGTCATACAGGTAAATTTATTTTTATGAATAGTGCGTTTTCTCAATAAACATTAATTAAATTCATATTGTTAATAATTCTTGATTTTTTTCACTTTAAAATTATTAATATGAAAACAAGCTTTTTTAAATTAAGTTTTATCTTTTTGTTTCTTGCGATTGGATATAACTCCAATGCACAGGTTGGGCTGGAGTGGGATTCTTATGGAATTGGGTTTTCAGTCCCGGACGATTTTGAGTTGTTTGTAAATAATAGTGAAGAATTCTCAGCGGGTAATGATGATGTGTATTTAAGTCTTCTGCCTTGGGATGACGAAAACATTAATGAGTACAATTTAGCTGAGGCAGTTGTTGATGTTGCATATGCCATGGATTATGATGAAATCACTCAAGCCACAGATGCAAACATTCATGATTTTGTGGGGTATGGAGTATCTGGTGTGAAAGATGGCGTGTGGGCCGTCATAGTGATGCTTCTCGATGAAAAAAGTGGGACAAACCTAGTTGTAGTTATAGCATATAATGATGGTTATGATCGTACGGCTCAGGCTATCTACGATAGCATTTATGCTTACGATGATTAATTGTTAAAACAAATCAAACGAAATATAAATTACATTTTTCTAAATGCGAAGGCAACACGATGGATTATTTTCAGTTTGATAGAAATAAATTATTAACAAAATTATACACATGAAAAGTACTATTTTAAGTTTTGTTTTTGCCTTATCAATGATTGGGATTTTAATGGTTGGTTGTGCGAAAACAGATCCGAATGAAGAAACAAATGACTTGTTGAATGGCACCTGGAAAGCCACGTCTTTTATCACAAATGATAATGTTGAACGGATTACAGGTGATATCACCAAAAATACAATGGTTTTTCAGAAAGATTCAATTGATGGCGGCCTGTTGTCCTGGGATATCGTTACGCCTCTTGTACAACTTGAAGATTGGAGTGGGCGATATAATATTTATAATAGCGGCACACGCCTTGGATTTGCGGATAAAACTTTCTCCGTAACTTTTGAAGGGGACCTCTTGAAAATGACTTTGTTGAACGGAGATGAAGCCTATGATATCGTTGCGGAAATGAAATAATGCTAAAAATCCGGCTCTGCCATTAGAAAGTAAAATATCAACTATTTTGAAATGAATAAGCCTGGATTATGTTTCCAAATAAAAAAAACCGGTCAGACATCTGACCGGTTTTTTTTATTTTATCATTGTTCTGCTTATTCCAATATTAATTTCTTAAAGCGAACCCCTTGCTCAGTCAATATCTTTATCAGGTAAATTCCCTCAGTGATATCCGTTAAGGATAAGTTTACGAGGTTTTTATGTTCCGGATTCAGAAGATGCTTCTCAATACTTCTTCCTGAAATATCCATAATGTCGATCTGGATCATTTCCAGCTGATGACTTTTGACAATGATATGATCTTTAGCCGGATTCGGGAATAGGGTAATTCTTCCTTCTGAGAGGTCCTGAACGGCACTGTGGATGAAAGCAACACAATCTGAAGTGTCAATACACTCTCCGTTGTCGATGACCACAGAATATAAGCCGGACCCATCTGGAATAAACATCGCCTCCGTCGCGCCTTCAATGACTGTATTTCCATTTCCGCAGTCCAGCCACTGATAACTGTTTGCGACCGCATTGCTTTGCAAACTGTTGTCGGATTCAATGATATTAAAATCAATTGTTTTAACAAAAACACGCGTTTCAATGATGGAGTCACAAGCCCCCTCAATTGGAAAAATGCTTTGATAAGCAAAATAATCCTGAATGTTTGAAATGGTATTTCCATCCGCAAAGGTAACAGCCTCATTTCGACAAACCTGAAGGGTATCAATTCCGTAAAAGGCAGGTAAAATGTTCAGATTGGTTTGAATAATAGAATCACAACCAAATTCTGATGTTAAATTACTGGTGTAACTTGTAGACTCGGTGATATATTCAACAGTAGCTCCATCCGGAAAAGTATATGCCAAACCTGAACAATGATCAAATTGTTCTTCGAGTTGGTAGGCTTTGCTCACCATGACATAAACCGCTTTTGAAAAGATGATACTGTCTCCGGCAAGTGTGATTTTAGCTCTGTAATACCTGTCTTCTGTAAGCGCATCTGATAAATAGGTCTTCAGATTGGCTCCGAAACCTCCATTCACATTCTTCCAGCCTCCTATACCACTGCCGGATTCCTGCCACTGTATGCCTCCCGGTTTGAAAGAAAGGCTCACCCGTGCTTTATCATTTTCACAAATAATGGAATCTTTTGCTGAAATGGTTCCCTCTGTCCAGATTCTGTTTGTCAGAATCATTCCAATCATGAAACGGGATCCAAAATCGGCATTCAGTTCCGTAATATTGTTACCCTCCGGCCCTGCCTGGTAAAAGCTATTTATTCGGCTGGGGACTTCCGTCTGAATGCCTAAAGGGGAGAATGCGCCGGATTGTGCTTGCTTGATTCCAAAACCCGCCAGGATGGTTGAATCCTCAAAAGCTATTTTTTGATCGAATGCAAAATCCTGCCAGCTGCCCAAATGCTCTTCAGCCAGTATCAGACTGGCTGTTTCCGCGATAATTGTCCCGGATTCATCCAGGATGACACCATAGACTTCATTCCCAGTATTGGCCGGGTCATTGGAAACATATATCTGGATGGATTGAACATCAGACAGGCCATTGATCCTGAATTTTGCAGCCAGTATGCCTGCTGATCCTGATGGAAATCCCAGTGCAGCATCCGGATTGTCTGAACTAGCATAACCATAATGAACATCCGTGATCTCCTGTTCGAATAAATTAAGGTTGTCATCCAGATCGCTGTCATCAGGGACAATTACCTGAATGGTTTGCAAACCAAAATTCATCGCCTGGTAAGGCTCAAATTCTATTAATGACTGACTGTTTGCCGGTATTCTGTCTATCGTTTTAATATTTTCATAGCTATTACTGCCTTCGATTTTCATGTGAACATCAAAGTCTATGATGTCACTCAGCCCACGGTTATAGACGATAGCCCGTATGGTTTCAGGATTTCCAAATTCTCCGGGAAGCCTGGAGAAGGCATAAATTTCACCAACACCCAGATCTTCAAAATGAATTGGGGTGAATCGGAAAGTTCTACCAGGATCTGGTTTTGGGAATTCGTCCGGATGACCAAATTTAAATCCAGCGGTTCCTGATTCTTCATAATTTGAATTTTGAAAATAGACATCTGTCCATTCTGAATTAGCCCTTTTTCCAACTAATAATAAATCAGTGTCAGAATTGCCAGAACCTTTGAGCCCGCAGCCCGCTGTTTTTTGAGCGGAGGGGTTTGCTGAGGAGGTCCAGTCACCATAAACGAATTCGATGATATTTGAACCTTCATATAGTTTGATCTGAAATGCCAAATCTTCGTATTGGTAGTCCGGATCAAGCGATTTTTCTTTGATGCCACTATATTGTATCGTGCAAAGCCTGTTAGGGGCCTCACCGGTGGTTAAAACGCGGTATTCCGGGTCTGAACCCGCTTCCAGGTCATAATTAAATGCACTGATCAGGTAATTATCTGCCGGATCATCACTATTGAAAATGCCCATCAAACTCTGATCGGTTGCATCAAAATACATAGCGGTATCTGACGGGGCAGTTGTGCCGAGTTTAATAAAACCATTGGTATTCAGTATGAAATTTGAAAATTTTTCACAATTGTATTCAAATTCAAACCCTATCTCAACCGGGTTGGAATTCGCATCATCAAAATTTGAAACTTCGATAAGTATAGATTGATCCCCTAAAATCTCAAAATTGCCTGATAGGTTTTTTGCCTTTTCAGCCAGATAATTCAGTTCTTCCTTGCAGGTAACAACAATAAAACTCTCTTTTATATTTGTATTTTCTCCGGCGATGTTCCTGACCATCAGTGTCACCTTGTATATACCTGCTTCCCTGTATTGTGTTCGAGGATTTTTTAAAGTAGAACTTGCTGGTATGCCACCTTCAAATTCCCAATTCCAAATGAGCGGGTTGTTAATGCTCAGGTCAGAGAAATCGACGGATTGTCCGATTGAAATATTATTTTCATTTACTTCAAAATCAGCCAAAGGAGGTTCGGATGCAGAATATACAGGGCTCTCCCACAATCCTCTTCCGAAAGTAGCTGCCCGCATAATGCTCTGAGAAGGAATCGAGTCATAGTAGATTTCCAGTTCTTTTACTACGGTTTTTGGCAATCCTGTATTGAACAAGGCCCAGTCTGCATCGCCGATCTTAAAATAGACACCGAAATCAGTTCCGAGATACAATTCACGGATCAAATCATTTTGGTCATTATGACAAATGGTTTGAGCAGGAACAGGTGGCAAACCTTTCGATATGTTTTTCCATTCATTTCCACCTTTTGCAGATTCAAAGACACTGTTATCATTATAACCACCATAAGTAACATAGATTAGATTCGGGTCGTCATCGCTCATTTCAAAGTAAGTGATCTCATTCGTTGTCGGTAAATTTCCTGAAACGTTATCCCAGTTTTGTCCTCCATCAATCGTTTTCCAAACAACATTCCTTTCACATGCATAAATGATCATTGTATCGATGGGAGAGATAGCCAGATGTCTGAATTTATTTAATGAACCCAGTTCAAAAATAATTTCCCAATTATCTCCCTGGTCATAAGTTTTATAAACATGCTCATATCCGGAATACAAAATATTCGGATCCAGCGGATTGATAATGTAGGGGGTTTCCCATGCGCCGGATGCATCCTCCGGTTTAATGTATGTTTTAGTTTCCCAGTGGTCCCGGGTTCTTCGGATACCACCAAACTGGAATTCAGCATATTGAACGTCGTTATTTGAATAATCAATCAAACATTCCATACCGTCTCCGCCAAGCACGTCCGACCAGCTTCCATTGTAATAACTCTTAGAGCCATTGTCTTGCAATCCGGTTATGATATCGTAACGGGATGTTTGTGAAAGTCCCAATTTGTACATTTCACTATTGATGATGCCATTTGAAATATTTACCCAATTGACGCCGTCATCTGTCTTGTATAATCCACCATCATTACATTCATACAAACTATTTCCATTATAAGCCATATAATGTTTATCTGCGTGAACCGTTGGAATTCCTGTGTCACCGGTTCCCGTCCAGTGACTGGACATAAACCAATTTAAACCACCGTCAACGGATTTCCAGCAACTGACTCCACCACAGAAAAGGGTGTTCGAATCATTGGGGTCAACAATGAATGTCAGGTCGTACCAGGCTTGTCCACCTCCTCTGGCACCATCCAATGCACCGGATAATATATTCGGCCTCTCAGCACTGTAATCCGTGAGGTATACGGTTGAATAACTGATTCCGGCATCAACAGACTTTATGATCGCCTTCAGGCCGTTGTCAGAGGCTGACACCACTCCATAAACAATATTCGGGTCAGACACGGAGGCAGATAATTCAATTCTTCTTGCGTCATTTTCAAATTCATCGTATACCGTTTGGGCGTTATTTCCAAAATTGGTGATCCTGAATATTTTACCAAATTCTTTGCTCGATGCAAAAATGATGGAAGGGTCATCGGTTTTGAATTCAATATCGCATATTTTTTCATCGGATAATATCTTTTCCCAGTTGTCTCCTGCATCCTTGCTTCTGAAAACACCGCTTGAAGTTGCTGCATACATCAGATTGAGATCGATCGGATCGATCAGGATCTTATTTACGGTTTTACCGCTGGCCAGATTGAAGCTAAGGCCTGTCGTTTCCCAGGTATCCCCGCCATCTGTTGATTTTAAAAGTCCGATTCCATTGTCATAATTCCAATGATCCATGTCTCCTGTTCCGAGGTAGATCGTCTGTGAAAAATCATAGTCTTTGGGTATGGCAATTGCCGTACAAGCTAAATAATCAATGCCGTCTGTCAAAGGTCTCCAGGTTCCACCTCCATTTTCAGTGGTCCACAAACCTCCGCCGGATGTAGTTACCCATAAATGATCAGGATCTGTCGGGTGAAATCCGATCTGATTGATCCTGCCGACACCGGCGTACCCGCCATTTGAACCGGTTGGTCCAAGATTAACCCAGGCACCCGCACCGCCGTCCCGGTCCTTACTGCTGGTAAAAGCAGCAAATGCCTCATCATATTGTCTTTGGTCAGGAAATTTTCCTTCAGGCCCGTCAACTCTTGATTCCCAATAGTTTTCCCATCGTTTAAACTGTTTCCAGCCATAGGCTTTTAGTTTAATTCCGTTTTCTACATAATAACCATTCTCGATATTTTTTCCGGCCCAATAGCTGTTAAAGGCAGTACGGTACTCCTGAAGGGTATATTCTTCATTACTCCTTTCCTGCGGCAATAAGCTTGTCCAGGCTTGCGAAAATGATAATAAACTAGTGAATAGTAAGGCTGCGCTTAGGATAAATTTCATTGTCCTATTTAATTTAGTGGAGGTTCACAAAATGGAATATTAAACGATAAACGACTCGAAGGCTTGATTCGCTTTCTATTCCTTTAATAATATCAAAAGTAACGAATTGCATTGAATGCTACTTTAATTTAACCGAAACAATTCCAATCCCATGCCCTTCTTTTAATTCCTGGTTTGTCAGACCAGGTCCTATCGAAAGCTGAACCTTTTGTATCGATTCAATTTTAAAGTCATTTTTTATGGTGTGTTCAAAATAGTAAGGCAAAAAAGTCGGGTAGGGTCGCGGCATGATCACCGTCTTTACCTGCTTCAGATCCTTCAAAGATATACGGTATTCCTTCAACTCTGTTCCCAACTCAACAATAGCACCATAAGCAACTCCCAGATTGTCAACCAGGGCCAGTTGAACTGGCAATACTTTCTTGTCCAGGGAGCGTGCTTTTATGATGAGCTCATTTTTTGCATTCAAAAACTTGTTGAGCTGAACGGTTTCTTTATCGATGAAATAACTCATGGTATAATCGTAAATGGGGCTGGCATTCAGATTTTCCGTATCAACTTTATGCAATTGGTTTAATTCGATCTGAATTTCACGCTCATTTTCCTGATCAGTCGGCATTAGCTTATAATTATCCGGCCAGAATTTTAAGGATAAACCGCTGGGTTCGTTCGCTGCATTAAATAATGTAATGGCGTGTGCCTGATTTAATACTTTGATCTGATAACTTTTGCGATCCCAAAAATCCCAGTTGAATGGGTGTCCCTTTCTGTCTGCCGGGAAGGTTCGGACTTCTTTGTCAGTTTCTACCAGGATATAGTAATTTAGAAAACCTTCCTGAACATATTCTGCCGGGATCTCAGCGGAATATTCAAAACCGGCAAGTTTTTCCATTTCAATTGATTTGCCTCTCCATCCCTGCATGATCTCAAGCTTTACACTTTTTATTTCATCCGGACTGATGACCTGGGCTTTTATTTCGAGTGGATTCCCGGCGAATGCTTCCCTTATTTTATCCTGTACGATATATGTTTTGTCAACGGTAGATCCGGGGGCATGGAATTTATTGAATTGATCCTTTTTCCAGGTAAAACTCGCTGCAGAGGCATCTTTTTTTTCAATTTGCCTGACTAAATAACTACCAGGCAGAATGTTGAATTCACCATTTGTAGTTGTGATCTCTGGACTTTCAGCGTTTAACTGATGAACAGAAAAAGATGCTCCGATGTCTTTTAGGTCCAGCTTCATTTTCCTTGTATTCCACTGAATGACGGCAACGGTTTTATCCAAACTGTTTCTTCCGAAAAGATTATCGATCACCAGTACATCCGGCATCACTTCCAATCGCCAGATTCCTTCCACTATTTTATCCAGAAAATAAGCACCCGTTCCATCATATTTGACCAGCGGGCAATTGCCACGACCTGCAATTTCCTTCAGTTCAGTGGCTTGTTTTGGATTAATATTTGTTCCATTGGTATGGAAATATTTCCCATTAGAATTATACACAACCATATCATGCTCTTGATCGATCACGAAATCCCCGAAATGCGTGTTATTCGGAAAAGTCCCAAAATCGGAACCCAGCGGGATGTCGTGGAATATCTCTGAACAAATTTTAAGTGCAAGTGCCTTATGAGGCGCATAAGCAAGATTCATGTAATGCGTATTGTATTCAGTATTGGCATAAGCCAAATAACTCGGGTCATAAGAAAAATGAGTAGCCAGTTGTATGCCTGCTTTTCTGAATGACCTGGCAATGGCTGGATACATATAGGATTTGCCAATGTCGGCAGCATCAAATTCATAAACGATCCTGGCTGCTTGCCTTTCCTTAAGTGTTTCATCAAAAGGCATGAAATACTGGTCCACGTTAGGTAGATAATTTCCTGGAAGTTCCTGTTGGTAACCCAGTCCGGTCGGATACCACTGAAAAGTACCGCCATCGATACCCGCATCAAAATAGGCATCCATAAAATGAACGCCGTGACTGGTGTTATAAAAAATCGGCCCGGCATAACCGGATTTCTTGACAGCTTTTACCATTTTGCTTACGAAATTTGTAACATAATCGGCATCTCCCTTATGATGGGGCTCATTGCTGATCTCCATGGCAATGAGTCTGGGGTCATTTTTATATTCTATACCTGTATATGGATTAATATGCGCCATAAACTGGGTCAGATAATTTTGCTGTGCAATTATGGCATTCTGGTTTGTTAAACAATTATCTTTTCCATATTTATGGGAAAAACCGGGCGTTTCCGGCGCTGGTTCCGGCCATCCATTTCCCCAAAATGCGATGGGCGTCAGAATGTAATTGATATCGTAGGAGGCTAATTTTGCCAACAAATAGTCAAAAGCCTTTAAATGTTCATTATTTATAAGATTGCCCAGGGTGTCGCTGATCTCAGTATCCCAAACATGGACTCGGTACAGGTCAAAACCCAGTCTGGAAAAATGATAAACATCCTGATCCATTGCATCGTATATATCGATTCCCAGTTTTTCTGCTGAACGAAATGCGTGCGCAAAGGGAACCGTATAGTTTACACCAAATCCTTCCGTTTGCATGCCTTCGGCATTTCTGATAATGCCTGTTTCGTCCACGTAAAAATGAGCTTCCTGACTCCTTATTTGTACGCTCTGTATGAGAATTAACAGTAGTATTAAGACGCTGGTATTGAAAAATCTACTTGCGGGTATCATGTTGAAAATTTTGATAAAGATATATAATTTGAACAGGATATACTGCAATTATCCAAAGCTGTAAGGGCTTGTATAAAACGAGAATATAAAATGAAGACATGAAAATGGCTTCAAAAATAATGGGGTAACAAAAAAATGCTAATACAGGCTTTATTTCAATACTTTATCTAAGGCATCCTCGATCAGCGGGCGCATGATGTCATAGCCTTCAGTATTGGGGTGAACCCCATCGTACGTGAGTGATTTTAATAAACCCTTCTCTTCATTTTTCATCAGAGAGTAAAAATCAAGGTAGATAATATTGTTTGCCTTTGCATAATTTTTTAAAGCGATATTGAGCTTCTCAATTTTGTCAGCAGGTTTGATGTAGCTGTTCCAGGGATATTTTGAAGCAGGCAAAATAGTACAAAGAACAACTTTGATGTCATTCATTTGAGCCAACTGAACCATGGAAAAAATATTATCGAGGATCATTTTGAGTGTCGTTGGTCCTGTGTTTTCTGCCAGGTCATTCGTGCCTGCCAGAATGATCACCGCTTCAGGATGCAGGTCGATTACATCTGCTCTGAATCGCACCAGCATTTGTGGCGTGGTTTGCCCTCCGATACCCCGGTTGACCAGAGATTTATTGGAGAACAATTCAGGGTCAAATCGCAACCAGTTTTCGAAGATGGAATTACCCATGAAAACAACTCTTTTTTCTCCCACCATCAAATAATCAATGGACTCATTTTTAAATCTGAATCGGGTAAGGTCTGCCCAGTCCTGGCCAAAAGAGAATATAGGTGCCATTACATTCAATATTAAAAATATGAAAACGAATAATCGGTAGTTCATTTGGAAAAAAAGTTATGCCTGAAAAGTATTTCGAATGCAAAAGTAAAAATCAGAGCCATATTCTGAATAATAATTTGAATTAGTTTTAAGCTTTTTTAGATTTCTAGAATATTGAATGGAATATGTGTCTTTAAAATTTTGCAAGGCCAATGTTTATATAAATTTTAATATTTGAATAAGTTAATTTGAGCTCCGGGATATTAAAAAATAATGTTTCTGTTAACTATATTTAGTCAAAAAAAAAGAGGAATCAATCAGCTTTAATATCATTTTCATTTTATTCAGCTGATTAATTATTAGTAACTTGCCCGCTCTATGAATTATATTTATTTGTTTTTCGCTGCCGTCATTCCTCCCTTATTAATTGGATTGTATTTATACTACAGAGATAAGTATACGAAGGAACCTTTAAAATTGATCTTAAGAAGTTTTTTTCTGGGTTGGCTGATCGTCTTACCCATATTAGGGATCCACTATTTTTTGGATTGGACGGGTAGTTATGCCTGGATCGATAACAATATCAACACGGATTCGATTTGGAAATCATTGATAGAGTCATTTATTATGGCATCGATTCTTGAAGAAGGATTTAAGTATTTTGCTTTCAAAAAAGGCATATGGAAAAGCAGGTATTTTGATGAATTTTATGATGGTATTTTTTATGCAGCATTGATATCGCTTGGTTTTGCTACCCTGGAAAATATATTTTATGTTTTTGATTATGGTATCGAAACCGGTCTGACACGGGCTGTTACGGCTATTCCGGCGCATGCTTTTTTCGGTATAACCATGGGTTTTTATTTCGGTTTGGCAAAATTCAAATTAAGGAACAGAAGGAAAAATCTGATCCTGGCCTTTGTAGTGCCTGTAATCTTGCATGGCCTGTATGATCTGATCGTATTTGAAATAGCCAGATTAAGCGCGGAAGACTCGATCCTGTTTGATCTTTTAGCCGTTTCTTTCTGGGTACTGATGATCGGTATGTTGTTATGGAGCCTGAGAAGAATTAAGCGTCTTTTGAAAAGGGATGCAAATGAGATAGAGATTAATTTGGGTGAAAATTCAGTGCACTAACTTTCATTTTTCAACTTTTGATTGTTGATTTGGCCCTACATTCATCGATTAATTGAATAGCTTAATCTATAGATGCCGGATTCCTGAAACTTTTGTCTGCTTCTCATTCGTTTAAAATATAAAAGAAAAGAACTATGAGCATTTTTAGAGTAATACTTGCGATCGTTTTCCCACCATTGGCCGTTTTAGATGAAGGTTGCGGTTCTATCGTGCTGGTTACAATTCTCACACTTGCAGGGTGGATTCCGGGTGTGATCGCTGCGTTGATTATTCTGAATCGAAAATAATTCTAACCCTTGGATTTCTAGTATAAATAGAAATATTCAGCTATTTCGCTGAGGGGTTAGTTGCCTGAGATCAGTTTGCTGCCTTGCCAAAGATTTTTTTCTTCCAGTTTTTTGTCAATCATGGATATGATCTCAAAATTTTTGAGCCCGTCCCATTTTGGAGCTATCAATAAATGGGGTGGGGATTCACTGATGAATCTATCAAGAATGATCTCTGGTTTAAGTATGGAAATGAATTCAGTGATCAGCTCAATGTAATCTTCAACTTTAAAGAGGTCGAACATTTCCGGCGTATTTTTGTACTGATAAGCCATCATGGTGTGTTTTACGATCTGCAGATGGTGCACCTTCAAAGAATCCATCGGCAATTCATTGATCCGGTAAGCATGATCCAGCAGGTCTTGCCTGCTTTCGCCCGGCAAACCAAGAATCATATGACCACCAAGATGCATGCCCCGGTCTTTGGCCATCTCAAAAGCCTGAATGGTCTCACCATAAGTATGGCAACGGTTGATTGTCTCCAGCGTGCTGTCAAGTGTGCTTTCAATTCCAAAATCCAGTGAAATAAAACAATTTTTGGCTAATTCTTCGAGCAAGTCAAGGGTTTCTTCCGTGATACAATCCGGTCTTGTACTGATGACCATACCGATAACTTCAGGGTGGCTTAATGCTTCCAGGTACATGGCTTCCAATGCCTTGGTTTCTGCGTAGGTATTGGTGAAAGCCTGAAAATAAGCCAGGTATTGTTGTGTCTTGTATTTTTTAGAGAAAAAGGCGATACCCTCATCCAGTTGCTGGCTGATCGGTTTGACAGGTTTGCAATATTTTGGATTAAAAGTATTGTTATTGCAATAGGTGCATCCCCCTTTGCCTTTCGTGCCATCCAAATTAGGACAGGTGAACCCGGCATTCAGAGAAATTTTCTGAACCCTGTTTTCAAAAGTTTGCTTTATAAAGGAAGTATAATCTCTATATCTTTTTCCCGGACTAAAATACGTATGCTCCATAGTGCCGCAAAACTAAATAAATATTGGGTTTGATGCCCATTACGATTGAAAATTTCGTCATTTGCCGCCTGAATGACAAATTCAGAAACAGGAATGCCATGGATTGTTCGAAAATGATGAAGCTTGTATGATAATGAAATTGAATTTTGTAGGTTCATTTTGGAATTGACTGAAGGAATGATAATTTTGCCGAAAATTAAACTTTAAGCAAAAGTAAAATGGATTTTTGGATAGGAGATTGGGTGAGAAATAAGAAAACCGGAAAAACTGGAAAGTTTGAAGGTTTGTTTGCAAATGGGAAAGCAAAAATTAAAATAGGCAGTAAACATTATTTGGTGCCTGCGGTAAATCTGGAGGGTTTGAATAAAAAGGAAATAGAACTATTGGAAGAATCGCTTCGAAAACTGTCTGTTAAGGAACCCAAAATCAAAAAAATAAGCAAGGATTTTGATCCTGTTTTAGATTTGCATGTCAATAAACTGGCGCCTCACCTGGATGGGAAACAACCGGAAATGATTCTTTTGCACCAGTTGGACAAAGCAAGAAATTTCATAGAAACGGCCATCGATAAGCATCAATTGACCGTCAAATTAATTCATGGGAAGGGAACAGGAGCCCTGAAAATGGAGATAGAGCATATGCTGGCGGATTATGATGAGATCCTGTTTCAAAATACCATTCACAATGGAGGGGCCATTGAAATTCTGTTTAAATACTAAGTTTTGTCCTCTTTTTGACTATACTTTTGGAGATTAAGAGAACAAATAAAAGTTAGATGCGTTTGATAATTATTATCGTGAAAGAAAACCTGCTTGAAAAATGAGAAAATTGTGATTTAGGCAATAAATCACGATAACGAATCCGTTTTTTTTATGTAAAATCTTTATGAATAGAGTAAAATTTGTAATATTGGCTTTGTATAGAGTTCATATGTAATATATTTGTTATATGTTTGAACCCTTAAATTATGCCAATCCAAGAGAAATATTGCATTTTTTTAAAATTATATAATATTCTAATATCAGATTCGTTTTTGATTTGATTAAAATATTTAAATAGAAGATAATGAAGTTATTAAAATTCAAATCCTGGGGAAAATTGTTTTTATTAGTTGGAGTAGTGGTTTTTCTAAGCTCCTGCCAAAGAGGTTATGGATGTCCTTACGATTTTAGTGTGATCGTGGATTTCTTTAGTGCCATCATTGGTTAACAGAACATTTTAATCAGGAAACCAGATTCCCGCAAATATCTACCTTGCATCGATACAGGTGCAGGGTCTTTTTGTTTCTACGATTGAGCCTGATAAATTTACCTGAATATTCAAAAAATGCTTTTAAAAATGGTTTAGAACCTCAATTTTTAGCATTAGGATGGAATAGGGATTGAAATGATCCCCCAATAATTGTTTCGATCTAATGTTTTAATCAGAATTTCATTCCATATAATTTTGTTTTTTGCAATGTAACTTCCTTTAATAAAGCTATTTTTGTTGTCAAAATTCCTATAAATGTCAAAGATTCATCTTATTTCCATCGGAGGTGCCGTAATGCATAACATAGCTTTAGCTTTACAGGAAAACGGACACACGGTGAGCGGTTCAGACGATGAGATCTACAATCCTTCAAAACGGAGATTACTGGATGCAGGATTGCTTCCTGCAGAAATAGGATGGCACCCGGAAAGAATCCATTCAGGATTGGATGCGATCATTCTGGGTATGCATGCCCGGGAAGGAAACCCTGAAATGGAAAAAGCGAAAGAACTGGGTATTCCGATGTACTCTTTTCCTGAGTATATTTACGAACACGCTAAGGATAAAA
>Ga0102814_10000319_pt1 | contig 35735 bp, 28 predicted proteins | sample ColrivemetaGS741_FD_79112 | JGI IMG/M metagenome (GOLD analysis project Ga0102814, IMG submission 79112) | Estuarine microbial communities from the Columbia River estuary - Flood tide ETM metaG S.741 | ecosystem: Environmental > Aquatic > Marine > Intertidal zone > Estuary | place: USA...
ATCTGTTCACTCATCTTAGCTGCAACAGCTTTCTTCATTTCAAAAATCTTCTTTTCCATAATTAATGGAATAAGACTGTCGATTCGATCTTCTGCTTCTGTAAACTTATGTTCTCTAATTAACTGAATGATGTTTTTCATTATAGTGGTCTTCTGTTAAATGCATAAGGATCTGCTGTCTGGCCTTGATCATAGTCTTCGCCAGCTTTCTTTAAGTCGATGAATATTGTGGCTAATTCACCAGCACCTAGATTTGCTGTTGATATGAGTATGTGGCCATTTGAACTTGTTTCTGGATTTGGAATTGTTGCCCCATCACCCATGCTTTGGAAATCATAATCAAATGATCCTGCTCCAAATGTAACAATCTCGGAGTTTGAAGCTCCTTGCCATTGCAACTTCATCTTTGCATTGGCCGCAGCTACTTGCCCAAAGACGCGCTTGATAGTAGTATTGTACTTGGTTTTCGGATGAACACCTGACTGCATAATGTATCCATTTGCATTTAATGCAAATCCTAATGTTGATACATTAACTAGAACTGTATTAGAACTTTGTGAACCGTCAGAGACAATGACATACTTAATCAAAGCTCTCTTATTGCTATCAATAATTTTTTGTTCTCGGATTAAATTTGCCATCTTTTACTGCCTTACTGCAAACATTAGAACTTTGTTAAATGAACTAGCACTTTCATTCAGCATTTGTTCCATTTTCTTTTTGTTTGTTTTGTTGATTGATTCGTATACGGTCAATAACTTTTCTGCTACTGTATTATTTATAGTAATTTCATTTTCGTTAAACTTGATTGTTTGTTCCGATATATTATTCTCTACAATTGACTTGATTGTGTCTAATACATTGGATTCATTTGTCATAGCTTGTTGAGATTTTCTAGCAAGTTTTTGATCGTTTCTATCTTGAACCGCCGTTGAAGATGCTTTATTAGCAAACGAACTTGATGTTGAAGGTTTGGCTGAGAAATTGTAGTTGCGTGTGGATGGCGCATCGGGAGTATTTGATCCACTTCCTGAACCACCGCCACCACCTGCGGCACCAATACCAGCACCAGCAGCAGCCGCAGCAGCAAGACCTAATCTTCCTTTAGATGATTTTCCTTTGCCGCCTTTACCTAAACCTTTGCCTGCTGGTTTAGCAGCTTTATTTCCTTTAGATAAAACTTGACCTGCTTTTTTAGCTATCCATCCTAACGCAGCAGTAGCAATACGATTTTCTTCTAAAGTTGTTTTCTTTGCCGCTCTAGCAGCATTTCGTGCTGTGACTGCCTTTTCAACAGCTTTTGTTCTGATTCTATCTTTTATTTTTTTATTAAGTTCAACACCAACTGCGCCCATAGCTCCTCGTATTCCTCCTCCTAGTCGCTTTGAAACATCTTGAAATCTTTTGTTTCTTGCTGTTGGATCTGTTTCTGGTGGAACTTTACCAGTTTTTAAAATAGTACTTACTTTTTTATACTTTGGATTTCTTCTCAGAGCTTTGTTAATTCTAGCATTATCTTTATCATCATCGTCTTTAGGTTTCTTATCTTCGTTCAAACCCATCTGTATATCATTATATGGAATAGTTACATACTTGTCTAAGGCCTGTGAGTAATACAAAGCAACTTTTTGATTGTCTGGATACACTCTAATAGCCTTTCTTTTTAAGATAAGAACCGATGGCATTTCCTTATCAGTAGGCCAACCAGCCTTATATCTTGGATCAAACTTGGAATAGGTATCCATTTTAGCTTCGGATACATTATGAACATTCTGTCTAACTTTACGATATACCTGATCGTCACTAACAACCTGTGAGATAAGGGAATCAAGAAGATTGACAAGCATACGCTTTTCTTGAGAAGTAATCTTATCAGCAGACTTCTCTAGTGCCTTTTTAAGAGCAGGAAGTTTTTTGGCATCATACAAACCAGCACGAACAAGAGCGGAAAGTTTGCGGTCTTCCTTCTCTTCTTTTTCAGTGATTAAATCAAATTGCTCGCGGATCTGTTTGATGTTGTTCATGTTATATTACTTCTTCTTTACAGCAGTTTTTTGCTTACTCTTCGCACTCTTCATTGCTTTATCTATAACATCGTCAAATTTACGAAGCGGTTTACTATCTGGCAAAGGACGAGCAAAATACTCTATTGGTAAAGCTTCATCAATCTGTTTCGCTTGTTCTTGCATCTGACCAAAGTAATTCTTAGCAATTTCAATCTTGCGCTCTTCTAACTTCTCAACAGCCTTTGTAGTCAAAGCGGAAGAAAAATTTTGACGCATTTCATCTAGATTACCTTCTAGAATGCTGTCTAATGCTTTCTTAATCGACATGTTTATTCTCCTAAACGATTGGTATTATATTTATGAATCTTCTATGACTGTGCAGTGGAATAGTGCAATTGAACTAGTTCCGTAAGCATCCGTGAAAAGATTTGAATCGAGTACATGAGGACCTGATATGACTTTAATTCTTGATCCTCTTGGAAGAAGCGTTTCTCTTTCACCTGAATTTGCTGAAACAGCATCAAGGTATATTGCTTTTTGACCTTTTCTAAGTTCTACCTGTAATACAACTGGTTGATCTTTATCTCCAACATCAGCAAATCCACCAATAGCGGTATTGAAATCTAATGATGTAGAAACATACCCTCTAAAAACATATTCACCGCCAAGCTGAAACTTATCTGCGCTATAACGAGAACTAAGACCAGAATATACAGTATATGGAAATGGTGTCTGTGTTTCTTCAAAAGCGGAATCTAAAGTTTCTATTGTCCGATTTAAGTAATCGTCCTGTTCTTGTGTAACACCTTCATCATGACCTTTATATAGGTATCTGTTTATATCTGCGTATCCATCACCGGTATAATCTTCAATGGCTTGTAATTCTGTTTGATCAAACATGTTTGGCTGATAAAATTTAAAAAGTTCTTTATCTACCGCATTAGCATCTTTGTATAGGTCTTTTAATATTTTAGTGTCTTCTTTACTTCTTTTGGAATTAACACCGGTATAGAAATCCGCATCTTTTTTAAGAAGATCGGCCTTACTTGGTTGTGCTGGTTGCCCCTTAGCAGTCGGACTTATGTTCTTCTTTTTAGATACAGGTTCACTTTGTTGCATTGTAGAAGCTTTATAATACATATGATCAACATCATCTTGTCCTTTATATGGAACAAGTCTATCATCGTGTACTAGATATGCAAGTTTACCTTTTCTATCAGCATAACGACCAAAACCCATATAAGTTAAACCCATCTTACGAGCTTCTTTAGAAGCCGCAGATTTAGGTTCAGACTTAGCTTGAAGTGCTAAACTTTCATCCAGATATTCACCAAACTTCTTCAACGAACTGGCTCCAAAGTATCATTTACAAAGCGTTGACGATTCTTTGTTTGCCCCATATCCATTGGATCCATTGTATCTTTACCTGTTCCATCTTGAACTGGCATTTGTTCTGGCGCTGCGCCTTGTTGAGCGGCATATTGCTGCATCATGTTTTCAGTTGGTGTCGGCGGAACAATATTTGGCTGTGGCGGAGCAGGCGGTAATGGATTACCCATTTCATCTGTTGGAAGTGGATTACCCTGATCATCGACCGGTGTATTAGCAGCCTTTTCTTCTTCTATCTGCTGCATGATTTCTTCAATCTCATCATCGTCCATTTGAAGAACATTCTTGCGAACCCATGCCATCGAATAGTAACGACCAACATATGGATCAACTAACTGAAGAGTTGTGATTCTATTCTGAAGGAGTTCAGCTTCTTTAAGTTCGGTAAAGTTGTTGTCCTTCTTAAAGTCATACCAAATGTTTTCTTTAAACTCTCTCCATTCTTCTTCCGTACAGATTTTCTTAAGTACAAGTTGAAGTTTAAGTAGTTCATCGAATAGTGTGGAAAACTTGTTACGAAGACGATTGACAAACTTCGTAAACTTTAACTCATCTCTTGTGATTTCTGTTGAACGACCAAGAGAGAATCCCTGCTGTTGTTCCAAACGAGATATAGGAACACCGAGAGCCTTATATAGTTTCTTTTCAAAATACTTAACATCTTCCAACTCACCAAGGTTCATACCACCAGGTAGAGTTGTGATTTCGGTACCTTTACCACCTTCACGACGAGGTAACCAGAAGTCTTCAAGCATGGAAAGATGCTTACGATCATCCTTGATTTCGCCTGTGCTGGAATCATATACCAGCTTGTTACGATACTTAGCCATAACATCACGGAGATACTGTTCGGCCTTGATTGTTGGCATATTACCAACATCAATATAGAACACTCTGCGCTCTGGTGCGCGTGAGAGACGGTAGATGACTGTTGCGTCTTCTACCATACGCAATTGATTAAGTGGCTTGATAGCCTTGTGAAGATATGAGAGAACCATGGCTCTCTTTGAGTCCATTAGGCCCGAATTGACATTAACTACAGCGTCAATAGCAATCTTTGTGCCTAAGTTAGAATGAGCGCCAATCATACCTCTTTCATTGTAGAGGTAGTATTCTTTCATACTCTTAATAATTTCCATACCTGATTCGGTATCTTTTGCTTTTTGAATCTCGCGGATCTTACGAATACGGCGAGGATCAATATATCTAAGCTCTTGAATGCCTTTTTGAGGAGACTTGTCATCGATGATAACATGATAAAATAATCTACCATCAGTATACCAACGACGGAATAATTCATGGCCCATGTTACCAAAGTCTAGAAGCTTTAGCACATAGTCAAACTCTTCTCTAATTTTTTTCTTGATATTTTCAGGTTGTTTTAGTTCGTCGGTATCTAGTTCGACACCTGATTCGGAATCATCGTTAACGATTGCTTCATTAACAATCTCATCAATAGCCGTTTCCAGTTCTGGCTGCATAGCCATTTCACGATAGCGAGTGATAAGTTCGATTTCATTTCTAACAACACCGTCAAGATCGACATAGGTACCATAATAAGCACCTGATTGAATAGTTACAGCGCCGTCATCATTTTGTGGCAGCGCAAAAGACTTATTCTTTTCTTCTTGATCTTGTTGCTTCTTACGACTTATCTCAAAGCCAAAAAGTTGGACCATTACTCACTCCAGTTTGAATGGGTGGGGATTTCTCCCCACCCTGTTATATAATATATTAGACTATACCTACGCCGCTTGGGCCGGCTTGAGTTGAATCTGTAGTAGCCCTTGATGCTGGGTTTGTAGATTCCCACCACTGATAAGCAAAAGTTACAGCAAATTCTTCGATTGTATCATTTGCTGACCAGTCAAGTTCAATTGGACTCACATCGATTGGAAATAGTCCTACGAACTTGTATTCCTTAATGACATTACCAGCTTTACCATACTGAGTGATATATCCATCTTTCTGGTAAGACAATGGACTTACAAGATTGCGAAGATTGCTAACATGTGAATTAAGCGAACTCATCCACTTTTCAAATGTATTACGGATCTTGAAATCTTCATCATTGATGATTGTAACTGTCCATTCTGAAAACACGCGATTTCCTGAGAACTTTAGTTCACGACCAAAGTAGTTTACAGGAATGCTGTTTACAGTAGAACCTGGAAGCTGTGCTGCTCTACACATAAAGTTGAAAGCAACTTCGGAACCAGTTTCGCCATTTACATTTACTGTTAAGTCTGGAATGGTGCATGAGAACAAATTAGGTCTTGCACCATCTCCTACCATTTGTGATCTAAAGTTAGCTACGTTAAACTCTGCCATTTTATTCTCCTCTGAATCTATTTATGTTCATTTTATTAATTAAAACTTACCAACGATTTCATCAAAGGCAACACCAGTTCTAACAGCAACAAAGTTAAGCTGAATAAAGTTGATGCTTCTAGCAGGCTTGATGTAGATATCACCAATAAATTCGTTGCGGTCAATAACTTCTGGAGTGTTATTGGTTTGATCGCAAACTACACGGTATTGGTAAATACCACGACGACCTTGTACATCACGAAGATATGGTTCTACAAGCGAAATGAACTGAGCGCGTGTAAATTCGTCATTGAATTCGAATAGTGAATACTTAGCCGCTCTTGCAATTGCCTTCTCAAGGACAATAAACAATCTACGAACATTGATACGATCAAATGCTGATGGACGAGCAAGAAGTGTTTTATCACCATATAGAACTGTACCTTCGCCAGGGAATGTTACAACTGGATTAACACCTTTCTTGTATAGCTCATCTCTTGCAGTCTTGTTTGGATTCCAAGAAAGCTTGACAACATTCTTGATCTGGCCACGATTGAATCCAGCTGGTGAGTACCATGGATCACGCTCAAAGTCTGTTCTTACACATAGGCCAGCAATATCGCCGTTTAGTGGTACCCAACGATATACATTGTTGTACTTGTCAAATTGATATTTCCAACCTGAGTCCATTACAGCATATGAAGATGATGTTATTTCATCTCTATATGCAGTTATATCTGTTACTTCTTCGCCTTGGTTGTTTATAGCATTAGCTGATGGCGGAGAAATAAATGCTACGCAATCTTTACGAGATTCTGCAATATTATCTATAATATGTTCTGCGACTGTTTGATGTGCAGCGCCAGCCATAATTAACGAAATATCAACTTCTTCAGCATTTTTAAATTTATCATAACCGTTAATTAAATCGCTGTTTGTTACAGTAGAAGATACACCATTAGCAAGTACAAGAGAAACAGCAACATTGTTATTAAAAGTTAAACCAGATGCTGTAGAAATACCCCAATTTGAATTGGCAGCATGTCCCATAACATAGAAATATTTAGAACGATCATTAATTACATTTACATAGTAGCTTGATGATCCGTCATCAGTTTTTGCATCCGACGCTTTTGAAACATATGCAAATTTTTCAAGTATTGTGTTTGGAGTTCCTGTAAACTTACCTTTTTGATCGATGACAATGATATGGATCTCATCATTTGCTGTGCCGCGACCACTAGCATAATTAGAAGTTGAAGGAACAGAATCAAACTGATTCTTATATGCCCATAGTGCCCAGGCAGCATTATTTCCTGATTCTGTGAACATAGAAATTTCTAAACCATTGCCCTTATCGCCAGGATAACGAGCGGCCACTCTACTAGTACCAGTGGAAGACACAGCAGTTAGATAATCATAGTTATAATCATCTTGATTTTCAATTAAAATTCCTGATCCATCGTTTGCGTTTTTATCAGATGAACTGGCTGAGCGTACAACCTTAAGATTTCTAGCATAAGATAAGAAGTTTGCGGCAGTAAACCATGTTGCGAAGTTAGTAGAGTCGGGTTTACCAAAACGATCGGCCAACTCAATTTCGTTTGAAATTGTTACGATAGTGTTAGCTGGGCCCCAATTAAATTGTCCTGCAATAGCACCTTCTGTTGTTCCAACTGATGGAACAATAGTAGTAAGGTCATATTCAGATACATTTACACCTGGTGACAGTTGAAATGCCATAGTATCTCTCCTTTGTGAAGTGGATTATTCTTGTTGTTATTATTTAGAAAAATGAAGATTTTACAACTTTCTTTTCCAATTAAAGTCATCCCAAGGATATCTCTTGGTTCTGTCCTCAAACCACACGTTTCCAAACTCATCCACCTCATAATCCGGATGGTCAACACCGTTATCTATGATAGGTAAAGGTGTCAAATCCGTATCCATAATGTTCAATTGTTCTTGTTGGAGCGTAACTCTTATATCATTGTTTATGTTTTCTTTAAAATATCTTTGGGCTGTCAACCATCCAAAATGAACTAAAGTCATTACAAGATCGTCGTTATTACCCTCTTCAGCCTTAAATGTCTGCTTATCAGCCGAAAATGTAGTCAATTCTGTTATAGTTTCAGCATCATTTATGATCAGCTTATCGCTTTCAATAAGCGTTTTTAGATTGGTACAACCGATCATTTTTGTCTGCTTGGAAGTTTTTAAACCGTAAGCAATTCTCTTTTTGAAGCCCGGAGTCTGCATTTGCCCCTGCTTACCTTTCATCTCAATCTTGATAAGGTTTTCGTAAGCAAGTTCAAAGTGTATGATATCCGATACTTGAAGCCCAATACTATTAATTTCCACAAGTACAAACGCATCATTATATAGCTGGGCTGTCTGGACAATGATTGTAGGGAATAGCATAGGCGATATCTTATTGTTTCTATACTTAGCTACCTGTCTATAAGGTATCTCGGTAACATCAAAGATTGAGAAGGTAGAGTAGTCCAACCCTTGCCCTTCAGCCACATCCACGCACATTGTATAGGTTCTACCTGGTTGAGGTTCTTTGTAGATATCAAAGTGCCCTTCGGATCTAACAGGATTGTGCCAGACAAGAGAGCGGAGCTTTGCTGGATGGATAAGAGTATTGGTAGAACCAATGAATTCACACTCAAACTCTTGGCGGAACTGGTCAGGGCTGGTGTTACGGATTGTCTGCTCTTTCCAAGCTTCATCACGGCCAGGTACCATGCTCCAGTGAATTTCAATAGGAACATAGTCGCTGCGCTTTTCAATTGCTTCTGTCCACATACGGTAGAACTGATTCAATCCATTAGGCGTAGACACGATGATGACCTTGGTGCTTTGACCAGAAGAAATCGTAGGATAGGTAGACATAAAGAACGCTTCGGCAATATTGTTTGGAACGAACGCGAACTCGTCCAAAAACACGATGTTGAACGAACGACCACGAACTGAGCTACCTGAGGTAGAATCTGCCATGATGCGTGAGCCGTTGGCCAGTTCAATAGAACCTTTGTTCCATTCTTTCACACCTTGCTGTAGAAATCTAGGTAGATATTCAAAAGAGAGTTGAAGACGACCTAAGATTTCTCGGGCCATGGCTGACTTGTTAGCTAGAACAGCCACATTAACATTTTCATTGAACAGGATATAGTGTAGTAAATAAGCAACAGATGTAGTTGTCTTACCAACCTGACGCGGAAGTTTACAGATAGAGAAGCGATTGGTATGAAACTTCATAAGCATATCTTGCTGGAAATCCCACATACTGAATGGCATTAGACCATGATCAACATTGATGATTTTCATATAGGTCATGGCAAAGTATACGGGATCATTCGCACACTTTATGAACTCATCCATTTCTTTTTGAGTAAAAGCATGTCTAAAATCTTCGCGCGGAAGATTTGGGTTATTGTTATACCCTTTGGTCACTCTGGCTTATTCTCTTTTATTTTCTTTAGTAGATCGGCAGTAGTGCCTACAAAAATGGCCTTTTCTACATTAACCGCAGTTTCTTCTTTCTTATCGCCTCTTAGATCCTTAGTCTTCTTCTGTAGATCGTAAAGGTCTTTGGTAGTGTCAGCAACGGTTCTCATCATGGTAGCCAGCACCTCATACGCGCGTGGAGATTCCGATTCTTTTGCAAGATCGGTCAAACTTTCCATTGCGGAGTTGCCTTTGTTGATAAGGTCGCGGAATGTTCTGCGCGAGAGATTATAGTCAGCCTTGATATCATCATCTTCATGTGGAGTATTGATGATAGGTTCTGGTGCTTTTGGCGGTATAATCTCTACTGCGTTTTCAATACCAAGTGCTTCGCTTAATACATCATTATTCTTCATTCTGTTTCAGGCCACTCTGTTATAGTTATATCGTATCCAAAATCGTCTGTTGGCTCAGCATCAATTGGATCTGGTTCAATCTTGATTTCTACCAATTTGAGAGGGTTTACTTCGAAACTGGATATTGTGCTAACAGCATTTGTTGATACGCCTCTGATTGTATTTTGAATATTAAATTGCCCTTGTGCGCCACCCAATACCAGTTTTAAGTTGTTTCTATCCCATTCCAAAACATATCCGTAAGCGTTTGCTGTATTGTAATTTGAACCCTGATAAACAACATCATCAAGTTTAAAATTGCCGTTTCCAGCAGGTCGTGTGACATTAAGTCTAACGATATTACCGGCCTTCAAACTCTCATCATTATAGATGTTGGCAAATACCTTGCGAATAATCTTTGGTAACTGAACTGGACCATAGTAATTTACTTTCATGGTAAAGTTTAGAGTCCATGAAACATAACGAACAGCATCAAAGTTTCCTTCGTGTTCAATTATGTTTGAAACGCTGTTAAGAATGATAGGAACATCTTTCTTGAATCCTAACGCTGGAATAGTCTCAACTGTAACTGTATAGTCAGGATTAAAGTATGGTATAATCTGCTCTATGATATGTGTTCCATCGTCTACATTTCTTGCGTAAATCTGTAGATCAAAAGACAAGTCATATGGCACACCCATATACTGTGTGGCGCCTCTTGTAGCAGTATTAGCAGCAACGCCTGATCTTAGTAGAGAGTTCTGTTTTCTAGATGCATCATATGCAAAGTTAGTTAACTCAAAAGACATACGAGGCAGAATGACCTGGACTGGTCTTTCCAAATCTGGATCTGCTCTTAGACGAGCATAGTACTTTTCTTTTGGAGCATAAACAATAGGAACTTTGAATCTTTCTATCTCAACTCCACTATTTTTGTTCACTCTTTTGATAGTAATGTTGTTAAACATATTACCAAAAAGGATAACATACTTTCGTGTTAATTGATGATAGAAGTATGCATTACTTAACATTACGGTACTCCAAATGGATTGATTTCAGACAAGTCAATAAATGTATCAGCTTCGGTCTGAATGATACGGTTATCGGAATCATCAGAATCCACTAAGTCGGCAAGAGTATCGGATGAAGTTAAGTTGTAACGAGTATTAGATTGAGTGCCTATTACAATACTATTTGCCGCAAAATCACCTTTGACATTAATGACTTCAAGAACTTTTGTTTCTGGAATCCAATGTTTAGATTCTGCTTTTGCTGTTGCATAAGCAAGATTTGCTCCTTGATATACAACCTCATCTTGATGATAATTGCCTGATCCATTGCCTAAGGTCAAACTAACAGTATATGCTGCTGCATGTTCAAGATCATCGATTTCTTCATTGCCAGTCTCAAAATCTTCATTGCTAAAGCGGAATACTTCGCAACGCAATTCGTATATGTAAGGTGATCTTTTACCTAGTGAGAAGAATAGGAGTTCTTCTTCAACGAACTTTATTTCAAAAATCTTTCCTAGTAGAGGAACAAAGATCAAATCGCCTTCGCGTGGTCTTGATGCTATTGTAGATGGCACATATTTTTCAAATGATCTGCGTGAAACAACAAAGTTGGAAGTATCACGAATTTCCAATCCAAACTTAGAGAAGAAATCTCCGTCGCCTTCATAACCTTCAACGTTGGCCAGATACATTTCAACACCGTACGCGCGTGTGAACTTAGAGTTAACGCTTTCACCAAGAACATCATCCGCTTGATCATACACTTCTCTTGGAAGATATTTAACATCATGCCCCATGATCTGAATTGATTCCACAATCAAGTCTTCAAGAAGCATATTCTCATTGATAACAGATGGAGAAAAATTGTTGAAATATACTGAGGTTGCCATTGATTACCCCATTATAAACTGAGGTGGTTCTTCGTAGGTATCGCGGATCAACTGTTCAATCTCAGTTATTTCTGTTGTAGCTTCATCATAGATTTGTTGGCCGTTCATAGTAACACCACCTGGAAGCTGCATTCCAGCAAACTTCTTCATGTTATTACCCCAAACGCGCTTAATGTAGGCTGTTGTTAGGCGCTTAAGCATACGATCATTCCAAATATCGGTATATGTTGATGGATCAATTACAACAAATCCTTCAACAATTAACCATTCTCCTGGTTGACTCATTGCCCAGTTCATATCAAGATATAGTTTATCTGTATGGCGATTGAAACGAATTGGTTGTTCACCAGAAAACATCATATCAAGTGTTCTAATGTGTTGCATAGTAAGGACATAATTTACATATGATGTGCTGGTAAAATCATAGAGTTCATGAAGACGCAACTGGTATCTCAAGTCGAACATATTGACAGATGCGTTTGTAGATGAAATTGGAAATATTCTTGTTACGCCGATGATATTTTCGGTTATTGGAATATATTGATTTGCAATATCTTCAGAAGTAATTTCATGCTTTAGATACCAACGCTCAACTCCATCAAAGTGAAAGTCCTGAAAGTATTGTAAAGAAGCATCCACACAGTCATCTACCTGGTCATCATCCACATTGATATTAATAACTGGATGGCCTAACTGTCTAAGGCACCAATCTTTGTGCTGTTCTCTATTTGATGGAATTGCCATTATTTACCTTTATACTATATTTTTAAATATTTATATGATCGGCATTTTGGTATTTTTATCTACTATCCTAATACGAGTTCGGGCCAAACAATATTATACGGATCAGTCTGTAGTGTAATATCTCTTAGTGCTTGTGCATATGTATCAAGATTTGCAATGTTGTCTGTTGGTGTGATGCCAAGTCTTGTTTGCGATTGATAACGATGAAATTTCCAATCAAGCTGCGAAAGTATATAATCGCGTTGCGCTCTTATTTCGTGCCATTTGTGTTGCACTTCGTTATCAAGCTCTTGTTCAGTCTTATCTCTTACATTCCATTCGCTGCCTGCCCATTCAAGAATTTGAGTATCTGGAATAGATGCTGGCGGATCATCGACTGTGATATATCCAGCGTCAGCAATCTCTTCAGGAGTAAAGCTTGATGGATCTGTGCGAGTCAGTCCGTTAGATAGTTTAATACGAAATGGAAGATAATTTGGATACGATCCGTCTTTACTGTATAACATTTTTTTATCCTGTAATGTCAAGGTATACGTATAGTTCGCCAGTTGATGCTCCGGCTCTTGCTTCGTAAAATGTAAAAGTTGGAGATGCGCCTAGAGAAACGGCAGGACTTCTTAACCAAAAATTATAATCATTTGTTGTTGTGGTACCAGTTGTTTCTGCATAGACATAATAAGTACCGCCCGCTGCATCTGTTCTAGCCGCATTTGTTGTAGGTGTACCGCCCGTATCAACATTCCATCTGCCGTTTGTTGTAGCAACCGAAACTGCTGTCCATGTTGCAGATGAATAATTAGTTATATTTGTTGTTGTCGTTTCGAACGACTCGCCAACATTTTCAAAGCTATATGTAGTTCCTGACAAAACAATCAAATCTAACTGAAGATCAGCAACTTCACTTTCGCTTTTATTTATGTATCGGAAAACGGCTCTGGCTGTCTTGTTAGCATATTTAGAAATATTGATTGTTCTCTGAGTCCAAGCATTATTTTGCCCTTTGACTGTAAAAAATTCAGGTGTTAAACCAGAAGTAACAGTTTTGTTTACAGATTTAGGAAATTGATTTGTAGAACTAAGAGACCATACACCTTTGCCCGAAGTATAATCAAAATTGTTTGGCGTAATAGCGCCGTCAGCTTGAAGCGCAGACTCAGATTTTAATGTGTTAAAATCGTAAAGAAGTTTTTTTCTACCGCCTGTGTAACCACCGTAACGACCTGACATTAGAATCTATCCTCCAAACTACCTATTGGATATGTTCTACCCGGGCCCCAAACAATACGAACAACACCTTGCCCGCCGTTGCCTCCAGATCCATTGGTGTCATCATCACAAGCACCGCCACCACCGCCATAGTTGCCACCATTTGGTCTTGTTCCGGCATTACCACCGATGCCGGCACCACCGCCTGTAGGACCATTGAATGGGCCGCCTGCGCCACCAAAACCTTGACCGAATACTCCTGTACCGCCGCCGCCATAACCTTGACCAGAGTTAGTAGCACCGCCACCACCTCCACCGTCACCCGGACTGCTTGAACCAGCTCCCGTAGTACCGCCAGCACCGCCGTTACCTGAATAACCACCAGCACCACCACCACCTGAACCAGTGTCGTTTGAGTTGCCACCGCTATTACCACCGGCGCCACCACCAAGACGTTTTGTGCCTGTTGATGTTCCGCCTGTTACTGTACCAGTACTTCTTTCTTGCCCTGCACCACCACCGCCACCTTGTAGAAGTACTTCTACTCCTCTTGAAATTGATGAAGCGCCGCCTGCTGTGCCGCTGCTCTGCGTAGCACCTCCATTACCACCAGCACCAACGACAATTGTTAGAACTTCTCCCGGAGTCACATCAATTGTTCCATATGATAAACCACCGCCGCCACCACCCGATACACCTTGATCTCTACCGGTTTCACCGCCGCCACCTCCTCCACCACCACCGATACACACAGCAGATATAGTAGTAATGCCTACAGGTACAGTCCAGTTCTGTGTGCCTGTTGTCGTGAATAGTACCTGACCTGGTGGAGTATATTGGGAAAATGAGTAATCATAAGCAGCCTCTAGATTCCAAACACCACTATTTTTTCTGTTTCCATATATAGGAATTGTTAGAGTTCTTGGTCTCAAAGCAATAGTAGCAGCAGCATATGAATAGTTTACGCTGTCCGTGCCACTAAAAGTCCATGCAGCAGGATCATACGAACCACTTGTCCATGCTACGTTTCCAACACCTAATGTAGTATCAACGTTATCAGCACTTCCCACTGTTATAAAATTACTCAAATAAGAAGCAGTAAACGTAGGAGTACCTTCTAGATGTGCAGAAGCAGCAACAACAACAATTTGAGTATTAGCAGTTACAGGTGTTATTGCTGATGGATTGGGAATAGCAGTATTTAAACCTTGAGTAACAGTTCTAGTTACATCTAAAGGTGTTGTTAGATCAGCGTTTCTCCAGACATGAATAGCATATGCACCTGCATGTTGGGTATTGCCTGTTTGAGGACGAGTAAAATTTGTATCAGGAGTTGTTCCCATAAACTTATAGCCGACAAACAAATCTGCTGATTGACTATCTGGTGCATATAATTCTGCAATTGATGTATATCCTGTAACAGCCAATGATTGATTAAGATTGCTATTAGCACCGACCGATACAGCAACAAGCACAAGGTCATTGGCCAAAGGTGTTGTGCCAGCACCACCAGTTAAGTTAAATGTAATTGTGCTTGTTGCTGTTGTACCTTGATAAGCGGCAATTTGACCACCTACATATACTAGCGTGTCTTCGTCATTATAGGTACTAAGAATATAATTATTAGCGTCTCCATAATCAAGTGTAACGCCAATCATACCACCATTAAGAAAACGACTTTCCATGTCTTATGCTATATTCTCAAACGAACAAATTGCTTCTAGATCATTATTTGCCGATGCTGCACATCTTAAAGCATCTCCTTCTTGAAGGTATATTGAATTTTCTTTTGAAATAACTACAAGAGATGCATCCGCAGGAACGGTAATTGTGCTTGCCAGTCTGTATGCTATCGATGATCGGAATAAATCAACGGTAACATCAGCCGCATTCACACCATCGACGTTTGCGATAATCAAAGAATTAATTCTATAAACTCTACCAGAAGCAGCAGCATTTGACACAACACTGGTTAATACAGTGGTTACGTTTTGAACTGCCGTATTGCCACTAATTACTGTTGTATTAAAAATATTTGGATCTGCCATTTTTTTTCCTTACTCTATCTACCAAAAATCATTGAAGTTATTATGGATTTGCCACTAATTGATGTTCCATTTACAAGATAAGCAGAAGCATTAACAGTACCAGTAACAGCAACATTGCCTGTACTTGCCACTCTAAATTTTTCACTTGCGGTTGCACCGTTTTGCATCAACTTCACAACAAAATCGAAGTCTTCGCTACCGGCTGTTACATCAGTTGTAACAGTTTCGAGTCTCATTCCTGTTTCTGTATTGTTGTTAGTAGTCTCAACTTGATAGTCAAGACCAGCACCAATACCTACACCAGGTGTTAGAGTTGTATTGTGTACAACAGCACCAGGATAAGTTATACCAGTATTATTGGTATCGTTAGCACTAAAAGTACTAAATGATGTATTTAAAAAATCGCTGAGTCTTACAACCATCTGTTATTTCCTTTATGCTTGTGCCTCTGACCATCTTAGGAGAACATGCCCCGTTCCACTACCAGCAGTAAGACGAACATTAATAGCCAAAATATCAGAACCGTCTGGATATTGGAAATCGCCGCCAAGTGGTGCGCCAGTAAGTTCTTTCAATTCAGTAAGATCAAGTCTATCGTTGACTGATCCAGTAGTAGTTGAAGGAGCAGCAAACGCAAATACCTGTTCACCCGGAACAGCCACTGTTCCTGCTGACCAAGTAATAGTAGTAGCAACCTGTGCGAGACTTGGTTGCCCACCCTGTGCTTCAGTATTTAGAGGAAGCCATGTAGCCGAAGAGAAATTCTTAGGATTCAACACACCTTCAACAATAACTGCTCCTGGAGTAGTACCACCACTTAAAGCAACACCAACTGCGTTCAATAGAAGTTGAGAACGATTTAGAAGGTCTCTTACTCCAAGTCCACCAACCTGGCTATTTGAAACAGATGGGGCTAAACGAATTAAGAATGCAGTTTGGTTTGCTGTTGTGAGACTCAACCCAACACGCTGATAGTTAAAGATATATCCGCGATCTTTTGTAAATCCACCATCCATGATTAAAGCAGAACCCCAATGACTTAGAGTTGGAGAACATGTATTGCTTATCAAAATTACACCAGTACCTGCTGTATGACTTGCGGCCGCACCAGCTGTAAAGTTTGTTGATGTGCCTGCTTGCCATTGTGTTAGGGTTGCTGCACGGGTTGCACCAGTAAGATTTCCTGCACCAGTTGATGCTGATTTACCAGTATAACTTATTATTTCATTATCTATGTATATTGTGCCTGCAGTTGGAAAATGTTCTAATGCAGCTACAGGAATTGTCGTTGCTACGTTAGTAATTGTAGAAGTCAATGAGGTTACCGGAGTATCGTTCTCGATTGAATAACGAACAGGAAGGTTACCCGATCTCATGTATGCTTCGTCATTAACGTTATTATTTTTAATTCGGTGAACATAAGTCCAATTACCATCAAGACCTCGTATCATAAAATCAACAAAGCCTGCACCGTACCAAGTATATTGCATGCCAACCATTTGCATTTTGTTTAAGTCAACATTAAATCCACTTGGTCCAGTTCCATCAATCTTGTCAAGATTAAACTGATCTTGTCTAATTCTTATTTCTTGAATTAAGTTACCTTTTACTCCAGACGTAGTTCCGCCTCTATAATCAGGGGAAATAAATATAGAAGTATCACTTACCACTTGTATAACATGGTGAGTCATACCACGAATAACTACTCTATCACCCGCTTTTAATTGTTGTGTGAAACGAGTATTTGTTCCAGTCACAGCATTAGAGTTTTGAGTAACAGCTAATGTTCCACTCAATTGCGTTGTGGCATTTCTTCTTACAACCGAAAGAATCTGGCCATCATACTCCCAGAATAAACCATTCTGTTCATCAAATAGTCCTGCTCGAACCGCAGCGCCATCCCAAGATTTTACATATGCTTTTGCACTAATGCCTAATACTGCGGTTGTTGCTCCAAGTACGCTTGTTGCTAAAAATGTAAATTGATAATCACTTGTTATTCCATTTACGGTATATGTTCCATTATAACCAGATGTAGTTGCTCCTGCTATTTCTACAACAGCTCCGATTTGTAAACCATGATCTATATCATCCGTGGTAACTGTGACAGTAGAACCTATTGTAGTTGCAGAAGCGGTTATACTTCTAACATCATAATTTGGTCTGAACAATGTGCCAGATGACCAAAGAAATCCTTTACCTGATTGATATCGGAAATATCTTTTACTCTGTCTAGCAACAGTTGCGCCATATGTTGGTGTTTTTGTTGCTAGAATAACACCACCGTCCTGTGGTCTGTGTGTGATTGTAGCGTTTGTGAGAGCATATAAAGTGACAGATGATGGTGTTGTTACCGCTAGACCAGTTCTTGCAGTATAATTTAAGCTAGTTAAACTTGGAACGCTTGTAACAACAAACGGCCCTGAAGCAATATTGGCGTTAGTGCCAGCCGCGACATTAGCGTGAATGGCTGTACCAGGAATTAATCCATGCGGGTTTGTAAAGTTTAATGTAATTACTGATGGGTTAGCACCACTGCTTGTTGCTGATGCAACTGGTATTGATGCGCCGCTGTAAATTGCGCCGCGCTTAACTACCGTAGCATCTGTAAGCAAAGATTGCCCACTTGCTGTTCCAACTACACCTCTTGCAAAATATGTGAGAGTAGTTGTGGTTGGTACTGTATTGACAATAAAGGTTCCGTCAGCTCTACTAAACCCTGCTATTCCTGGATTCAAGGCTGCTAAGTTAACAACTTGCCCAACAGTAATACCGTGAGCAGCAGATGTAGTAACTGTAATCAAACTATTTGTTGCGCTTGTTGTTAGATAATCTGTGGTTATAGCAGTAGCAGTAAGGTCAACACCTGGTAATTCATAAGCAGATGGATAACCTCTTACCGTTCCATATCCTGCCCACTTAGTTGGCTGAAGACCATATTCGAAGTCAGCGTCAATCAGCGATTCTGGATTTGAAACTCTCATACGCTCAATAGCGTCAGTGCCAAAACTCCAAGGTCTAACAGTCGTTGCTGCATCCGAAGCTGGCTCATCAACATAGATGGCAATCTTATCAGCAGCATTCATAGTTGTAGTATCAAGATCAAGTGTAACAGTAGTGTAACCACCGACTGATTGCGTTAAGTTTGGAAATATACCGGCCAAGTCACCAGTTGTAAACGCAGCAGCAGTGCCAGAAAACGAAGAATCTGCAAAATTATACAGAGTGATGTTTCTAGTAGTGTTTATGATTAGAAGAACACGCTCTAAAGAATATCTGCCAGGGAATCTTAAAGTTCCAACACCAGCTGCTCCTGTAGTAAAGCTGTACTTTTCTATAATCTTCTTTGCCATATTTTATTTCCTATTATCCTAATGCTATACTGTACGCAATACTAGATGCTACTGTAGTCGTATCTGCAAGACCGCGTGGTCCAATAGACGAGTATACATGCCAAGTGCTGCCATCATATACAAATTCATTTCGTGTTTGCCCAATATCAAGACTGAAATCATCAGCTATAAATTCAATAGTCGAAGAGTTTCTAGCCACAGTTAATGGATTAGCTGTGAAGTTTCCTATATCATAAATTAATACCGTTGCTCCAGAACTTGGAGTTGCTGGCAGCGTTACAATAAAGGTACCAGCAGTTGTGTTACATAGCAACCTGTCTCCGTTTACCGCGGTATAGTTTGCTGTTTTTGTTGCAAATGCAGTAAGACCACCTGTTGCAGCGATAGTTACATTTGATCTATCACCAGCGGAATCATCATCAACATTGATTGTGATATTGCTACCAGGAATAAAGTTTAATGATCTTCTAGTTGATCTTACAGTATATGTAGAACTAAGAGTATTTCCAACGGGTCTAGTATTAGCAGCATTAAATGTTGCTACAGCAAAAGCGTTAGCACCACTACCAACAGCGGTATTTGAACCGTTTTGCACAGCAATCATAAAATTATTAGCACCAGTTCCTACAGCACTATTAGCACCTGCTATCGTAGCGGAAGTAAATGCATTAGCGCCAGTTCCTACTGCTGTATTTGCACCTGCTATTGTGGCCGATGCAAAGGCATTAGCACCAGCACCAACTGCTGTATTAGCTCCTGCTATGGTAGCTGAAGTAAATGCATTAGCGCCAGTTCCTACTGCTGTGTTAGATCCGTTTTGTACAGCAATCATGAAGTTATTAGCGCCTGTACCTACAGCACTATTAGCACCAGCTATGACTGCAAGTAGGAAATTGTTAGCGCCTGTTCCAACTGCTGTGTTAGCACCAGCTATTGTAGCGGAAGCAAATGCGTTAGCACCAATACCTGTATTAAACGCTAAAACGTTAGCAGCGTTGGCTTTATCAAAAGCTTGTGATGCTATTGTTCTTGCTGTTGTATCTGTAGAACCTGCTGGAGATAATATATCGGAACCAACACCTGCAGTAGCCAATGCTAAGTTGATAAATGCGCCGCGATTTGTGCCACCAGTTTCGAAGAATCTAATTTGATTTCGGAAAATATCAATAGTAACGCTTGTAGAGAGACCGTTATTTGTCTGAGCAGTTGAAAGAATAATTTCACCGCCCTCATCACCATTTGAATTTGTTGATCTAAGGTATTGCCCCGAAACAGTATTACTTGCTGTTATATTGCCTACCGAAACATTGGCGTCCCATGTAAGAGGTCCTGTGCCAGAACGACCAAGAGTTTTGCCATCATTTGAACCAAAAAGAATATATCCTTGTGTTGGATCTTGTTGACCTTTGATTCTTAATACGTTTGCTAAATTTGTATCACCAATCCAGGCATCATCGCCAACTCTAAAATTTTCACCTTGACCGTTATTTGATGATAAAAATTTGTCCGCAGTAACATTGTTATTAAAAACAGGATTGTCTATTACGCCAATTGTTAATCTATCACTTACAGCATCAGTAGCAATATTGATATTATTACCTGAAGCAATAGTCAAAACATCGCCTACAGTATCGGCCACAAGTAATACGCCATTGGCACTAACTGTACCAAAACTAGAACTTTGGGTTGGAGTAATTTCTACAATAGAACTGGTGGTGTTCTTATAATACAGCTTGCCATCGGCAAAGTTAATTGCTAACTCGCCGTTGGCCAAATCTGCTGGTTTAGCACTGGGTGTGCTTGATTTTTTAAGCTGGATTGTTGTATTTGGCATTAGAAATCGTCATCTGGCTCTTTCGTTTTTGTCTTAGTATTTAGTTGAACCTTTACCGTAGATGACTCCTTGACATTCTTTGTTACCTCAGCTTTTGGAATAGGTGGAGGCGGTGTCAATTTTTCTAATTTTTGAGTTAGTTCCAAAATTAACTTATCCTTATCATCTAAGGCAGAAGTTAAATTATCAATTTTTTCATTGTTTGATGATATTTGAGTATCTTTGGTAACTAGAACAATATTTAAAGATGCGATTTCAGTATCTTTGGTAACTAGAACAGTATTTAAAGATGCGATTTGATCATCTCTCGTTTTGATCTCATTTTTCATATCAGTCAATTGTTTTAACAATGTGTCCATATGAGAAACTTTGGAACTTATAGCAGTGTGAGATTCTTCAGCTATCTTAAGTTTATCTTGACAAGAAAGTAGTGCTGCTTTCATTGTTTCAGTATCATCTTGAGTAGTGGTAAAATTATTACTGATATTTTGGATTTCACCGGTCAATTGTGCAATTGTTGCATCTCTTTCAATCAACAAGTCATTAGCTAATTTTAGTTGAGTTTTCAACTGAAGACTACTCCCCACATATTCGTGGAGAGTAGCTATTGTTGTGTCAATATATGTATTAATAAACTTATTTGGATCACTCATTATGTAATACTCGCTTTGTTAATTGTTTAGAATGTGCCTCCGTCAAGCATACCAAAGAGTGGTGTACCTTGATTATTTACCTGAAGAACATTACCTTCTGTGCCAGCGGCTGTTACTCTGATTCCGCTTGTTACATTACCGAATAGAATGCCGTTGTTAGCAAAAGTAGTTACTCCAGTACCACCGTATGGAACAGAGATTGTGGTAGCATTCCAAACACCAGCAGTGAGTGTGCCTACGCCTGTAATACCTGTATAAGAACCAGAGATTCTAGCAGATGGAACTGTACCTGATGTTAAGTTTGTAGCGTCTCTTGCGGCAGTATTAGCGCCATTCAATGTTGCTATAGTGAAGTTATTAGCTCCAGTACCAACTGCTGTGTTAGCGCCCGCTATAGTAGCCGAAGCAAATGCATTTGCTCCTGCACCGACTGCCGTATTAGCACCCGCTATTGTAGCAGATGCGAAAGCGTTAGCGCCAGCACCTACTGCTGTATTTGAACCATTTTGTACAGCAATCATGAAAGCATTAGCACCAGCACCAACTGCTGAGTTAGCACCAGCTATGGTAGCAGAGGCAAAGTTATTAGCCGCTGTACCAACTGCTGAGTTTGCACCTGCAATGGTAGCTGCAAAAAGACTATTAGCACCAGCTATTGTGGCCGATGCAAAGGCATTAGCGCCAGCTCCTACTGCTGTATTAGCTCCTGCTATGGTAGCGGAAGCAAATCCGTTGGCTGCTGTTCCTACACTATTGATTGTTGTAATAGCGTTGGCGCCACCAAGAATCAAGTTGCTAGTTCTAATTGTAGCATTAAGAACTGCTAAACTGAAACCGTTGGCCGATGAATCAATGTGATTTGGATTAGGTTCTTGATTGTAACCATCAAAAACAAAATATTCTTTAACTGTTGCGTCACGGAAAAGACCAGTGTGTAGATTTTGCGAGTTTGCACTAACATAGTTAGCAACAAAACCAATGTCAACAATGTCTGCAACATAGTTATTTCCAGCAAGATAGATAAGAGGATCGGAAACTCTTAGTGTTTGAGTATCGATACTAAATGCATTACCTGATACTGTCAAACTACCTGTAACTGCAAGATTGCCTGTAATGGTTTGTCCAGCTGCTGTCAATTTAACAAAAGTGGCATCTGAATAGTTATTGGCGCCTTGACCAACTGCTGTGTTAGATCCATTCTGCACAGCAATCATGAAAGCATTTGCACCAGCACCAACTGCGGTATTAGCACCTGCAATCGTTGCAGCAGAGAACGCATTGGCTCCTGCGCCTACTGCTGTGTTAGCACCAGCTATTGTTGCCGAAGTAAAGGCATTAGCACCAGTTCCTACAGCAGTATTAGCACCTGCTATTGTAGCAGAAGCAAAAGCATTAGCACCAGCTCCTACAGCGGTATTGGCTCCTGCAATGGTGGCCGCAAAAAGACTGTTAGCACCGGCTATTGTTGCTGAAGCAAAAGCGTTAGCGCCAATACCTGTATTAAATGCTAGAACATTTGCGGCATTAGCTTTATCAAATGCTTGTGAAGCTATAATATTAGCAGCATTTGCTTTATCAAAAGAAGCGCCTGCAGCAGCACCGCTGTTAGCTGCTTGAAATGCTGCAATAGCTATAATGTTAGCAGCATTAGCCGCTTGAAACGCTTGAATAGCGGTGTTAACATAGTAACGACCGCCAATTTCAATTACTTGAGATCCATCGGAAGAACCAATAAATAACTTTTCTGAGAGATATGAGTATGCTGGTTCGGCAGCGGATAGCGAACCAGCCGTAGGTGCGGTTGTTACCGTACTTCTTTTAATCTGTATGACTGTATTCGCCATTTAAAATGTTCCTCCGTTTATGTTTGGTAAAATTTTAATCACATATTTTTGCAATGTTTCATCATAAACTAGTGTTTCGTTGTTATCCGGATCAGTTGCATCAACATCTGTCAATTGTGAAAGCTGATTAACGAGTTCCGGACCAGCAATACCAACCGTTCTAATTGTTGTTCTTTGTTGATTATTTATAGAAACTCGGTTTGGACTGCTTGAATTTACCGTTACTTTGACGGCCATAGCTTTATTCCTATCTTGTTACTTGTGGCGTTACTGTTATTATACCCTCAAGCACTCGACTGACAAAACCATTGCCATCCACGGTTTCGAGATCAAATAGATATCTTCCAGCTTTTATGTTGGATGTATTCGCAGAACCCAGTGACATAGTAATCTCACCGTTGCTGGAATCTGTTATTGTACATACAATATTGGCACTTGCGTTTATCGAATAGTATGATCTACGCATTTGACTACGAACATTATAATTCAAAAGGGAAATAGTAGAATTTGTAACATCATCAGTCAAATTGATGACATTTCTAAAATTTGCGCCCTGATCCATATAAAGTTCTACATAAGCTGCCATTTAAATTTTTGCCTTTTTCTTTTATTTATGATAGATTATGTTGTAAAGAATTGGAGTGATATTGCACCATAAGTACCTCCATTGCCATAATTAGTACCAAATCCGGAATACAAGGTACTGGCGCCTCGACCAAAACTATAACTCCAGTTTGCATCAGTATAGAGTGGATCCGCAGAGTCGCCTGGATTCAAAGTACCCGATGCTCCATTTTCAAGAGCTATTAGATGTAGCAGATAACCTTGATAATAAGTAGAGCCTCCTCCACCGCCGCCTCCGCCTTGACTTAATGTCCAGCCACCACCTCCTCCACCATACCAGCCACCGCCTCCACCTCCGCCGCCACCGCCGCCAGAACCATTTCTTCCTCCGTAGGCACCACCTGCTGCGCCACCGAAACCAATTGTAGCTGCTCCATTGCCACCGCCCTGACCGGCATCAATAAAAGTACCATTACCGCCGTTGCCACTTGTACCAGTTCCTCCAGTACCTCCTGCGGAACTACCGCCTGGATTACCTCCTAGGGACGAACCGGCAACACCGGCATTATAACCAGTTATACCAATTAAACCAGCGCCACCACCTGGTGCGCCGTGATCTGATACACCAGTACTTGCTGTACCTCCGCCGCCGCCACCACCGCCAACAATAAAATAGTAAGGTTGACCTGATCTAGTCATATTTCTAAGCGTTGTAGCACCACCGCCACCGCCACCTTCACCAGCACTGTTTTGAGAACCGTCGCCTCCGGAACCGCCTTGACCAATTTGATATGATAAAGTATCTCCTGGCGAAACATCATATATGCCCCATAAGGAAGCACCGGAACCGCCGCCGCCTGCTATAACGGCTCCAGTTGCAGACCATCTACCTCCTGTACCGCCTCCGCCTCCCCATGCTTTAATACTAACACGATATGCTCCTGCAGGAACAGTAATATTTCCTGTACTAGTAGTATAAAAAAGATTAGTATTAATGACTGATGGATGAATTAATGGCCAGTCTTTACCTCTACCATTAGACATCGAAATAGGATCTGACCAATCGCCAAACAATGTTTTTAAGTAAGGATTGCTCAAAGAAAGTGCTTGATTATTTGGATAACCAAACTCAGTGTTTATCTGACTAAAACTTAGTGGGTTAGGTGATGCAGGTAGTACCATTTATCTTACTTTTCTACTTTTGATTCTAACATTTCAACTTTTACTGTTAGTTCTTTGATAGCCTCGATTAGTAGTGGAACAATCTTCTCGTATTTTACTGTCTTGTAATTCTCGCCAGATTTTGATGTTCCGTCATCGGCAATGTCAAATGGTGCTGGAACTACTACTTCAGGAAGAACTGCTTCAACTTCTTGAGCAAGAACACCAGCATATCTGTTTTCATCTGTATAGCCGAATGATTTGGCTAGATCATTGTGTTTGTATGTGATACCCGTAATTAACTTCACTTTAGATAGAGCATCGGTAATTGTTTGGATATCACCTTTCAATCTAGCATCGGAACTAAATGCTGTGATATCACCAGTTGCAGTTATCGCACCTGACACAGCGAGTGATGTTAGTCCTGAGATAGAACCACCAGAAATGGACACTGATCCGGACGCTTGATAAGCCATTGTAGATATGGTGCCACCCGTTGTAGCGAGTGATGTTAGTCCTGAGATTGTACCACCAGTAATAGTTACTGCACCAGAACCTTGTGTGGCCATGCTACCAAGACCCAGATTAGTTCTTGCATCGGTAGCATTAGAAGCTCCAGTGCCGCCATCTGCAACCGCAAGGTCTGTTATACCTGTAATTGAACCACCAGTTATAGATACCGCACCGGATCCTTGTGTGGCAATCGTTCCAAGACCTAAACCACTTCTTGCAGCGGCTTGAGTAGTTCCTCCTGTACCGCCATTGGCAACGGCAATTGTAGTTGCAGTCCAGGTGCCAGCGGTAAGTGTGCCCACACCCGTAATGCCTGTGTATGAACCGCTCATACGCGCGGAAGGAACTGTACCTGATGTTAAGTTTGTAGCATCTCTTGCAACAGTATTAGCTCCATTCAATGTCGCTATTGTAAAGTTATTGGCTGCTGTACCGCCTGTATCCATTCTACTATTAGCTCTAGCCCAAACAACATTAGCGTATGAGTTAGCTCCTAAACCAACAGTAGTATTGGCGCCAGCTAATGTTGCTTTAGTAAAGTTATTAGCACCATTGCCAACTGCTGTATTAGCACCATCTATTGTAGCTATAAAACCAGTACCTGATACTGAATTTATTGATAAAGCATAAGCGTTAGCACCAGCACCAACTGCTGAGTTTGCACCAGCTATTGTTGCTGAAGCAAAAGCATTAGCTTGTTGGCCAGCTAAATCCATTCTGACATTTGCTCTACCCCATACAACATTAGCGTATGAGTTAGCTCCTAAACCAACAGCAGCATTTGCGCCAGCTATTGTAGCTAAAACAAAAGTGTTAGCACCAGCTATAGTTGCTGAAGCAAATGCGTTTGCTTGAACACCAATGTTGTTAGCATATGCATAAGATGGAGAATTATTGCCTCTATTATATAAATCTAAAATATTGCCTTCAAAGGCATTACTTTGAACGGCTAACTGGTTTGTTCTAGTGCGCCATATGTCAAAGGTATCTGTTAATGCTACGTTTGCTATTAATGCCATTTGTCTATTCTACCAACTTTTTTAATAGTGATTTAATTTCTTCTAGATCGGTTTCCAGCTTATCAATCTTAGATACTTTTTCTTCTAAAGTATTTATCTGTCTTTCGGTTCTTCTCATAGCATCGCGTCTCTTTTTGTATTTCTGAAGGGCCTCGTTATCTTTATTAACGAGGACACCTTCCGATACTTTATATATTCCTGGAATCTCAGTTTTTTTCATGATTTTAAATCTGCAATGCTATGGTTCTTAGATCAGCCACTCTTGGAACAACTGCGCTGTTTCCACCATCAATGCAACCAAGAAGACCGACTTTGATCTGGAAAGACTTGAAGGACTTGAATGGCACCAGTGCGCTGTTTAAGTATGTGAATATTCCATCAGCGTCTAATGATGTTGCTGGCAAGACAAACTTATATTCTTTGAAATCATTCTTGTTAGCGAATGAAGAATATGTGCTGTCACCACCGTAAGTCTTTTCCATCTCAACCCAATTTATTTGTGCCATAGGATCTGAATCTTCACCGTTCAATAGCTTTATCCAAACCTTCACATCTGTGGTTGGTGGGCGATAAGCAGTTAAGAACACATTCATATCTTCAGCATCTTGGAAATCTGCTAGAGTTATGATCTTTGAGATGTACTTGTTAAACAATTGCCCACCGTCTGTTCCGTTTTCACCAGTAGTATCTGAATTTACCAAGTTATCAACAATAACAGAGTGTGATCTTGAAAGATCAAATATTGGAGTTAGATAGTTTGTGTCCGTAGACATTGTAATTCTAACTCTATTAGAACGCGATGAGCCTAAATTGGCAACTTCATTAGAACGAGAGAAAATTGCCTTTTCTTCGTCAAAGGTATAGTTCTCACCAGCATCAAAATTAAAGTATGTAGTGATACCGCTTCCACTTGAATTTGCAGCTACCGCCATTTCATATACAGTTCTTGTACCAGCAAAATTGATAATTGTAGGTTCAAAATCTATAACAGAATATCTTTGATTTTCTACAGATTCAATAGTTCCATAACCTTCATCTGAAATATCAAATAGAATTTCACCATTTGAGAACAAGCTATTTGAATTGGTCAATATCATTTGAGTCTTTGTTGGAGATTCCTTATAATACTCAAGATATCCAATGCCTCTACCGATAGTGGCAATTGCGGCCGATCCTCTTGAAGTGCCATCTGTTCCATTATAAATCGTTACTGCTTCCGAAGCCGTAAATCTGATATTTGATGTTTTATAAGTTCCACTAGAAACACTGATAACTTTAGCATTGACACCAGATGTTGTTCCGACAATAAAATCACCAACAAGGGCAGAAGTTGCTCCTGATAATGTCAATCTTTCTCCTGTCACGAATGGTTCGCCAAATCCTTCCAGACTGCCAACGATATCTTTCATGTAGAACTTTTCTTTTGGCTTATTTCCAATTTCAAATGTTCCTGTTCCTGTATAGAACGCGGCTCGATACCACTTACATGTAATATCAACTTGGTCTTGTAGAACCCAAATTGTATCGTTGTTTGTTGTGAAGGTTGTGCCAGTGTAAGAACGACTATTTACTGGTTGCCCTGTGTTAATATCAGTCTGGCCGATTCTTGACATCCAGAAGTAATAGTTTGGATTAGCCGCTTCTGGATGAATAATAAACGCATATGATTTATTAGCATACAAGAATATCGGCGCTTCAAAAGTGACCTTTAGTCCATTTGTTTTTCCATCAGTTGAAATTGGAATTTCACCGTTTCTAAACCAAATAGCAGAGAATGGAACAGCATTTCTAGTAATGCCGCCACCAGCGTCAAGTTCTCTTACTTCACACCACATTCCAAGTGTAGGATGTTTTTCCGCACAATATATTTCAACAGCGGTCAAGAATACGCCTTCTTCAGTTCCAGGAACTTTAATAGGCATAACATAAGCAAGACATGCATTACTCTTATTGTGTGTTAAGAAGTCTTCAACCCAATATGTGTGGTCTGAACTATCATCAAGAGTTAGAGCATACACTTTCTTATCAGCATCATCTTTTTCTGTAACAATCTTATTAACTGGAACAAATCCACTTGTATGAAGAACTTCCTCTTCATTTGTCATTGGATCCCAATTGATGTTTGGAACATTATCACGAACAAGATGATTGTGATAATCGCCAATCTTGTAAGATGACCAACCCTTGTTTGTTAAGAATGGATGATCTTCAGTAGCAAATGGTTCATGACCGGCAAAACCGTATAACTCTCTATCACCAAGATCAGTGATGATAATATCAGTTACCATCGCACTACCAGTTCTGCTAAGAACTTTATCGCCGTTCTCAACATCACAAATTGCTTTCTTAGTACCGTCGGCCATGGTTACCATAGCATAAGGCACAAAGCAGCATATTGGTTGCTGTCTAACCGGAGGTGGCGGTGGCACAATTCGCGGCTTACGCGGCGGTATCACTATCGGCGGCTCCGGAGGAGGAGGTGGAGGCGGCGGCAACGGTGGTGGTGGCGGCAACGGTGGTGGCGGCGGAGGTGCCGGCGGCGCACCAGGCGGCAGAGGCGGCGGTGGTGGTGGCGGTGGTGGCGGTGGCGGCGGCGGAGGTGGCAACACCGGTGGCAATACTGGTGGAGGTGGAGGTGGCGGCGGCACCGGAGGTGGTGGAGCTGGCGGTGGAGGTGGCGCAGGCAATGGCGGTAAGGTATCAAAAGTATTGTAGCCATAGCTTTCAGTCAAAGGAGTAGTTCTTATATCAACTTGTCTTGTTGAAAGAATTGTTTCCTGCTTAGTTTCAACCATGCCTTGAGCAAAGAATGTCTTTGTGGCATAAGATGTTTCTTCAGATGTGTTTGTTAGACTGTCCGTAATCTTAACTACTTTTGAACCTACAGTAAATCTTAAGTTGTTTGAATTTGGCAAACTCAATCTAAACCACAACTGCCCTTCTGGATTAGCTAGAAGATCATCGCCAATAGAGAATGTTGGATTTAAAGTATCAAAAGCAAGATATTCATCATAAGTTATTGGTCTTACATAACTTGTCATATCAATGTTGTCAAAGAATACCTTATATTTTGCATATGGTTTAATACCACTGACAGATCCTATCAATACCTGAGGTCTGATATAAGGTATAATTTCGGTACTAACAAGTTTAGTTCCTGTAGAAACGGTATCTTGATCCACAAAGGTGTAAGATTCAGAACCGGTTCTATCATTCTGATACGAAGTTTCAATTGTTGCGCCAAGTGATGTTGTTCTAATATTTTGAGCCTGACTATATGCTTCATTGTAGGTAGAATATGTTCCTATTAATACTCTATTGTCGGCTGTTCCTTGATAAACTTTATATCCAGTAACACTAGTTTGCCAAGCATTCCATGTAGTTGTCACACCACCAACTTGCTGTGCATCTGCCAAACCATCAAGATTTGTATCTGAGAAAGATACTGTTTGTGGTGGTAAAGTGGTTGTATCAATCCATATGTCACTATCTGGAACAAGTGTCATATTTCCAATAAAGGCATATGATGATTTTTCTGTGTTTATTGTAGCAGTAACAGAAGAAACATTTGCATATTCAACTTCATAGTAATCAAGAGTTACTATATCGTTTATTCTTCTTACATTTTCTCCTGCTAGATAATCATAGTTAATAGACTGCATAGAATATAGAGGGCGGATGCTGTTTTCAGCAGGATCCACAACAATGCGGTAATCTTGATTTGTTGTGTCGCCTAATGTGTGATTGCGGAAAGTATCAACAAAGATACCATTCTTGAATCTATCAAGACCATTTTCATCTTGAATCAACATATCAGCAGCACTCTTCTCTAACAAGCTAAGTGAGGCATAATATTCAAGACTTGCAATTCTGCTCTTCATAACACCAAGATCACGCATAGTCTGACGAACAGGAGCAATTTTTCTGCTTGTACATGCGATATCTTGTCTATCTATGATCTTAGCATAGTATGGAGAGATGGATGGAAATGGAGCAATAGTTAGTACAGCTAAAGCCAATTCATTTTCTGGTGTTTGCGGCGTAACAGGTAAAGGTCCTGGTTCTCCCTGTGTAATAGTGAAAACTTTATTTTTACTTACCGAAACAATATCTTTTCTTGCAACATAGTATGAGTAATCAAAATTGATTTCAGAAGATGGTGAAGCCAAGGCAAGAGAACTAAATGTAAAGTTAAATGTGTTTGATTTTCCTGGATTTATTGTTACGCTGGCACTTGCAGGATCTGTTGTATCGTTGGCTGTAAGTGACTTTACAGGTCTAAAATCGATATAATTTCTTAAATCATACTTCTTACCAGAAGATGGAGATTTGTAGATAGGAATTTCGGCTGTGCTTATTGTTGAACTTGACGATGTAAGATCATTTACTGGATAAGAATCAACAGTGAAGAATCCTTTACCTACTGAGAAGTCAGGTATAAAATAGTCCAATTCAACAAGAAGTCTATCTGTTGTAGCAAGACTTGTTGTTGGTTTGATAGTAGCTATATCGTACAGTGTATCTTTTTGCCCATTGTTAAAGATAAATTGAGATGTAACTACTGTTCCATCAGTATTTGATGTTGGGAAACTTGAGGATTTCTTTACTATGCTCTTTATTTTATAAACATCAGAGAATCCAAGATTGTATGGTCCAGTTGTACCTGAAGCGGCAGAAGCACAATTAATCTTAACATATCTGCCTGGTCTTAGTGTTTTAGCTGATTCTATGGCAGATGTTCTTGATGCTCTGAATGATATTGCTGCTGATGTACCGCCTGCTGGGAAAGCTTCATTTAGATTTAATGTTAATGTTGGACTAGCGGCCGTTACAGAACGAACAGCCCCAGTTCCCATACCAAATGATGTTAGATCAATATAACTACCAGCACCATAGTGTCTGTACATAGTAGAACTTACAGCCTGATATAATGTAGGTTCTGCTATTGTTAATGAAGTATCAGTTGTTGGTGTAGACAAGACGGTATATGTATTAGAGTGCCCTGTAAATTGAACTTTTTCTCCAGCTGTTAGGCGTCTGAAAGTTGTGCCAACTCCTGTGATAACATTTGCTGTGCCAACGCTAGATACTGTTCCTGACATAGCAACATTTACACTTGTTTCAAGATTTAAGAAGATTTCTCTCTTATCTGTTGTAGATAATGTTCCTGTATAAGGAATAGAATCAGAACCCGGTGCAGTTGCGGTAAATGAACCGTCGGATGCAATTGTTACTGGTAATGTTGTTGTATAATAATAAGTTGTGTCAGATGCATCATTATTTGTTCCATCTTTTACTTTTCTGGTAAAATTTGAACCTGTGTAATACAATAGAGGTGCGTTGAACGGTTCTCTTAAAACTGTATTGTTTGTTACAATGTCTGGAACAATATCAGCACCAAAATTTGCTTTTGAAATAGAACTATTGTCAATATACAAACTCTTTACAGAAGAGAAACTATTGATTCCAAGCATACGAATATCTGATAGATAGATATCCGCTCTACCATCTACTGTACCCAGTACTCCATTATTATATTCAACGCTCATTACGGTAGCAGTACCGACGGTATTACCTATGGCAACTTCTGCAAATCTGCCATTTGAAATTCTCTTATTAAATCTATCAATAAGCTTGATATTTGTACCTTCATCAAGTTCAAGATGGCCAGTCATTTCATTGACTGTAACATACGATCCCATGAAAGCAGATACAATTTGAGAATTTACATTGGTATAATTTATAGATTTAGGAGTTGAAAGATATTCGGCCACAGCAGTGCCAACTTCATATCCCTTAACATAAGCTGTACCTGCACTTATACGAACTGCTATAACATTAGCATCAGGATTTTCAGAAGCAGCAACTAAACCACCATTTGTACCTGAATCCGCATTTTCTCTAAGTTCAACATCTAGACCTGAAACATAGTAGTCTCCAGATTCGTCAAAGGTTCTCTTTGCAAGTTCATCTTTAAGAATACTGTATTCTGTTCTCTGATTATAAGTTTGAATTACGCCTTCTTTAATAGTGAAGAGAGTTGTAAAATCTGGAACACCTGACGCATCATCAAATGCGCGAGATTCAAGAACTGCGGACAATCTCAAACGATCTGCGCCAGGTGCGGAATAGTTAGAAGATTCAAGAGCGGGATCAAGTAGACTGCTATCGAGTGTATAATCAACAATGTTTTCGACTATATTAAATCCAACTTTAGCTGTTGGCTTATCGCTATAGCGATCTAGAATAACTTCCTGTTCTGGAAAATATACAAAATGTTCTTTAGCAAATACAACACCTTCTGTAATACGAAAAACTGATCCTTTACCTATAGGATTTGAGTTTGATGATAGGACTACAACATTACCTACATTTGATACAAGAGTTTCACCAGCGGAAAATGTTTTCTGTGCTGTATTTGCTAAATCAACCGATAGATAATCAACATAGAGTGTTTTGGTAGTAGAACTAGTATCTGAACCATCAGCAACAATACTAATCTGCGCTGTAACATTAGATAATGCACCACGGACAATTGCGCCATCAAAGTTAGATAGCGTTATTGTATTGCCTGTTTCATTAACATCTCTAATTTTTACATAATTAAGAGGTCCAGTTGAAGAAATGTTATTGGCAAATAGTTGAAAATTGCCAGGAATAACAATTGTACCTTCTTTGAAAACATGTCTACCAAATCGGGTAATCTGCTTTTGCAGAATTGTCTGCATTTGGGTAAGTTCGCGGCCCTGTACGGCAAATCCAGGCTTATAGAGGATTCTGTAATACTCTTTCTTATCTTCATAATCGTCATAATATGGAGTTACATTCAAATCTGTTGATAAGTTGTAAGCCTCTGTATTTGCGTAATCTGAACCTACAGTCATTTAGTCTTTTTCCTCTTCACTGGGATTAAAATGAAACCACGATCTTAAAGTCTTCTGTCTGATCTGTAGCTCTTTGAATTGGTGTAATATTATTTATATACAATAAACTTCCTGTATATGGAGTAAATGCTCTTTCAACCGATGGACTAGGAAGACGAGAAGCCTTTGATATATCGCCTGTTAATCCGCCCTCGGATGTTAAAGCTCCAGACACATCTATCAAGTTTAAAATGTTCTGTGCAGAATTCCAACTTACAACTCTACCTTTAAATGTTGCGGTTTCCAAACTTGTTCCTTGATAAACATACTCATCTTCTATATAATTATCGCCTATATTTTCCACATCTATTACTGTTGTTTGCGAATAAACGATTCCAGAAGCTACTGTTCCATCTCTCAATACAGGATTTTTAATCAGGGATACTTGTCTAATTTCATTCTGAGTGTCTATAACACCTGATTCTGATCCTCTTAATCTTGGATTGATTATAACAAATGATCCACCAAGTTCTTCTACAGGATTAGCACCGTGGCCGCCAGCAGGGCTCATAACAACTCTTGCAGTTGCATTACCGCCAATAGCAGAAGTAAAAGCTACATTAGCATATGTGTAGTTTTGCCCTTTGTTTGTAATCAAAATGCTTTCTACACCGAATGTTGTTGTATTGACAGTTGCGGCGGCTTCAGCGCCTGTACCATCGCCTGTAATGGTAATTGTAGGAGGTAAAGCTACAGAATAATCAGATCCTGCATTCACAATCTTTATTGATCCGATCGATCCCTGAACAGCACTGTTTTGAACATGCCACTGCAATGTTCCATTATCTTCTGTTAATGTGCGGACTGGAATAAAGTTAGCAGTTGTGAAACGAAGCTTTTCTTCATCTGTGAGTGTATACATATACTTCCAGATATACTTATCAGCTACCCGCTCTGCGATGTATGTATTGGTGCTGGTAGGTTTAACTGTTGAGGCGCCGCCATTGTTATTACCAAGACATTTATATACATTCCATTCATCAGTGACAACATAGAATCTAACATCAGGATCATTCATGTCTAAAGCTTCTTCGGAATCATCGTACTCAGCATAAACTGTTCCTGATACCCAGTCAAATCTGCGAATGGCTAATCGAACATCATTACCAACAATCTTCTTAGCACCGATCATATTTTTCCAAACTTGATGGAATGTATCAACAGAACTATTGGCCTGAGGAGGATCAACATCACTTGCCCATTCATCTACCTTACCGAATGTAAAGTATACATATGGTTCACTAGCATCTCCAATTGAGGCTTTAAAATTCTCAGCATTGAAAATTTGCATACTTTTAGTGTATATCGAAGCCATTTCTTTTCCTATTTTGTACTATTTAGTATATAACTTTGCCAACATTCACTGTTCCTGAAGTATTAGGAAGAAGCGTATTGGCTAGATATGCTAGATTACTGGTATTTGCTATGTATTGAACTGTGTTAATGATGAACTGATTAGAATTTACCACTGTCTTAATTTTGTATGGGCCTCTTATGTTTGCTGTATTGCCTGAAACAAGAGCCAGATTTCCAGATACCCAATCCAAATATACAGTGTTACTTACATTTAACCCGTGAGAAATATAATTGATGTATACATTTCCAGTTTCAAGACGATATGTTCTTGTAGTAGTTGAAACTAGATTATCAGATATTTCTCTAATAGACAGATTTAGATTTACGCCCTCATCTACCGTCAAATGCTCGCCAAATAGTTTCATGCCAGCAGGATGTATCAAGTTCTTAAGAACTGCTCGGTACTTTTCCAAAGATTGCCTTACTTTAACGACATAAGAGAACTTCTGGTAATAGTCTCTGTCTTGGATAAAGTTGTAGGATGAAATGTGCCCATCGTCATTTAGATATCTACCAGGATAAGTGAATGCTCCTGTGATGATTGTGGCCACTGCTTGTGCTGTACCATCACCAGACTGTGTAAGATTTATGGTAGGTACAGTTGTATATCCTGAACCGCTCTGTAGAAGTTGAAGAGTTAAAATTCTGCCTTGTACAGAGTCGGCTGAATACAAGACTTCTCCTGATCCAAGAACAGCAGTAACTTGAACATTAGCTCCAGATGCTAAAACATTTGAAGATATAACATTGGCTTTTGGTAAGAGTAGCTGATCATATCCTGAACCACCAGTAATTTGCCCACGAATATTTACAAACTCAACTTTACTTATAGCATTAGATTGAGATGTATCAACATTACTAACTCTACCCGCTGCACCTGATCCTATTCCACCAGGAACATTTATAAACTCAATTGTATCTCCAATATAATATCCATGACCACCATTAACAATTCTCATCTTACCGAGAATACCTAGATTTCTAACTCTTGTATTGGCTTGAGCACTGATTGAAGGTACTGATGAATAACCAGAACCTAAATTATACAAAAGAACACCTGTG
>Ga0102814_10000330_pt1 | contig 35152 bp, 33 predicted proteins | sample ColrivemetaGS741_FD_79112 | JGI IMG/M metagenome (GOLD analysis project Ga0102814, IMG submission 79112) | Estuarine microbial communities from the Columbia River estuary - Flood tide ETM metaG S.741 | ecosystem: Environmental > Aquatic > Marine > Intertidal zone > Estuary | place: USA...
TGTGGAAATCCCATGACGGTTTTAAACACTATTGTAGCTAAACAATTAATCGATTTTAAAAAAGAAGTAGATCTTTTAATCGTAAAGAAAGATTTAAAGAAAGATGAAGCTGTTTTTAATGTCTTAAGAGAATATATTAAATCAACGAAAGCAATCCTTTTTGAAGGTAACGGGTACGGAAAAGCATGGGAAGATGAAGCTAAAAAACGAGGTTTAAGTAATAACAAAACAACGCCAGAAGCTTTAAAAGCTAAAATCTCAAAAAAATCAATTGCGTTATTTGAAGATATGAACGTGATGAGTAAAATAGAATCTGAAGCGCGCTATGAAATTGAAATGGAAGCATATATTATGCATATCCAAATAGAAGGCAGAGTTTTGGGAGATATTGCACGAAACCATATTGTGCCGACGGCAGTAAAGTATCAAAACATTCTTATAGAAAATGTTAAAGGCTTAAAAGAGATTTTCGAAGAAAAATTCCGATCAGTTTCTCAGGAACAAATAAGTTTAATTGAAGAAATTTCGAGTCATATAGAGAACATCAATGCAAATGTTACTAAATTGACTAATGAACGCAAAAAAGCAAATGCTATAGTAGAATTAGAAAAGAAAGCCATGGCATATTGTAATAATGTAAAACCTTTGTTCGACGATATTCGTAAGCATTGTGATAAATTAGAATTATTGGTTGATGATGAGATATGGCCACTAACAAAATATAGAGAGTTGCTTTTTACACGTTAACAAGTTTATTGATAAATGCCGGTGTAAAAAGCGGGGTTTTTTAATTCAAAAAATTAAATTTGCACCACAATAAAATATTATGAGTCAAGAAGTTTCAAAACGTTATGCACAACGTAGTGTTTCGGCATCAAAAGAGGATGTTCATAATGCTATTAAAAATATCGATAAAGGATTGTTTCCAAAAGCATTCTGCAAAATAGTTCCGGATTATTTAACAAATGATGACGATTATTGTTTGATTATGCATGCCGATGGCGCAGGAACAAAATCTTCGCTGGCTTACATGTATTGGAAAGAAACAGGCGATATTTCTGTTTGGAAAGGCATTGCACAAGATGCGTTGATAATGAATATTGACGATTTGTTGTGTGTTGGAGCTACCGATAATATCATGTTATCGTCTACCATCGGGAGAAATAAAAACTTAATTCCAGGTGAAGTGCTTTCAGCAATAATTAATGGCACCGAAGAATTAATTTCAGAATTAAAAAATTTCGGAGTTACTATTCATTCAACAGGTGGTGAAACTGCAGATGTGGGCGATTTAGTTCGAACCATTATTGTAGATTCTACTGTAACTGCAAGAATGAAACGTAAAGACGTTATTGATAATGCCAACATAAAAGTGGGTGATGTTATAGTTGGATTAGAAAGTTTTGGTCAAGCTTCTTACGAAAAAGAATATAATGGGGGTATGGGAAGTAATGGGTTAACTTCTGCCAGACACGACGTGTTCAATATATACTTAGCTAAAAAATACCCAGAAAGTTTTGATGCAGCAGTGCCTGAAGATTTGGTGTATTCTGGCGCTGTTAAATTAACAGATGCTGTTGCAGATTCGCCAATAAACGCAGGTAAATTAGTATTGTCACCTACACGTACCTATGCGCCAATTATTAAAAAAATATTATCGAAATATAACAGCAAAAATATTCACGGGATGGTTCATTGCTCTGGTGGGGCGCAAACAAAAATTCTTCATTTTGTAGATCAATTTCATATTATAAAAGACAATATGTTCCCTGTACCACCGTTGTTTAAATTAATTCAAGACCAAAGTAAAACTGATTGGAAAGAGATGTATCAGGTATTTAACTGTGGTCACAGAATGGAATTATATGTTACTCCCGAAATTGCAGAGGAAATAATAAATATTTCAAAGTCATTCAATGTTAATGCTAAAATTATTGGAAGAGTTGAAGCTTCAAAAACTAAAAAACTCACCATAAAAAGTGAGTTTGGAGAGTTTAATTATTGATTTTCACCTTTTACTAAAAATGGAATAATTTTTGATAAAAAATGTATTTTATTAAAAAGCTTAACACCAATATGAAGAATATTTTTTTAATAGTAGTTTGTTTCTTTTTCCAATTTATAACCGCACAACCAGATTCATTATTCTTAAAATCTAAAAAACCGAAATACGACGGGCCTGTATGGGATCAGAAAAACAAAGCATCATTTTATTTAAGTGAGGTAGCATTTGTTAATTGGAATTCGGGAGGTAGTAATTCAATTTCAGGTCTTTTAGGTGTAGAATCTTCAGCTAATTATAGCGATAAGTATTTTACATGGCGAAATAATGTCTTGTTAAATTATGGTGTTAATAAGCAGGAAGCTAGGGAGTTGCGAAAAACGGATGACTTGTTTGAGTTGAATTCAGATATTGGTTATAAGCCAGATAGTATTTCGAACTGGTTTTATTCTGCGAAACTTAATTTTAGAACACAATTTGCAAACGGTTACAAGTATCCGGATAAAGATACTCCAATTTCCAGATTGCTAGCGCCAGGGTATTTGTTTTTTGGAGGCGGAATGGAATATGGTAAAAATATCGACAAATTTTCTTTTTATTTTTCTCCATTAACTTTAAAAGCCACATTTGTATTAGATGAAACGCTAGCAAATGCAGGTAAATTTGGTGTAAAGCCAGCTGTTTATGATAGTGCAGGCAACATTATTATTCCAGGTGAAAATATTAGACGCGAGGTTGGGATTTTAATAAATAACAGTTATGAGATGGAGGTTGCAACTAACATAAAAGTCAAACATCAAGTAAGCCTTTATAGTGACTATCTTAATAATTTCGGAAATGTAGATATAGATTGGAGAATTGACTTCGATTTTAAAGTGAATAGCTTCGTTAAAGCAACGCTAGGTTCTCACCTAAGATACGACGATGATGTAAAAACAACAATACCAACTGATGTTGTTGATGTTTATGATGAAGCTGGAGCCAAAATACAATGGAAACAGTTTTTAGGCATTGGATTTGCTGTTGATTTTTAATTAAACACTTATGAAAGTATAGTAAAAAATTTGTTAACTTTTTATTGTTAATAAATAATTAAAACGTTGAAAATCAATTTATTGGTTAATGTTCTCTGTAAACTTTATGATTTTTATCATGTATTAAGTCTCTTTTATTTTGTTATTTTATGGCTATTTCCAATATAACCTAAAATTTAAATAACAATGAATCTAAATGTCACCAAAACACCTCTCAAAACCTATTCTCAGGATGAATCTTTTAATGCATCATTAGAATATTTTAACCAAGATGATCTTGCAGCTCGTGTATGGATAAATAAATATGCCTTGAAAGATTCGCAAGGAAATATTTATGAGTTAACTCCTAACGATATGCATCGTCGTATTGCAAAGGAACTGGCAAGAGTTGAGACAAAATATGCAAACCCATTGTCTGAAGATGACATTTTTAATTTAATTAAAGATTTTAAATATATTGTTCCACAAGGAAGCCCGATGGCAGGAATTGGCAACCCATTTCAAATTGCATCCCTGTCAAATTGTTTTGTTATTGGCAATTCAGGAAATTCCGATTCTTATGGTGGCGTTATGAAAATTGATCAGGAACAGGTTCAACTAATGAAACGTCGTGGAGGTGTTGGACATGATTTGTCACATATTCGTCCAAAAGGCTCAGCAGTTAACAATTCAGCCCTAAGTTCAACGGGAATTGTTCCCTTTATGGAACGTTATTCAAATTCTACAAGAGAAGTAGCTCAAGATGGAAGAAGAGGTGCACTAATGTTGTCGGTTTCCATTAATCATCCGGATGCAGAAGATTTTATTAACGCCAAATTAGAACAAGGAAAAGTCACAGGTGCTAATGTTTCCGTTAGAATAGACGATTTGTTTATGGAAGCTGTTAAAAATGGAGGTGAATACACTCAGAAATATCCAATTTTCAGTAGCCAGCCTAAAGTATCAAAAACGATTGATGCCAATTCGTTATGGAAAAAAATTGTATACAATGCCTGGAAATCTGCCGAACCAGGTATTTTGTTTTGGGATACTATTATAAAAGAATCAGTGCCAGATTGTTATGCTGATTTGGGCTATAAAACCGTTTCTACTAACCCGTGTGGAGAGATTCCTTTATGTCCGTACGATTCATGTAGATTATTGGCTATTAATTTGTTTTCATATGTAGAAAATCCATTTACTAAAGAGGCCAGTTTTAATTTCGATTTGTTTAAAAAGCATATCTCAGCGGCCCAACGTATTATGGATGATATTATCGATCTGGAATTAGAGAAGATTGATAATATTTTATTAAAAATTGAAGAGGATCCGGAATTAGACGAAGTTAAAGCAACTGAGCGTAATTTATGGATTAACATAAAAACAAAAGCACAAGAAGGAAGAAGAACTGGAATTGGCATAACTGCCGAAGGTGATATGTTAGCAGCATTGGGAATTCAATATGGAAGTGAAGCCGGTAATGCATTTTCTTTAGAAGTACATAAAACAATTGCATTAGAAGCCTATAGAGGTTCTGTGCATTTGGCAAAAGAGCGTGGTGCATTTTCGATTTTTGATGCTGAGCGTGAAAAAAACAATCCTTTTATTCAACGATTAAAAGAAGCAGATAGTAAACTTTATTATGAAATGTTGGAATATGGCAGACGTAATATTGCTTTGCTCACCATTGCGCCAACTGGAACAACGAGTTTGATGACGCAAACCACCTCTGGTATAGAGCCAGTATTTTTGCCAGTTTATAAACGTAGAAGAAAAGTGAATCCTAATGATAAAGAAGCACGCATCGATTTTGTTGACGAAGTGGGGGATTCTTGGGAAGAATATGTAGTGTTTCATAAACGTTTCAAACAATGGATGGAAGTTACTGGTATCGATACCAATAGAAATTTCAGTCAGAAGGAAATTGATAAACTAATTAAAAAATCACCCTACCATAAAGCTACTTCCAATGATGTTGATTGGATGAGTAAAGTTAGTATGCAGGGAGCAATTCAAAAATGGGTTGACCATTCTATAAGTGTTACCATTAATTTACCAAGCGATGCTACCGAAGAATTAGTTGGCGCATTGTATTTAAAAGCTTGGGAAGTTGGTTGTAAAGGTGTTACTGTTTATCGAGATGGTTCGCGTTCTGGGGTGTTACTTGCGAATGATGAAAAAGATGATAAAACTCAAAACATACTAACCGCATTCCCTAAAAAACGCCCAGAGACTTTAAAAGCCGATGTTGTTCGTTTTCAAAATAGCAAAGAAAAATGGATCGCTTTTATAGGTATAATAGATGAGAAACCTTATGAAATATTCACAGGTTTAGCTGATGATGAAGATGGTATTTTAATTCCACGTTGGGTAAACGAAGGGTTAATAATAAAAAACAGAAATGAAGATGGAACTTCCAGGTATGATTTTCAATACAAAAATATAAGAGGGTATAAAACCACTATCGAAGGCTTGTCGCATAAATTTAATCCAGAGTTTTGGAACTATGCAAAACTTATTTCAAGTACACTTCGCCATGGAATGCCTATTGATAAAATTGTTGATTTAATTAACAGTTTACAACTCGATAGTGCATCCATCAACACATGGAAAAACGGTGTCGTGCGAGCATTAAAGCGTTATGTGGAAGATGGCACACAAGCCAAAGGCCATACGTGTGAAAATTGTAAATCTGAAAATTTAATATATCAAGAAGGCTGCTTAACCTGTAAGGATTGTGGTTCTTCTAAATGCGGTTAATAGTTAATATATAATTGGTGTTTAAAGGAAGTTGGTTTTTAAAATTGACTTCCTTTTTATTTATACTAATTATTTTTTAAAACAGACTAAAACGTTATTGGTTTCAAATTATTCAAAAATTATAATGAATAGAAATATCCATCAGTATTAAAAATTCATAATTTATCGTATTTTTGACACACAATTTAAAAAATTAAATGTTAGACAAATTACAAATAGTAAAGCAACGTTTTGATGAGGTTAGTGATTTAATCATTCAACCAGATATTATGACAGACCAGAAGCGTTACATTGCGTTAAATAAAGAATATAAAGATCTTAAGGTACTCATGGGGAAACGTGAAGAGTATATTGAGGCAACCGATAATTTTGCTGAAGCAGAGGCTATTATTTCAGAAGGTGGCGATCCAGAAATGGTTGAAATGGCTAAAATGCAATACGATGAGGCTAAAGAGAGTATTCCAAGAATAGAAGATGAAATAAAATTCCTTTTAATTCCGAAAGATCCTGAAGATTCTAAAAATGCTGTAGTAGAGCTACGTGCAGGAACAGGGGGAGATGAAGCAAGTATCTTTGCCGGCGATTTGTTTAGAATGTATACAAGATATTGCGAGAGCAAAGGATGGAAAGTGGATACGGTCGATTTTAGCGAAGGCACCAATGGGGGTTTTAAAGAAATTCAGTTTGAAGTTTCTGGTGAAGATGTATACGGAACCTTAAAATTTGAAGCAGGTGTACACCGAGTTCAACGTGTGCCACAAACTGAAACTCAAGGACGTGTGCATACAAGTGCGGCTACCGTTATGGTATTTCCAGAGGCTGAAGAGTTTGATGTTGAAATAAACCCGAAAGAAGTAAGAATTGATTTTTTCTGTTCTTCTGGTCCTGGTGGTCAATCTGTAAATACAACTTATTCCGCAGTACGATTAACGCATTTACCAACTGGATTGGTGGCACAATGTCAGGATCAAAAATCACAACATAAAAATAAAGAGAAAGCATTTAGAGTATTGCGCTCACGTTTATACGAAATGGAGTTAGCTAAGAAGAATGCCGAAGATGCTGCAAAACGTGGTACGATGGTAACTTCGGGTGATAGAAGTGCTAAAATTAGAACATATAACTACTCTCAGGGGCGTGTAACCGATCATAGAATTGGCTTAACATTATACGATTTATCGAATATTGTAAATGGCGATATTCAAAGAATTATTGATGAACTACAATTAGCAGATAACACCGAAAAGTTAAAAGCTAATAGTGATGTAATTTAAATAACAGCCTCTTTTTTGAGGCTTTTTTATATATGACTACCAAGGAATTAGTATATCAAATCCAAAAAAAGAAATCCTTTCTATGTATTGGGTTAGATGTCGATTTAAATAAAATACCACCACTCCTTTTAAAAGAAGAAGATCCTATTTTTGCCTTCAATAAAGCGATAATAGATGCAACACATCACTTGTGCGTAGCTTATAAGCCTAATACAGCTTTTTACGAGGCTTATGGTTTAAAAGGTTGGAAAGCATTAGAAAAAACCATCAATTATTTAAACGAAAATTACCCAGAAATTTTCACCATTGCCGATGCTAAACGTGGAGATATAGGTAACACCAGTACCATGTATGCTAAAGCATTTTTCGAAGACTTAGCATTCGATTCGGTTACTGTGGCACCCTATATGGGAAAGGATTCGGTAGAGCCTTTTTTAGCTTTCGAAAACAAGCATACCATTTTATTGGCCTTAACTTCAAACCAAGGCGCATTTGATTTTCAAACCAAAACAGTGGAAGGAAAGGAGTTGTACAAACAAGTGTTTGAAACTTCAAAAACCTGGAAAAATTCTGAAAACTTAATGTATGTTGTTGGCGCAACAAAAGCGGAGTATTTAGAAGATATTAGAAAAATTATTCCTGATAGCTTTTTGTTGGTGCCAGGGGTTGGAGCGCAAGGAGGTAATTTACAAGATGTATGTAAATATGGGATGAATGCGAATGTTGGTTTGCTAATAAATTCTTCTAGAGGCATCATTTATGCATCTAATAAAGAAGATTTTGCTCAAGTTGCAGCAGCTAAAGCAAAAGAACTTCAGCAAGAAATGCAAACTATTTTATCAAAATAATTATCCGTTTATTGTCTTTGGATAATTAACTTTTTGGATGTCTTCAACGAAGTTTGAAATCTGTATTTCAAATTGTTTTAAACTCTTTAACTTATTTAAGTTGGGTTTGATTTTACCAACTTTACAAAAATGTTTATTCATAACTTCTTTTCTATAAAGTACGGAAGTTTGAAGATAATAGATGTTACTAAAAAGTTAAAGAATTAATAATTCAACGCAAACTAAGATTTAAGTTGATTTCGCGTAAAATACTTAAGAGCATTTAGTTTGTTGAGAAGTCTCATGGCTTTAAATTCTGATAGATCACTAAGCTCAGAATCCGTCTGACGGAAATTGTATGCTTGCTCCATCAGCTCTTTGTACCGCGCATCGAGTTTTTTTTGACGATTTTTTATGATATTATTGATGCTCATATAGATGACTGAATAACAAGTATTTAAATATACATTTTTTATTCAGAAATGAAAAAGAATATTTAATTATTTTTTCAATCACCTAAAACCCCATAAAAATATGGTTTTTTAGTCTTGTAGAGCGAAAACTTTCTTCAATAAATCAGTAGTTCTGGACGCTAAATTCGTGCGAATTTCCTTTTCTTCAACTGCTATCATGGTGTAAACACCTTGTAATGCTTCGCTCGTTACGTAATCTGTTAAATTTGGATTTACATCTGCAGTAAAAGGAATGCTGTTATATCGAGTAATAAGGTTGCTCCAAATTTCATCAGCGCCAACTTTACTAAACGAGTTTTTAATTACAGGATTAAATTTATCATATAAAGCAGATTGAGTTTTACTGGTTAAATATTGAGTTGCGGCATCATTACTACCAAGTAAAATGTTTTTGGCGTCGGCAAATGTTATGCCTTTAACTGCATCAATAAAAATAGGGGTTGCTTCTTTAACAGCATCTTCAGCAGCTCTATTTAAAACTTTCAATCCTTCATCAGCCAATTTGCTTAAACCAATATCTCTAAGGCCTTTATCTACTTTTTGTAATTCTTCAGGTAATAAAATTTTAACTAGCTCATTTTTATAAAACCCGTCAGTTTGTGTCAGTTTAGTAACTTGTTTTTCAATACCAAAATCTAAAGCTTGTCTTAAACCAGATGCAATTTCATCATTTCCAATGCCAACACCTTGGGGTAATTGGTTAACAACTTGCTGTAATTCTGCACAGGCAGTCACATTTAAAACTAAAAGTAATATTATAAATTTACGCATCATGATTTTTTAATTTGGGGTTTAAATAAATGTAAATATAGGTAATTAAGAAAAGATAACCGTTTTATTGTTGTATACCATTACTTTTCTATTGCTGTGTAATTTAACGGCATTGGCTAAAACTATTTTTTCTAAATCCCGTCCTTTTGCAATTAAATCTTCTATTGAATGTGTGTGTGAAACGTGAGCAACACCCTGATCTATGATAGGGCCAGCATCTAATTCTTCAGTAACATAATGACTTGTAGCGCCGATTATTTTAACCCCTCGCTTAAAAGCAGAATGGTAAGGTTTTGCTCCCACAAATGCTGGTAAAAACGAATGGTGAATATTAATAATTTTGTTTGGGTATTTTGTTATTAATTTTTCGCTAATAATTTGCATATACCTTGCAAGTACTATAAAGTCTATGTGGTATTTTTCTAGCAATGCCAATTGTTTTTTTTCAGCTTCTGCTTTTGTGTCTTTAGTAACTGGAATATGATAAAATGGGATTTTAAAATTATCGGCAATTGATTTTAAATCTAAATGATTACTTATTATGAAGGGTATTTCTAAATTTAGTTCTCCAGAATTATAACGTCCCAATAAATCATATAAACAATGATCGTATTTAGATATAAATAACGCCATCTTTGGTTTTCTATCCGAAGAATAAATACGCCATTTCATTGAAAATTCATCTGCTAAAGTTGTTTTAAAGGCGTCTCTAAAAGCATCTGCTGAAAACGATTCTTTCACAAATTCACTTTCCAATCGCATAAAAAAGATGTTTTGTTCTCTATCGACGTGTTGATCTATATATACAATATTGCCATCTTTTTGTGCAATAAAATTAGTTACAGTGGCTATGATATTCGGACGGTCTTTACAATGAATTAAAATAGTAATCTTTTGCATTTGATCTAAAATGATTTAAGTTCAAAATTAACCTAAAAATTAGATTGAATATAACGTCGATTATAATTTTAGATAATCGTTTGTAAATGATTGGTTTTTTTGAATATTTCGTAAATTTGAACCGTATAAATTAATATATTTTAAAATGATGCAGATAGCACCATATAAACCAAAACATAAAGTAAGAATTGTAACCGCTGCATCTTTGTTTGATGGACACGATGCTTCCATAAATATTATGCGTCGAATTATTCAGGCCACAGGTGTTGAGGTGATTCATTTGGGTCATGATAGAAGTGTGGAAGAAGTAGTTAATACTGCAATTCAGGAAGATGTAAATGCGATTTGTTTAACATCATATCAGGGTGGACACAATGAGTATTTTAAATATATGTATGATTTGCTTAAGGAAAAGGGAGCGAAACATATTAAGATTTTTGGTGGCGGTGGCGGTGTCATATTACCATCTGAAATTAAAGCGTTGATGGATTATGGTATTACCCGAATTTATTCGCCTGATAATGGTAGAGAAATGGGTTTGCAAGGAATGATTAACGATTTGGTAAAACAATCTGACTTTGCAATCGGAGATAAATTAGATATAGACGTTAATTCACTTAAAAATAAAAACACAAAGGATATTGGCAGGGTGATTTCTTCGGCTGAGAATTTTCCGGAAGTCGCCAAAAAAACGCTTGAAACGATTCATAATAAAAACAAAAATTCTAAAACCCCAGTTTTAGGAATTACAGGTACAGGTGGAGCAGGTAAATCGTCTTTGGTAGATGAATTGGTTCGTCGTTTTTTAATTGATTTTCCGAAGAAAACGGTTGGTATAATATCTGTTGATCCATCAAAACGAAAAACGGGGGGTGCGTTGTTGGGAGATAGAATAAGAATGAATGCTATTAACAATTCACGTGTTTATATGCGTAGTTTGGCAACCCGACAATCTAATTTGGCACTCTCAAAATATGTGCATGAGGCTATAGAAGTGTTGAAAGCTGCCGAATACGATTTGATTATTTTAGAAACTTCAGGAATTGGGCAATCTGACACTGAAATTATAGAGCATAGTAACGTGTCGTTGTATGTTATGACACCAGAATTTGGCGCTGCTACTCAATTAGAAAAAATTGATATGCTTGATTTTGCTGATTTAGTTGCCATTAATAAATTCGATAAGCGAGGTTCTCTGGATGCCTTGCGGGATGTGAAAAAACAATACATGCGCAATAATAATCTTTGGGATACGCCTCAAGACCAATTGCCTGTTTTTGGAACCATAGCTTCTCAATTCAATGACCCAGGAATGAATACGCTTTATAAGGCTATCATGCTTAAATTGGTTGAAAAAACGGATTCAGTGCTAAAATCTACATTTCATATTTCAGATGAAATGAGTGAAAAAATATTTATAATTCCTCCAAGTAGAACACGTTATTTATCTGAAATAGCTGAAAACAACAGAGCCTATGATAAAAAAGCAAATACTCAGGTAGAAGTAGCTCAAAAACTCTATGGTATTTATAAAACCTTAGAATCAGTTTTAGGAAATACCCTAGAATTAGATAAGGCAGGAATTAATTCCGAATCCATTCAATCTGATAATAAAAATAGGGACTTCATTAAATTACTTATAGGTGAATTCGATCGAGTAAAGTTAAACCTCGACCCTCATTATTGGGAAATCATAACCAGTTGGGATGAAAAGGTAAATAAGTATAAAAACCCAATTTATGCATTTAAAGTCCGTGATAAAGAAATAAAAATAGAAACACATTCTGAGTCATTATCACATTTACATATCCCCAAAGTAGCATTGCCTAAGTATCGGGCTTGGGGTGATATTTTAAAGTGGGTTTTACAGGAAAATGTGCCTGGAGAATTTCCTTTTACTTCAGGATTATATCCATTTAAAAGAACAGGAGAAGATCCTGCAAGAATGTTTGCAGGTGAAGGTGGACCAGAACGTACCAATCGTCGTTTTCATTATGTAAGTGCAGGATTGCCAGCAAAACGATTATCAACTGCTTTTGATAGTGTGACACTTTATGGAAACGACCCTGATCTACGTCCAGATATTTATGGAAAAATAGGTAATGCAGGTGTTAGTATCTGTTGTTTAGATGATGCCAAAAAATTGTATTCAGGGTTTGATTTAGCAAATGTAATGACCTCAGTTAGTATGACTATTAACGGGCCAGCACCGATGCTTTTAGGATTTTTTATGAATGCAGCCATAGATCAACAATGCGAAATCTATATCAAAGAAAATGGTCTTGAAAAAGAGGTGAAAGCTAAAATAGCGCATCTTTATAAAGGTAAAGTACAACCTAAATATAATGGTGAACTTCCAGAAGGAAACAATGGTTTAGGCTTAATGCTTTTAGGTGTTACTGGAGATCAAGTATTACCTTCTGAAATTTATAATGATATCAAAATAAAAACTATAACACAGGTTCGTGGAACAGTTCAGGCTGATATTCTTAAAGAAGACCAAGCACAAAACACCTGTATTTTTTCAACTGAATTTGCGCTTCGATTAATGGGCGATGTTCAGGAATATTTTATTGAGAATAACGTACGTAACTTTTATTCGGTATCAATTTCAGGGTATCATATTGCTGAAGCGGGAGCAAATCCAATTACACAATTGGCTTTAACCTTATCTAATGGATTCACTTATGTGGAATATTATTTAAGTCGGGGTATGGATATAAATAAATTCGGACCCAATTTATCGTTCTTTTTCTCAAACGGTATCGACCCAGAATATGCAGTAATAGGTCGAGTAGCTCGAAAAATTTGGGCAAAAGCTATGAAGAAAAAGTATGGTGCTAATGAGCGTGCTCAAATGCTTAAATATCATATTCAAACATCTGGTAGAAGTTTACATGCACAGGAAATAGATTTTAACGACATACGTACTACATTACAAGCACTTTATGCTATTTACGATAATTGTAACTCACTACACACTAATGCTTACGATGAGGCTATAACTACGCCCACGGAAGAGTCTGTACGACGTGCCATGGCGATTCAATTAATTATTAATAAAGAATTAGGTTTAACAAAAAATGAAAACCCAATTCAAGGATCTTTTATTATTGAAGAATTAACCGATTTAGTAGAAGAAGCAGTGCTTTTAGAATTCGATAGAATTACAGAACGAGGCGGTGTTTTAGGTGCCATGGAAACCATGTATCAAAGAAGTAAAATACAAGAAGAAAGTTTGTATTATGAAACCTTAAAACATAATGGTGAATTTCCAATTATTGGTGTAAACACCTTTTTAAGCAGTAAAGGTTCGCCAACAATTTTGCCGGCTGAAGTTATTCGGGCTACTGAAGAGGAAAAACAGTTTCAAATAAAAACATTAGAAAATCTTCATAAAATAAATGATACGGATGTGTTACTAAAAGACCTTCAGCAGAAAGCCATTCATAACGAAAATATTTTTGATGCCTTAATGGAAGTTTGTAAAGTTTGCTCATTAGGGCAAATTACAAGTTCGTTGTTTGAAGTAGGAGGGCAGTATAGGAGGAACATGTAATAGAAATGAGTTTATAAAATTTCGAAAGCGATAAATTAACTTTTACAGAGGTTGTTTTATCGCTTTTTTTTGCAAATAAAAACACGTTGTAGTTTTAATTAAACTATTAAACTAAAATATTTTATAAAATTTTTAGTATCCAAACATCGGGTGTATTTTTATATTGATTAGAACAATAACTAAGCATTATTTACCCAAATAATTAAAACTAAATCCTATGAAAACTGCACTTAATTATAATTTTAAAAGACAATCAAAAAATCATTTAGATTGGTTAATGAATTTTATTAAATCTGAAAGATATTTTGAAATAGAATCGACTATTAACGGTCAATATGGTCAATATACAGATTAAAAGAACAAGACTCTCAGTTGTTTTTTTAAGAATCCTTGCAATAAAATGCAAGGATTTTTTTATACAATAAAGTCTTGCCGAAGCAAGACTTTATATAATTTATATTAGGCATCAAACTGTTTTACAAAGTCAACATCCAACTGCGTTGTAATTGTTTAAATTTATTTAACTCCCTTCTTAAAATTATTAAAAAATCTTTTCCGTTACTGTTAGAATATTCTAATCGATAGGAGTTTTTATAAAGCATATTTGTAAGTCGTTTTAACGAAGCAATATGTTTATATTTTTTTTCAGAATAGCGTTCTAATTCTGCATTTATAATTTCAGGTGCTAATGAAACTGACTGTTGAACAATATCTCCAGAAAAATAAATATTAGAATCTTCAGTACCGTCACTTCTTAAAGCTGATAAATCATGTGTTAAATACATGGAGATATTTTGCGATAGAGCAAATATCTCAATAGCCTTTTTATAAATCGGTAAATCCGATAGGTTTGATGGGGTATTCGTTAACATTTTATTTTTCTCTTAGCAATTATATCAAAATTACTCACAAGAATTAACATACTGCTTTATATTTTAAAGTAAAAACGTATATTTACTTTAAAAATTAATTTATTATAGTTAAATTTCTTTAGAAATGAATTTAGATGTTCTTAACTGGAAGATTTTGAAGTGTTTACAAGAAAACGCACGGCTGTCTAATACCGAAATAGGAAGGCAAGTAGGTATTAGTTCTCCAGCAGTTTCAGAACGTATAAGAAAGATGGAAGATTCTGGTATAATTCTAGGTTATAAAACCGTTGTTTCTCCCTTAGATATGGGTTATCAGTTAAAAGCAATCATTACTTTACACGCATTTATTGGAAAACTAAAACCTTTTTTAGAAAAAGTAAAAACTTACGATGAAGTTTTGAATTGTTATAGAATTACGGGTAATGAAAATATTGTAATGGAGGTGCTTTTAAAAAATCAAAAGCACCTAGAAACCTTTATAGATCAGCTCATTATTTACGGCGAAACAAAGACACAAATAGTATTGTCACATGTAATTCGATATAAAGAAGTAAAACCGATGCAACCATTATAATAATCTTTTAGAATTTAAATTTCGGTTTAAAACGAATAGAATTAAAGCACATAAAGCTGCAATACTTGATACAATATACCAGGTATTATCATATCCAAATGAAGCAGTCATTTGTAATCCGGCATTATGACCAAAAATATGAGCAATAGAAAAAGACATAGAATATAAAGCCATATACTCTCCTTGATTTCCTTTTTGAGCTCTATTTACCGCAAATGCATTAGAAAAAGGGAATGCTACCATTTCTCCTACGGTCATTAAAACCATTCCAATAATTAAAACTCCAGACCAAGAAGTGAAATTTAATATCAATAAGCTTAATCCAGTTAAAATAGCCCCAAAATACATAAGTCCTAATTTTGTGTATTTAGTGTTTTCCAACCATTTTATTAAAGGCATTTCAAAAATAAAAATAAGTAAACCATTTATACCTAATATAAGTCCGATTTGTAATTCACTTAACGCATGAATATCTTTATAATAAATGGTAATTGTAGAAAAATATTGTAAAAACACAACCCCAAATAAAATCATGGCTACTAAAAAAATTAGAAATGTTTTATCGCGGTATGCCGAAACAGGATTTTCCACAATAAATATATCTGAAACTTTCGCTTTCTTTGGATTCAGTACATTTATCATAACCAAAGTTGCGATAATACAGGTAATACCATCTATCCAAAATAAACCAGAATAGCTTAGTCCGGTAATAATAAGTCCGCCAATAGCTGGTCCTGCCGAAAACCCCAAGTTTATAGCTAGCCGAATTAATGTTAGAGAGCGTATTTTATTTTCCGGCTTACTGTATGTGCTTAAAGCAACAAACATGGCGGGTCTAAAAGTATCTGCTACTAGCATCACTAAAAAAATACCAATACAAATACCTGCAAACGAATTTAGAAACTGCAATGCAATAAATAAAATACCGGTAGATAATAAGCTTCTTACCATAACTTTGTAAAAGCCAATTTTGTCCGTTAGTTTACCACCCAACCAGGAACCCGCTACAGAGCCCAGACCAAACGCGCTCATTACCCAGCCTACATCACTAACTGTAAATTGCAAATCTTCTTTAAGGTATAATGATAAAAATGGAATTACCATAGTACCCGCTCTATTTATTAGTGTTATTAAAGCAAGCCACCATATTTCTTCAGATAAGCCTTTAAAAGTATCTATGTATTTGTTAAATAAATTTTTCATTGGTTTTGATTGGTATAAATAGAAAAAGTCCGACGGTGAAGTCGGACTTTTATATATCGTAATGTTTTAAAATCATATCACCACAATAAATAGCAAGTCCTACTTCTTTTAAACGAAGTGGTTTTTTGCATCTTACAAATAGTGACGTTATTGCGCATTTTTATTTTTTTATCAAGTACAAACATATAGAAAATAATTGTAAGTTGTACTTTTGAATTTAAACTATTTATTTAATGAAGTATTTAATCACCTTTTTCATATCTATATGTTGCTTAATAGGTTGTGCACAAAAAAAACAGCCATTACATGGAGAAACCGAGTTTCAACGTGAACTAAATGCAGAATATAAAGATGCTTCAACTTCACCATTAAAAGATTCAGACAGAAAGCATTTTGTAGGCTTAGAATTTTTTAAGTTCGATTCAACATATATAGTGACTTCTAAATTTGAAAGATTTCCAGATGAAGAACCTTTCGAAATGAAAACTTCAACAGAGAGACGTCCTATTTATGTTAAATATGGGGAGGTTTCTTTTGAATTAAAAGGAAAACTTTTTAAGCTTAATATTTATCAGAATAAAGGGTTAATTGAATCTGAAGGGTATGAAGATTATTTGTTTTTGCCTTTTTCAGACGAAACTAACGGATTAGAAAGTTATGGAGGCGGGCGTTATATAGATGCCAGGTTTCCTGAAGGCGACACGATGATTATAGATTTTAATAAAGCTTACAATCCCTATTGTGCTTATAACGACAAGTATTCTTGCCCGATTGTTCCTAGAGAAAATTACTTAAAAACCAGAATTGAAGCAGGAGTGAAGGCTTTTGGAAAGCACTAGTTATAATTTTAGATTCACGAAAAAAGTTTGATAATTACATAGTTAAGTGCGGCTCATTCTATAATTTGTTTTTTATGAATTTATAGAAATTTTACTACCCTTATCTTTTTTAATGGCTTTTTTAAGTGTGCTTATATATTTTTTTCGAACCCTTAATTTTGTTTCTGCATGCGCTTGTAAATTAAGTTGTCCAAACATTTTAGCAACCTCAATAGCTGTTGTGAGTAAATCATTTTCAGGAACTATTTTATCTAAAAAACCAGCTAATACAGCATCATAGGGATTAAATATTTCAGCATTATTTACACACCTTTGAACATAAACAGGAGTTAACCTTGATTGTGCAATTGCAATGCCAGCATGGTGCATTGTCATACCGATCATGACTTCGTTTAAACCTATTTTAAATTTACCTTCGGAACCTATTCTGTAATCACATGCTAATAATAAAAAAGCACCTTTTGCAATGGCGTGACCATTACAAGCAGCAATAATTGGTAATGGAAACTTTGTCATTTTTAATACTAATTCAGACCCAGAATTTACTAAAGCCTTTGCAGCATCTGGACCTTCTTTCATTATATTTAAATCAAAGCCACCTGAAAAAATACCAGTTTTGCCCGTTAATATAACAACGCGTTTTTCACTTTTAGCCTTGTCAAGAGCTTGAATTAAGCCACTAATAACCTCATGCGAAATCGCGTTTGCTTTACCGTTATTAATGGTTATAGTAGCATAATTGTCTATGCCTTGGTAGTGTACAAAATTATTCATTTAGATATTTTTATTTAGTCAAATACATTCCTAAGAAAACTGCTAAAAAGCCAACTACAAAAGAGGCAACTGTATAAACTGCAAAACTTGTAAAATCGCCAGATTTTAAAAACATATGGTTTTCGTAGGCAAAAGTTGAAAAGGTTGTAAAGCCACCACAAAAACCAGTAGCTAAAAGTAGTGTTTGGTTTTGCGAAAGTGTATTGTTTTTTGCTGCTATTCCGAGAATAATACCAATTAGTAAACTTCCTATAATATTCGCTAAAAACGTACCATATGGAAATGAATTTTCTACGTTGTTTAGATATTTTCCAAGAATATATCGTAAAACACTACCAAAACCACCTCCCAAAAAAACAAGTAAAATTTGTTTCATTTATTTTAAAGTGTCTTTAATAGCAATATAAATTTCGGTTATCCAATTTGCTGGGTTTGGATTGTTTTTCTTGTCTGTAATATACGCCTCAATCATAGGGCCATTTTCAGTAGCTTCAAATCCATTTTTAAGAATATATTTTTTGGTGGTTTCCCAAGCTTCATTTAAGTTACTATGATTTCCTTTTAAAGTGGTTTTAATAGCTTTAAATCTTGGTAATTCACCTGTTATTATACCGCCTTCTAGCGTAATCACGCGTTCGGTAGTTGGTATACAACTCGAAAATATGGCAGCATTGTTTTCTACATCCCATTTAATATAATTCACAAAAGGTTTGCCGGCTTGTGTAATATGATTTTCTTCAGCATACTTAACTACTTTGGGTAGCATTTGAGATATTTTATTCGCTAGTTCATCAATTTTACAAGAGGCAGTGTTATATAAATAGTAGCCACCACTATGGTTGGTTACGCCATTTACGGTGACGCTGTATTTTTTCATATCTGCAATTACAATACTGTCTAATTTTTCAAGACTACGTTCGTAATGTGGAGCGATTTGTTTTTCCATACCACCACTAAAAAGCGAAAAAGCCTTAAAACCAAAAGGTAAATCTTTTCCCGAAATTGTCCAAGTGACATCGGTAGTTCCATTGTTGTTAGATTTAAATTCCCAGTTTATGTCTGAAGAAGGATAATCTGCAAATTGCATTTCTTGTTTTATTGATGTGTTTGTATCAGTTCCAAGTGTTTTCATTGTTCCAATACCATCTTTATCCTCCCACGAATACGCCCCATTAACGCCACTAGTTAATTGAGGTAGGGTAATTTTCATGTCTTTATCAGCTTCGGCCCACGACGACCAATCTTTCCAGTTTTTAAAGTCGATAACATTATCGTAAATAACTGCTGCTGGGGCATTTATAGTTCTGGTTCTGCTAACTTCAAATGTGTTTGGTTGTACAGCAATATATATAGATGATCCTATAACGGCAATTAATAATAGAAAGAAAATATACTTAGTGGCTTTCATTTTGTTTTTTTTGGGAGAATTACAAATCAAAGATACTCAAATAAAAATTATCGTTAATAAATTATTATATTTGTACACCAAAAAATAAATATTCAACAATTAAAAAGGCTTATTAGATGATATTCAATAATTAAGTTGTGTTAATTGTCAATTTTTTATAAGAAAATTAAAAATAAATCAAATGAAATTAAAGCTATTAGCAAGTATTGTACTAGCGAGTACATTATTGTTTTCATGTGGAAACGATAAATCAAAAGAAAATCAATCGGATTTAAAAGTGGAAGTAGCACCTTTTGAATATAAAGTAACGCAATTTGCGGATGTTAAAGTATTGCGATATCAAATTCCGGGTTGGGAAAATTTAACCTTGAAGGAGCAAAAATTGGTTTATTATTTAACCCAAGCAGGTTTATCTGGACGCGATATTATGTGGGACCAAAACTACAAGCATAATCTTAAAATTAGAAAAGCTTTAGAAAATGTTTATACTACATATTCAGGTGATAAAACAACGAAGGAATGGAGTGATTTTGCAACTTATTTAAAGCGTGTATGGTTTAGTAATGGGATTCATCATCATTATTCAAACGATAAAATTAAACCCGATTTTACTTCAGATTATTTAAAACAATTATTAGCAGATACAAACACTGTTTTAGAAGATGATGCTTTCAATGTTATTTTTAATGATGTTGATGCTAAAAAGGTAAATCAGGCAAAAGGTGTCGATAATGTTGCACTATCTGCAGTTAATTTTTATGGTGAAGGTGTAACGAACAAAGATGTTGAAAATTTTTATGCCGCTAAAAAATCGCCAGACCCATTAAAACCATTATCATTTGGATTGAATTCTCAATTAATTAAAGAAAATGGTGTTTTAAAAGAACGTGTTTATAAATCTGGAGGCTTATACGGTTCTGCTATCGATGAAATTATCAAATGGTTAGAACTAGCAAAAGGTGTTGCCGAAAATGAAAAACAAGCCAATGCGTTAGGTTTATTAATTAATTATTATAAATCGGGTGATTTACAAACATGGGACGATTACAATGTTGCATGGACATCTGCTACCGATGGTAATATCGATTATATTAACAGTTTTATAGAAGTGTATAGTGACCCAATAGGATATCGCGGTGCTTACGAAAGTTATGTGCAGATAAAAGATTTTGAAATGTCTGAAAAGATGAAAGTTGTTTCAGATAACGCTCAATGGTTTGAAGATAACTCTCCTTTAATGGATGCACATAAAAAGAAAAATGTAGTTGGTGTAACTTATAAAACTGTAAATGTTGCAGGTTTAGCAGGTGATGCACATCCTAGCTGTGCTATTGGTGTAAACTTACCAAACGCTAACTGGATTCGTGCTTCAGTAGGTAGTAAATCGGTATCGTTGGGCAATATTGTTGATGCCAGTAATAATGCAGGTAATTCAGATAGGTTAAAAGAATTTGTAAATGATCAAGAAGAATTTGAATTAAGCGAAGCTTATGGAGAATTAGCCGATAAACTTCATACCGCATTGCATGAGGTAGTTGGGCATGCGTCAGGGCAATTAAACCCGGGAGTAGGTGAAACTAAAGTAACACTTAAAAATTATGCATCAACTTTAGAAGAAGGTCGCGCAGATTTAGTGGCGCTTTATTACCAATACGATCCTAAATTACAAGAACTTGGATTAGTCGATGATTGGAAAAAAGCAGGCATGGCAGCTTATGATTCTTACATTAGAAATGGACTAATGACGCAATTAATAAGATTGAATTTAGGTGATGATGTTGAAGAAGCACACATGCGAAACAGACAATGGATTTCTGCTTGGGTATTTGAAAAAGGATCTAAAGACAATGTTATTGAAAAAATAACACGAGACGGAAAGATTTATTTTAATATTACTGATTACGCGAAACTTCATGAGCTATTTGGCCAATTATTACGCGAAACACAACGTATTAAATCTGAAGGTGATTATAAAGCAGTTCAAGCTTTGGTAGAAGGTTATGGCGTAAAAGTAGACCAAACTGTTCATGCCAATGTTTTAGAGAGAAACAAACAATTTAATTCTGCACCTTATACTGGGTATGTTAATCCTGTTCTAGTTCCTAAAACTAATGACGCTGGAGAGATTATTGGGGTAGAGGTTATACAACCATTAACCTTTGAAGCACAAATGTTGGAATATAGTAAAAAATTCAATTTTTTACCTGAGGTAAATTAATTCAGAATTAAGTAATATACTTTTAAAACAGAATCTTAATCAAGGTTCTGTTTTTTTGTTTACACTAAAAACTAAAAGAATAAGATTGATAACAATAAGAACACTAATAATAATTAGAATTTTCATTTGTTGGATTGTTTAGTTATTAATAAGATGCATGATTAAATAAAAGGTTGCGTCAAATTATTCAACTAATTATATAACAGTTATAAATGAGGTTTCCCCAGTGTAGAGCAGTTAATTTTTTTTCAGGAAAACTTGACAGGCAATTACTTAAAGAAAAATTTAATTGCAGAAATAAATAAAATAAAAGAAATAAAGGCGATAAGAACCCAAATACTTCCGGAGTAAAAGCGTTTATGTATTTTTAAATCTTTTCGGTAGGTATATGCTATTACAATAGCGAAAACGATAAAAAATAAAACTCCGAAAATGATTTGACCTTTACTAAACATATACTTATTTTTATGCAAATTTAATAAAAACAAGTTGAGATTACCGCCAAAGCGGAAATGAATAAAGTAAGATTTATGAAAAACAAAATAGAAGCGGTTAAAGCATTTCATACGGCATTTAAATTAGGACATAGTGAAACTCCTAAAGCAGATTTAGGTTTTAATAAAAACACCTTACGCTTTAATTTAATGAAAGAAGAAAATGAGGAGTATCTTGAGGCTGCTAATAATAACGATTTGGTTGAAGTGGCTGATGCTTTAGGTGATTTACTTTACATTTTATGTGGAACCATCATCGAACATGGTATGCAATATAAAATAGAAGAAGTTTTTGATGAAATACAACGCAGTAATATGAGTAAATTAGGTGAGGATGGCAACCCTATTTATAGGGAAGATGGAAAAGTGTTAAAAGGACCAAATTACTTTAAACCAAATATAGATTCTATTTTAAAAAAATAAAAAAAGGAGAAGCATTTTGCTTCTCCTTTTTTTATAAATGTAATTATAACTAAGCTTTAAATCGCCATCCAAATGGGTCATCAGATTTATTAGTTTGTATATCTGTAATTCGTTTCTTTAAATAACCAGCATAAGGTTTGTCTAATTTAGGTAAATCGTAATCTTTACCTTGAAACCCAAACCCGTCAATAGGAGATATAACAGCAGCAGTCCCAGCACCAAACATTTCTTTTAAACTGCCATCTTTTGCAGCTTCAACCACTTCTTTTACGGATATTTTTCTAACTTCAACCGCTATATTTTCAGCTTTAGCTATATCAATAATACTCTTGCGGGTTATGCCATCTAAAATTCTATCACTGGTAGGGCCTGTAATAAGTGTATCATTTATTCTGATAAAAATATTCATCGCTCCAGCTTCTTCAATATACTCGTGGTTGGTATCATCAGTCCAAATAACTTGTTGATAACCTTTTGCAACGGCGAGTTGAGTTGGATAAAATTGTCCGGCATAATTACCTCCGGCTTTAGCGTAACCAACTCCGCCATTTGCGGAACGTGAATAAGTTTCTTCAATTAAAACTCTCACTTTTCCTGAAAAATATGAGCCAGATGGTGCAGTACAAATTATAAATTTGTACTCATCTGCAGGTGATGCATGAAACCCTTTTCCAGTCGCAAATACAAATGGACGAATATATAAAGAACTACCTTCTTTCGTAGGAATCCAATCTTTATCAACTTCTAAAAGCGCTTTCAAACCATCCATAAAATAAGCTTGTGGTAATTCCGGAATTGCTAAACGTTTCGATGAAATATTTAAACGCTTGAAATTCTCTAAAGGACGAAATAACCAGACTTTTTCATTCACATCTTTATAGGCTTTCATGCCTTCAAAAACAGATTGACCATAGTGAAATATTTTCGACGACGGATCTAATGTAAACGCATGGTAAGGCACTACTTTTGGTGCTTCCCATTCGCCGTTTTTATAATTGCATTCAAGCATATGGTCTGAAAAAACACTACCGAATTTTAAATTATCAAAATCTACTTCAGAAATTTTAGAAGTTTTTGCCTTAATAATCTCTATGTCATTGATTATTTCGTTCATAAGTCTTGTTGTTTTGTACTGCAAATTTAAGTAAAATCGTTTTTAAAAAAGGGTTATATTTACAACAATTCAATTAAAAATTTAAATTTTAAAATTATGAAGAATATATTATTTATATCTATTTGTGTTTTATTTATAAGTTCATGTAAAGATAAGGTTGGTGCACAAGCAAAAGCAGTTGATGATATCGTTTATAAATCTTTTGGAAAAGATATTATTGCCAACGATGCTATTAAAGCTACCTCTATGGCAGCACATTATGAATCTATGCAGATTGGTGATAGTATAAATTCTAAAATGAGTGCTAAGGTTATAAGTGTATGTCAGGCAAAAGGCTGTTGGATGACTTTAAATTTGGAAAACGGAAATGAAGTTATGGTTAAGTTTAAAGACTATGGTTTTTTTATGCCAAAAGATATAGCAGGTAAAGAAGTTATTATAAATGGTAAAGCTTTTGTAAATGAAGTGTCGGTTGATGAATTACGTCATTATGCTGAAGATGCTGGTAAAACCGACGAGGAAATCGAAAGTATTACAGAACCAAAAAAGACCTTCTCTTTTGAGGCCGATGGCGTTTTATTAAAACAGTAAATTTGGAAAGAGAGGTCGTAATAACTGCTGATGGTTCGTCGACCATACATTTACCGGAATGGGACGAACAATACCATTCTAAGCATGGCGCGATACAGGAAGCCAATCATGTATTTATAAGACATGGGTTGCAGCATTTTTATGACTTAGGAAATAATGATCAAATTTCTATTTTAGAAATAGGTTTTGGTACTGGTTTAAATGCATTTATTACTTTGTTAGAAGCTGAAAAGTTGAATGTCAAAATTGATTATTTTGGAGTTGAAGGGTATCCTGTGGAAATGGATGAAATCTCTCAACTTAATTATCCTACACAATTAAAATCTGAAACAAGCGAATCATTATTTAAAAAAATGCATGAAATATCTTGGGAAGAAAAGCATGTTATTTCGAATAATTTTTCATTAACAAAACAGAAGCGATTCTTTTCGAAAATTAAAGAAAAGGACAGTTATAATCTTATATATTTTGATGCCTTTGGTGCGCGGGTTCAACCAGAATTATGGACTGAAGCCATTTTCCAAAGCATGTACGATGCCTTAAAAGAAGAAGGTGTATTGGTAACTTATGCTGCCAAAGGTAGTGTGCGTCGGGCTATGCAAGCAGTAGGATTTAAAGTTGAAAAACTCCCTGGGCCACCAGGAAAAAGAGAAATGCTTCGAGCTACGAAATAGTCGCAATAATCAGTCTCATTTTTGAGTGACAGTATACAGTTTTGGTTTTGTTTAAATAGTTAATAAGAACTTACTTAGTATCTCTGCGTCTTTACTAGCTTTGTTAATTATCAATCGTTTTGTTAAACCTAATACAAAACCTTAGTGCATGGAAGATACATTTTGTAACTTTAAATAAAAATTGAAAATGCGAGTTTTGATAACTGGGGCTACTGGACTTATCGGGAAGGAAATTATAAAATCTTGTCATGAAAGTGGTATCGATGTAAATTATTTAACTACAAGTAAGTCTAAATTAAACCAATCAGATAAAACCAAAGGATTTTATTGGAATCCAAAGCGGCAAGAAATTGATGAAAACTGTTTTATAGATGTTGATGCCATTATTCACTTAGCAGGCGCTACAGTATCAAAACGATGGACACCATCTTATAAAAAGGAAATATTAACAAGCAGAAAAGAAACCACCCAATTATTAGTTAATACCTTAAAAGGTAAAACTCACACTATAAAACAAATAATTTCGGCAAGTGCTATTGGCATTTATCCAGATTCCTTAATCAATTATTACGACGAAACTTATGAATCCCCGTCTGATTCCTTTTTAGGAGACGTCGTTAATGCCTGGGAACATGAAGTGGATCAATTTTCTAAATTAAACATTAAAGTATCTAAAATCAGAATTGGTTTGGTGTTGTCAAATAAAGGAGGTGCACTTGCAGAAATGACCAAGCCTATAAAATTTGGGATAGGTGCTGCTTTTGGTGCGGGAAAACAATGGCAGTCGTGGATACATATTAAAGATTTAGCGCAATTATTTTTATTTGTTTTAAATCACAAATTAGAAGGTATTTATAATGGCGTCGCACCGAACCCTGTAACAAACCAAGAACTAACTAGAGCGATAGCAAACACGTTAGGAAAACCACTTTTTTTACCGAATATTCCGAAGGTTTTTATGAAACTTGTTTTAGGCGACATGCATACATTATTATTTGAAAGCCAACGTGTGTGTTGTAAAAAAACAGAAGATTTGGGCTTTGAATTTGAATATCACCATTTACAACCCGCTTTAGAGGATTTGTTGAAATAGAATCAAAAGAATTTTATTTATTATGTGGCTAAGTTTTTTTCTCAACTTTTTCTATGCTATTCCATCCATTCATAAATTCTTTTTTTACATTATCCCAATCAATAATTGTTTCGATTAAGAATAAAGTAAAAAAGCCTAAAGCAAAAAAGGAAATATCTCTTTTTGAAATTTTCAAATCCAATTTGTTTTTATTAAAACTATTAATATGTAAAATTATAAAAAGCCGACCCAATGGCTTCACCTGCATTATATATTTGTCCAATAACAACTATCGTTATAATAGTCAAAAGGGATATGTAAGTTATTTTTTCATTTTTTGAAAGTGAGTAGTATTTCGTTTTAATTTTCTTCATATTTAACAATTTTAATAGCAAACGAAAATAGTCATTTTTTCTTACAAAATCAAATCAATATTTTTTCTTTTGTTTTAAAACAAAATTTCTTTTCGCAAACAATTTAGTTATAAATACCAGAAAATAACTTAATGACATTATGGCATTTTTATAATATTGGCAGTACTTTTGCCAACTAATTTTAGTATTGCAAAAAATTGAATTTACAATGAGTAAGAAAGATAAAAAAGACTTAGATATAGAACAAGTAGAGTCTTCACAACCTAAAAATGCGGAAGGTAACGAGCAAGTGGTTGAAGAACAAACGATTGAAGAAAAACTTCAAGGTGATTTAAAGCAAGAAAAAGATAAGTTTTTACGTCTGTTTGCAGAGTTTGAGAATTATAAGCGACGTACTTCTAAAGAGCGTATTGAGTTGTTTTCGACCGCGAGTGAAGATGTAATGAAAACATTACTGCCAGTTCTTGACGATTTTGAACGGGCCTTAAGTCATTTTAATGATGATAAAGAAGCTGAAGCTTTACGTAAAGGCGTATTGTTAATTTACCAAAAATTAATAAGTACTCTAGAGCAAAAAGGACTTAAAGTAATTATTGTTGAAAAAGGAGAGGTGTTTAACGCCGATAATCATGAAGCGATTACTCAAATCCCGGCACCTACAAAAGATTTAAAAGGAAAAATTATAGATATTATTGAAAAAGGATATAAACTTGGCGATAAAGTAATTCGTTTTCCAAAAGTTATTATCGGACAATAAAACTAAAACATGGCGAAAAGAGATTACTACGAAATATTAGGCATAAGTAAAGGTGCTACAGCTGCAGAAATTAAAAAGGGATACCGTAAGAAGGCAATAGAGCATCACCCAGATAAAAACCCAGACGATAAAGCAGCCGAGGCCAAATTTAAGGAAGCAGCCGAGGCTTACGAGGTTTTAAGTGATGACAACAAAAAAGCACGTTACGACCAATATGGACACCAGGCCTTTGAAGGCGGAGGTGGCTTTGGCGGCGGTGGTATGAATATGGATGACATATTCAGTCAGTTTGGTGATATTTTTGGAGGTGGCGGCTTTAGTGGTGGATTTTCTGGTTTTGGCGGTGGCGGTGGTCAGCGTCGTGTTAAAGGAAGTAATTTGCGTATTCGTGTAAAACTTACTTTAGAAGAAATAGCTAACGGTGTTGAGAAAAAAATTAAAGTAAAACGAAAAGTTCAGGCGCCAGGAACTACTTATAAATCCTGTTCTACATGTCATGGATCTGGGCAAGTAACCCGAATCGCAAATACTATTTTAGGTAGAATGCAAACATCGGCACCTTGTAATGTGTGTGGTGGTGCAGGTCAAACTATAGATAAAAAACCTGCCGATGCTGATGCTCAAGGGTTGAAAGTTGCAGAAGAAACAGTTTCTATAAAAATACCAGCAGGTGTTGTAGACGGCATGCAACTTAAAGTATCTGGAAAAGGTAATGAAGCACCTGGAAATGGTGTTTCGGGCGATATGATAGTTGTTATTGAAGAAGAGCAACATGATAAGTTGCAACGAGAAGGCGATAATTTACATTACGATTTATATGTGAGTTACCCTGATGCAGTTTTAGGAACTTCAAAAGAAATAGATACGGTTACAGGTAAAGTGCGTATTAAAGTAGAAGCAGGCGTACAGTCTGGTAAAATATTACGCTTACGCGGAAAAGGAATACCAAGTATAAACGGTTATGGTAAAGGCGATTTATTAGTTCATGTTAATGTGTGGACTCCAAAAACCTTAAGCAAACAACAACGCGAGTTTTTTGAAACCATGCAAAACGATGAGCATTTTGAGCCAAAACCAGACAGTAGCGATAAATCATTTTTTGAAAAAGTAAAAGATATGTTTTCTTAAAAATTAAGGGATAAAAAAATCATCAATTAATCGATTGTTTTTTGAAAAGTTCCTGTTTAGTTTTTAGAGTTTTTAGAAAAAAAAACATATATTTGAATATCACTAATTAATTTTAGTGATAATTTTTCTTTTTCATAGCAATTTTTTTCCCATCCTTAATCTTTTTTAAGGGTGGGTTTTGTTTTTAGTATATGTTTTTTATTTAATTAGATATCATACTAAATAGCCTTTTATAATAGAACTTTTAATTCTTAAATTATACTTAATAGGTTTAACTTGTCACATAACATTTAATATATTTACCAACTACAAGTCAATTAAAAAACACGAATGAGTAACTTACTAGAAGTTAACCAAGTTTCTAAAAATTTTGGAGACTTTAAAGCCCTAAATAATGTGTCAATTTCAGTTCCAAAAGGAAGTATTTTTGGGCTATTAGGTCCCAATGGTGCAGGAAAAACCACTTTGATACGCATTATTAATCAAATAACTATGCCAGATTCTGGTACAGTTATTTTAGATGGTGAATCGCTTAATGCACATCATATAAAAGATATTGGCTATTTACCAGAAGAACGTGGCTTGTATAAAACCATGAAAGTAGGTGAACAGGCATTGTATTTGGCACAATTAAAAGGATTAAGTAAAGCCGAAGCGAAAGAGCGATTAAAATATTGGTTCGAACGTTTAGAAATTGGAGACTGGTGGAATAAGAAAATCCAGGAATTATCGAAAGGGATGGCGCAAAAAATTCAGTTTGTGGTGACTGTTCTACATCAACCAAAACTCTTGATTTTTGACGAGCCTTTTTCTGGTTTCGACCCCATAAATGCTAATTTAATAAAAGACGAAATTTTGCGTTTACGGGAAGATGGAGCAACTGTTATTTTCTCGACACATAGAATGGAATCGGTTGAAGAATTATGCGATGATATTGCTTTAATTCATAAGTCGAATAAAATCCTTGATGGAAAACTAGTTGACATAAAGCGTCAATATAAAATAAACACGTTTGAAGTAGGTATTCATGCAGCCAATAATGAAGCTTTAAAAGCAGAATTATCACAAAAATTTGATGTGTCTTTGGCCAATTTTAGAACCCTAGAGGATGATTTAAAACTCAACATTAAACTAAGTAATGGGGATAAGCCTAACGATTTATTGCATTTTTTAGCATCAAAAGGGGACGTTTCTCATTTTGTTGAATTGATACCTAGTGTGAACGATATTTTTATTCAAACAGTAAAGAACAGTAAGTAAGATGAATCATTTACCTCTAATAATAAAGCGTGAATATTTAACGAAAGTTAAAAACAAATCGTTTATAGTTATGACTATTTTGAGTCCGATTATAATGATCGCATTAATTTCATTAGTTGCCTATTTGTCACAATTAAATAATGATAAGGTGCGCACTATTACCGTGTTAGACGAATCAGGATTAGCAAGTGACGTTTTTGAGAGTACCGATAAAACAATTTATAATGTTTTAGAAAACATGTCGCTACATGATGCTAAAATATTGACAAAAGAAATAAGCTCGGTAGGTTTGTTGCATATTGATAAGGTTGAAAATATTGATAGTATTTCAAATCATATCAAGTTTTATTCTGAAGAGTCTCCTTCACTTAGTTTAATTTCAGATTTAGAAAGTAAGTTAGAAAAAAAGCTTACTAATGCAAAGCTTCTGGAAAATGGTGTTGATGTAGATATGATTAATGCTTCAAGAGTAAGAGTGAATATCGCACAAGAAAGTTATGCAGGTGAAAAAAGCTCAAAAATTGATAGTGTAGTAAAACTTATTTTTGGCGGTCTCGCTGGATATTTACTTTTTATGTTCATCATCATTTATGGTAATATGATAATGCGCAGTGTTATTGAAGAAAAAACCAGTAGAATTATAGAAGTTATTATTTCATCGGTAAAACCAATTCAGCTCATGCTTGGTAAAATTATCGGCACTTCGTTGGCGGGTATAACTCAATTTGTTATTTGGATAATTATTGGAGGTATTTTAATGGGTATTGTTTCCGTTATTTTTGGTATTGATGTGCAAACTCCGCAACAAGACATGATGCAACAAGCTATGTCTAATCCAGAATTGAATATGGAATTGCAAAATGCTTTTACAGCGTTTTACAACTTACCGTTGCTAAACTTAGTAATTGCATTTATATTGTTTTTTATCGGTGGTTATTTGTTATATAGCTCGTTTTATGCCGCTATTGGAGCTGCAGTTGACAATGAAACAGATACGCAACAATTTATGTTACCTATAATAATGCCTTTAATTTTAGCAGTTTATATTGGTATCTTTACAGTGATAGAAGATCCTCATGGAACAGTTTCAACGGTGTTTTCGTTTATTCCTCTAACATCACCGGTTGTTATGTTAATGCGTATTCCGTTTGGCGTTCCATTATGGCAGCAATTGGTATCATTATTGTTATTAGTTATGTCGTTTATGTTTACAGTTTGGTTTGCTGCAAAAATTTATCGTGTGGGTATTTTAATGTATGGTAAAAAACCAACATACAAAGAGATAATAAAATGGATTAGATATTAGAATTATGAAACATTCAGGACAGAATTTTTGTTCTACAACGAAAATAATTAGCACGGTTGTTACATATTACTAATTAAAAACTATAGAAAAACAGATGAAAGAGATATTAAAAATACTAACCGAGCCATATAGTATTACTGAGCATATTAGCATAAGTATTATGGATTTTATAATACTTACAATAGTTTTAATTATAGCAAGAATCTTATTAACGGTGATAAGAAAACTTGTAACCAGAAACTTGCCTTTGGTAGATAAAAGAAAATTTAAGGTCATATTTTCTTATGGTAACTGGTTAATTTACTTCCTTATCATGCTTATTACTTTCCACACATTAGGTGTGAATGTAACAGGTATTTTTGCGGCTTCAGCGGCTTTATTAATTGGTATTGGTTTAGCACTTCAAACCTTATTTCAAGATATAATTTCCGGAATTTTTATATTAGTAGACCAAACAGTACATGTAGGTGATATTATAGAATTAGAAAGTAAAGTTGGTAGAGTAGAGGAAATAAAATTAAGAACAACCAGAGCTATAACAGCCGATAATAAAATACTAATAATACCTAATCATTTATATTTGGAGAACAGTTTGTATAACTGGACTCAAAATGGAACAACCACACGAGAATCTGTAGAAGTAGGCGTTGCCTATGGTAGCGATGTTCAGTTAGTTAAAAAGTTGTTATTAGAAGCAGTTCTTGTGCATAAAGATATTTTAAAAGAACCGGAGCCAAATGTGTTATTTACTGATTTTGGAGAAAGTTCGTTAAATTTTAAAGTTGCATTTACTATTAATGATAGTTTTAATGCGCGTTTTCCTAAGAGTGATATCAGGTTTGAAATTGATAGATTATTTAGAGAAAACAATATTACGATTCCATTTCCGCAAAGAGATATTCATATTATCTCTAAGTCGAATTAATAAATTAAATTGATTGCCTGCAGATGTCTTTAATCATGCATCTAAAGTCTTAAAATCTTAAAAAATATATGCCAAAAATTTTAATAATTGAAGATGAAGCGGCCATTAGAAGGGTGCTTGTAAAAATACTTTCGGAAGAAAATGATACATACCAAGTTGAAGAAGCAGAAGATGGATTAGCGGGTATTGAGAAAATTAAAAATGACGATTACGATCTTATTCTTTGTGATATCAAAATGCCAAAAATGGACGGTGTTGAGGTTTTAGAAGCCACGAAAAAAATAAAGCCGGAAATACCCATTGTAATGATTTCCGGTCATGGAGATTTAGATACTGCGGTAAATACCATGCGTTTAGGTGCTTTTGATTATATATCGAAACCACCAGATTTAAATAGACTTTTAAATACGGTTCGTAATGCGTTAGATCGAAAAGAACTGGTTGTTGAAAATAAATTGCTCAAAAAGAAAGTAAGCAAGAATTTTGAAATGATTGGTGAGAGTGATGCCATTTCACATATAAAAGATATTATTGAAAAAGTAGCTCAAACCGATGCACGTGTGCTTATAACCGGACCGAACGGAACAGGTAAAGAATTAGTAGCGCATTGGTTACACCAAAAAAGTGAACGTGCCAACGGGCCAATGATTGAGGTAAATTGTGCTGCTATACCAAGTGAATTAATTGAAAGTGAGCTATTCGGTCACGTTAAAGGCGCATTTACAAGTGCTGTAAAAGATAGGGCAGGAAAATTTGAAGCGGCTAATAGTGGAACTATTTTTTTAGATGAAATAGGTGATATGAGTTTATCTGCGCAAGCTAAAGTGCTTAGAGCGTTGCAAGAAAATCGTATTCAGCGTGTGGGAAGTGATAAAGATATTAAAGTGAATGTTCGCGTTGTCGCAGCAACGAATAAAGATTTAAAAAAGGAAATAGCTGAAAGCCGATTCCGTGAAGATTTGTATCACAGATTAGCGGTTATATTAATACATGTACCATCTTTAAATGAAAGACGAGATGATATACCATTATTAGTAAATCACTTTACAGAAAAAATAGCTGGAGAGCAAGGGACTGCCAAAAAAGTATTTACAGATAAAGCTATAAAACTGCTACAGGATTATGATTGGACAGGAAATATTAGGGAACTACGTAACGTTGTAGAACGCTTGATAATTCTTGGAGGACCTGAAATTAGCGAACAAGATGTAAAATTATTCGCGTCTAAGTTATAAGACAACAAAACAAAAAAAAACGAGCTCTCAAAAAGAACTCGTTTTTTTATTTAATTCACTTTACAGAGATTAAGTTTTTCTGTGTATTGAGAATTTATGTCTTTTGTTATGTTTAAATAGTATGCCTTAATAGTTTCCACATTTTCTGAAAGTAATGCAGAATCATTTTTGTTATAAATCGCTAATTCTGTTGCACTACCATAAGTTTTTAAAACTTTATTGCAAGTAGTTATATTTAAATTAAGAACTGTAATATGGTCTTTAATTAGCGCTTCTTTTTGTAATTGGAGTTCTTTGCTTTTTTGAGCATCGAGTTTTTTAATAATTTCTTCTTCTTTTAATTTAAGTGCTAATCGTTGTTGCTCCAATTTGTCCTTTTCTAGTTGCAAAGATTTTAATTCATCACCACCTTTATCTTGAACAGTGGCCATTTTTTCTTCTTTCTTATTTATTTGGAGGGTGCATTTATTTATTTCGGTAATACAGTTTTGAGTTATTTCTTTGGCTCTTTTTACAAAAAACCGTCCATCTTCAAATGTGCTTGCAGCCTCAACCTTTGTCATGAGTTCTTTGGCATTAATGGCTAATTCAAAAGCAGTTTCACAACCGCATTTTTTTAAATTAACTTTTGCTTCTTCAAATGATTTTAAAGATTTGTCTGAATAATATTTTAAATGTTGAACGTTGTTAGATTCGTATGCATCTTTTACGTTAGAATAGGCATAAATAAGATTAGAATCCGCATCTGCACAGGGTGAATTTTGCGCTTGAAATTCAGAATAAACAATAAAAATAAAGAAAAACAGGTAAATTTTTTTCATGGTAATTTGGTTAAATTAATAAGTAGGTTTATCGAAAGTACTAAATTTTTACAAATAGATAAGCATCTTAAAGAATTTATTGTTTTAGTATATTTATAAAATTAAATGTAACAATGTAGAAATATGAAAAATTATTCACCTGAAGATTTCAAAGTAGCCTCAAAAATTTCCCTAAAAAACAGTCAGACAAAATTAGAAATTAAAAATGCTGACGACGAGTTAGAAGACATAAGAAAAAAATTAGGAAAACTACAAGACACCATGTATGCGCATGGAAAATATGCGGTTTTAGTTTGTCTTCAAGGTATGGATACTTCTGGTAAGGATAGTTTAATTCGAGAGGTGTTTAAAGAATTTAATTCCCGTGGCATTATTGTACATAGTTTTAAAGTTCCTACCGAATTAGAATTAAATCATGATTATTTGTGGCGCCATTATATAGCTCTACCTTCACGAGGAAAGTTTGGTGTTTTTAACCGTACACATTATGAAAATGTACTAGTTACAAGGGTGCATCCGGGTTATATTTTAGGTGAAAATATTCCGACGGTCAATTCTATAGAGGATATAAATGATGCATTTTGGGATACCCGTTTTGAACAAATAAATAATTTTGAAAAGCATCTCGCCGAAAATGGCACCATCATTTTTAAATTCTTTCTAAATCTTTCAAAACAAGAACAAAAACAGAGATTATTACGTCGATTAGAAAAACAAGAAAAAAACTGGAAATTCTCTCCTGGAGATTTAAAAGAACGCAAACTTTGGGATAAATATCAGGAGTGTTACGAAGACGCCATTAACAGGACTTCCAAACCACATGCGCCATGGTATAACATTCCTGCGGATGATAAAGATTCCGCTCGTTATTTGGTGGCTAAAATCATGTATGATACTTTAAAAGGGTATACTGATATTCAAGAACCAGAACTTGATGATGATATTAAAACGAATTTAGATTTATATAAACAGCAATTAGAAAGTGAATAAATTTTTATGATTTCTTTTAGATAGTCAAGGTATATTAAACACTATTTTTAAAACTTCAAATTAAAAACCAAATTATGCTAAGAATATTTGCCTTAATATGTTGTTTCTTTTTCGCAACAAATATTTATTCACAAACAGATGAAGTTATTCTAAAAAATATATATAAAACCTCTTTAACCAACGGTAAAAGCTACGCTTGGTTAAATCATTTATCAAATCAAATTGGAAGTCGTTTGTCAGGGTCTTTGGGTGCTCAAAGAGCTGTTGCCTACACTAAAGAAGAACTTGATAAATTAGGACTCGATAAAGTCTGGTTACAACCAGTTATGGTGCCAAAATGGGTGCGTGGTGCTAAAGAATACGCTTTTATTGAAACTACTCCAGGGAAAACAAATATAGTTAATATATGCGCTTTAGGTGGTTCAGTTCCAACGCCTGCACTTGGGATAAAAGCAAATATTATTGAAGTTAAATCTTTCGACGAATTAGAAACCATAGGAAAGGCTAATATCGAGGGTAAA